>Ga0065712_10068409_pt1 | contig 10860 bp, 8 predicted proteins | sample MisRhiReplicate1_FD_59099 | JGI IMG/M metagenome (GOLD analysis project Ga0065712, IMG submission 59099) | Miscanthus rhizosphere microbial communities from Kellogg Biological Station, MSU, sample Rhizosphere Soil Replicate 1: eDNA_1 v3... | ecosystem: Host-associated > Plants > Roots >...
AAGCCGTTCAGTCGATTTGGGAGTATCGTGACGGACCTCGACTTCGTGGGCTGCCTGCCGCAGAGCCAGTTCGCGGAGGCCAACGAGCGATTGCTCGCGGAAAAAATTTTCTAACGCCTGGGCCGCCTTGGCCGATTCGTAAACAACACCCCGCTTTAACCGGTTGATGAGAGCTTCAGGAGTGACGTCCACCATGACCACTTCGTCAGCTTGTTTGATGACCCAGTCCGGAACGGTTTCGCGCACCTGAATACCAGTGATCTGGCGAATCTGATCGTTGAGGCTTTCAATGTGTTGAAGGTTCATTGTGGTCAACACGTCTACGCCGGCGGCCAGCAGTGTCATCACGTCTTCCCAACGCTTTGTGCATTCGGACCCTGGCACATTGGTGTGCGCAAACTCATCGACCACGCATACTGCCGGCACTCGAGCCAGGATGGCATCCACATCCATTTCTTCGAAGGTGCTGCCGCGATACTCCATCGTTTTGCGTGGAATGATTTCCAGCCCTTCCGTTTTCGCGATGGTGTCCTTTCGGCCGTGCGGTTCGAAGTAGCCGACTACGACGTCGACATTGCGCCTCTTGAGATCCTGGGCCTCCTCGAGCATTCGATAGGTTTTTCCGGCGCCCGCCGCATAACTCAAAAACACTTTCAGCTTGCCCCTGTCGGAGGCCGGTTTATGACTCACGTCATGACCCTTTGCGGGAATACACGCACATCGATACCGTCTGCGAGCTCGATTAGTCTGTCTGCAGGATTGCCACGAACGCGATGCCACCAATCGTGCCGTTGGCTATGGCCAATGAAAATCTGAGTGACGTTCTGCTTTCTGGCAAATTCGATCAGCACTCGAACAGGATCCTGGCCTTCGAGAATGTAAGCGGTCGCGCCCATTTCGCGCGCAATCTCAAGATTCTTTTGGAGAGCTGCCTCATCTACCGGCGAAAGTGTTTCCTGTCGAACGTACGCCACCAGCAGATCACCATGAAACCGGTCGGCATTCCGCTTTCCGCTTTCCAGAATCGGTCTGGCGTCGGACCGTGGTGTAATGCCAACCAGGATTCGCTCCTGAATTCCCCAGTTTTCCTCGATGTGATGGGCCGTGAGATAGTCTCTGAGCTCGGATTCCACGACTTCAGCTGCTACGAGCAAAGCCATTTCTCGCAGTCGTGACGACTGCTCCTCAGCCGCCGGAGCGTCGACGATTTCAATATCATTGGCGCGTTTAAGGAAGGCCAGTGGCACCGTGTCCGCCGGCCGCTTACCTGTGATTGCCGCAACCTCGTCTTGCATTTCTTCGATGTATTGCAAGTTGATCGAGGTCACAACGGAGATGTCCGCATTGAGCAATTCCTCGATCTCCTGCCATCGGTGGGCGTGCCGCGTGCCCGGAGGATTGTCGTAGGCCAGGCCGTCGATCAGAACGACTTTCGGCCGGCGTCGCAGGATTCGCTTGATGTCGATAACGTCCCGGCCGGCAACTTTTAATGTGGGAATGATTTCGTGGGATGCAAGCAGCTTGTCGATCTCGGCAGTCGATTTCGGCTGAATGGCAACGACAACAACGTCTTCGCCACGCTGCCGCCGCCGCCTTCCTTCATCCAGCATCTTGGCAGACTTACCGACGCCGGAGGCATAACCAAGAAAAACCTTAAGACGTCCCCGTCCATGACGTGCTTCTTCGCGTTGGATCTGTTGCAGCAGTCGTTCGGGATCTCGCTTAGGATCCTTGTCCATTCTTGCAACCCAATATTCGAACTCTGAAATGATCCTACCAGCTTCCCTGTTTTCCTCCGAACCACCAGAGCAAGCCCAATGTGATAGTGTTCTGGCTCTTTTTCAGCTCATTAGGGTTAGGCGTAAAGAAAAACGGCACGTTGGAAAAGTCGCGGCGGTATTCCAACATAGCCTGAAAACCTTCGGCGGGCCGTAAAGCTACAGTCGACGTCAGGTCGTTGAGGTTCTGGGAGACACCACTGAACAATCCCGCTTTGTCGTTCAGACGCCCGTAGCGCTGTGCCACATACACCTTCGGCGTAAACTGATACTTCACGTAGGCAACGCCTCCGGTCACGCGTTGGGGTGGGCTATTGTCGAACACCCGATTGATGACGTCATCGAGTTCTGCCACTAATGTGAGCTTGTTGATCTGAAACGATGCATAAGTGTCCATGACGTGGAATCGACCATTGGGTACAGGCTCAATTGGTGTGGTGGACAGGCCCGGCTGCGAAGGAATTGTAGGAAGCCCGGGATTCAGCTCGGGAACCAGGTCACGCTGCTCCTGGCCCACATAATAGTTGATGGTCCAGCTAACCGTCGACCGGGGTGTCCAAATAATCTGAGCGTGTTGGGATTTGAATTCGTTGAATTCTTCGGTCTGGTTGGCACCGTTGACCAACATATAACCCAGCGTAACCTTGTCGGACACGGGATATGACGTTCGAAAACCCATGTGGTAGAACGGCAGGAAATTGAAAAAGTAACTTCGCGAATAGTTAATCTGATCCTTTGTGTAGTTTCCTTCGTATCCTAGGGAGCTCGCCCATTTTCCGAAATCGACTTTCAGCCCTTTCCCAGCATCAATCACATAGGTACCGAAAGCTTGAAACACCGGCACGTACAGTTGCGGTCGAGGTTCGTTCTGTGCCCCTGCCTGCAAGGTTGCTGTCGCCTCGCCGAACATCAAATCGAGACGGTAGCCCCACCGCTGATCGTTTTCGACATTTACCGGTCTTTCGACGATCACGCCTGCCTGGCTGATGGTGAAGCTGTTCGCTAACACATCGTATGCGCGTAAGAGATTTACGCGTCCGAGGGGCCGATTAAAGTTCCAGAGGTAATAGCCATCGAAGCCGAAATTGACCGTTGATCCTTGCAACCATTCGGGAATTGCTTGCTGTTGTTGGGCTGCCTGACCGAATAAGCTGCTTGTGGTCAGGATCATGGCGCACACAGTAATGGCACTTCGCCTGGGGAACATATTTACCTCTTCGTTTTGAGTGATGAAGGAGCGATCACGTTGGGGGGCTTCGATGGCACAAATTCAATTCGTTTTGGGGAATTGTTCATCCAGTGCGATGTTCAAGCGAAGAACGTTCAGGCGTGGTTCCCCGAGAAATCCAAGGCTGCGTCCCTCAGTGAATCGGGTGACCAGTTGTTCAACCTGTGCCGGGTCGACTCGTCGAGCCTTGGCAACTCGGTTGAGCTGAGCCATTGCGCTGGCGGGGCTGATATGCGGGTCGAGTCCGCTTCCGCTTGCGGTCAAGGTATCAGCAGGGATGGGGCCGCTGAAATCCGGATTCTCCCGTCGGAATTGTTCCGCCGCCGTTTTTACTCGATCGATGAGCTTCTGACTGGTGGGTCCCAGATTCGACCCCCCGGAGGAAGCGCCGTCATAACCTGAACCTGCTGCCGACGGTCGAGGATGAAAGTACTCGGCCCGGGTGAAATTCTGCCCAATCAAACTGGAGCCTACGACCTTGCCGTCCTTGAGAATAAGACTGCCATTGGATTGGTTCTTAAATAGTCCCTGACTGAGAACCGTCACTATTCCGGGATACAGAAGTCCGGTAAGCACAGTGAACAACACCGCGATCCGAAAAGCAGGTGCGAATTCCTTAAGCATTTCTTATCTCCTAGGCCAGCCCCAGGGCGACGACGATTCGGTCAATGATCCAGATCCCTGGAAACGGCGCAATGATTCCGCCCAATCCGTAAATCAGAAGGTTGCGGCGCAACAGGCTTGCGGCGCTCTCCGGGCGGTACTTGATCCCCCGTAATGCAAGGGGCACGAGCGCGATGATGATAAGGGCGTTGAAAATCACTGCGGACAGGACCGCGCTCTGTGGGTTGTGTAACCCCATGATGTTCAGTTGGCCGAGAGCCGGGTACGTGGTCATGAACATTGCGGGAATGATGGCGAAGTACTTCGCAACGTCATTGGCAATCGAGAATGTCGTCAGGGCGCCACGGGTGATCAGCAATTGTTTACCTATCGCCACGATCTCGATCAGCTTGGTTGGATTGGAGTCGAGATCCACCATATTGCCCGCCTCTTTCGCGGCCATAGTTCCCGTATTCATCGCGACGCCGACGTCCGCTTGAGCGAGTGCGGGAGCGTCGTTTGTGCCGTCACCCGTCATGGCAACAAGCCGGCCCTCAGCCTGTTCCCTTTTGATGTAGTTCATCTTGTCTGCCGGAGTCGCTTGCGAAAGAAAGTCGTCCACGCCGGCCTCAGCCGCGATCGAAGCGGCGGTCAGCGGGTTGTCGCCGGTAATCATCACCGTTCGAATTCCCATGGCACGCAGTCTTGCCAGACGATCTTTCATGCCACCCTTGACTACGTCTTTTAGGTGAATGATGCCGAGAGCGCGTTCTCCGTCGGCTACCGCGAGAGGCGTGCCACCTTGTCGGGCAATCCGATCGGAAATGTCGATCATGTCTTGCGGAATGCGCCCGCCTCGTTCACGGACAAACCGCCCGATAGCATCCGTCGCGCCCTTTCGCAGCAAACGTCCGTCCAGGTCGACTCCGCTCATACGCGTTTGCGCAGTGAAGGCAATGAACTTAGCCTCGTGCGCAGACACTTCTCTGCCGCGCAATTTGTATTTTTCTTTGGCGAGGATAACGATCGAGCGTCCTTCAGGAGTCTCATCGGCGAGACTTGAGAGTTGAGCCGCATCAGCCAATTCACCTTCGGATACACCTTTGACAGGAAGAAACTCAACGGCCTGCCGATTGCCTATGGTGATCGTTCCGGTTTTGTCGAGCAGTAGCGTGTTGACGTCACCTGATGCCTCCACTGCTTTTCCACTCATTGCGAGGACGTTGTGTTGCATTACACGATCCATCCCTGCAATACCGATAGCGGAAAGCAGTCCGCCGATCGTTGTAGGAATCAGGCAAACAAGAAGTGAAACAAGGACGGCAACTGTCGGAATGCTGCCGCTCCCGGCTGATGAAACACTGTATTGAGCAAATGGCAGAAGAGTTACGACCGCAAGCAAGAAGATCAGCGTGAGACCGGCAATCAGGATGTTCAGCGCAATTTCGTTCGGAGTCTTTTGGCGTTCTGCGCCTTCCACGAGAGCAATCATGCGATCGAGAAATGTCTCCCCGGGATTGGATGTGATCCTGATCTTAATTTGATCGGACAACACTTTCGTGCCGCCGGTCACAGCGCTGCGATCGCCGCCGGATTCACGAATAACCGGCGCACTCTCACCAGTGATGACGGATTCGTCGACTGTTGCGATCCCGTGGATCACTTCTCCATCACCGGGAATAATGTCGCCCGATTCACACAGCACGATCTCGCCGGCGCGCAGTCTCGATGCCGGTACGGTTTCAATCCGTCCGCCGTCAATGACTCGCTTCGCCATGGTCTCGGCTTTGGCTTTGCGTAGTGTGTCCGCCTGCGCTTTTCCGCGAGCTTCGGCCATCGCTTCCGCAAAATTTGCGAAAAGAACCGTGAACCAGAGCCACAGCGCAATCTGAATGGGAAATCCGATTCCTGCAGCACCTGTGACAACGTCGCGGATAAGAAAAACGGTGGTGATTACGGCACCCACTTCGACGACAAAAATCACCGGGTTCTTTAGAAGAACCACTGGGTTGAGTTTGATAAACGACTCTCGGATAGCGCGTTTTAGGATTTCCGGGTCGAACAGCGGGCGTGCATGTGCGAGTTTTTTCGGCAGTAGCTCTGTCGGATCCGTTCGGCGTGGCGAGACCGGAGGTGTCGCCTGAGGTAGTTCTGCGGTGCTTCGCGACATGATTAGAAGAGTCTCCCTTCAAGCATCAAGAAGTGCTCGACGATCGGACCCAGCGACAACGCCGGAAAGTATGTAAGCGCTCCGACGATCACGATCGTTCCAATAAGTACACCCACAAACAACGGGCCATGTGTCGGCAGCGTCCCGACGGTGACAGGCACGCGCTTCTTTGCCGCGAGACTGCCGGCAACCGCGAGCATCGGAATGATGAACAAGAATCGGCCGATCAGCATGGCCAAGCCGATCGTGAGGTTGTACCAGGGCGTGTTCACCGTGATTCCGGCGAATGCGCTTCCGTTGTTGCCTACGCCGCTCGAATACGCATAAAGGATTTCGGAAAACCCGTGAGGACCGGCGTTGTTCAAGTTACCGGTCGCAGACCCGTAGGAACCGTTCCAATAACTGTCTTTCGCGAAGTGAATAACCGACGAGATCCCGGTCAGCACCAGCAAAGCTGCAGCGGCAGCGATGAGCGCCAGCATCACCATTTTTACTTCCTTGCCTTCGATCTTTTTGCCCAAGTATTCCGGAGTTCGGCCAACCATAAGCCCCGAAATGAAAACGGCGAGAACGGCGAACAGCAGAACGCCATAGAGTCCGGCGCCCACACCGCCGAATATGACCTCGCCCGTCTGGATGAAAAACAACGGAACAAGCCCCGCAATCGGCGTGAAACTGTCGTGCATACTATTCACGCTGCCGTTGCTGGCGGCGGTCGTCGCGGCCGCCCAGAGCGTAGAACTGGCGACACCATAGCGCACCTCTTTGCCTTCCATGTTTCCGCCGGCCTGAGTCTTTGTGGCCTGACTTTCAATGCCCAGTTTTGTGAGGTTGGGGTTGCCCGCTTGCTCGAACCCGTAACAAATGAAAGTGCCCACAAGTAACATGACGCTCATGGCGGCGAAAATAGCCCATCCTTGACGCGTGTCACCGACCATGACGCCGAACGTGTAGGCCAGTCCAGCCGAGATCAAAAGAATGTAGATCGATTGCAGAAAATTGGACAAAGGCGTTGGGTTTTCGAACGGATGTGATGAGTTCGTATTAAAGACACCGCCGCCGTTTGTCCCCAATTGCTTGATCGCGATTTGAGATGCCGCCGGTCCACCGGGAATGGTTTGTTCGGCCCCTTCGAGCGTAGTTAGCTTTTGATAGGGGCTGAAGTTTTGGATCACACCCTGAGAACACAGAAACAACGCGCCCACCAGTGATAATGGCAGCAGAACGTAAAGAGTGGCCCTTGTCAGGTCGACCCAGAAATTGCCGATGGAGTGCGTTTGCTGGCGTGCAAACCCACGAACGAGTGCGATGGCTATGGCGATCCCAGCCGCGGCAGACACGAAGTTCTGAACGGTAAGCGCCGCCATCTGTACGAAATAACTGAGAGTGGTTTCTCCACCATAGGCTTGCCAGTTCGTGTTCGTCATGAAACTGACCGCGGTATTGAAGGAAAGATCCGGCGTCGTCTGGGCAGTGCCGAACCCCTGCGGATTGAGCGGCAGAATTCCCTGAAGCCTCTGGAACAGGTACGTGAAGATGAAGCATACGATGCTGAAAGCCAGCACGGACGCCGTGTACTGCATCCAACGCTGCTCGGCGGAATCGTTCACACCGCCGAAGTTGTAAATAATTCTTTCCACCGGGCGCAGAACTGGGTGCAGAAATGTTCGTCGGCCCTGAAAAACGTTGGCCATGAACGCTCCGAGCGGCTTGGTGAGAACCAAGAGCACCAGAAAGTAAGCCAGTATTTGAAAAATGCCCATCGATGTCATATCAGAACCGCTCCGGTTTCAGCAGCGCATAGAGGAGATAAATGAACAATCCGGCAGATGCGATGCCCGCAATGATGTAATCCACAGATCAACCCGCTTTCTTCACAACCGGTCACACGCCTTGGCGAGACCCCAGCACGCAACAAGGAAAAGACAACCGACTGCGAGGTAAAAAAGATCGAGCATCGAGTTCACTCCGTTTCCGCGAAGATAATTTCGTGTTTGCAGCGCAATTGCCGAGCCAATTTACCTTCGCGGCTCGGCCACCATTTCCTTGGCCGGCCAAGGAATACCAATGACCGCGAAGGCAGCACGGACGTAAGAACATCCAGCTCGTCCCGACACAAGTACAGCTGCACCCGTGTTTCTACGGGCGTTTGTGTCGCAATGTCGCGAAATCGATTTTCCTGGAAGTCGAGAAGGACCGGAGGACTCGTCAACGGTAGAGGGTAAGGACCAATCTGGGGGACGATAAGAGTGATTCGCGCGTTCAAACTTTCCGCCAGCGCACCCGCTTTCTTCAAAGCCGCGCTCGTTGCCGCTGCCGACGTAAAAACCACGACGATATTTAGCTTCGATTCCTCGGTCGGCTGGGCTGGTGGCCCGCACAGTCCGGTTAGCGAACGGTCAAAAGCGAGTGACATGTTCCTGTTCCTCTCAATCGCCTCAACCCCCAACTTAGAGGGAAGGGCCTGAAGAAGTCATAGGTAAGCCATGAAGAATTTATAAAGATCGGGGAAGGCTGCGCGGCAGGGCGGACTAGTTCGTCTTAGTATTGAAGCGGTATCCGACCCACGGTTCCGTCTGGATGTACCGTGGATCTTCGGGGCTTTGCTCGATTTTTTTCCGTAAATTTTTTACAACCACACGGAGATAGTCCACCTGATCACCGTAGTCCGGCCCCCACACTGCTTGCAGAAGTTCCCGGTGCGGAATGGCCTCGTCGGGCCGCTGTGTCAGATAGCGGAGGACGTCGAGTTCCTTCGGCGTGAGGTGGGAAGATGTCGAACCTCGTGTCACCGTTCGGGCCGTGAAGTCGATGGTGAGTTGTCCGAACTGGAGCTTGGCTGACGATCCTTGTGCAACCGGCACTCGACGGAGCGCGGCACGCACGCGAGCCAAAAGTTCCGGTGTGCTGAACGGCTTGGTAACGAAGTCGTCGGCACCGGCGTCGAGTGCGGCTACTTTATCTGCATCCGATTTTCGAACAGTAAGCATGATGATCCCGATACTGGAGTCGTTACGAATCGCCCTGCAGACTTCAATGCCGCTCATCTCGGGCATGTTGATATCGAGCAGGACAAGGTCGGGCCGAAACTCGCGAACCTTTTCCAGCCCTTCCATGCCGTTTCTGGCGTCATCAACCTCGTAGCCCGCGCTTGTCAAAGTTTCGCGCATTATGCGACGAATCTGCGGTTCATCGTCGACTACAAGAATTCGTCCAGCGCTCACATCCTCTCCTTGAGAGCAAGTGTGAAGGTTGTCTTGCCGGGTTGACTGTTCACTGTAAGATCCCCGCCGTGGGCCTGCAGAATCTGATGGGCAATGCTCAGCCCAATCCCTGAACCGGGGATCCGTTCCTCCACGGCCGGGCTTCGGTAGAATCGCTCAAAGATACGCGACTGCTCCTCCGCCGGGATTCCCTTGCCCCGGTCTGTAACTTCGACGGCCACCGTGCCATTCAACCGGTGCGCACGGAGGGAGATTGGCGTGCCGGATGGAGAATACTTCAGCGCGTTGTCGATGACTTGTTTGATGGCAAGTTTTATCAGACGCCGATCAAGGCGCACGTGCGGCAAAAGGTTGTCACATGTGACCTCCAACGTTCGATCTCCAATCGTCGTTTTCATCGCGTCAACGACCTCGTGAACCACTGCGCCCAAATCCGACACCTCCATATCCAGGTCGATGTGGTCGCTGTCGAGATGTGCCATCTCCAAAGTATTGTCGATGAGTTCTTCGAGATGCGCGGCTTCTTCATCGGCGATCCTGAGCATTCGCACCGAGCTCGGTGGCGTCTGATCGGCATTTGTTAGTAATGCTGTCGTCGCAGCGCGTATCGACGTTAGCGGAGTTTTCAGTTCGTGCGCCAGGGCATCGATCAACGTCGTTCGCAGTCGCTCGCTTCGGCGGGCGGCTTCAATTTCGTGACCGAGCTCCTGCGCCTTCGCGCGCTCGAGGCCGATGGCAACTAGATTTGCGATGCTCTGCAAAACGGAATCCGTCATGCGCGAACCTTGCAGAGCCAAACTGCCGATCGGCTCCGTTCCCAGCCGGACGCCAGTTATTACGCGTTTCCGTTCCGGATCCGCAAATACCGTGCCTTGTATTGCCGCCTCGCGTAGTTGACTGTCTATGCCTTCAAAATCAACTGGCCCGGCGCGAAAAATCTCACTCGTTCGTCGGTCGTACAAGGCAACAGCCTCCAACTCGAATGCTTCAGCCAGTTTTCTCGACAGTTGTTTTGGGAAAGGCTCCGTGCTGTCGATCAACAATATCGATCGGCCAAAACTATAGAGACGCTCGACGTCTCGCCTGCGCTCCACCGCATCCAACTCGCGCCGCCGCGCTTTCGTTGAGAGTTGGCTTGCAATCAAAGATGTCGCCAGGAAACTGAAGAGGGCTACCCAGTTTTGTGGATCGGCTATCGTCAGCGTACCCGTCGGTGGCAGGAAGAAAAAGTTGAATGCCAGGGTCGCCGCAACAGACGCTACGGATGCTTCGAAAAATCCCCAGGTGCTGGCGATACTGAGTACGTACAGTAAATAGGCAAAACCTACCGTCGTTGCATTGACAGGAGTTAGGCGCAGCGCGACGTAGGTAATCAGGCCAATCCCTAAGATCGACAGGAACAGCGGTAACAAGCGCCGACGCATTCTCGAATCACTCCTGAACAAATCACAATAACGCGACGCAATCGTTTTTGGGTAGAAAGCGGCTTAGAATTGGCGGAAGGGAGAACCCGTGTATGACACAAGCAACAGCTCACGGTGAACGTATTGACGGAGCAGGTGGTCTAAAACTGTTTGTACGCTCGTGGCGTCCGCTGGAGAAAACACGCGGGGTGGTGGCAATAGTTCCAGGCTTCAATTCGCACGGCGGTTACTATCAATGGGTCGCAGAACAACTCACAGCAATAGGCTTCGCTGTGTACGCCATCGATCTGCGCGGCCGCGGAAACTCCGACGGTGAGCGTTTCTACGTCGCACACTTTGCAGACTACCTCGACGATGCAGACCGGCTGGTGAAGCTCGCGAAATCGCGTGAACCCGAGTTGCCGGTATTCCTGTTAGGCCACAGCGCCGGTGG
>Ga0065712_10068410_pt1 | contig 10860 bp, 8 predicted proteins | sample MisRhiReplicate1_FD_59099 | JGI IMG/M metagenome (GOLD analysis project Ga0065712, IMG submission 59099) | Miscanthus rhizosphere microbial communities from Kellogg Biological Station, MSU, sample Rhizosphere Soil Replicate 1: eDNA_1 v3... | ecosystem: Host-associated > Plants > Roots >...
CCCCGCTGTCACCGGAGCAGTTCGTCTTCAAGTAACCGGCGTCGTTCCCTGCTGCTAGCGGGCTCTTCCAGCCGAAATGACCTTGGGCGTTACAGCCTCACTGGCTATTCTTGCGGCCTTGTTAGGTGGAAGTCCGCGCGCTCGCGCAGCTCCGCCGCAATTGAAGCTTCACCACTCACCATCGCTACTCCCGTGAAAAAATTCTCCGCACTGATTATCGGCGTCGTCCTGGTCGGACTCGGCTTGTATGCGTTCAAGAACATGAGTCCGGAGACTAAGGAGAAGCTCAAAGAAGCGGTTAGCCAGTTAATGACCAAAGAGGCGTTTCATAAGGCGCCGCCGGCCAGCCCGAATGACGCCATCAAGATTGCTTCATTCAATATCCAGGTCTTCGGTGAGAAAAAAGTGAACGAGCCCCCCGTGATGGATGTGCTCGTAAAAATCTGCCGGCACTTTGACATTATTGCCGTCCAGGAAGTCCGCTCGGTGCAGGACAACGTCCTGCCGCTATTTGTTCAGGCTCTCAACGCGGACGGCTCGCACTACAACTTCGTCATTGGTCCGCGGTTGGGCCGGACCAACAGCAAGGAGCAGTACGCGTTCATCTTCGATACGGACACCATCGAAGTGGACCGCAATCAACTCTACACGCTGGAAGATCCGGACGATTTGCTGCACCGCGAGCCGCTCGTCGGCCTGTTCCGAGTTCGCGGACTTCCCCCCAATCAGGCTTTCACGTTCAAGCTGGTCAACATCCACACGGACCCCGACGAAGTCGCCAAAGAGATGGACGTGCTCGACGACACCTTCTATGCCATCCGCGATAAAGACGGCATCGTCGAAGACGACGTCATCCTCCTGGGAGACCTGAATGCCGACGACAAGCATTTCGGCGAGCTCGGCCGCATCCCAAACCTGGGACACGTCATCTCCGGCCATGCCACCAACACCCGCGGCACCCACCAGTTCGACAACATCGTCTTCGACAACAAGAGCACAGTCGAGTTCACCGGCCGCGGCGGCGTCTTCGATTTCATGCGTGTCTATAACCTTTCTCTGGATGATGCCCTGCTCGTCTCCGACCATCTCCCCGTATGGGCCGAATTCAGCGTCTTTGAAGGGGGACGTCCGCCAGAAGTAGCCGGCGTTGGAGCGGGGCCGGCGGCGAGGTAGGCGATTTAGCCTGTGACATTGCCAGTCCGTCTGCGGGTAGTGAGAATGGAGTGTCTGATCCATTCTCCCCGACAAGACGTTGCTTCATGACCGTCTCCCTCCCCCGCAACCCCACTCGCTCCGTCCGCATCGGCTCCGCCGTCATCGGCCAGGGGCATCCGATTGCCGTGCAGAGCATGACGGCAACGCATACGCAGGATATCGACGCCACCGTGGAGCAAGTGAACGCCCTGTACGAAGTCGGGGCGGACATCGTCCGAATTGCCGTCGATAGCAAGAAGGATGCGGAGGCCTTGGCGGAGATTCGCAAGCAGACCAAAGCGAACCTTTCGGTCGATTTGCAGGAGAACTATCGCCTGGCGGAACTGGTTGCACCGCACGTCGACAAGGTCCGCTACAACCCCGGACATCTCTATCACCACGAGCCAAGCCGCCCCTGGCAGGATAAGGTGAAATACATCGCCCAGGTCGCCGTCGACAACGACTGTGCCCTGCGGGTCGGCGTCAACTGCGGCAGCGTGGACCCGGCCAAAAAGGAGAAGTACGACGCTCACGATTCCATCACGCCGATGATCGAGTCCGCCGTGGAACACTGTGAGCTGCTCGATTCTCTCGGCTTTACGCGGTACAACGTCTCGCTCAAGGACAGTGACCCACAGAAGGTCATCGACGTCAACCGCCGCTTCGCCGAAAAGCGTCCCGACGTGCCTCTGCACCTGGGGGTCACCGAAGCCGGTCTCCCTCCCGACGGCGTCATCAAGACCCGCATTGCTTTCGAACAGCTCATCAGCCGTGGGATTGGAGACACCATCCGGGTCTCGCTCACGGTTCCCAACCCGCGGAAGATCGAAGAAATCGCCGCCGGCCGGCAAATCCTGGCGGACATAGCCGGGGGTCGCGTCCGTTCAGTGGTCACCTACGGTCTCCCCACGCTCAACATCATCTCCTGCCCGAGTTGCTCGCGGGTGGAGAACCAGGCTTTCATCGACCTGGCCGAGCAAGTGAAGGAAATGACGAAGTACGCCAAGGACCACGCCCTCACCATCGCCGTCATGGGCTGCCGTGTGAATGGTCCCGGCGAGACTGACGACGCCGATCTCGGCCTCTGGTGCGGCCCCAATTTCGTGAACCTCAAGCGCGGCTCCACCGAGCTCGGCCAGTTCCCCTACGACCGCATCCTGCCTCGCTTGCGGCAGGAGTTGGATACTCTGATTGCAGAAAAGTCAGGCAAATCTTGATTCTTGGCTATTAGTTTTTTGCCTGTTTAATACTTTTCTTTCTTTGGGCTTGCGGCGAATCTCCCGCGCAATCAGCGGTGTTCAAGGACTGGTTGAGATTGCTTCTGGGGGAAGCAATGTCCTTGAAACGACATTCCCACAGAGGTGCCCAGTGGTTGGAAAGACCCTTGAATTTTCGGACGGCCAAGTCAATCAAGTTACCAAAGGGTTGAGCAAACGAGCCCGGCGAATTGCGACTGCCGTCTCGCTGCTGTTAGTGCCCGCAATGGGGATTGGCCTTTGGCTTTCCAGCGACAATCCTTTTTATCTGATCGTTGGGGCAAAAATCAGAATAATGCCCGAAATGAAGGCTGACTTTCCGGGGTATACACAGCCGGAGTTTACGGTCGCAGCGGAGTTTCCCTTGGCTGATCATGAAATCGTGATCGGAGTGATCGCGTTTGGCGAGGCCAAGGCCTATTTGCGACGTGCCTTCTCCGGCCCTGGCACTCACATCGTCCACGATCGCTTCGGAGAAACGCAAGTTACGGTGACGCACTGCAACCGCACGCGCTGCACGCGAGTCTTCACGGCAGCGGACGACCAGGACCTAAGCGTCATGCACTGTGGCGGCTGGATGAAGGAGCAGGAATTGGCGCTGCTCATCGGCGGCACGAGGTTTCCGCAATCCTCGGAGGAGATTCCCTTTGACGAAGTTCCCTATGTCGTCACCACGTGGGGAAAGTGGCGGGCAAAAAATCCGCAATCTCTCGTCTATCTGGGGAGCCCGGAAGTCACCAAAGCCTACAAAGAGAAAGCGGCCTAGTCCCTCCGCCGCGAGCCCGAGCCCATGAAGATCATCAGGTAATAGAGCAGGGTCATCACCGATTGCAGTGCCCCGGCCACGTACGTCAGAGCGGCGGCGTTGAGAACGCTGCGGACAGCCCCCATATCCTGCGCAGGCACGATCCCCATTTCCTCCAGCAGCCGTTTGGCCCGCGAGCTGGCGTTCCATTCCACCGGCAGGTTGACGAGCTGGAAGAAGACCACAAAGCTAAATATGGCGATTCCCAACCCCAGCAGCCAGTGTTGGCGGAAGATCAAGCCGAAGAACACGATAAACATCCCCGTCGAGCTCCCAAAATTGGCAGCTGGGACGGCAATGTTCCGGATAATCAGGGGAATGTACCCCGAATGCTTTTGCAAGGCGTGACCCGCCTCGTGAGCGGCAATTCCCACGGCAGCCGCGGACTGCCCGCGGTAGACATTCTCGGATAGGCGGAGCACATCCGCCCGCGGGTCGTAATGGTCGCTGAGCTGGCCGGGAATCGGCTCAATCTCTACCTGGTGCAGTCCCGCGGCATCAAGGATTTGCCTCGCCGCCATGAAGCCGGTCATCCGCGTCGGTACGGCCTGACCGCGAGCATAGGCGCTCGATAACCAGAGCTGCGCCAACCCCGCCAGCGCCATCGCCGGCAGCATGAAGAGCAGGTAACGCCAGTCCATGTAGAAGCCGCCAAAATAACCAAGCAGCAGAACGGACGAGAATGCCATTTTTGTGTGACCTTTTGTAATTGAAGGGATATCAATATCCCTGAGGGAATTGTAGAGGACGGCTGAAAATGACAAGGGGGCATCTCTGTCCGACTCATTTGCGATCCCCTTGTCCGTACAATACGGATATGTCCTCTTCCTACATCCTCGCCGCTAAACGAACCCCCATCGGCAAGCTGCTGGGTTCGCTCTCCGAGATTCCAGCAACGCAATTAGCGGCAGTGGCGATTCGCGGAGCCCTAATGGCAGCAAATGTTGCACCGGAACAGGTGCAGGAGGTCATTCTCGGCAACGTGCTGCAAGCGGGCGTGGGACAAGCTCCGGCCCGCCAGGCGGCATTGGCGGCGGGAATTCCCGCCGTCGTGCCGGCAGTGACCATCAACAAAGTCTGCGGCTCGGGATTGAAGGCCGTGATGCTGGCCGACCAGGCGATCCGGGCGGGGGACGCCCGGCTTGTCGTGGCCGGCGGAATGGAGAGCATGAGCCTGGCCCCGCACCTGGCGATGAAGGCCCGGGCCGGCTGGAAGTTTGGCTCCCAGACTTTGCTCGACAGCATGCAGCACGACGGCCTGACCTGCGCCCGGGAGCAGACCGCGATGGGGAACCTGGCCGATTACATCGCGGCCAAACGCAACATCAGCCGCCAGGATCAGGATGCCTTTGCCCTCGCCAGCCATCAGCGGGCCGTGACTGCAAGAAATGCGGGCAAGTTCGACAGCGAGATTGTTCCCGTCCCCGTCCGCATTGGCAAAACCGACCTCGAAGTCATCGCCGACGAAGGCCCTCGCGAGAATGCCAGCCTGGCGGACCTGGCGAAGCTTCGCCCCGCTTTCTCCCCCACAGGCACCGCCACAGCCGGCAACGCTTCTCAAATCAGCGACGGCGCAGCCGCGGTAATTGTCGCGGACGAGGCGACTAGCCGGACGAGCAAGTCGCCGCTCAAGGCCCGCATCGTCGCCTCGCACGCCAGTGGCGTGGAACCCAAGGACTTATTCATCGCGCCGGTCAGCGCGATGGAGGGAGTGCTGGCTAAAGCTTCGCTCACTCTCGCCGACATTGACCTCGTCGAGCTCAACGAGGCCTTTGCGGCTCAGTGCCTGGCCTGCATGCGTCCGCTGGGGCTCTCCCACGACAAGACCAACGTCCACGGCGGAGCCATCGCACTCGGCCATCCCATCGGCGCGAGTGGCGCCCGCGTCCTCGTCACGCTGCTCCACGCTCTGGCCTCCCGCGGTCTTCGGCGGGGACTTGCTTCTCTCTGCCTAGGCGGGGGAAACGCCGTCGCGATGATCGTGGAGCTCGTCCCGTAACCATTCTTCAAAGAACTCGCATCATGCCCGATTCTGAAGTCCTGCTCGTCGCTTCTCGCTTCAAAGTCGTCCGGGAATTTCAGAAGACCAGCGAAGGGTTGCGCCCGCGGGAAATCGTGCGGCATCCGGGCGCGGTTGTGGTGCTGCCATTGCTCGATGACGGACGAGTTTGCCTAATTCGCAACTACCGCATCAGCGTCAACCAGACGCTCATCGAGCTTCCAGCCGGCACACTGGAACCGGGTGAAGAGCCAATCCAGAATGCCGAGCGAGAGCTGATCGAAGAGACCGGCTATCGGGCGGCCAGGCTGCAGAAACTTCACGCCTTCTATCTGTCGCCGGGCATTCTGGATGAGCGAATGCATCTCTTTCTGGCGACCGGCCTGACCGTGGGCGAGACGGCCCGGGAGGCAGGCGAAGACATCGATAACCTGGTTGTTCCCTGGGACGAAGCTCTGGAGATGGCAGTCGATGGACGGATCCAGGACGCCAAAAGTATCGTCGGCCTGTTACTCGTTGACCGGCTGCTGAAGAGTGGCCAACTCAAACCTTTACTGTAAGACCGGCGTCGCAAAGCAGTACAGATTGTCGTTCGTTCGGAGCAGGATCTTGCCATCGACAAAAACAGGAGTGGCCAGAATGAATTCGTCGGGCAGCGAATTCACGGCGACGACTTTCGAATCCTTCTCCGGGGTGATGACGTAGGTCTTGCCATCCTCCCGGGTAATGTAGATCTTTCCGCCGGCCAGAATTGGTGACGCGCTGACTATCGTCGCCCGACCTTTTTCCGGCTGCTTCGTCCAAAGCGTGTCCCCCGTCTTCAGGTCCAGGCAGGAGATTTGTCCCTTGTCATTGCAGAGATAGACCTTGCCGTCCTTGGCGATGGGAGTGGGAACGTCGGCTCCTAGATTCTCTTTGGTCCACAGGACATGCGTTTCGGTAACATCCCCCATGCCGCCGAGCTTGATGGCGGTGACAGTGCCGCCGCGGGCATAGGGGGCGATGACCACGCCGTCTGAAACGACCGCTGACGAAATAGAGCGGAAGAACCCGTTCTTTCCAGGATTCAGGGTTCCAACTTTCCACAGCTCTTTGCCGCTAGCGGCGTCGTGGCCGGTGACGTAGTCAGCGCCCAGCACCACAATGAGTTCCTGATCACCATCCGGCACTACCACGGGCGTGGTATAGCTCTGAGCGGATTCGCTCGGTGCTCCGGTATTGCGGTCCTGCTTCCAGATTAGTTTGCCAGTTTCTTTGTCGAACGCGGCCAAGTATGACGGGCCGCTATGCATCACGGTGGCGATGACATGATTCTTGGTCAGCACGGGAGAAGTGCCGACGTCGTGCCAGAGGGTGTCTTTGGCGTACTTTTCCTGCAGGTTGATCTGCCAGACCACGTGGCCAGTGAAATCGACGGCCCCGAAGTCGCCACTTTTGAAGTACACGAAGACGTGTTTGCCGTCGGTCACTGCCGAGGGGTTGGTACTGCTCCCCTTGCCGCTCGTGGATTGCTTGGCTTTCCCAACTTCCGCCCGCCACAATTCCTTCCCCCCGCGGTCGTAGCAAAGCAGCACATTTTGGCCCTCCACACCGCAAGTCAGAAAGATTCGGTCCTCCCAAACAACCGGCGTCGAGGCCCCCCGCCCCGGCAGCTTTACCTTCCAGGCCACATTCTCTGTGCTGCTCCACTTCGTCGGATACTCCTTTCCTTCCGCCACGCCACTCTGACCCGGCCCGCGCCAATTCGGCCAGTTTTCGGCACGGGCGAGGGAGGGAATCGTCAGCGACACGGCCAACAAAATGGCGGAAAGGCGGGGCATGAGCGGAATCTCCGGTGGGATGGTGAGGTTGGACCCTTAATATCGGCGGAGGGCAACCGTCGTGCAACCGGACCAGCGTGTTCGCGCGCTTGCCGTTGCTGTGGCAGGCGACTACTATGAATGAAGAGTACTGTTCCTTCGTCTCAACCAAGGCAGGTGTCCCCATGCCCCTGGAAACGCTCACTCTTCCCTCCCCAACCCGCGATTCCGCTGCTCCCATCGCCGTTCCCGCGCCCGTCGGCGAGGTATTGGCGGCGATCGTCGTCGACGCCGCCTCGGCTGCCGGCGAATACCTGCGCGATACGGAAGTTCCCCACGGTGGCGAATAAGTCCCGCCACGAGCCCCGCGGCCGCTCTCCCATTTTTCAACGGCTGATCGGGCTGGAAACCGAATACGCTCTGCATATCCCCGGAAACTCCAACCAGGGAACTGGCTCGCGCTATGGGCTGTATCTGCAACTGCGGGACGCCCTCAAGCGGCTGATTCCCGCGGTTGACGCCCGGCACATGAAAGAAGGGATTTTTCATGCGGGCGGCGGTGCGGTCTGGTTCGAGACTGAAAGACCAGCCGCGGGCGGTGGCCTTATCGAAGGCGCAACCGCCGAATGCCGCGGCCTGCGGCAGCTTCTCGCCCAGCAGCGGGCGCAGGATTCTCTTTTGGCGGATGCGGCCAAGCGTGCCTTCGGCAAGGAGAAAATCCACCTGCTTAAGAACGACCGCGATGCCAAGGGAAACATCTACGGCTCGCAAGAAAATTACTCGGCGGAATATGCCAGCTCATGGCGGCTCTGGCTGTGGCGGACGGCGCTAGTTGCCATGCTGCCGCTGATGCTCGTTACCTGGGGCATGCTGTGGTTGCTTACGCTGTGCATCATTATTTACACACTCGTGGCGACGATCTTCTATTTGGGCTGCGAGCGTTTTGTCCGCCGGCCCGAGGGAATGGCCCGCTTCCTCTTCGGCTGCACGATGGACGAGCTCGGCCGCGCTGCTCCGACCGGGCCGAGATGGCTGGAAGGATTTCTGAGCTTCATCACCCGCGTGATTACCGCGCCACTTGCCGGGGTCTTGTTCGCCGCCATCTGGCTGACGGCGTTCGTCTCCATCCGCCGGCAAATGCTGCCGTTTCTGCTCAGCAGGGCGGTGACGTCCGGAACGGGGATGCTCGACGACTGCGGCCGATTCCACCTGGCGGACAAAGGGCCGGCGATGAACTGCCTCACCGGCATCGGCGGCCTGCTGGCGGATCGCCCCATCTTCACCTTCGGCCATCTCTTCAAAACGGTCTATGCCGAAAGCTGGCTGCCGCACGATTACTTCACGCTTTTCTCTTCCCAGCAGCGGCTGCAAATCGCCCTGGGGGATTCCAACATGGCCCAGTTCGCGGAATACCTCCGCGTGGGAACCACGCTGCTGGTGCTGGATTGCATTGAAGCCGGTGCGATGCCGCCGGTCCCTCGGGTCCGCCGGCCGCTCAAAGCTCTGCGGGCTATTTGTGCCGATCCAACCCTGCGAACCACCGTCCCCCTGAGCGGCGGGGGGCGCTGCACGGCTTTGCAACTGCAGCGGTTTTACCTGGAAGCCTGCCGGCGGTTCCTCGATGAGCAGGAGCACCCTGCGGCGGAAGCTCGCGAGGTCATCGAGCACTGGGAGGAGACACTGGACGCTCTTGAGGAAGACCCGCAGTCCCTAGTGGGCTCGCTGGACTGGGTGACCAAACGCTGGGTCCTGGAAAAGGCCGGGCGCGGAGCCTCCTGGCAAACCCGCAAGAAAATCGACCTGAAATATCACGAGCTGTCCCCCGACGGCTACTACGAGAGGCTGCGTTCGACCGGTGTCGTCCAGGACATGCTGACCCCGGAGGAAGTGGAATTGGCCCGTCGCAACCCGCCTCTGGGAACCCCCGCCACCGTCCGCGGCCGCTACATCCGCGAGTTCGCTGGCGGAGCGGAAGTAGTCTCCGCCAATTGGAAAGCGGTCTACATCGGCCAGGGTCGCCGGACCAAAGTCATCCGCCTCGCTAGCTACCGCCGCTGTCTGCCGCCAGACGGGCCGAGCAAGGATGAGCGGGTGGAGCAGCACTGAGATACGGGTTGGATTCTCGCACGGAGCGCTCATGAGTCCGCCACTGCCACGCCATTTCTTGAAAAGCCTGGCGGCGCTTGCCACCGAAGTGGCAAATCGGCTGGAGGAGTCTCTATCGGCCGGCTGCGGCACTCTGGAAACGGCACACTCCTCTCTACAAGCTGCCCTGAGCCGCGAGATTCCTGCAAGTGAATGCGCGGATATGCTGAGCCAGGCGATGGTTGCTTCCATCCCGCTGGTGGCGGTCCGACGAGGAGTGTTTGAAGCTGCCGGTCCGTGGCTGTTGCAACAAGCAAAGCCGTGGGAGCGGCTGGTGCTGGAAGAAGTGTTTGCAGCAACGGGGGTATTGCCGATAGCAGATGCCCGCTGGCTTCCTGTGGGAGAAGGAGAACATCTACTCGGTACTCAGTACTCAGTACTTAGTACTCCGCACCTCTTCGAACACTTCCTCGCCGAACACCGCCGGCTGCACCGCAAGCGCGGCGGCGTCTTCTTCACCCCTTCTGAACTCGTCCGCTTTATCTGCCGCCGCGTTCACGGGCAATTGCAGAAAGAGTTTCAACTATCAAGGGGCCTGGCGGAAGCCACCATCCTCGACCCAGCCGCTGGCACCGGGACATTCTTGCTCGAAGTCCTCGACGTCATCCATGCTGGCTTCAACCAGGCGGATGGCTGGAATGAATACGTCGCACAGCACCTCTTGCCACAACTGCTCGGCATCGAAATCATCCCCGCTGCCTGCCTCGCGGCGCAACTGAACATCACCGCAAAGCTGGCCGATACCGGCTTTGACTTTCAGCAGCCGGGGAGGATACGAGTCGAGCTTGGTAACACGCTGGCGGACGGTGATTGTGGTCCCTCTGCAAATCTGCAATCTGAAATCTACACTCTGAAACCTCCGCTCGTTCTGCTCGGCAACCCTCCCTTCTCCAGCCTCTCCGATAATCGCGGCCGCTGGATCAGCGAGCTGGTCCGCGGCAGCAAAGAACACCCCGGCTATGTCGTCACCGCCGACGAGCGTCTGGGCGAAAGGAAAACCTGGCTGCACGACGACTACGTGAAGTTCATTCGCTACGCCCAGTGGCTGATTGAAGAAACCGGCAGCGGCATCGTCGGCTTCGTCACCAGTCACGGTTACCTGGACAATGTGACCTTCCGCCTGATGCGCCGCGAGCTGCTGCGAGTCTTCAGCCGCATTGACGTATTGGATTTTCACGGCAATCGGAAGAAGCGGGAGACAGCGCCTGATGGAGGACCGGACGAAAACGTGTTTGGCCTCGACCAGGGAACAGCGATTGGTTTCTTTCACCGACTGCAGGGGCAAGACCAGGCAACACCTCGCACAGTCCATCACTGGGAGCTCTGGGGCACGCGCGAAGAAAAACTCCGCTGTCTGTCGGATCTACAAGACGCAATACCGTCATCAATCATTATCCCCTCTTCTCCCAACTTCCTCTTCACCCCCGCAGCTCCGCCGACTTGCCCGGAATACGCCGTGGCCTGGAAGTTGCCAGATGCAATGCCGGTGAACACGACAGCTCCGGTGACGGCTCGGGATCATTTCGTTGTCGCTCATTCGCGAGAAGAGCTCTGCCACCGCATCGAAGAGTTCCGCGACCTTTCCATTCCCGATGAGGAAATCCGCGGTCGTTACTTCAATCGCACCCGCAGCGCCAAATATCCCCGCGGCGACACCCGAAG
>Ga0065712_10001194_pt1 | contig 10859 bp, 15 predicted proteins | sample MisRhiReplicate1_FD_59099 | JGI IMG/M metagenome (GOLD analysis project Ga0065712, IMG submission 59099) | Miscanthus rhizosphere microbial communities from Kellogg Biological Station, MSU, sample Rhizosphere Soil Replicate 1: eDNA_1 v3... | ecosystem: Host-associated > Plants > Roots >...
CCAAACTGTTCATTGCTTAAATGAAATTCAGAAATTATCCTTTTGCCAAGCAGACCAATAGAGATCCTATCGAGATAGGTGATAAACATAAAAGAGAAAAGAAAAATAAGCACACGATAGCGATATGGGAATTTTTGGTACATAAAGTTTTGGCTCCATTAAAGATATTATTTCCGCGGAAACACCGACATAAATTCATCATCACTCAAAAGAAGAAACTTTATCTTCATTATATTATGGTGATAGCTTTACAGGTATTATTTGTCCTCGGCGTGATCGTCTTATTAATTCTGTTTGTATTCAGAATAAGCAGAGCAAAGAAACTCAGCCACCTGCCGGATAATTACAGTGAGCTGCTTACAGAATATGTAAAGTTTTACCGGCAACTTGATGTGAGGGGAAAAGAAATGTTTGATAAAAGAGTTGAACATTTTTTATCTGCAGTAAAAATTACCGGGGTTAATGCGATCGTTGAAGATATTGACCGGCTTTTAATTGCGGCCGGGGCTATTATCCCCGTATATTCTATCACAGACTGGCAATATATAAACCTGCATGAAGTTTTGGTATACCCCGGATCTTTTAATATGGACTTTGACCAGGAAGGAACAGATCGGAATATCGCGGGGATGGTAGGCACCGGTGCTTTGCAAAATGTAATGATCATTACCAAATGGCAATTAAGACAAGGTTTTATTAATAACAATGATGCACACAACACAGCCATTCATGAGTTTGCACACCTGATAGATAAAATGGATGGAACAATGGATGGTGTTCCTGAAATAATTTTAGAAAAGAGATATGTACCGCAATGGAAACAGATGATGGAAATCACTATTGAGCAAATGAAAAACTATGGTTCAGATATTGATATGTATGGAGCCACCAATACCATCGAGTTTTTTGCAGTTATTACCGAATACTTCTTTGAACAGCCCGACTCATTAAAAGCAAATCATCCCAATCTGTATGAAATGCTTGAAAGGATATATAAAATTGCGGGATGACAATTTGCTTTCATTAATTTATTTCCTCTTATTGGTGCGAAGAACATTAGAAAGGTCTACACTTCTTCTAAAAAAGCAAGAATATAACCGTCTGGATCGGCAATATAGAATTCTTTCCCGTAAGGTCTGTCACACAATGGTTGGACGATCTCAACAGACTTATTCATTAGTTCTTCGTACAGATCTTCAACACCTTCTACTGAAAAGATAATGTCAAGATCAATGTTTTCTCTTTTACTTTCCCTTTCTTCGATTGAAGGTTTTCCAGATTTAAGATGGATCGAGTAGTTATCTTTTATAATACCTGCGTAAAAATCTTCATAACGAAAGTCTACTTCAAAGTCCAGTTTTTTCGTGTAAAATTCAATTGAATGCTCAATATCGGCTACAAGAAATTGAGGACTCATTTTTTTAATTTTCGATTCTGTGCCTGTGTTCACTTTGGATAAGTTTTATATAGAAAGCTAATTCATTTTAAATCGTTGCTGTTAAGAACTATAGAAGAAATAAACTATAACCTGGGAGATACATCTCTTCTTACAGCATAGTATCATTCCAATCACGGATCACAAATGATTTCACAAGTCCCTCAAGAATAAACGGGTCTTGTTTAACAAAAGCTTCGGCCGCCTCTCGTGTTTTGAATATGGCCATGTTGCCACGATCCGTGAAAGGACCGATCCCAATAACCTCTCCTATATTTATGAAAGTATCTACCACTGCCTTGTGACGTGGATAAACTGCCATGATAGCCTCCATTGAAGCACCGGATGATTCTCCGATAACAACTGCTTTCATCTTAAAATAATTTTTTGAAAAGTAGAATAATTTTTCACGGATCTCACTGATTAACACAGAATATTTATTTAGACAATTTGAAATTTTCCACAAGCATGTTTTCCGTGAATATCTGTGTCGTCTGTGAGAACTTTACATATCCGGAATTTCCGGTTCTACTAATTTTTTTAATTTTTCCAACGATTCCTGCCACCCCAGATAACACATATCTGGCGGGATCATAGCAGGAATACCTTCCTGTGTCACTTTAAGTTCTGTACCTGCAGAAACTTTTTTGATCCAAACCGAAGTGATCATTTCTCCAGGCAAATTAGGATCATCAAATTTATCGGTATACTTTATGAATTCATTCGGTTTGAGTTCTAAATATTTTCCTCCAAAAGAATGTCCATTGCCGGTAGTAAAATTGATAAAGGACATTTTGTAACTCCCGCCAACTTTCGCATCCATGTTATGAACTACACATAAATAGCCATAAGGCGGAAGCCAGGATGNCATAGCATTGGCATCAGTAAAGGCACGATAAACCTTTTCGGGAGTTGTCTTAAGAACTCTGTGAAGTGTTACGCTGTTGGTTGACATATTANTTCATTTTTAATGATCAACGATCAATAACATTACCATTTTTATCCGAAGTAATTACCCAGCGAAATGCTGAAATAATGAGTTTGTTTTGNGTAGCATCNGTAAGTATATGCGGACCATGTCCCATGTTCAGGTAGATCATCCGNTAACCTGTATTCGTCCANACNACCGGCATATCGCCTTCAGTAATGATATGCTTGATCCCCATCGGAAAATTCTCCGGTGATAAACTCACCAAAACTTTTACTTTTTTATTTTCCCTCGGACTTGGCTTCCACTGGTACCACTCCCCTACAGGGGAAATAAATGTCTGTGGCAATCCTTTTGTAACAGTATGCGAAGTATCATCGATCGTAAGTTTTGCAGGAAGCGGTGGCCAGTTGTTTTTATAAAAAACTGAACCGCCCAAAAAATTTACGAACCATGGCCAATTAGTGGTACGATCGTTATAACCAGCCACATGAAATCCAAGCCAGCCTCCGCCGTTTTCCATATACTTTTCAAAGGCATCACGCTGTGCTTTGTTATGCGGGAAATCATTGATCATCATAAGAAGCTTGTAGTCTTTTATTTTTTCATCATTAAGATCTTCCATATTGCTTGTGGTATCAAATACAAAGCCATTGCCTACAGTAAGTTCTTTGAAAAATTGTATGGCAGCATCTGAGAAATCAATATGTGCTTTTTCAACCGTGTTACTGTAAAAAGCAAGTACTTTAAATCTTGGATAGGTCTGCCCGGATAATTTGAAAGCGGACAGAAGCAGGAATGCACATATATAAAAACAAAACCTGGTATGTTTCATTGCTGAGAAAGTTACAGAATTTTTTGGTTGTTGTTTCGAAGAACTATGGAAGGATGTTATAATTACACGTCTTGAGGACGTCCGAAGAACAGTATATATCCGTCAGCGTCCTTGATCTCAAATCCCCTCAATCCATCATCTCCATCTTCGCTGTCTTTAAGTGTTTTAAAAAACTCAACATTACGTGATGAGAATTCTGCAGCCAGTGCATCTGGATCCGGAACATAAATGTAGGCGTCCCAGCGGGCAATGCCTTTTTTGATATCTCGTGTATAGTTAGGCACTGGATCGACACCAATGTCTTTCATAATGATCATCGCAGCACCCCGTTTTACGATGCCGAAAAAGATATCGTCTTCACTGGGTCCTTGAAACGTGATGTCGAACCCGAGACGGTCTCGATAAAATGACAGCGCTACTGGAACATTCTTTACGATGAAGAATGGTGCAATGCCGGAAATTTCTGTTTTATCCATGTGAGTTTCCCGTTTTTGAAATTAGTAAAGTCAATTAGTATTTCGCACAACGGTTCATTTGTGGTGCTTGGGCGAAAAAGGTTTCAAAATCAGTTTTCTTATCGATGTGTTTTTTCAATGTTTGTTTATTATACCCTGTTAGTCAAAAAATAATGGCATCCACCTCTGCTTTTGTACGTCCCTTCCTCTCCTCTTTATTTATATAATGCGGACAGACACTCGCAAAAGACATTTTAAATACTCTTGTATTATCCATGTGAGTTGTTATTATTTATAAATAATTTTTATTGTTTCACCATAAGTACTAACCTGAGAAACTCTCTGAGTTTCTTCTCTAATAGCAGGTATTTGGATCTCGATCGTATGTTCATCTAACCAACCAGCTTTTAGTTCATTAAACGACCCTTTAATGCAGTATATAGATCCACTTCCAGTTGGAAGTTCAATTGCAACAACTGTTAGACTATTGTCACCTTTCCCTGACATCTGAACCGATACATTCCTGTTTGTAGATACACTGATATACTGAGGGGATATTGGTTCAAAATTGTAACCTGTCTTTTCATAAAGAATTGAAGCAAAATTGTATTCATCTTTGAAACGAAACCTTTCTATTAAAGTTTGTAGCATCTTTTCCAGCTTATCGATCTTTTTTTGTTTGACCAATCTTTCAACACGAGCTCTAAGGATCTTATCACCTTCAACCGCCGGATCGAAATCATCAAAGACAATCCCTCCTTTAAGTTGGGCTAATTGATGGTCAAGGGCTATCGTCAGAATATNTTTATACTGTTCAAGGCTTAAGGACATTTCTTTGAGCTTTGTGTATGTTTGACGTAGTTACAGACAGCACTNTTCCTTACGTAAGTTCTTGTACAGAAAGTTAATGATTTCCAATTGTAAGTTGTACAGAATAAATAAACGCATTTCAATTTTTCTGTTGTTGGTTCNAAGAACTATAAAGGAAGATGCTACTAATCTTTAACTACTTTTTGCTTTGCTGAATTCAAACCGGTCATTCCATTGCGCCTGTTAGGATTTATTTTTAGATCTTCTTCAAAGGCTTCTATAGCTAAAGACGTTTCATTCAGTTCCAGTAGCATTTCACCCAGTAGCTCACGAGCTGGTAATACAGAACCGGGAGTAACAGGATGCTTTTCCATTCCATCTTCTTTATCTGCAGCAGCGATCATGAGTTCTTTTGCTCTTTGTTTATTACCTTTTTTCAGTTCTATCCATGCTTCGGAAGTTTTGATTTGCACATCCACCTGNGCTGCCTCTNTTGCTTTATCCTTTTGCGAAAGTAAGTTTTGATAAAGTGACTTCANCTGATTCAATTCTTTTTCCGCATCGTTTAAATTATTNAAATGCACATATCCAAGAAGCTTTGCAAAATGAATAATTGCTTCNTGCCAGGNAAAATTATTCCAGGAAAAATTTGCTGTATGTANTTGAAGTCCTGCTGCCATCTTCCAATCCTTTCTTTCCAATGCATAGCGGGCAGGAATTGCAGCAAATGCATAAGCCACTTTAAAATTTGGGGGAGAAACTTCATGGATACTTTTTAAGTAATCAAGTTGTTGCTTTGCTGATGCATCATCTTTCTTTTGCAAATAGGCGTATACAAGATAATCGAGGCCGTGTAATTCTTCATCCCAATGAGCAAGCTTTGCCTTCTCGGCATAACATTGAGCGGATGAAACAGAAACAAGATTCGATTTGATGCACTCATCCCATAATCCCAACCTTGTGAAGATATGTGAAGGCATATGTTGCGCATGCGCAGATGCAGGAGCAATACTTGCATATTTCCTTGCTGCAGGCAGTGCTAAATCTGCCAACCCGGGATAATCCATATTATGAATAATATAATGTGCAATACCGGGGTGCAAAGGTTGCTGTTGAAAAATGGGCTCCAATAATTCAAAAGCTCTTCGCTGGCGGCTATAAGTTTTATCGGCGGGATCAACCGCTGCGTTTAAAGCTAATGCATAAAATACAGCAGCTTCTTTATCATCAGGATATAGACGATAAACATCTGCCATCGCTTTTTCAAATTTTAATACACGGCTACGATGATCGATCTCATCTGCATGTTCATAGAATTGGGCGATCGCTTCAATATAATCGGATTCTCTTTTGGTTTTATTTTTAATGGAACGGGCAAGCTCCACCACTTGCATTCCTTTTTGTAATTCTGTTTGTGAAGGCGGAGCCCATAGCGGATGAAAATTGCTCATGGCTACTCCCCAATAGGCCATCGCACAATCTGGAGCTCCATCAATGACTTTTGCAAACATTTTTTCAGCTTCATCATATTCAAATGAATGAAGTAAGGCAATTCCCGTATTAAAATCTTTGTGAAATTGTACTGGTACTGCTGCATCAAAAGAAACACTTCCAAAGATCTCGCCGTCCTGCGGACCACATGAAATAACCAATCCTCTTTTCAGCCCGATCATGTTTTTGTCAACAGATCTTTCCTCGTTATTGTTACAGGATATTATTAATGCAGTCACGATCAAGATAAAACTCCTCATAAAATGGATTGAAGATTAGAATTGTAAAGCTCAATGATCCAACAACAGCAAAAATCAGGCTTCTTTTTTAGGAGTATACTTTTTATTTGTTGTTGCGAGGATCTATGGAAGAAANATGCTGATACTGGNACAACAACAGCGTTAATTTTTGTGGTNTGAAAAAATAACCTANTGAAATCTTACCTCGTTTTCTAGCGGCAACCCCTTTTCAAAATCGCCTATATTTTTCAGCGTTATCATAGCGATCTGCTCTAATGCTTCTTTTGTAAAAAAACCCTGGTGAGAGGTGATCAATACATTTGGAAAACTTATCAATCTTGTGATCATATCATCTGCAATGATCCTTTCAGAAAGGTCTTTAAAGAAAAGTTTCTCTTCCTGCTCATACACATCGAGGCCAAAATAACCCAGCTGTCCTTTTTTTAATGCTTCGATGGCATCAGCGGTATCAATGACTGCGCCGCGACTGGTATTGATCAGCATTGCCCCTTTTTTCATTTTTGAGAATGCTTTTTTGCTGATAAGATGTTGCGTTTCTGGTACCAGGGGACAATGTAAAGAAATTATATCGCTTTGTCCAAGCACATCATCCAATGTGCAATAACGAACACCTGCTTTTATCATTTCCTGCGAAGTAAATTTATCATAAGCCATAATTTTACAACCAAACCCAAGCATGATCCTGCAAAATGCCTGGCCGATCTTCCCTGTACCAATCACCCCGACAGTCTTCCCATGAAGATTAAAACCAGTTAAATTCTCCAGTGAAAAATTACTTTCCCGAACCCGGTTATATGCTTTATGTGTCTTGCGGTTAAGAGTGAGTATAAGTGCAACTGCATGCTCAGCTACAGCTTCAGGGGAATAAGCTGGTACACGAACTATTTTAATGTTGTTTTTCAATGCGGCTTCAAGATCAACATTATTAAATCCGGCACAGCGCAAAGCGATCAATTTTATGCCGTTTGACGCAAGCTGTTCAATTGTTTGTTTATCTGCTTTATCATTTACAAAAAGACAAACTGTATTATGCCCCTTCGCCAATGCGGCAGTCGCTGTATTCAATGCTGCTTCAAAATAACTAAATTGGTAATGACCATCTGAATTTACCTGGTCAAAATATTCTTTGTCATAAGATTTGGTGCTGAAGAAAGTAACTTTCATTCTGCGAAGATAGAGCCGGCGAGACTGGAAATAAATATTGCTATTGCTGTGTTCTCTTCGCCGTTTCTCAACGTATTCTCCTCTGTACTAAACTCAGGGGCTTTGCCCTCTTCTTTCAATTATGTTGTACTGGCTGTGGGCAAGACCACGGGCGGACAAAGATCTGTCGTTTTAACTATGCAATCATTTTTTTGTCGGCTCATAGTAAAGCATTACTGCACCACAACCAAATGTTTTTGTTTTTAAGAGTTTAAGATCAATTCTATCCCTGATGTTTTTAAATAATGGCAAGCCGCTTCCTAAAACAGTGGGCTGAACCCCAAGTTGGTATTCATCAATTAAGTCAAGATGCGTTAACGCTACGATTAAACCTGGGCTCCCCACCACAATGTTTTTACTCGTTTGTTGTTTGAGTTCTAAAATTTCTTCTTGAATTACTTCCTTTTTCAATGTTGTATTTTTCCAATCCACATGTTGAAGTGTGCGGGAATAAACAATCTTTGAAATATTGCCTATGAGTACTGCAAATTCATCCATTGGTTTGTTGCCCGTAGGGTTTTTTACGACCGATGGCCAATAACTTTCCATCAATTGATAGGTTATCCTTCCGTAAATAAGGGTGTCTGCATTGCTTAATAGCTCATTGTAATGTTGATGTATTTCTTCATCTGCGCTCATGGCCTCGTGGTTGCAAAACCCGTCGAGTGTCATATTCATAGCTGCGATTAGTTTTCTCATATTTTTTTACTCCCAATAGCTATCGGGAGTAGTTATTTTTTTCTGTTCGTCGGAGAAACCTGCCTGCCGGGAAGCAGGGTCTCAAGTTCACGAACTGTTTGATTAATTTTTCTCCGTCTTATTTTGGACCTTTTTATGGTTAATATAAACGTTGTATGCCCAACTGAACGAGGTAACAGCCATAAAACCAAATCCAATATCTGAGATATTTTCCAAAGTTTTAAAATCTCTATTGCCGAATAGGAACATAAAACTGGCAATGAGAAGCGGAATGGAACTAACCAAACCGATATAGCGTATCCATTTTTTAAAATCTTCATAAGCCGAAATAAGATACATAGCAGGCAGGTAAAGAAAGTTTGCACTTGACTGGATGCGGTAAAATTTTTCGTATGTTTCAAGAGAAACTACCTGTGTGATCTCAAACAGGGATGCTGTCAAAATACCGCCTGAGATAGCAAGCATTGTAAAACCTGCAGCGGGTAAAACTTTTTTTTCATCAGCCAGTTTAATGCCCATTACGGTAAGACCGGCAATGAACAAAGCATTTCCATATACCACTATCATAATGCCATCTGGGTCGTAATGGGGGAATTCTTTTGAGAGATCGGGCGGATAGATCAGCAAAGCCATGATAGTAAGAAGCGGTTGTGCAAGGAATGTAGTAACAACGAACCATGTTATTTTATTTTCATGCTTTAACTGCATTGTGAAATTCTTATAGAGAAAGTTACTTCATTTTCTTTTTTGCTACAAAGAACTAAGGAGAAAATATAAGAACCACTGAGGCACAATGACACGGTGATACACAGAGTTTCTTTGTGACTTCGTGTCCCTTCCTGCCGGCAGGCTGGTCCGTGGTTCAAAAAAATCATTTAAGTTGATGTTGCGAAGAACTATGGAAGAATGCCAATGACGCCGGAACACAAACAACGGCGTAAAATGTATTGTTGGAAAGCTTTTCTTTTATTGTTGATAGAAATTATCCTCTTCCATATTTTCTATCCAATTATATTCTATTTCAAATGCTACTTTTCGGGCAAATTCAATTCCATGCAGCTCATTAAGTAAACCTAGCGTCATATCCATCCCGGCACTTACCCCAGAAGAAGTGTAAAATTTGCCATCTTTGACCCAACGAGCTTTTCTGATCCAGTTGACTTTTTCTCCCTGGGTAATTACCCAATCGAATGCTTTTTTATTTGAGGTAGCTTTTTTGCCATCTAACAATCCAGCCTTCGCAAGTAAGGCACTTCCAGTGCAGACTGAAAGAACAAATTTACTTAAGTTGGAAATTTCTCTGATCTTGTTAAGGAGTAAAATATTTTCAACTTCTTTTCTGGTTCCATATCCTCCAGGAACCAGGAATATGTCTGTGCCACTCTTTAAGTCATCAAAATTGTTAGTTTGGATAGACACTCCATGATTATTATTCACTAGTCCCCCTAACATTGAATGGAACGATACCTGGTAATGTTGTTTTAGCCTTCCCAGGATCTCTACAGGACCAAATACATCAAGCGTTTCAAAGTCTTCAAATAATAAAACAGCTACATTCATCTTTTAGGTTCCTTTAAAAATTTTAACAACTCCGAGTTTTGTGAAGTTTTTGTATTGAAAGTTAAATCATTTCCCATTGTTAGTGCTAATACGATAACACCAAGTAAACTTTAAAATCCTAAGCCAAACGTCAAGTAAATCTGATGCCTTTTTATTTTATAATGAAAATCCTCTTCTTTGAAAAAAGAATTAATTGGTTTATAAAAAAAAGTCTCTATGATGGTAACAACGCTAAATGTTTTCGCTACCATTTTGATTTGAATTTAATTTATTGCCTACTTATCCGTAAATAGTTTCTCCGTCATCAGGTATTAAAATCTGAGATTCCAGCTGGTTCTCTGTCAATACTTTTACCAGGTCTGTTCGTTTAATAAAACAATGATTGACAGTATCCATATGGACAGCTATGATCTTAGTTTGAGGAAGTTTATTTTGCACTTTAATAATGTCCTTTGGTGTCATTGTAATAGGATTTCCTGTTAAAAATCTAGCTCCTCCTGCATTTAATATTGTAATAGCTGGCTTAAATTCCGATAGTACTTTTTCTACATCTTCACACCAAATAGTATCTCCTGCAAGGTATATTGATTCTTTTTTATGATTGAAAATAAAACCTGAAACTTCACCCATTTTCTTCCCAATTTCGCCATCTCCGTGTTGTCCTTTTGTCCTGGTTATAGATATTTCTTTCCAAACAATGTTGTCAACAATTGGGGTGATATTTTTAAACCCTTGTTCTTCAATTTTATGCTTATCGTTTGGTTGACAGAATATCAGTATATTTTTATCAATTAAGTTTTGAGCAATAATATCCCAATGGTCCCTATGTAAATGCGATACAACAACTGCATCGATCCCGGATAATAAATTTGTTAATTCTAAACTACTAATTGGCAGATCGACCATCGGAAACCTTATTTCGTTACCACAATCTAGAACAGGGGCTAATCCGCCTTTCTTAGATAACATTGGGTCAATCAGTATTTTTTTGCCGTTAATTTCAATAATTAATGTGGCGTGTCTAATTAGTCTAACTTTTGTTTTATGTTTCACTTTATAATTTGTTTTTGCAATTAGTGAAAAAGGCATTGTCATTAAAATACTTATACTCTTTATAAATGTCTTTCGGTTCATTAGAATTCCTGATCTTGTTATGATATTTGTCATTTAAATAACGCACAGC
>Ga0065712_10068412_pt1 | contig 10855 bp, 11 predicted proteins | sample MisRhiReplicate1_FD_59099 | JGI IMG/M metagenome (GOLD analysis project Ga0065712, IMG submission 59099) | Miscanthus rhizosphere microbial communities from Kellogg Biological Station, MSU, sample Rhizosphere Soil Replicate 1: eDNA_1 v3... | ecosystem: Host-associated > Plants > Roots >...
CACAAGATCGATCTGAAGAAGCGCGAAGAGGGCGCGTGGGTGACAAATATTCCCGATTGCGGGGATCTCGCGCTGAAGGTTCGCGGCATGGGCAACAAGGACTGGGCGAAGCTAGAGCAGAAGCTCATCATCGCGGTGCCGCGCCAGCGCAGGACCAACGGGCTCGAGCCCGAGGACCGGCTGCGCATCAATGCCATTCTCGTGCGCGACTGCTCGCTGCTCGACTGGCGCGGCATCGAGAACGGCACAGGCGAGTTGGTGCCGTATTCGAAGGAAGCGGCCAGCCAGCTTCTGGCCGATGCGCAATACGAATCATTCGTGTGGGCTTGCGTCCATGCGGCAAGCGTCGTTGCCCAGCAGGGCAAGGACGAGCTCGAGGAAGACGCAAAAAACTGATCGCCGCCCTGCGATGGCAGCATCGGTGGGGCGGCCAGATCGAGCATTGGGAGTTAATGGCCGGGCGCGGCCGGGATGCGCCGCCGGAATTTTATGATCGGCCCGAGATCGAGCCGCATCTGACCTGGCTGTGGAATGCGTTCTGGGAGTTGGGCACTGAACGGCAACTCGGAATGGTGGTCGGGCCGATTCCCATATTGAAGATCAGGGAATATCTGCGCGATGAGTTGGATCTGCACGATACGGAATACGATCGCGCCAAGGCGATCATCCGCAGGATCGACGACGCCTATGTGGCCATGCTGAGCCGCCGCAGGGAAGATGGTCCGGTAATGTCCGACGTCGCCAAGGCGACGGACCCTGAAGGCGTCAAGCGCGTGATGCGTGGCGCAGCTAAGCGGAGGGCGTAATGGCCGACAACGTCATCCGCACCATAAGCTTCAGAGGCACGTCCGAGGGGCTCGACAAGCTCACTGCCGATTTGAAGGGTCTTGCTGCAGCGGAGCAGAATGTCGCGGTTGTCTCGGATGACCTGACGAAGCGCCAGACTTCCTTGCAGGCGGCCTGGAAGAATACGGGACTCAGGCTCGATGAAGCGGCGCGTGCGCAGGACAACTATGCGCGCCTGTCGAGGCAATCCGCTCAAGCGCTGCAGCAGCAAGTGATCACTGCTGATCAGCATGCGGATCGGCTCAAGCTGCTCGGCGAGCGATATGGTCAGGTCTCTCAGAGCTCAGCCAAATTGATATCGGGCATGACGGCGGCGGGTGACGTTGGCGCCGTGGCGAGCCAGAAGATGATCTCTGGCATGTCCGCGATGGGCAAGGAAGCGGCGACCACGGTTACGCATATTGATCGCGTCACTACGTCGTCTGCCGCCTTGACCAAGCAGTCCTCGCGCAACGCTGCCGAGATGCTGAACCTGTCACGTCAGTTTGCGGATGTGGGCGTCTCACTCCAGGCTGGTCAATCTCCGTTCACGGTTTTGGTTCAGCAGGGGGCACAGATCGTTGATGTGTTCGCCAGCAGCAACAGAACGGTGGGCCAGATGTTCTCCCAGGCCATCGGTTGGGCTGGACGGTTCGTCGCCTCGACGGCAGGCGTGGTGACCGGTATCGCGGCGATTGGTGCAGGTGCGCTTTATGCCGCCGCAAACTGGGCCGACGCTCAGCGCGACATCGAGCGGGCGCTCATCGGGATTGGAAAAAATTCCGGTCTTACCGCCAAGGACATCAATGAGCTTGCGAGTTCTGGCGCGACGACGTTCGGGCTGTCTGTTGGGCAGGCGCGCGAGGCCGCGCTTGAGTTTGTCAAGACTGGTGTGATCTTCAGGGACAACATCAAGGCTGCGGTTGCGGTGACCCATGACTTTGCGATCGTGACAGGAACGGACGCAAAGGAGGCTGCAAAGACGTTGGCCGCGGCTTTGGCTGATCCGGTGCGCGGCGCCGATGCACTGAACAAGCAGCTCGGGTTCCTTGATGGCAAGACGCGCGAATACATCATCACGCTCGTGAACCAGAACCAGTTGCAAGAAGCGCAAGCAGTTCTGTTGCGCAATCTTGCGCCGACCATCCAGGCGGCAACGGACACGCTTGGACCTTTCGAGAAAGCATGGGCTGCAGTCGCCAACCAGGTCGAGCGGTTCAAGAATGCCGTTGGCAAGGAAGTGCTGAGCACGCCGACAGATCAAGAAAAGCTTCAGCAACTGATAGAGCGTCGGGACCAGCCGCGTACCGGCAGTGGGCTGATGAATCAGCCGGGCAACGCCAGGGAAATTCAGAGGATAAATGAGGAGATTGAACGGCTGCTCGAAAACATGCGCGAGACGGCAAGGGCTACCGCATTCACAGAAACCGCCTTCAAACAGTTGTCGATCGCGGCCGACGATGTCGTGCGCTCTGTCATCCCGCAGGTTCAGCAGATCCAGGCTCTTGAACAGGCATTGGGACGATTGAAGGCGGCGCAGGAGGATTCTCGCATTTCGGGGCGGCAAGGGCTTGGGGGAGAAAACCAGGCGGCAATAAATGCCATCGAAGTGCAATTGCTGAAACTGAAGGAATCCAAAGAGGAAGCCGAACGATACAACGAACGGGTTCTTGCAATTTCGCAATCATGGGGCAATGTGGGCGTTTCAACCGCGCTTGTCCTCAATAAATTGCAGGATCAATTGTCGATTGCTCAAGCGATCACCGGCCAGCAGCAGATCGAGGCGCAGTACTATGCGACAATCAACTCCTTGCTTGATCGGGGTAAGTCGCTGACTGAAGCAATCGCGGTCGCCGAGATGCAGCGCGCAATCTCGTTGGCGCAGGTCAATGCACAGGCCGATCGCCAGTTGAAAAATTTGCAAAACGAATACGAGTTGATAGTCGCCACTTCCGAAGAGGAGAAGGGCCGCATCAGGGCGCGGCAGGAATACAACAAGCTGGTCGACGAGGGCGTCGACTCATCGAGGGCGGGCGCCATCGCATCGCAAATGCAGGCCAACGCGCGCGCGACGCAGGATGCTGCGGACAATACTAAGAGCTGGTCGGTCCAACAGGACGAGGCGAACGACGCCATCAATCGGACCACTGTTTCACTTGAAGAGGCACGGCGTATAACCCAGCAGATTGCTGAAGAGGCCGCCCGCGCTGCTGCAGCATACGAAGCCATGATGCAGTCGCTGAGATTCGTCCCGACGATGCTTGGCGATCGCACGCCCGGCAAAAACGTTTGGCAGGCGGGCGGGGAATGGACCCAGTTCAATCCGGCTGGCTACCAATCGACGGGCTCGCTCGAGATGGCGACGATTGGCAAATCAATCCAGGCGACCGGTGAATACCTGGCCAATATCGAACAACACCGCATGGAGAACTTCACCAACCAATTCAACGCAGCGTTTGCGACTTCCGGCGGCAACATCGGCGCAGCCGTCAGCAGCATGCTCGGCACGCAAGGGCTATTTACCGGCGGATCGTCAGACACACAGAAGGTCTCGGCGCTTTCCAGCGCGATCGATCTGCTCCCGAAGGACCAGCAGATCAGTGCCTATCAGAGCATGTTCGGGCAATTGCAGGCCAGTCCGCTGACGCTCGAGACGGCGCCGCTGCTCAAGCAGCTCGGCGACAAGATCGCCGACTTGACCAAAGCTACGGACGAAAACACGGGGGCGACATCGGCAATGACGGATGTGCTGTCGCCGTTCTACAGCAGCGATCCGCGCAGCACGCATTTGGGCTTCCGCGCATTCGCCGGCGGCGGGATCATGTCACAATACGGCGCGTTGCCGCTGCGCCATTATCAGAGCGGCGGCATGGCAACGTCGCCGCAGGTTGCGGTCTATGGCGAGGGCAGCGTGCCGGAGGCCTACGTTCCGGTGCCAAGCGGAAAGATTCCAGTCGAGATCAAGGGCGCGGCGAACAGCAACCAGCGGCCGATCCAGGTCACGATCAACGTGCAGGGCAGTGCCGATGCCGGGACCGTCGCCGCATTGCGGCAGACCAGTTTCCAAAAGGCGCAGGAACTGCGCCGCATGACCGCCGGCTGACCCGATGGCATTCCCGACCTATCGCCTGCCGCCCGATGTTGAGCGCGGCATGGTGGGCGGCCCGAGCTACCAGAACGTCATTCAGGAAGCCGTGTCCGGCGTCGAGCAACGTGTGCGCGTCTGGGCCAAGTGCCGCGGCGAATGGGACATCTCGTATGCGGTGCTCGACAGGGGAGAAACCAGCGGGACGTTCCGCGCGATCGTCGCGATGTTCCGCGCGCACTTCGGAAACTTGTACCCCTTTCCATTCAAGGACTGGGGCGATTTTCAGTTGGAAAATGAATTCCTGGGTGTCGGGGATGGCTCGGAAAGGACTTTTCAGATCACGAAGACCTACGATCCGAGCCAGATCCTGCTGAGCACGCCGGGCTCTCTCACGTATGTGCGGGAAATCTATCTGCCACGTACCGGCCTGGTGGTGATGGTCAACGGCGTGATGCAAACGCTGACGACGCATTATGCGATCAGCCCGACCGGCGAGATCACATTCGTATCCGCTCCCGCGGTGGGGCATGCAATCGAGGTGACCGGCGAGTTCGATGTGCCGGTGCGCTTCAATACGACCAAGCTCGATCTCACCATCAACGAGAACAATATCGCGGAGATCGGCTCGCTGCCCATCCGCGAAGTTATCGGGACTGCAGAGCTTGCGTGACTACAATATCGCGCTCACGGCGACGACGCTGTTCCTGGCGCGGGTGGTCAGGATCACGCGCCTGGACGACGTGGTGCTGCGCATCGCGGAGGCCGAGCAATCGCTGACGGTTTCGGCGGAGACGTTCCTGCCGTTGCCGGGCGCGCAGATCTCGGCCGTCAAGCACATCATCAATGGCGACGTCGGGTCGATGGAAATAACGTTTGCCCATTCGGATGGTGGCAGGCTCGACACGGCAGAACTGAACACCGGTTTCTGGGACGGTGCGGCGGTCGAGGTCTACCTGGTGGATCGGCTGACGCTCCCCGCGCTCGGTGATCCGATCTTCACTGGCGTGATCGATGCGGTAACGATCAACCTGATCGGCTCATCGGGATCATTCGACATTCGCGGCCTTTCCGCCGAGGCCGAGGCATTTATTCAGACCTACCAGCCGATGTGCCGCACGGACCTGTTCAGTGTACTGTGCGGACTGAATGCGGCCGACTGGGATCACGCCGCAACGATCGACACGATCCTCGATCGTTTCAATTTCACCGTCATGGGACTTGCCAGTCCGCCCGCCGATGGATGGTTCAACCAGGGTACATTCCAGACCGCGAGCGGTTTCAAGGGCGTCATTGCGAACTGGGTTCAAGGCTCGCTGAAGATGACGACCTATCAGCCGGTGTGCATGTCGCGGCTGACTGTTGGTGAAGCCGTGACGTTGTATCCGGGCTGCGACAAGACGGCGGCCACGTGTAAAAACAAGTTCAACAATCGGATCAACCACCAAGCGGAGGCTCATTTTCTCGGCATCAACTCAATCGTCGGCATGCCATGAGCTGGGTGCCTGGAGGGACGGGTTCGTCGTACCAAAGTTCTTATACCATCGATTATGGCTATCATGGTCCGATATACAGGCCGCCACCTCCCGTCACCTATGTTTACAATTATTACCAGCAGGCGCCGCAGCCAAAGCCGGTCACGCCGACCATCGATCCCAAGATCGAGGCAAACGCACTGTATGGCAAGCCGATGGCGTTGTCGGTCGGCGGCTATTACCGCATGGGTGCGTCGCCCGCACCGATCGTCGGGCCGTATATCAACGGTGACATTGTCGACTTTGTCGTGTCATTCGGCGTTCCGGCCAACGTCGACGGTGATCGGAAACTCTACAAGATCTATCTGGACAACGAGCTGGCTTGGTCGTCGGCGGGCGGCGGCACGGTGCCGGGCGATGGGACATTCGCTGCGGAGTCGTTCGACTTCGTCTTCAAGACGGGGCGCCTCGACCAGACCGTGTGCAGCCTGGAGACCGAGAAATTCCCCGGTGACGAATGCGCCTATCGTCCGCAAATGATCCTGCAGATCCGCAATCTGGCTTGGGCGCGGTTCCAGAAGAATACCGGCAAGCCGGTGCCTTACGTGGCCTGTGACATCGGGGATGTGACGGATGGCGCAGATCCGCTCGATGGCATCAATCTCGGCACGGCTCTGGAACTGATCGCGTACTCGCCTTGGGCGGGCTACACGTCGGGCACGTTCCATGCGGTGGGCATCACCGACGTCGTCGATGCCATTCTCATCAAGGACAATTTCAACATCATCCAGCTTTGCCAGTCGGTGACGCGGGAGTATCGCAACATCGATCTGATGGTGTCGGACAAGATCACCGTCAAGGATCGCGGATCGACTGTTGCGCCGAACATCATATTTGGCCGGGACTCGATCATCAGCGACGAGCAGGCGATTATCGTAACGCGTTCCGGCGCGACGGCGCAGAAGCGCGAGCATGAGCTGACCGCGATCGATCCGGATCAGGACTATACCGCAGTCCCATCACTCTCGCAGATCCCGCGCAATCCGATGGTGATCTCGGCCGCGGTCGGCAAGGATAGCGCAACAATACCGCTGGTGATCGACGCGAGCACGCGCCAGGCGCTTGCCACGTTCTCGCAGAACTACGAGGAGAATGCCCGCCGCAAGGTCGCGTTCAAGGTTCCTGCCGTTGGATATAAGATCGAGCCGGGCGACCTGTTCGCACTGACCGGCATCGCGGACGGGTTCGACAACGAGGTCTTCAAGTGTACGCAGACCACGCACGGCGCCAACTGGGTGGTCGACGTCGAGGGCGAGGCGATCCTGCGCTGCTCGATCTTCCACGAGGCTGTGCCGGGGCATGCGCTCTTCGTCAGCGGCGATCTGTTCTGTGATATCCGCTACTGTTTCGTTGCGGCCACCACGACGCAGGACTGGCACGGCGTATATGCTACCGCGGGCTTCGGCGGTTCCGGAAATATTCTTGCCAGTTCATATGCCAAGATCGCCGGGGTGCCGACGTTCTTGATGGGCGGCAATGACAGCGTTTTCATTTCGCTCGGCCACGGAATTATCATGTTGTCCAACGATGGGACGACTTGGACACCGGCATTCTCCAGCTCGGTCTATACCGTCATCTACAATCTTGTCTGGGATGCGGATGACGTGGCGTTCTATGCTGACGCAATCACCAGCCTGGGCCATAAATGTCTCAAATCGGCAACCGGAGTTACTTGGGCAGAGGTCGCTGAAGACTTCTGGGCTCATACTGCGGATGGCGTTACTCCGGACGGGCATGCCGGGCACGATCCCGGCACTGGCCTGACAATCCGGCCGGAGGATCTCGAGCTCGATTTCATGGACGCGAGTTGCACGGCATTCGCGGATGGGATCTGGATGGCAGGAGGTGAACTGCTCAGTGGAGGTTCGGCCACTGCAACCTCGCTCGATGGTGGAGTGACATGGTCGCTCGTGACGTCCGGTGCTCTTGGGCCGGCTCACAATGCCCTGGTTGCCACAATGGTAGCCGCGCCACAATCGGACCTTGAGTAAAGTGCCTATTAACCTCGACTCATGCATCACCGGCATCTTTGTTCCCGGCAACATCGGTGCGTCATCCGGCCTGCCGCCCGTCGTGCGCGTCGTGCCGCCGCGTGAGCCAACCAGCAAAGTGGCAGCAATCATCGAGGTCGCGGTTGCCCTCGACATGGTTGCGGGGTTTGCGCCGATCGCGGCTGCCATGGTTGAAGCGGCAACCGCCAATGATGCGGCGGACGCCACGATAACTGCGGCACCGCTGGTGAGCAGGGCCGCGATGCTACCTGGTGTATTCGTCAATTCACCCGGTACGGTACGCCAGGCCAACGCCAACGGCATCATGGCCAATCTGTGAGGTAACGACGTGGCGAGCTATTACGTATGGAGTGGCGCGACCGGATCGGCCAATGGCACATCGTGGGCGAACGCGTATACGCTGTTGGCGACGGCCATGAGCGGCAAGGCGGCGGGCGACGTGTTCTACGTGGCGCATGATCATGCCGAGAGTGTGGCAGGTGCGATAACGTTCTCAACGATCGGCTCGATAGCCAATCCGATAAAGGTGATCTGTGCCAACCGTGCTGGCACAGTACCGCCGGTGTCTGCGGATCGGCGCGCAACGGCAACGGTTACGACGACCGGCGCTAACAATCTCACTATCAACGGATGGGCGCACTACGATGGAATTATTTTCAACTCGAGCAGCTGGTTGATACTGACGACGGCAAATAACCACTGGCTGCGGTTTGACAACTGTTCGCTGCGAACTGCAGATAACTTATTTGTCGGAGGTAGCAGCGGCAGCGTAGGTGCGACATATGTCGAGTTCAACAACACGACTGTGTCTTTTGTGGGCGTGGGCAATTTTATTCAGATCAATAACATATTCAGGTGGCGCAATACGCCGTCGGCTTTGCTGGGAACAATTCCCACAGCCTTGTTCAATCTGACTTCCGGGCGGGGCGGTCTGGTCGAGTGTAGTGGTGTTGATTTGTCGGCGGCAGGTTCTGGTAAAACGCTGATTGGTTCTCTCGGTTCAGCTAGTCAAGCTGTCACCTTCAAATTCGTCGATTGCAAGCTGAATGCCTCTGTTAGTAAATCTAATGGCTTGTCCGGGTATGGTACGTGCGAAAATGATTTCATTCGTTCGGGTGCGAGCGGCGTGAATTATACAATCTATCGCGAAAGAATATCTGGTGTTCTTACCGAAGAAACCACCATTGTCCGAACTGGCGGCGCCAGCGATGGCACCACGCCGCTTGCATGGAAGATCGTCACCACGGCGACTTGTACCTACAGCATGCCATTTGAATGTCCGCCGATTGCCATCTGGAACGACACGACCGGGTCTGCAAAAACGGCGACGGTGGAAGGGATCTGGGGCGGCGGCGCGGTGCCGAACGACGACGATATTTGGATCGATGTCGAATATCTCGGCGATGCAAGTTCCCCGCAAGGGTCGTTCGTCAATGACGGCAAGGCCGATCTGCTGACGACAGCCGCCGGCCAGACATCAAGCAGCGAAACGTGGGGCGGCTCGACCACCAAGTTTAAACTCAACGTCTCGTTCACTGCGCAGCAAAAGGGCTGGATCTTAGCGCGGGTGAAGTGCGCCAAGGCGAGTTCCGCGTTCTACGTAGATCCACTCGTTACGCTGACTTAACGGAGCAACCCGATGACCGAGGAACGCGCACACGCGCGCGAATGCAGCGACGCGACCGTGGTCCGCGGTGGCGGCCTCAGCGAGCACGCCGAGGCACACGGCCGGTACGTGATCGAATGCATCGGCGCGGACGGCAAGCTGAAATGGCGCGATACGATCGAGAACACGGTCGCGACGGTCGGCAAGAACCTGGCGCTCGACACGTTCCTGGCCGGGTCGGCCTACACCGTCGTCGGACCGTACATGGGGCTGATCTCGTCGACCTCGTACACGGCGGTTGCGGCGGGCGACACGATGGCCTCGCATTCCGGCTGGCTCGAGGCTGGCGGCGCCAATGCGCCGACCTACAGCGGCACGCGCAAGACGGCGGCTTGGTCGTCTGCCTCAGCCGGATCAAAGGCGCTCTCGGCCGCACTGTCGTTTGCAATCACCGGCAGCGGCACGGTCAAGGGCGCATTCCTGGTATTCGGCAGCGGCGCGGTCAACACGGTGGACAACACCGCCGGCACGCTGTGGTCGGCCGGGACGTTCAGCACGGGTGATAAGTCCGTGGTGAACGGCGATACGCTTAATGTGAACCACAGCACGAGCCTATGAGGGCTGACCGCCGCCTCGTGCTGATTTGCCTCTTCATCGCGGTCACGATGGCGATCGTTCTGTTCACGTTCAACCGGGCGCCGGTCCCGGTACCGTGACGCATGATCAATCCTGTTGCAGAGGTCGGCAAGACGACCCGCAGCTTCATGGATGCGCTGAAAGAGCAGCCGCTGAGCCTTGCGCTGGTCGTGATGAATTTCTTGCTGGTCGCGTATCTGTTCTACTCAGGCTCATCGTTGAACACGCAGCGCCAGGAGACGACCAGAATGGTCATCAGTTGGCAGCAGGCGACCGATACGCTCATGGCCAACTGCGTGAGCAAGGACGTGCTCGAGTCGGTCGTGGGAGCGCTGGAGCGCCAGTTGCAAGAGATGCGACGGCAGTTCAGGACCAACGGTCGCGACGCTCCGCATGAGCCCACTCCAGTGCCGGTACCGGTGCCACGACCATGACAGCAGCGAACTACAACGCATGCATCTCCAAGGTGCTCGAATACGAGGGCGGCTACCAAGCTGACCCAAACGACCGGGGCAATTGGGATTCCTGCAAAGTCGGCGTCGGCAACAACAAGGGCACCAATCGCGGCATCTCGGCGTGCAGCTATCCGAACGAGGACATCAAGAACATGTCCTTGGCGCGCGCCAAGGCGATCTATCATGCCGACTACTGGGACCCGATCTTCGGGGACCGGCTCCCGGCCGGGCCGGATCTCTGCACGTTCGATGGTGGGGTCAACTCAGGTCAAAGCCGCGGCGTGAAGTGGCTGCAGCGCGCGATCAGCGTCGAGGCTGACGGCGTCGTCGGCGCCAAGACGATCGCAGCCGCCAACGCTGCCGACGAGCACGTCACGATCGACCGCATGTGCGACGACCGGATGGAGTTCCTCAAAGGTCTCTCGACCTGGGATCGCTACGGTAAGGGCTGGACGCGGCGAGTCGAGGACGTGCGCAGGACGGCGCACAGCATGGTTACCGACGAGCCGCATCCAGAGCCACCGGAGCCTGCGCCTGAGCCAGAGCCTGGGCCTGAACCGCTCGTGGTCAAGATCCAGATCACCGCGCCGGCCAATGTGCTCGTCGAGGTCGAGCGAATGCCGCCAGAATAGATTCACGGTTCACTCGACGTTGTCTCCGTCGGGTGAAGTCCCCAAGACCGCCTGCCGCCCGGCCTCACC
>Ga0065712_10068413_pt1 | contig 10834 bp, 5 predicted proteins | sample MisRhiReplicate1_FD_59099 | JGI IMG/M metagenome (GOLD analysis project Ga0065712, IMG submission 59099) | Miscanthus rhizosphere microbial communities from Kellogg Biological Station, MSU, sample Rhizosphere Soil Replicate 1: eDNA_1 v3... | ecosystem: Host-associated > Plants > Roots >...
CGCTCCCCCCCGACGGTTACAAACCCGCGATTCACCAGCCGAGGAGCACCCGGTTCCCCTTCGTTTTTGTAAAACAAGATGCAATTCCGCTCCGCCCCACTGAGCAAATCGACCAGACCGTCACCGTCCCAGTCGACCACCAGCGGCGCTGAGGACCAGCCGACGTCGAGCGGCCTGCCGTCGGTCGTTGTTACCAGCCGGGCGTATGAATAGCGCGGCTCCGATTTTGTCCCCCGATTGGGATAAAACAGGATCTTTCCCGTCGACCCGCCCACAAGCAGATCCGGTATACCGTCGGCATTCCAGTCGCTCACACAAACGCGGCTATGGATCATGCCGGTTGACGTCGCGCCGGTTGGGAGACAACGCGGGCTGACATCACCGACAAACCCCCGCGGCGGCGGCTGGGCGGGAACTTCACCGGCAGGTAGCGGCCGGAAGGAGACTTCATAGTAGGCGGCTTCCTCTTTCTCTTGGCGATGCAGCCACACCAGCCGTCCCGAAGCCCCTTCCCCCAAGAGATTGTAGAATTCACCCCAGTGCGGCCGGGAGATAAACGTCAGATGAGTTCCATCCGTGGCGTGAGCATTCTGTTCGCACTCCGGGAAGTCGACCGGAATGGAATCGTCGTACCAGCGCAAAGGAAGCGGCTCTGAAATTTCTTTGCCCCCCGCACCGTCGACCCGAACAACTCGCAGCGATGCCAGATCAATTCGACGCCCGCCATCGATCAGTTCTTTGGAAACTCGAAATTCAGCCGGTCGCTCATCTTGCCGCCTGTTTGGCGAGAGTTTTTCCGGAGATACCTTCGTGATGATTCGCTTAATGACAGGCGACTTGGGCTCATCGCCCAGTGCTTGGACAAGGAGAGCCAGAAAGCCGCAAAGCAGAGCGACGAAGCGTAGCCGAGTGGCACAAAACATAAACGCATTTCCCTTCGTTGGGATGGGAGGAATGGCCACTTGCTCACCTCGGTGACTTACCCACCGCGTTTGCCATGGTTACCTCTGGGTACGTCGAGTCGATGTATTCGCAGATTATCCCACACCCAGGCGAGGTCGACTACGTTCATCAGCGGAGCGAAGTCCGGATGGTAAATTAGGCGGAATTCCGAAAACAGATTTTCGGGGTCCCCATGCCGGACAGGAATACGAGTGTTGGCTGCGCTCTAAAAGCTGTTAACCTAACTCCGCGTATTTCCAATGCAAAGAATCGCTGGAAAGCCTGGGATGAAGAGCCTAGCCTGTCCGCTCCAGGCTGACCGCTGCGCATTGACTCCAGCAGAATTGACTCTTATTTCTTATCCGCTGTCTCAACTTGGTCGGTCTCGCTCTGATCAGGCCGGATTGATTCGAAGTAGCGGCGGATCGTCTGGCGGTGGCCGAGCGGGATAGGTTCGTTCTCAAGAACAGATTCCGAGATCTTCTTGTACTTGGCGTAGTTTTCCCGGTAGTCGCGCTGCGCCGTCTGTTCCCCCTCGGGCGAATGCGTGGTCTCGATTTCTGTCTCACCGCTATCGGACTGCTTGCCGGTGATCTTCTCCATCTTCTTGTTACCGAAGAGGGCAGTCTTTTCGCCAAGCTCGCCGCCGCTCGCTGCGGAGCCGGCCTTCTTGCCTCCCTTGCCCTTGCCATTCTTGCCGGACGAATTGCAATTCCCCTCGCACTCGCACTTGCATTCGCCGAGGCTATTGCACTGCTTTTTGAGAAGGTCGGTCAACTTCTTGCGATTCCCTTGCTTGCGGGCCTCACCAGCCAGTTTGGAGCTTCCGTCGCTGAACTTCTTGCCATCGCCGCCGATTCCCTGAGACATTTCGCCCGTCGCGGCGCTCAGGCTGTTTTGGCCGTCACTTTTCATCTGCTTGGAAATCTGCTCCAGCTTTTCCTTGACGGCTTTTTCGGTCTTCCGGTCGAGCTCCGGCGGCTGAGCCTTTTCTAGTTCTTCAGCGGCCTTCTCATAGTTGCCGCTGGTCAGTGCCTGGCCCGCTTCCGCCAGCGGCTCTGCCAACGCGAGGGCCTCTCCCACTGCTTGCAATTGGGCATCGACGGCTGCCGGGTTGTGCTTGGCTTGTTCGGTCTGCAGGGCGGCCTGCATTTCGGAGAGTTTAGCCAGGGCTTCCCGCTCATCCGTACCGGGCTTCTTCAGCTCTTCGATGGCCGCCTTGAGTTCCTTGACCAGCTTCTCGATTTCCGGATCCTTTTCTTTGGCCGCGAATTCTTCCAGCTCCTTAACTTCTTCCGTGAGGCGGTCGGCCTGAGCCAGAACCACTTCCAGCGGCGCGGCGGGGCTCGCACTGGCGGGAGAATTCCAAATCGAGAACCCCACCAGAATCAGCGCGGCGGAAAACGTCGCCAGGGCATACGGAAGAACTCGAGGCATTTGCAGCGGCACGACTTGCCGCGGGTTGAGCTTCTCCAGGTGCGTCATGGCATCCGCCAGAGCCAGTTCGTGGAGCGGCGAATCCTGCGAGCGGGCCGAGAATTCGAGTGCCGTCGCGGCTCGATCCTTGAGCGTGTAAAAGTCGTCCACCGCAACTGCCGCATCCCGGACGGTCCGACGCCAGACGAGCCCGCCGATGAAGCCCAGCATCATCGCGGCCAGCGGCAGGGCGAACGAAACCCAGTTGGTAAGCTCGGGGAACACGAACAGCTTAGCGATAGCAAAAACCAGGGCGGCTACCGAACCGGCGAGCAGTCCCCAGGCAGCCAGCCAAATGGCCCGCACGAGCTGCTGACGAAATCGGACCGGCTGAAGGCGAGTTTGCAAGGCGCGGCCCATGACTAAGCTCCCGAATGAGATTCGCGGCCCATGATGGCGATACCCCCATTAGGGTAGCAGTTTAACCGTCCAATGCAATGGAAACCGGCCAATTCACGACATCACCGGCGGTTTACGGCTGGCGTTCGCGGGTTACGTTTGGCCTTTGTCGGTAACGAGGCTGAACCACCCTGATGGCTTGTACGAAGGGAGTTTTGCCCTCGCCCAAGAAGTAGGCTCAAATCGACCCGGCGGAGAAACACATCCAGCACCAGCAGAATTGCCGCGACGGACAAGAGCCAGGGCCAAAGCGGCGTGGGTCGGTGGGCGGTCCGCTCCGTGGGGGCGAAAATCGCTTCTGCTGTAGGCTGATACGTGCCGCCGGAGGCCTCGGCAATCTGCCGGAGCAGGGTTTCATTCGTTGGCCGCAGGCGCAGTTCTTCGCTATAGCCGACCCTAATGCCCCGCGATTGGCGGTAGAGCACCTGGCCGTTCTTTTTCTGCGTCAGTTCCATGTGATATGCCCCGCTCTTGCTCGCGTCGAGCGTTGCCACGTATCTTCCCGGAGCCGTCTGCGTCAGCGGCACTTTGCGGCTGCCAAGCTGCGGGTCAATCAGGGTCATTTCGGCCTCAGCTTGATTGAGAAATCGGCCGGAAGGATCGACAGCGTCGAGCGTGACGGTCGCCTTGCCGCCGTGCTGGTCAACTTGCACGGCAACTCCCTTGGCGTCGCTCTTCCGCATCGTGTTGCGGACCACCTGAGCCCAGAATTTGCTGTAACCGGGCCAAGTGAGCCATTCCGCGGCCCAGCGGCTCTTGGCATCCGAGGTGAAGGCGACGGTCATGCCGAGCCCGTACCGCCACCAGACCAAGAGCGGATCGCCCTTTTCCGTCGCCAAAATAACTTCGCAGGTCGGCTTGGGGCGGGTCATCACATAGCCGAGCAGGAACGGCGCGTTTTCGAGATCGATTCCCTTGAGGGCCTGCGTCGCTCGGATGACCTGCGGCACAAAGGGCTGCTCGTCGATGGCGCTTTTGCTGGCGGTGACCGTTTCCTTGGCAAAGATCTGTGGGATGCTGGCGGGGTCTTCGGTCAGGTAGTAGCGTCCGCCGCCGGTTTTCGCGATTTCCTCGAGCAGCGACGTATCGGAATCGCTGCCGACGGCGACGGTGCTGAGCGTGATTTTGGCCTGGGCCATCGATTGCGCCAGCCCGGTGAAATCGCCGGGATTGGAAATGCCGTCGGTCAGGATGATGACGTGCTTGAGCCGGGCGTGCGTCTCCTGGAGGATGTCGAACGCCTTCTCCATCGCGGGATACATCGTCGTGCCGCCCCCCGCTTCGATGCGGCTGATGTCGTCGATGATGCGGCCCTTGTTGCCGGCCGACTGCATCTCGCTCACGACGTAGGTCTCGCCATCGAAGGCGACCACGGCGAGTTGGTCGGAATTCCCCAAGAGTTCAGCGGCGGAGCGGGCGGCGGTCTTGGCCATCTCGATCTTGTCGCCGTCCATCGAGCCCGATTTGTCGATGACCAAGACCATTCCCAGCGACGGCTTTTCCTTTTCCTTCTCGAAGTCGCTGCGGACCGGCAGGATGTCCTCCAGCACCGACTTGTAATAGCCGCCGAGGCCGAACGACTGCTCCCCCCCGAGCATCATGAAGCCGCCGCCGAGATCCTGCACGTAAGTCCGGGCGACTTCCATCTGCTTCTGCGAGAGGGCAGTGGCCGGAACATTCGAGAGAATCAGCAGCTCGTAGTTTTGCAAATCGGCCAGATTATCCGGCATGCCCGTCGCCGGACGGACATCGACCTGAATCTCCTCCTGCTCCAGCGCCGTGACCAGTTCACGGATGAGCTTCGGGTCGCTTTCCACAATCAGCACCCGCGGCTTGCCGGCGGCATAAACGAGACCGCTTTCACTGTTGTTGTCGAGCAGCGTGTCGGCTTTGAGGCCGCTGATCCGGGCGGTGAAGTTCGCCAGCCGCTCGCTTTCGATGCTTTGCTGGAAGCGGAAGCGGTTTTCTCCCTTCTTGAGAGCCTTTTTCTCGTGGACCACCTCGTGGTCCCCGCGATAGACCTGGATTAGTCCTTCATCGTCGTGATTGCTGTCGATCACGACTTCCACAAAGAACGGCTCTCCTTGCCGGACCTGGGCGGGAAGCCCGACAGCCGAGACCTGGGCCTCTGGCTCCTTTCGTGTCGGCAAGGGAACCGTGGAAATGGGAATTCCCGCCCGTAGGGATGTTCGCAGGGCATCGCCGCGAGTCTGGTTCCCGTCGCTGAGGAGCACCACCTGCGGGACGTATCCCGGGGGAATCATCGCGACGGCGGCTTCCAGAGCTGCTTCCATGTTGGTGGCGGGAGGGAGAGCATCGGCCGCGGGCTTGGGACCGGGCTCGGCCTTGTCGAAGAGCGGCGGATGCTTGTCGGCGAGTTTGCCGGGCTCTCCTTCAAACGGCAGGAACGCGATTTTCGTCCGCCCAGCTTTGGAATTAGCTTCGTCGAGGAACTTGCGGGCCTCCTGCTGCGATTCTTGGCCCACACTTAAGCTTTGATCGACGGCAAAGACGACGAATTGTTCGCTCGTGGGACGAGACAACGTCAGTCCCGCCAATGCCAGCACCAGTAGCAACAGAATCACGGTCCGAATGGCCAGCGAGGTTCCCTTTTGCCATTTGGGAAAGTCGCTGAGGCTGCGGTAGAAGTAATAGAACAGCACGGCCGCGCCGAAGAGGCCCAGCAGGCGAAGCGGGTGCGTGAGTTCCAGGGACCAGGTCATTAGCTAATCCACCGCCGCTGATAGAGGAACCATTCGCCGATGGCCACGAGCCAGGCACAAGCGGCCAGGTAAAACCAGATCGGGCGGACGAACCAACTGGCAGCGGCGACGGGAACGACGGAGGTGGTTTGCCAGGATTCAGGGACGTTCAAATTGCTTTCGGCCTTTGTGGCCAAATTGCAAGCGAGTTCCAGGATGGGTTCTTTGGGTTGATCCTTCGCGGCGGCGTCTCTCGGGTGTTCGGCAATTGTCCAAATGCCGACCTCGTCGAGCGGTCCGACCGAAACCTTGGAATTGATCCTGGGGAGCGGGCGTTCCTTGCCTCCGGGGGAACGGAGCGAGAGCGGTGGTGCCGATTTCTCCCGCGAGGGAAGTTCAATTTCGCTGATCGCGCCGGCGACGAGGGACTCGCGGAGCTCTCCCGATTGGCTCGCAAACCAGCCCAGGGCGTTCGTGACCATGATGGGAAACGCAGTGCGGAAAGTCAGATCTCCTTCGTCGAGGTTGACAGTCAGGACAAGCACTTTGCGACCGGGCTCCTCGAACGAAAAATAGAGCGGCTCCCCTTCCACCGCGCTGACGAGCGTGTGCGAGCCGGCTTGCGGCGTCAGCTTGCGGGCCTGCGGCAGGATGATATTGTCCAGCCGGACGTGGCGCATCAGTGGAGAGTCGATGTCTTGCTTCGTGACGATCGGGTTTTCGAGCGGTCCCGCGACTTGCCAGTAGTCGCAGCTTTCGATGGGGTCAATGACGAGCACTTGCCCGGCCGGAAGTTGCTTGGGGACGTGGCGGTGGAAGACGTGGATGGAGCCGGCCGTGAATTGCTTGGGGAGCTCCTTTGCCGCTTTCAGCTCGACAAGCGAATTGGCTTCGAGTGCTTTCTGCAAGAACAGATTGCCGGGGGAAAAGAGCTGCACTTTCTGGGTGGTCCGCTTGGGAAGGATGGCCGCGGCTTTGTTGTCCGCGGCGAGTGCGTCGTCCGGAGTGAGATGAGCCGTCAGATGGCCTCCCTCCACGGACGTCTTTTCCAACGTCTGGCTCCAAACCTCGCCGGGCTTGAGGTTGAGCGGAAAGACATCGACCGGATTGCCATTGAGATCGAGATCCAACCGGCAGGGTGTAGCTTCCGCGGACGCATTCACGATTTCGACCAGGATTTCGTAGCCGACCGGGTCGAGCAAGCTGCGGCGAACCTGGAAATTGGTGATGCCGACGTTTGGGGCCGTGGTCCCAATGGCTTCGAGTTGCACGAGCTTGTCCTCAGCCAGCCTTTCACTCCCCGCAAATCCGCCGTCGGAGTAGACGACGACCTGGCCGTGCTTGGCCTCGCCGAGCAGCCGTTTGGCGAGCTCGATGGCATCGGGGACGAGCGTCGGGCCATCGGACTTTGTCACGGATGAGATGGCCGTCAGCAGTGTCCGCTCGTGGCCAGTCAGGCCGCACACTACCTGGGGCTGCGTGCCGGCTGTGATGACCGCCACTTCGTCCCGAAAACGAAGGGACGTCACTAGCCGCCTGGCGGCCTTCTTGGCCGCATCCAGACGGGTGGGGGAGACATCGGTGGCGTTCATGCTGGCCGAATTGTCGATCACGAGAATCAGACGGCGGGCTTGCAGAATTTCCCAGTTGAAATACGGCTCAGCAAGAGCCAGCACCAGCAGAATGCACCAAAGGAGCTGCACCAGTAGCGACAGCCAGTGCCGCAACTGCTGCCAGAGCGACCGCGGCGGCTTTTCGTCAAAGATCTGTTGCCAGAAGATCGTGGTGGAGACCGGCGCTTGCCGCAGGCGGATTTTGAGAATGTAAAAAACGACGATGGGGACTGTGAGGGCGGCCCAGGCCAGAGCGAAGGGAGTGGCGAAGGACATGGTGATTCGCTACGTGAGCGCCCCCGCAACTCGCATCATCCGCAGGACGAGATCCTCAAAGCCGATCTTCGTGCTCGCCTGTGTGCAACCCAGACCATAATCGCGGCAGTAGCGGCTGACCCCATGTTGATGCTCGGCGAACAGTCGGCGATACATCCGAAGGTTGTTCTCCGTCACGGTCACCTTGCGACTGGAGTTGTTCTCCACATCGTACAGCTCGATGTCGCCGAGAAAGTCCGGCTCCGCTTCGCTCGGGTCGTGAAGTTGAATAAGGTGCGGTTCGTAGCGGCGATGACGGAGCAAATCGATCCCCGGTTGATAACCCCGAGGAGCGAACAGGTCACTGACGACAACGGCGAGCCCCATCCGCTGCTTGCGACGGACAAACTCGCCGACGGACTGGGCCAGATCGGTATCGCTCCCTTGCGGCTCGAGATTTTCCAGAAAATCGAGAAGCGGCAGGATGCGAGCCTTGCCGCGGGTCAGCGGAAAGCTGTCGACAATCCGGTCGCCGAAGGCGATGACCGAGATGCGGTCCAGGTCGGCCAGCGCTATGTACGCGAGCGCTGCCGTTAGTTGCCGGGCGAGATCGAATTTCTTGCCACCTGCGAAACCCATGCTGCGAGAGCAGTCGAGGAGGAAATAGACATGCAGGTCCTCTTCCTCCTGAAACCTCTTAAGGAGCAATTCGCCGTGGCGAGCGTAGATGTTCCAGTCGAGATAGCGGAGGTCATCCCCGGCGGAATACTCCCGATACTCGGCGAACTCAATCCCGCTGCCGAACTGCATCGTCCGCCTCTGGGCAAGCAGTGAGCCGCGAAACACCCGCCGGGAGACCAGCGAAAGGTATTCGAGCTGTTTCAGGAAGTTGGAGTCGAAGAGAGGCAATGACCAAATCCTAATGACTAATGTCTAACGGAAGAAAAGGAACTCCTACTGTCTGACATTAGTCATTTAGACATTAGGGCTTAGTCATTCTCATTACGCTGCCATCGCTGGCTCCTTGACCGACTTCACAATCTGCTCGACCACATCGTCCGTCGAAACCCCCTCGGCTTGCCCCTCGAAGTTCAAAATCAGCCGGTGCCGAAGGACGGCGGGGGCGACGGCCCGGAGGTCTTCCTTGGCGACGTGGTAGCGATGGTCGAGAATGGCCTTGATTTTGGCGCCAAGGATGAGAGCCTGGGCGCCGCGGGGGCTCGCGCCGTAACGGACGTATTTCTTGGCGATGTCGGCGGCCAGCTCGTGGTCCGGATGGGTCGCCATGACGAGGGCGATCCCATAGCGGCGAATCTCGCTGGCGATGGGGATTTCCCGGACAAGCTGAGACATTTGGAGCACCTGCTCGCCGGTCAGCACCGCTTCGGCTTTGGGTTTGGCCTTCTCCGTGGTCCGATCGAGGATTGTCTCCATTTCCGACGTCTTGGGAAACTTGACGATCAGCTTGCAGAAGAACCGGTCGAGCTGAGCCTCGGGAAGCGGGTACGTCCCCTCCATTTCCAGCGGATTCTGTGTTGCCAGCACGAAGAACGGCTCCGTCAGGCGGTGGGTAATGCCCGCCACTGTGACGGAATGCTCTTGCATCGCCTCCAAGAGAGCCGATTGCGTCTTCGGTGTGGCCCGGTTGATTTCATCCGCCAGTAGGACGTTGCCAAAGATCGGTCCCTTCTGGAATTCAAACCGCTTCCCCCCCTCGGGCGTTTCCAGCACGATGTTCGTTCCGATCAAGTCCGCAGGCATCAGGTCGGGAGTGAACTGAATCCGCTGGAACTTGAGATGCAGGGCGTCCGCTAGCGTCCGCACCAGCAGCGTCTTTCCCAGCCCCGGCACCCCTTCCAGCAGCACATGCCCGCCGGCAATCAGTGCCATCAGCGTGTCGTCGAGGATATCGAGCTGGCCGACAATGACCTTGCTCACCTCCTGCCGCAAGAGGAGAAAATCGGCTCGAAAGCGGTGGAGCGCCGCGCGCATCTGTTCGGGGGTTTCCGTCGTAGTCATGAAAGGTGATTCGCTAGATGAGGTGCCCTCTGGTGTCCCGCGAGTTTACGGTAGCACCTCGCCAGGTAATTTGCCACCGAATTCCGCGGGTTGCCCTGGCGACCTAGGATTAGTCTCGCCGCGGGCTGATTTTGTTGACTGTTGCTCCCGAGTGGGCCAGAATCAGTTCGCCTAATCGTGGCCCAATCTTTTCCTTACCGCCAGGAGGGGAGCATGTTTGCTCAGCGATCGACCTCATTTCTTCGGTTTGCTGCCTGCCTGCTGATTGCGTGTTGGGCGGCAAAGCTGGGGGTAGTTGTTTGCCAAGAGAATGGTCCCGACGAAGAGCTGGCCCGTCAACAAAAGATTGTGGAACGATTTGTCTCAGTGCTGGAGAAAAATCCCCGCCGGGGGACAGCTTTGGACCGGGTGTACGGGGCATATGTGGAGACGGGGACGCTCGATCAACTGGTGAAGCGATATCAGGACCGCACCAAAGATCCCAAGGATCCTTCGGCCTGGATGATTCTCGGCCTCATTGAGTCGCAGCGCGGCCGGGATGCGGCTGCCGTGGAAGCATTTGCAAAAGCGGCGGCGGCTAATCCCAAAGAGGCCATTCCGTCCTACTATCTTGGCCAATCGCTGGTCCTCGTCGGCCAGCCGGAGCAGGCAGTGGCGGCATTTGAGGAAGCTATCCGCCGCAAGCCGGCCCAGAACGATTTGCTGGAGATTTTTCAGGCATTGGGCCGGGTTCATCAGCGGGCTCAGCATGGCAAGGAAGCTCTCGAAGTCTGGTCCCGACTAGAGAAACTGTTTCCTGGTGATGCCCGGGTGCAAGAGCAGATCGCGGCGGCGCTGGTAGAAGACGGACAGCACGCGCTGGCCTTGCCCCGATACGAAGCACTGCTGAAGCTCACCAAGGACGACTACCGCAAATCGGTTTACAAGATCGAAGCCGCCGAGTTGAAAGTCAAGCTGAACCGCTCGCAAGAAGCGACCGCGGACCTGGAAAAACTGCTCTCCACGCTCAATCCGACCAGTTGGCTGCATCGCGAAGTACGCCGCAAGATCGAGGAGGTCTATCTGCGGACGGAGGACCAGGACGGGCTGGCAAAGTACTACCAGGGTTGGCTCGTGAAGAATCCTGAGGATGTGGATGCGATGGCTCGCCTCGCGCGGTTGCTGGCCCGGCAAGCGCGAGTCCCCGAAGCGCAGGTTTGGCTTGACAAGGCCCTCAAGCTCGCTCCTTCCCGCAAAGAACTGCGGCAGACGTTCATTCAGCAACTTATCGAGGACCAGCGTTACCCCGACGCCATCGCTCAATATGAGTTGCTCGACAAAGCCGATCCGAACAACCCGGACTTTCTCCGCGAGTGGGGGAAACTCATCTTGCGGGACACCAGCCGGCCCAAGGAAGAGCGGCTGAAAGCGGCAGAGGCCGTATGGCGG
>Ga0065712_10000561_pt1 | contig 10831 bp, 28 predicted proteins | sample MisRhiReplicate1_FD_59099 | JGI IMG/M metagenome (GOLD analysis project Ga0065712, IMG submission 59099) | Miscanthus rhizosphere microbial communities from Kellogg Biological Station, MSU, sample Rhizosphere Soil Replicate 1: eDNA_1 v3... | ecosystem: Host-associated > Plants > Roots >...
GTTCTGGCAGTCGTGAACAAAATACATTTGCCATCCCCCCCGTCGCAGTCTGGTGAGCGCAGCGACCGCAAAGACGTAACTCTTGCGCCACTTCTCATAGGTGATCGGCTCGTTAATGTGGAGGAGTGCCGTCCTTCCATAGCACAGGATCTTCTGAGTCTGTCGCTTACTCATCGCCCGAAGCCTCCCTCGAGTTCGTTAGTCTTCCTGCGGTGGCACTCGGCACACAGGCTCTGGTGGTTGTGCTGGTCCCAGAACAGGTCAGGCCGTGCCTTCGCTGATGCGATATGGTCAGTCACGGTGGCTACTGTGGGTAGGGTGTGTGTCCCTAGTGGGTAGCCTACGCACAGCGGATGTTCCGCCAGCCTGGCTTGGCTGTAGCGCAGCCATGCATTGGTATAGCCCCGTTGCTGGCGTGTCCCTCGGTCGCGTTCCTTGGCCTGTCTGTGGGCCTGACAGCGGCCATGAGGGACGAGAGCCTTACAGGTCGGCTCAGCGCAATACCGCAGGGGAGCGGCCGGCACGTTGACCTAGACGGTGCCTGTAGGGTTCTCGGCGTCCAGCGCCTCGAGCTTGCTCGCCGCAGCTTCCAGTCCTGCCTGCACATCGGCCACTTCCGCGTCGGTCATGCCGGTGCCGATCTTCGCCTTGATGTCGGTGATGTCCTGCGCGATGTTCGTGGTGGCGGTGTCAATGCGGGCGAGAATCGCCTTCAGATCGTCTACTGCGGCCATGATCTTGACTCCTTGATGGTGGATTTTCCGAAGGATGCGAATGACTTCGACGGGCCAGAACGCCATGTTACCGCTGCCAGGTGGCGTCGTCCCACTCGTTCAACTGCTCATGCACACGGGACGCGAAAATGCCCACGCAGATGAGCAGACCGGAAATGCCCAGAAAGGCGAGAGAGAGGCCGACGATAAAGGCCATCGGAGCCGATTCTAGCATGAGTGCCCTCGTTTCAGTGTCCACAGGAGAATCAGGATCATCGCCCAATACGGAGAAATCGACAGCAGGGATGCCCAGATCGTGGGCAATTCCTGCGAGAACACGGGGACGGTGCGGTCATACGCGGCGTCGAACCAGGATTGGTTCGTGATGACCTCATACAAGGCGTCGATGCTCATGTCTGGGTAGCGCGTCGCCCGTAGGCAGTCCACCTGCTCGTAGATCCGCAGCCCGTAGCCCTCTGTCCGAACCCAGCGCCGGATCTCAGTCACATCTTCCCGGCGCAGCTTCAGCCAGCGGCGACGGTTCGGCTTGCGGAAGTTGTAGCGGGGAGCCTCACTCATGCCTGCGCTCCGGTGAGGGCGGCGAGGGCTGCTTGTGCAATTTCTTGCGGTGACGGTTTCGGCTCCAGCGTCTCGCCTGAGTAATTCCAGCGTTCGCCATCGTGGGCTGCAATGTCCTTCAGCGCCTGAATGGCGTCGTCGCGCCGATTGACCGCATCTGCAAGATCGCGTTGGTATTCCTCGATTAGCTTGCCAACGTCCGTGCTGTTCGCCACCTCAATCTGATGGAGGTTGAAATCGCGCTCCTGCTCTGCGTCCTTCAGGGCCTGCGTCAGGGCGGCGACAGTCGGCTTGCCTGCTAAGCGTCCAAGCTGTTCAAGGCACCAGTCCTGCCACTCAGCGGGGTCGAAGTCGTAGTAGCCGTTAGGGCCGTTGTCGCTCAGTTCCTCACCGACGCGCTGCGCCACCTGTTTCCAAGCAGGTATGTGGTCAGACATCAGAGTTTCTCCACCGGCACTAGTTCGAAAATGACCCCGCCTTTACAGGGCATCTTGGCGAGTTCTCGGCGGGCCTGCGTGCGCGTCATCGGCTCCGCATACTGCACGTCTTGCCCCTTGATGATTCGCCCGTAGGCGACGTTGCCTTCAGGGCGATAGCCGACGAGATACTTATGCCTCCGCCTCAATGGCGAAGGTCGCTTCTCAGCCAAGGTTCACCTCCAGCAGCCGGGCCTTCGCGGCCCATACGGCCTTGAGAGCAACAAATTTCTCGTCCTTATTGTCAGCGGTTGCTGCTTCACGATACGCCTGCTCTGCCGCTTGGAAGGCTTCGACCAAGGCACAGACCGCAGCGATTTCTTCCATAAGCGACTCGGGAATGTGCCGCGCAACGAATGTGCCGCCCTCCTCCTCGACGGTGTGGATGGTCAGCTTGTCAGTCGCCTTCAGTCGCTCGCTCAGCTTCGCCATCTACTCAGCCTCCGGCTCGCGCCGCGCCCGAATCTTCGCTGCTAGTTCTCGCATCGTCACTTCAATAGCGCCAGCCTTGACCGCAAGCGCACGCTTTGAGAGCGCGATGTCGAAATGCTCCAGATGCGTCCCGGCCTTCTGTATCCACTTTGGGTCCACTCCGATGGTTCGGACCATAGCTAGTAGCTCGTCGGTGGAGTCTGCGATCATGTGGCACATCACCAGACGGCCATAGCTCGCCCGCATGGTGTCCACGTAGACGCTCACCGGGCCTCCGGCTCGCGCCGTGGGGCGCAGAGAAAATTGGCAGCAGCCTCAATCCATTGCCGGTCGTAGACGATATTCGAATCGGCCGCAAACCGGGCCGCTTCCCGCAACTGAGCGGCGTGCTGCGCAGCGAGGGCTTTCAGATCGGCCACCGGCACCTGGAGAAGCCCGTCTGTCAACTTTAGCCGCTCCTCTAACCATTCAGTCCGAAGCGGTGTGCCTGGTGGATAACTGCTCACTTCCGCCATTAATCGCTGCCATCGCTCGATCAGGTCCAGCACCGGCCCGAGAGAGGGAGATGGAGAGGTCATGCGACAGACTCCAGAGGCTTCCAGGCACGCGCAATATGCCGTGCCAGATCGAAGGGGATCTTGGCAATATGGGCAGAGGCGGCTTTCCTTCCAGACGGGTGGTCGCGCACTGGATTCTTGTTTGTAACCTTCTGTCCTGGCGAGCCGATGTTGAACCATGATCCGCCGTCGTTTTTCATCGTTTTGCCTTCATGATGGAAGGCTGACGCATTACCATCATTCAGTGGAACGTATTTGCGCTCGCTCCACAGACGCGGACCACAATCAGCCGGAAACTTCATTCTCCGGTTTACGACAATAGGCATGAGTGCCGGCACGTCGCCCCATAGGTAGAAGCTCCCGTAGTGCCACCGTGCTCGCCCAACCCACTTCTGAGCACCGCAGACGTTCTCGACAATGAGCGGAATATGCCGTCCAGCGGCTTTGCACGCCTCGCCCTGAATCCGAAAGCACGCCTCAAAGAGCGTGTTGTCTGGCGGCGGGAGTGCCTTTGCCTTCTTCCACGGCATCGCACGGTAACTGTAGGCTTGGCAGGGCGGTGAGGCTACAATCAGCGCGGCATCCTTGAACTGTGAACCATGCAGCGTCAGCACGTCCTGAAGCACGAGTTGTGCTGGATACCGAGCTTCGCCGTAGACGTGTCGAACGTTGTCGAAGCCGACGACGCGATAGCCTTCTGCTAACAGCCCGTCAGTCCAGCCACCGAGTCCACAAAAGAGGTCAATCGCCAACGGGGCGGGCGGATCGACAGGGGCCATCACACCTCCAACTCCCAGCGCATTCTGGGTGCTACCGCCTGATTCGTGCGGCCTTTGCGTGGCCTGTTTCCCCAGCCGATCCAGCCCCGAGCGCGTGGCGTGTAGTTCTCGGCCTGCGTCCAGCCAGCCGCCTTGTAGATCGTCCCTTGGTGCGCGTCGAGGTCTTGATACGAGATGAGCCGTTCCACAGCTGGGAACCGCGCCTTGATGTCCCTACGCATCCACCCGAGCATCCGAGAGGCGGTGAATCGTGGCGCATCATCCGCAATAGCAAACCGTCGCAACTCTAGCCATGTCAACTGAGGAAGCAGCCTAGCTACCGGATTTGACCAAGCTGCCACCGCATAGAGCAGATTGAATGCCTCCCCGCAATAGCAGACGCGAAAATGAGACGCGCCAACCAACGGGAGCCGTGAATGCCACCGGTCGTTCCAGTGAATGAACCGTGATTCGTGACACGCAGAGAAACGGAGTTGGAGCGTGGAGATCGGAATCGAACCGTCATCGTCCGCCTGGAACAGCGGCCGCACGACCCTTGTGCTATCCACGCGCATCACGACTCGAGCCTGTATTCGCTGACTACCCGCCGACCAATCCGGCGCTGTCTATTCACAATTCGCAACCCATACTCCCGCCGCGCATCGGCCACTCTCGAGCGCCAGGCATAGGCGCCTCCAACCTGCGCGATTCTCAGCCCATCCAGCCACTCGTTGGGATGCGCTAGGAACAGATATGCTACGCGCCCAGTGAAGGTGTCGGCATCAGGCGGGAGATCGTAGTTGAGCTGGCTTTGAGTCACTGAGAGACTCCACGTTTAGACTCGATGAGCACAACCATCTCGTCATATTGCAGAAAATAGTGAGAAAAAGACGCCTCTAGGATGCGCCTGTTCTCCGGGTCAGCCAACCGATACAACTTAGCGAGACACATGACAAAACTGCCACCATATGTCTGCATCGCTTCCAGAACCTTCTCCGATGACGAACGATATGACGGCTGTTGCTGAAGCGCCGCCAGACGGCGACGAAGATCACGATTCTCAGTAGCAAGGTAGTAGTTATCAGCGTCAGTCTGATCGAGCACGGCACTCGGACCAGACTTCGGCATCGTGTCTAACTTTAATGCGGCTTCAGCAGCTTCAGCCCTACGCCGCTGCTGGTCGCACTCCAACTGTAATGCACGCCTCGCTGTAATTTGTCGCTTCAACATCATCGCACTCGCAATTCCTGGCCTTCAGCCTCTCTGATATAAGCCGTCCCGCCAAGCCGACGAACTTCAGCCTTCGCCTGCTGCTTCGTTTCATATCTCTTGGCGTGGTCCGTCGTGGCGCTCCACTTCGTGAGTCCGGAGAGACGGCTTCCGTCATCAAGCCGACCGGCAAAATACTGCCAATCGCCATTCACGACCGCTTCGATCAGGTAAGTCACGTCAGCCTCCATATCCGTATACTACCTAACGGTATGACGACTGTCAACAAGTATTTGTTCCTTCCCGAAAATTATTTTTAGCTGTATACTGCCTACCGACATGTCGAAAAACCGTCACGCCGTCGCTCTAGGCCGCATCAAGACGCCAAGAAAGTCTACTAGTAGCGCCAGAAACGCCCTGAAAGCTACTGCGGCCCGTATGGCATGGACGCCAGAAGAACGCTCAGCACAGGCGCGTAGAGCCGTCCAGGCCCGTTGGGCGAATCGCTAGTCATTTTGCCCCCAGAATCTGCTGCGCCTCGTCCAGCGTGCTCACCACGTAATACTCCCCGGTCCAAGTTTTGCGGAACTTCTCCTGAGCCGGTGTCAACTTCCCGCCCTTACTCTTCACCTCTACGGCCACGGTGCGCCCGTTAGAGGCTGCGAAGAAGTCCGGGCAGTCTGGGGCACGCCACGTCTCTATGACTGACCAGTGCGCGTCCTTGAAAGCCTGGACCACCGCACGATGTGTGGAATCCTTCTTCCGAGCAAATGGACTCATTCGACCCACCGCCAACGTTCTCTCCGAGCCACTTTTTCACCAAAAAGCCTTCAGGAACGGGACAATTCGCCTCTTCCCACACCCAGCGGTGCGCCATGTAATTCCTACCGCGATGGTGATAGACGCCGTATCCGTCACGATTCGTGACGCCGGTCCACAGCCAGCAGTCATGCCCCTTCTCTACTCGCGGCCAAAACGGCTTTGGGTGTCCAGCCATCAGTCAGTCCCGTCCTTCTTGCGAGCGAATCTAGGCATCAGGAGGCTCCGGGAGTGGCATCCAATGGGTCACATGGTTGAAGGTGTATTCCTCGTTTTCGTCCCACCACCGACCATGAATATCACCGCCTGTCCAGTGCCCCACCGCAACTTCGTCGCGGTTCCATAACAGGACACATGTCCCATCCTTCGGGGCCGTTTCCATTGGTTGCCAACTCATGTGTAGCTCTTCTCCCGCTGCTCCCGCGCAATTTCCCGGATACACGCGCTCCGCAGCCCACAGGCGGGCTCATGCGGGCACCGGCTGGCAAAGGCGCGGATGTACACCTCTTCCGCCTGGGCCAGTTGCTGCGCGGTCAGGGGCATACGGTCCTTTACCTGGCGGATGCTGGGGAAAATCCCTTTAAACAGCGCAGGTTGGCTCATACATCCTCAAGGCAGAAGAGTCCCATGCTCCCGTCCTCCCTCCCTCCGATGCCGGCAGGTCCATGAAGATCAGGTCCTGTATCAGCCTTTCCGTCTCCGAGTCCGAGCGTAAGCCCAAGCCCCTGAGATATTTTCGGAAAATCTGCCGTATATCGTCGGTCGGTCGTTGGTCGCGTTCTCGCTCGTTCTCTGCGCCTCATCTGGCACGCGCCTCGTGCCCCCCTGCCGGATCGTGGCCCCTCAACGCGCAGAACCCGAGTATCGCTATGGCTTGTGCTTGGACTTCGGAAGGATAACGACCTGTGGTATATTGCGGAGGTCGTCGTCGCTTTCGGTGCCTGCACACCGTTTGCGATAGTGCCTCGAGGGCGAGAACTTGAATCCACGTCCTCGAGGCTGACGGCACTATACGCCTGCCTTATTACGACTGTCAACGTCCCGGCTCCGAATACTTCCACGCCGCATTCCAGCCGAACTCAGTCTCAGGCCGCTTCTGCCGACGAATCTCCTTCAGGGCCGCATCGAATCTGGCGTCAATCTCCGAGTCGGTGATATCCGCCATCTCGTTCCGGCGCTTCGTCTGCAGCCGCTGACGCTGGCTCTGCAACTTCTGCACGGCAATCCGCAGCTTCACGCAGGCCCGACAGCGGAGCCGCCGGCCGTTGCTGCTGGCGGGGAACACCGTGGGGCAGTCGAGGCACTTCATCATCGGCACGGCCGCACCGTCTTTCTGTGGGCACCAGAAGGGCCGCTGAAGTGGCACTGATGGCAGACGAGCCTCAGATTCTCCAGGTCCGTATCGCTGCCACCGAGGCTCCGAGGGATGATTTCATCGACATGGCCCACGTCCAGTATGGATTCCGTTTCTCGCGGTCGCCAGACCCAAGCCATACACATCTCGCAGGAATGGTCTGCACGCTTCCACACGGCATCCACGCAGGCTTTCCGTGCTGCCGCGTGCTGGCGGGCGGTGCGGGCTTTCACCGTGCGGAGTGGCTCAGGCTTGGGAATCGGAGGCATTAACGCCACCTGTATCCGTCATCGCAACTGTATTCGTAGCTGGTGCCGCGCTGTCCCGGCATCATCACCTTCCCGACAAAATGCGGAGGGATGTAATACTCGCGGCTCTCGCCAGTAGACCGACAGTGATGCTTCGACATCTCGTTGTCGTCCCACAATGTCCCGATCCATGCAGAGACAAACACCACAAACAGGATGGGAATACCGACTGTTGCCATTAATACAGGCACGCCAACTAATCCTGGAAGATCCATCACCCAGTTTTCGTAACGCTGAATCGCGTCCAGTAGTTCACTGATGGGAGGCAAGGCGCAACTCCTCCTCTTTGGCACGAAGGTAGTATTTCAGGCTGCGAATCATCTCAAGCGCCAGTTCTTTAGTGTCTCGAGCCTCACGCTTCCGCATGTATTCCGGTGACGTTTCGGCGCGAATCTTGGCGCGGTTGGCTGTCTCCTCAGTGTCCAGACACGACAACAGCCGCACCGCATAGTCCATATCAGCGGCCCGAATCTCATCGTTGATGTTCCCCAACAGCGCCGAGAGTTGCGTCAGGAGGCTACTCGCCCGATCCGGCAAAAGGTCCGTATCGCGGACCTCCCGCTGGATGACGTGGACGAACTCTCGGACGCTTTTCACTTTCCTTGTTCCCTCGACCGCCGCTCTACGTCCAACTGGAGATGGCATAGCCGACAGGCCCAGATGACATCTAGCGGCTTACTGTAGTCGTGATGGTGCCCATGCAATCTCTTTACTTGTCCGCAAACCTGGCAATGGACAGGCTTAGCGAGCTTGCGATCACGAACGGCATTATGGACAGCGGTGTGCGCCTTCCGTCGTTGCGGGTATTTCTGATAGTAAGCGGCAACTGTCTCAGCCCTTCTCGCCCTAGATGATGGACGCTTTGATCGCTGCCTGTCCGACTCTCTGATGCGCTCGATGTTGGCGAGACGATTGGCTAAGACATCACGCTTCGTGCAGTCCTTGCACTTCCCGAGGTGCCCATCGACCATCTGTTTGTGCTTGTAAAACTCGCTAATCGGCTTCCACTCGACACACTTAAAGCACTGTTTCATGCGTCCCATTCTAAACTAGAACGGAAGTGGATCCAATGGCTCTTCGACGGTTTTCTTCTGTTCCTCGGCCTGCTTCACCGAGGCTTCCAGTGCCTCCGTGATGCTCTGCCACTTCCGCACATCGATGATGCCCTCGATGGACTGGCCAGTCTTTTTGACTGTGCGCGTTTCCGTCAGCACGTCCAGCGGCATCTGGGACTGCGCGGCTTGCTCGAGGAAGGACACCATCTGTGCGCCCTTCGCCAGCACAATCCGCCCATCGCTCAGCGTCACGTCGGCCACGGTTGTCTGCCCCATCGAACGGCTGGCCACCGACATCGCATAGAGAGGCCCGACTGACGGAGCGGCAGGGATATCAAGCACTGGTCGTTCGGCAGCTGGAGCCGATACCACCAGCGGAGGTTTCTCCTCCGCCTGCGCCATCTCGTCGGAGGTGTAGAGGCCGCTCAACTCCTGCGGGAACGCCTTCCGAAGCGCCAGCGATTCCGCACACTTCGCCAGCATCAGCGCGGGCATCTTCTGCCACATATTCCCGCCTTGGCTGTATTCCGTCCAGAGCGCCACCGCATAGAGCGGCTGCTTGAAGCCTGACCGGAGCACGCCGACCTTTGCAGCCTTCGGCGGTGCCTTCTCGAGCCACACGTCGCGCCACGACCCATCCTCACCGCACCAGAACGGCCCGTCTTGGCCAGCGTAATCGCCAGCGCGTTCCGCAATCAGCCGGAAGCCATCAATGCTGACCTGCACCGACATCTTCCCGCCGCGTTTAATGGCGTAAATCTGCCGTCCGAACGGGTCCAAGCCTGTCCGCTGGCACTGCTGAAGGAACAGCGCCAACTCGTCATCCGTGGCCCCTGGCGCAATTTGCCGCTTGATGAGGTCCACTTGCTCAGGCGTGAATCCTGGCCGCGGAAGGTGTGTCGCTTTCGCTAACGCGCCGACCGGTGTAAACTCGCCCATACTTCTTGTCCTTTCTTTGCCAGCCGGCCTAGGTGGGTGCTCGCCCTTCCTAGGCCGGTGTTTTATTCGGCCGGTTCGTTCTGCTCGAGATCCGCATCGTGGCGGAGATCCTCATCCCGTAGGCAGTCATCGCAGGCCATCTCGACGCCATCTACGTGGTAAATGACGCAGACCACTTCCGGCCACCCGTCGTAGTTCTGCACCAACTCGCCGTCGCACTCCACAGGCGTCTTGCAGTGCGAACAGGGATGCGTATGCGTCCGGCTCACTTTGGGCACCGTCCGTGCCGCACGCCTTCGCCCAGCACGTTCGTGACGCCGTAGGCATCATACGACCGCCGCCCATCCGCGAAGTGGATCTCGGTAATCTCCCCGCCGCAGTCCAAGCAGGTGAGCGTCATCACCGCGGTGACACGGTTCGGGTCATACTGCTTGCCGAATCGGTTCTCTTCCTGGATATCCGTCTCGCTGCGCCAGTGAATAGGCATGACTAGTTCTCCCGCACCAGTTCCAGTTCTTCATCGTCCACCAAGTCGCCATACCCGAGTTTCTTGATGGTGGTGAGTTTCGGCGCAGCACGCACCCAACGGCGGTGGCCCTTCTTCGCTGCCTCCTCGTCTGGATACCGCTCAACAGGGTGCGTCCCATTGGCGTCCAACACTGCCGTCTCGTAGCCAGCATCGACTGTAAAGACGGTCGAGATGGTGAGTCCTTTCACTTCTGTCCTAGCAACGACACGACCGGGGCCGGCGGCAATGGCGCCTAACATGCCGAAAATATCCATTGTCAGTCCTCAAAGAGTCCGATCAGGAAATCCGAGCACCACTCCAGCACCGCCAGCAGCAGAAGCAGTCCGGTCACCGCGATCACAATCAGCGCGAGGTTGAAGATCACCGCCCCTCCCATATCGCCCGTAGGCGTGCCCACACTTCGTAGTCAACGTGTCGCTGCTGCCACTCAGCCCAGCGATGGTAGAGGTTTCGGCAGAAGAGGGCTAACACGTTAGGTAGCCTCAGATTCATGCCGCGCGTCTTGCTCGTCGGCCTCTCCAACCAGCCGGTCCCATTCGATGTCGGACATGATGCAAATAGGCTGAGACAACTTCCCCTCCTCAAACAGCACCCACTGGACATGTTTACGGTTCGGCCAATCATCCATCTTCATACGCCTAATGTGCAGCCGCATCGCCTACCTCGCCATCAGGCTGCGAATCAGGAAGAACGCCATCATCAGCACGATCACGGCGGGTATCAGCGGCAACGTCACGTTGTTCAACACATCCATTCTGGGCCTCCTGTATCCACTGCATCCCGATGAGCGCGGCATCAGCGAGGGTCACTTCGTCCTCTGCTGCTTGGTAATCCACGCCGCGACCGCACGTCGAATCTGCTCCGCGACTGTTGCCCCGGTCTGCTTGTAGATCGCACGAAGATCATCAATGTAGGCGGCAGGCAACTTGACGCTGTAGACCTTGTTTTGTGGCCGCTCGTTCGTCATGCCAGAGACGATAGCAGCGTATTACAAGGTAGTCAAGTGTAATTTTAGGTAGGCAGATATGGCAGGGCTGGAAGAAGTGTGGTAAAAGCGAAATCAGGGCCGCTGGCATCCTTCACATCCCGCAGTTGTGGTTGCA
>Ga0065712_10068414_pt1 | contig 10830 bp, 10 predicted proteins | sample MisRhiReplicate1_FD_59099 | JGI IMG/M metagenome (GOLD analysis project Ga0065712, IMG submission 59099) | Miscanthus rhizosphere microbial communities from Kellogg Biological Station, MSU, sample Rhizosphere Soil Replicate 1: eDNA_1 v3... | ecosystem: Host-associated > Plants > Roots >...
CCGGAGCTTTGGCAGCGACGGGCTTGGCGGCGGTTTTGGCCGCAGGCTTGGCAGCAGCTTTGGCAGGTGCCTTGGCAACAGGTGCTTTCGCTGCAGCAGCCTTGGCGGCAGGCGCTTTGGCTACCGGCGCCTTGGCAACGGTCTTGGCGGCAGGCTTGGCAGCGGCTGCTTTGGCCGGTGCAGCAGGCTTGGCCTCGCGGGTGGTGAGGATCTTGCCGACGGCTTCCTTGACGCGACCAATGCCCTGGGCAAGCTTCAGGCTTTCCTGAGCATCACGCTTGAGGTGCAGAATGTAGGTGCGGGTTTCAGTCTGACGGTCCTTGAGTGCATCCAGCAATTCTTCCAGTTCAGACACGGCGCTCTTGGCCTTGGTCTGCGCCTTGGCCTTACCGACCGTGGCGGCATCCTGCAACTTGGTACGCGACTTGTGCAGTTTTTCCTGCGCTTTGCCACGTTGTTTTTCGAGCTTGGCGAGCAGCTTCTCGGCATCAGCCAAAGCTTGTGAGCAGGCGTCTTCCAGATGCTCGAGCAAGCTGCCCGATAGTTGTTGGAGCAAATGCAACGGAGTATTTACTGGCTTCTTTTTGGCCGACATGACTTACCTCCTGGCTGACGAAATTGCGGCTCATACTAGACTTCTGCTCGCACCGCCGCTAGGGCATCTTGACACCATGAACGGCGCCCTGTTGCATGGTGAAAAAAATGATTGTCGGGCCTGTTTCCAGGTCTTTGCGAAATTCACCTTGCAAGACACGTCACCACAGGCGCTTGCACTGGCATAATCGCTGACTTCCCAGGCCGGAGAGCATCCATGTCGCGCTACCTGTTAACGTCGTTGTTTCTCTTGCTACCGCTGGCTCAGGCCACTGAAACCCCTCCGACCACAGATTCTCACGACCTTGCCTACAGCCTGGGCGCAAGCCTGGGTGAACGCTTGCATCAGGAGGTCCCGGACCTTGATCTGAAAGCGCTGGTCGATGGCTTGAAGCAGGCCTATCAGGGCAAGCCACTGGCACTCAAGCAGGAGCGTATCGACCAGATTCTGCGTGAGCACGATGCGGCCATGGCCCAGGCCGAGACCACGGGAACAGACGCGCCGACTGAAGCCGCGCTGGGTGCCGAGAAGCGTTTCATGGAAAGCGAAAAGGCCAAGCCAGGCGTCAAGGTGCTGGCTGACGGCATCCTGATGACGGAACTCACGCCGGGCACCGGGCCGAAGCCGGACGTGAATGGCAGAGTGGAAGTGCGCTATGTGGGCCGCCTGCCGGATGGCACGATCTTCGACCAGAGCACACAACCGCAGTGGTTCAGGCTCGACAGTGTGATCAGCGGCTGGACCAGCGCACTGCAGGGCATGCCGACCGGGGCTAAATGGCGGCTGGTGATCCCATCGGATCAAGCGTACGGCGCAGAAGGCGCAGGTGACCTGATCGACCCTTTCACGCCGCTGGTGTTCGAGATCGAGCTGATTGCTGTATCGCAGTAATCCTTTCCCGCAGAAACGCGAAAGGGTGCAAAAGCACCCTTGGCAACCCCATCGACATCAGGAAACGATCAGGCCTGAACGGCGGCCTCTTCCTTGTGGGAGTTGTGCAACACTTCGATCAGGCAGTCTTCAAGCTCGAAGCGCTCATGCAACAGACCGCCCAGCTTGTTGAACTCCTTTGCCACGACGGAGCAGTCCGAGCAATCACCCTTGTCACAGCGGTCATTGAACGCCAGCGCCAGCTCGGTGATGACATTCAGACGTGGGTAGAGGGTGTCCGCCAGCTCAAGCCCGCGCTCGTCATTGAACGCCCTGGCCTCATTGCCAAGCTGCTCATAGACTTCGAAGTGACCGGCCGAAACGTAGTCGACCAGGATCCCGCAAAAGTTCTGCAGTGCCGGGCGATCAGCTGCGAGCGCTTCGGGCGTATCGCCCAACGCATCGTAGGCATTGATCAGTTCACGGCGGCATTCCAACCAGCGATCAATCAACAGATTGACACCACCCCAGCGTTCCTGAGCATTCTGACAACTTTCCAGCATGATGTTCTCTCTTCCCTTCAGGGGCATGCGGTCCTGTGCCAGCCTTAATCAATTTAAGGGACTGGCTTGATGAAAGCGTCAGGACAGCATACTTCCAATGACGCGTGCGGCCCAGATTATGCCCGCTCGACGAGGCCATCAAGGTACGCAGGAGATAAAGTTCATACAAGCGTTTAATAGTCGGTCCGACTTCCGGTAGATATCCACAGGCTCAGTTCGCTGAAAAGCGGGTACAACGGCAGCAGCGCCAGACCAACAAATGCCAGCAGACTCCATTCGGGAAGACTCAGGCCGAACAGCGACCAGGTGATTTGCGCGCAAACCGCAGCATTGACGTGGAAGCTGTCGTCCCACCGACCCGGGGAGAGACTGTCGAGCGCGGCGAACACCGGGATCAGCTCATCTGCCGATGCCGTCTGCAGCCAGACCTGAAAACCCGCCAAGGCCGCACCGACCAGTGCGACCCCCAGCAACGTCACGCAGTAGCGTTGCCAGCCAGTCGCGCCGGGTGAATGACAGGCTGCCGCCAGCGTCAGCACACCGCAACTGACCATCGCCGCCCGCTGCGAGAGGCAGAGCACACAAGGTTCAAGGCCGACGGCGTGTTGCAGGTAAAGCACAGCGGCAATGATCAGCGCACAGGTCAGAAATGCCAGAAAGAACAACGAACGCGTGCGAGCCAGGTGCATGGCGAATCCGTAACAAAAGACGAGGCGTTAACGGTAGAGGAAAGGGCCCGGCGCTTTCAAGGCGACGTCGTACAGATAAGTCGCCGCAAAATGTGGAAACAACACACGTGAAGATAGGGCTTCTTAACGAGTTGGCGTAGGAATGTTCGTACTTTGCACGGACGGGTTTTGAACGTTGGCATTGGCATGCATGAGCCCTGCTTTCTGCCAGGGCTCATGCATGTGAAACATCAGACGCCGCTGAGCGCGGGTAACGGCCTTGTCAGAAGTCGCTCGTCGAGTAGGCCCAGCCCTTCCTGAAAGAGCTGGTTGCTGCGATCCGTTTCACCCAGTTGAGCAAGCAACCGCGCCAGCTCGGCGCAGGTTTCCGGGTTACGCTCCAGACGCAGGCTGCTTTCCAGATAGTCGCGAGCCTTGCCCCAAAGCCGGCTTTGCAGGCAGATACGACCCAGGCTCAGCAGAAGGCTCGGATCACCCGGATGGTGCTTGAGCCAGCCTTCAGCGCTCTGCAACTGCTTCGCCGGATCAGCGCCACGCACCAGCCCATACAACCGGGCCAGGTGACTGTTGTAGTCACGCTTGAGCGCTGAGCGCAGCACTTCTTCAGCCTGCGCCTCGGCACCGAGACGACGCAACTGATCGGCATACGCCAGTATCAGTTGTGGCTCCTGACGTTGTGCTGAAGACAACCCCTGCCAGGCTTTTTCAAGCGACGGCAGACCGGTCAACGCGCCCTCGCCTTCTTCACGGTAGGCCGCCAGCGTCAGGTTTTCACCCCAGGCACGACGTTCCAGTTCAGCGAGCTCACGAGGCGGCAATACCTTATCCTTGCGAAGCTCCGGCATCAGGCGAATCAACGCCGACCAGTCACCGCGCTGCTGGTAAAGCCGCTGCAACTGACGCAACACCTGAGGGTTATGCGGGTGACGCTCGTGCATGGCCTGCAGCGTGGTCAATGCACCATCGGTGTCCCCACGATCCTGCTGCAACTGCGCGTGGTTCAGGGCAATCGCCAGTTCCGCCTGCGGCTGGCGAGTCAGTGCGCGCTCAAGCAGATTGTCACAGTCTTCGTAACGACCCTGCTCGTTGGCCGCTCGTGCAGCGCCGATGTAGTACAACAGTGGATGAGCGTCGGCCTCGGCAGCACGATGCAAGTGACGTTGCGCGCTGGACCAGCGACCCTCGGCAAGGTCCATCTGGCCCTGCTCGATTGCGATCTGGACACGGCGGCGACGATTGCGACGCGACCACGGGTTGACCAGACCGCCCGATGTGGTCAGCAGGTTGATGACCAGACGGATGAGCAGGATCACCAGCAGGAAGGCGACCAGCAGCGCCAGCGTCGCCCACAGGCTCGATTCATAACGGAAGTTCTGGTACGCGATCAGGACGTACCCGGAATGCTCGGCGATGGCGACACCGATCAGCGCCGCAGCAGCGATGGCGATGAACAGCAGTACATAGAATCGCTTCATGGGCTGGTCCCTCGCATCGCCTCGGCAGGCTGTCCTGATGCGTGACGACGCTCCAGATACGCCTGCACGGCGCTCAGGCTCGGCGCCAGATCAGGTGTCTTGACGGCCACCGGCTGCGCGGCGACGGCATCCAGACGCGCGCCCAGCAGTTTGCCTTGCGGGTCGTCCTGATTGAAGTTGGATTGCAGCACGCTCTTGGCCTCGGCCAGCGCACGGGAATACACCTCGGGCTCGCCATTGAGCGCCGCCCACTGCGCCTGCTCGAGAGCCAGACTCAGGGCCAGACGGACCTGGGCAAGGCTCTGCCCCGCCAGAACCGGGCGAATGTCCTTGTCAGCATTGAAATCGATACGGAAATAATGGGAAAGCTGCGCCCACCAGCGCGACCATGTGCTGTCTTCACTGGCATCGGTCGGGCCCGGCAGGGTATCGCCCTTGTCTTCATATTCCGGCGCCAGCTTGTTGAGCTGTACCGCCTGATCACGCAGTGCGGCCAGTTGCAGGAACAGCCCGGTCCGGTCCGGCTGCTCGAGACTGCGCAGCGCGCCCAGGCTTTTGGCGAGTTGTTCGCGTGCAGCAAACGAGCCCGGATCGTCCTGTTCGCGCAGAATTTCATCGGCACCCTGCACCAGTGCCTCGGCACTGTTGATGTCCTGCAGCGCGGAAAGACGCAGGCTGGCCAGACGCAGCAAGTGCTCGGCCTCGGCCAGACGCCAGTCCTTGCGGCTGGCACCAAGGACCGTTTCCAGACGCTGGCTCAGACGCTGCTGGTCGCCCTGCAACTGCGCCACCAGACGGCGGCTGTCTTCAAGCTGATCGGCCGGCGGAAACTGCGCAAGACGAGCTGTCAGCTGCTGGTCACTCTGGGCCAGCGCCAGCGTCTGCTCGGCAATGTCCTGGACCTCGCCGCGCTGCTGCTGATGCCCGGCCTGCAACATGCGCAGTTGCCAAACGCCCCAGCCTGCAACGGCCACGCCTGCAATACCCAGCAAGAGGGCCAGGATCACCAGGCCGCTGCTGCGATTGCCCGAACGCTCGGGGCGCACAGGTTCAGGGGTGGAGGCCGGTGTTTTGACTACCGATTCATCGTCTTTAGGCAAGGCAGTTTCGCTCACGTATCCCATCCTTTGCATGTTGGCGTAATAGCGTAAACGACAAAGAGTCGATCAATACGCCTCGACGGCAGGCTGAGGTCGATCCCGCAACGCTGCCAGCAGTGCCCCGGCGCTCGCGCCATGGCAATCAATCACATTCAGAGCCCCGGCAGCACGAGCCATCTCGGCCACTCGGGGACTGGGTACAAACAACGGCAGACCTGCCAGATCCGGCCAGCGCTCACCTGCCAGCGCGAGCAGATGCTCAAAACCCTGCCCACTGCTGACCACCAGCCCGTTCAAGCGTTCCAACTCGACACGTTGCGGCAGTGCCGAGGCAGGGTACTGTGGCAGATAACGACGGTACAGCGGCAGGTAATCGACTGTCACACCCTGTTCGCGCAAACGCTCGGCCAACAGCTCGCGTCCCTCGTCACCCCGCATGATCAGCACACGACTGCCCGGAACGGCAATCGCCGCCTGCAATCGCGGCAGATCCAGCAGGGCTTCGCTGTCATCGCCCAGCTCGGGCCAACTGACATCCAGACCATAGTCGATCAGTATCTGCCCGGTCGCGGCGCCGACACTGAACCAGGGCTGAATCGGCGGCTGGGGCCAGACTTCGTCGATCAGTTCGATGGCCAGACGGGCAGCCGGCTTGCTGACCACAATGACGGCACAGTAGTTGAGCAGCTCGAAAATGATCGAGTGCTGGGCAGGCGTCAACGGCAGCGGTTCGGTTTCAAGCAGAGGCAGGCTGCTGCTGAAGATACCGGCGTCGGCCAACGTACTGGCCAGCGCCGCCGATTCCTCGGCAGGGCGGGTCAGCAGCAGACGCCAGTTGCTCATTCGTCTGCAGCCTCGCCGTAGACGGCCTTGAGGATTTTTGCCGCCCCCTGGGCCAGAAGCGCTTCGGCAACCTCCACACCCAACGCCTGCGCCGCAGTCTGTGGGGCACGGGCTTCTGCGCGCAGCAGCAACCTACCGGAAGGATCTCCGACCATGCCACGCAACCAGACCTGATCGTCTTCAAGCACGGCGTAGCAGGCAATCGGCACCTGGCAGCCACCATTGAGGTGCTTGTTCAGCGCACGCTCGGCAATCACGCGCACGGCAGTGTCTTCGTGATGCAAGGGCGCAAGCAGCGCATGAATCTGCGCATCGACACTGCGGCATTCGATGCCTACCGCGCCCTGTCCGCCGGCAGGAAGACTGTCTTCAACGCTGATCGCCGAGGTGATGCGGTCCTCGAACCCGAGGCGGATCAGACCGGCCGCGGCCAGAATGATCGCGTCGTATTCGCCCGAGTCCAGCTTGGCCAGACGCGTATTGACGTTGCCGCGCAGGAAGTGAATCGTCAGGTCGGGACGACGCGCCAGCAACTGGGACTGGCGACGCAGACTGGACGTCCCGACGATGCTGCCGGCAGGCAGATCTTCCAGGCTGGCAAAGGTGTTGGACACGAATGCATCGCGGGCGTCTTCGCGCTCGCAGATGCAGAACAGCCCGAGGCCGTCCGGGAAGTCCATCGGCACGTCTTTCATCGAGTGCACGGCGATGTCCGCCTCATTTTCGAGAAGCGCCGTTTCGAGCTCCTTGACGAACAGCCCCTTGCCGCCGATTTTCGACAACGGCGAGTCCAGCAGCTTGTCGCCGCGACTGACCATTGGTACCAGCGTCACGACCAGGCCGGGATGGGCTTTCTCCAGACGTGCTTTGACATATTCGGCCTGCCAGAGGGCCAACGCGCTCTTGCGGGTAGCGATGCGGATTTCGCGAGAAGACATTGAACGATCCGTACTGGGTAGATGCGACGGATAATAACAGCTCAGCCGGACAGCTTCAGCGTTGACCGAAAACGATTGCCAGCCCGCCTGCAGGTATCAGAACCACAGACTGGGCTCAATGAAAATGGGAGGTGGATTGTTCGCGGAGAACCGGAAAACCCAGGGTCTGGAATCCAACGCCAGGACCATGGCTCGGTTTTCGCGAGCAAACCCGTGCAACGGAGTTTCTACAGCGTTTGCATCATTTTACGTACACCCGCCACATGACGACGGCTGACGATCAGGGCATCACCACCCAGCCCTCTGAGGAACAGCTGAAAGTGCCCCAGCGGCGTGCGTTGCAGGCGTTCGATCCGCTCCCGCGCCACCAGTGCATTGCGATGGATACGCACGAACCGATCACCGAATTCGTCTTCCAGCGCCTTGAGTGGCTCGTCCAGAAGAACTTCGCCGCCCTCGTGACGCAGGGTCACGTATTTATGGTCAGCGATGAAATAGATCACCTGGTCCAACGGGATCAGTTCGATACCTTTGCGGGTACGCGCACTGATATGAGTCCGCGGGCCATTTCCGCTTTCGGCTGCGGGTCGGGTCATGGCGGCCAGTTGCACGCGATTGGGCCGCTCGGCCTTCCTCAACGCCTCGATAAGATGCTCGGGACGCACAGGCTTTACCAGGTAACCGACAGCGCTGACCTGGAAAGCATCCAGCGCGAACTCGTCGTGTGCGGTGCAGAAAACCACGGCGGGAGGTGCTTCGCGCTCGCACAGCCTGGCGGCGACCTGCAAGCCGTCCATACCCGGCATACGGATGTCCAGCAGCACGACATCCGGCTTGAGATTATCGATCAGCGCCAATGCTTCATCACCATTTGTGGCGCTGGGTTCTAGTACCCGGTAACCCTCGAGTTCGCCGACCAATCGGCTCAGTCGCTCGCGGGCCAGGGGTTCGTCATCAACGATCAGGACATTCATATAGCTCTGGCTTCCTGCGTGAGTCTCGCACAAGGATAGCGTAGACAGGTGTAGTGACGACCGTCACGGCGCTCCACGCTCAGACTGGCGTACGGGCCAAAAAGTGCCGTAATGCGCGCACCGATATTCGTCAGGGCCTGTTGAGTACCGTTGGAAGTCTGCCGAGTGGCAACTTCTTCATAGGGATTGCTGACACGCAATATGAACTCTCCCTCTCTATAGTCTGCTTCGACTGTTACTACACCCCCTTCGACTCGCGGGGCAATGCCATAGATCAAAGCGTTTTCAAGTAATGGCTGCAAGGTTAGCTGGGGAATCGGCAAGTCATCAGGAATTGCGCTCACCCTCCAGTCCAACTGTAGACGCTCGCCGAGACGATATTGCTCAATCGATAAATATCGTTTTGCCAAAGCCAGCTCCTCGCTCCACGTAACAAGGCTGCCGGGCTTGGCCAGACTGGCGCGAAAAAGGTCGGAAAGATCCAGCACCGCCTGCTCGGCCTTGACTGGATTGCTGGCCACCAGGCTCGCGATGCTGTTGAGCGTATTGAACAGAAAGTGCGGCCGGATACGCGCCTGCAACGACTCGATCCTGGCCTGGAGCTCGCCCTGCTGCTGCTTGCGCCACTGACTCTGCAGATAAAAGTAGCGCAACATCAGGGCCGACATGATCAGCGCAATCATCGAATAGCGAATGTACCGATCCACCATGCCGCCCACCGTGATCCTGCCGGTGAGCTGACACACGTCGGTGACCGCCGTGCACAGCAGCGTCAGACCGACCACCAACAGACACCCGAGCAGACCCGCAAGTCCCGGCGAAAGACGGGCCAGCCAGGGCCGCAGGCCGCACAGCAAGGCGGCGGACAGCAGCACGATCCATTGCACGAACAGCGACATCAGTGCCAGCCGCACCCAATCGAACCCCGTGCGCATCGGCTCGACCAGCACCAGAACCAGTACCAACAGTTCGGCCAGCACCACGAGCACGAGCAGCGCCTGCGGCAGGCACAGTTCGGGGAGGAAGAATTCTTTGCCGGGAGCACGCCCGGTGTCACGCTTTACAGGATGATCTCGCATCGACTCAGTCTCAGCTCTGGCAGGGCCAGCGGCAAGCCATCCGGAAATAAAAAAGTGTCAACCCTGTTATCATCGCAACCGCCTTTGTGCCACGTATCGGGCACGCCACTTTCCGTAGAGCAACGAGCGAATCCATGAGCACCGACAAGACCAATCAGTCCTGGGGCGGCCGCTTCAGTGAACCCGTCGACGCGTTCGTCGCGCGCTTCACTGCCTCCGTCACCTTCGACCAGCGCCTGTATCGCCACGACATCATGGGCTCTATCGCCCACGCCACGATGCTGGCCAAGGTAGGCGTTCTGACTGACGCCGAGCGCGACACGATCATCGATGGCCTGAAGACCATTCAGACCGAGATCGAGGCAGGGACTTTCGACTGGCGCGTCGACCTGGAAGACGTGCACATGAACATCGAAGCGCGCCTGACCGACCGCATCGGCATCACCGGCAAGAAACTGCACACCGGTCGCAGCCGCAACGATCAGGTGGCCACGGACATTCGCCTGTGGCTGCGTGACGAAATCGACCTGATCCTGAGCGAGATCACTCGCCTGCAGCAGGGCCTGCTGGGTCAGGCCGAGCGTGAAGCCGACACCATCATGCCGGGCTTTACCCATTTGCAGACCGCACAGCCGGTCACGTTCGGTCACCATATGCTGGCCTGGTTCGAAATGCTCAGCCGTGACTACGAACGTCTGGTTGATTGCCGCAAGCGCCTGAACCGCATGCCGCTGGGCAGCGCTGCACTGGCAGGCACCACCTACCCGATCGACCGTGAGCTGACCTGCAAGCTGCTGGGTTTCGACGCGGTGGGCGGCAACTCGCTGGACGGCGTGTCGGATCGCGACTTCGCCATCGAGTTCTGTGCAGCAGCCTCCGTGGCGATGATGCACCTGTCGCGCTTCTCCGAAGAGCTGGTGCTGTGGACCAGCGCGCAATTCCAGTTCATCGACTTGCCGGATCGTTTCTGCACTGGCAGCTCGATCATGCCGCAGAAGAAGAATCCGGATGTTCCAGAACTGGTACGCGGCAAGAGCGGCCGCGTATTTGGCGCCCTGATGGGCCTGCTGACCCTGATGAAAGGCCAGCCTCTGGCTTACAACAAGGACAATCAGGAAGACAAGGAGCCGCTGTTCGACGCAGCCGATACCTTGCGCGACTCACTGCGTGCGTTCGCCGACATGATCCCGGCGATCAAGCCGAAACACGCCATCATGCGCGAAGCGGCCCTGCGCGGCTTCTCGACAGCAACCGACCTGGCCGACTACCTGGTGCGCCGCGGCCTGCCGTTCCGTGATTGCCACGAAATCGTTGGCCATGCCGTGAAGTATGGCGTCGAGACCGGCAAGGACCTGGCTGAGATGAGCCTGGACGAACTGCGTCAGTTCAGCGATCAGATCGAACAGGACGTGTTCGCCGTACTGACCCTGGAAGGCTCGGTTAATGCACGCAACCACATCGGCGGCACCGCTCCTGGACAGGTCCGCGCGGCGGCGGTTCGCGGACAGGAGCTGCTGGCGGGTCGTTGATAGCTGATCAAGGCCATGCTCTGCGCTCCTCGTTATACACAAGTCCGCAAGACGCGCAAAACGGGGGGCAAAAACGAAAGTGACTGACTGAATGCATACCCCGTGGGAGGCGGCTTGCCGGCGATGGCGTCAGTTCAGTCACTGACAGGTCGCTTCAGAAAAAGCATCGCCGGCA
>Ga0065712_10000479_pt1 | contig 10820 bp, 8 predicted proteins | sample MisRhiReplicate1_FD_59099 | JGI IMG/M metagenome (GOLD analysis project Ga0065712, IMG submission 59099) | Miscanthus rhizosphere microbial communities from Kellogg Biological Station, MSU, sample Rhizosphere Soil Replicate 1: eDNA_1 v3... | ecosystem: Host-associated > Plants > Roots >...
ATATCGGTAGCTGGGACAGCTATCTTTACGCGCTTGATGCGGAGACGGGCCAGGAGAAATGGCGCTTCAAAACCGGTGAAGACACGTACATCCATAATCAACAGGGCTTTCAATCTTCACCAGCAATCAGCGACGGAACTATCTATGTCGGTTGTCGAGATGGACATCTCTATGCAGTTGATGCCGCGACCGGTCGTAAACGTTGGGACTATCCGACGAATAAAGGTTGGGTCAACAGTACGCCGGCGATCCGTGGCGGCGTGGTCTACGCAGGAACGTCGGATGGCTACCGGTTCTTCGCGCTGGACGCGAAAACAGGGCGATTGAAATTCACGCTGGATGCGAAAGGCGCCGTGTTCTCATCTCCTGCACTGGCCGGTGAGATGGTCTACGTCGGCGTATCGAATGGACGGTTGCTGGCGGTTGATGCAAAGTCGGGGAAGCAGTTGTGGGATTTTCAGACTGAAGGATCGAAGCGAGACCCTCTGAAGATGCTCAAACCGGATGGCAGTTTGAACAACGAAGCGATCTACGCACGTTATTTTGGCGATTACCAGGACATGGTGCTTGCGTTTTATCGAGTGTTCTCCGTGGGCGCAGTCTGGTCTTCACCAGTCGTTGATAAAGGCGTGGTCTATTTCGGCAGTACCGATGGTTTGTTGTATGCCGTTCAGTGAATCATGAATCAGCACGCAAAGCGTCTGTAACTACTCGATGGCGACACACGCCGAGATTCTCGACCATTGATCGTTGAGGGTTGCGGCTGCTTGTGTGGTTGTGCTCGCTGCGCGACGCGGTTCTACGGACAACCGCTTAGACAACTGTTGTAATCACTTTCGCATTGTGCCCAGCCTGCTTCTCGATTTGAAAAGCAATAGTTCTGGCAACCACTCCACCATGGATAGAGGGCGTCGCAGTCGCCGATACATGACTGGTAAGTGCCGTCCACCTGGTTGTTGCAGTTAGAATAAGCAGTGGAACAATCATCCTGACAACTGAAAGCGCGAACTGGTTGTTTGAAATTGCTGATTAGGAGCAATCCAAAAATAACGAACGTGGCAATCGCTCTTGCGAGTCTCATAGGCACCTCCTAAGCGTTCGGTGACGGAAATTGGGAGGTTAACTTTTATTGCGGCTGAGTTGAGCATATTCGCGTGTGAGGAATGTGTCAACGCTCCAGCGTTTGCGTGATCAGGTTTGCGACTAGTTGATTGAATCTAACAGGATCCGGCAGTTCCGAACCCTCCGCGAGCAATGCGTAGCCAAGCAGCAATTCACCATAGTCTTTCAGCGAGGAGTCATCCGGTTGTTGGCGGAAACGTTCCTGCAACCGGGTGAAGATCTCGTGTTGCGGGTTGAGCTCCATAATGCGTCGCTGCCGCGGACGTCCTCCTTCTTGGCCCATTTGCAGTAAGCGCTCCATCTGAGGACTGTAATCAAGCTCAGAGCCAACCAGACAGACAGGCGAAGTGGTCAGCCGGTTCGTAAGCCGCACTTCCTTGATGAACGGATCAAGGCTCTGCTGTAGAAACTGCAAGAGCTCAGTAGCCTCTTCCCCTTTCTGCTGCAATTCCTTATCGGCCTGCTCGCTCTCTTCCTCGCTTCCGAGTTTGACGCTGCCCTTGCTGATCGACTTGAGTTTCTTGCCATCAAACTCGGTCAGGTATTGGACCAGCAGCTCGTCTACCGGATCAACCAGATAAAGCACCTCATAATCCTTTTCACGGAAAGCTTCGAGATGCGGAGAATTATCGACGACGCTGCGTGAAGCTCCGGTAACATAAAAAATTTCACGCTGTTCCGGTTTCATCGATTCAACATACTCTTTCAGAGTGATGAGCTTCTCCGCGTTGCGTGAAGACTGGAAGAGTAGCAGGCCGGTAAGCTTTTCCTTATTATCAAAGTCAGAGGTCATGCCTTCTTTGAGCGCACGACCAAATTGCTTCCAGAAGCTCAGGTACTTGTCGGGTTCGTTGGCGAATGTATTCTCGAGACTATTTAGAATTTTCTTCGTGAGCCACTTGCGAATCTGCCCGACTTGCCTCTCCTGTTGGAGCATTTGGCGTGAGATGTTCAGTGGTAGCTCGGAAGAATCAACAATCCCCTTCACGAATCTGAGATAACGAGGCAGCAGGTCCGCACACTGCTCCATCACCAAAACACCTTTGGCATAGAGCCGCAGGCCCACTTCAGCAGCATGATAGTAAAGATCGTCAGGAGCTTTGGCTGGAACGAAAACCACCGCTTGATAATCAACGCGGCCTTCGGCCTTCGCGATGATCGTCAACAAAGGCTTGTCCCAATTATGGAAGAGCTGCTGGTAAAACTCGTCATACTGTGCTTCTGAGACTTCCGACGAAGGGCGCGCCCAGATGGGCTTCATCGAATTGAGAGTCTTTTCTTCTACATCAATCGTGCCTTCTGATGACTCTTGCTGGCCCTTGTAAACAATCGGGTAGCTCACAAAATCCGAGTAGCGCTTTACGATGCGAGAAATAACCCACTTATCGGTGTAGTCTTCGATCCCTTGCTCGGGATCCTGCGGCTTCAAATGAAGTGTGATGGTGGTTCCCGGTTGATCTTTACTCGCGGGCGCCAATGAATATTGACCATCTCCGGTCGATTCCCAAAGCGTAGCTGTTTCTTCACCGGCGCGCCGGGTAATCATTGTTACTTTGTCTGCGACCATGAAAGCTGAGTAAAAGCCGACTCCAAACTGCCCTATCAGCTCACTAAGCCGCGCATCGCCGACTCCTTCCGACATCTTCGCNCGTAACGCTCGTGTTCCCGATTCAGCAATCGTGCCGATNTTGTTGATTACCTCNTCNCGACTCATGCCGATGCCGTTGTCGCTGATGGTCAGTACTCGGTTCTGGCGATCAGTCTCCAGAATTATCTGCGGATTATGATCGGTGTCGATCAACTCCGGTCGCACGAGGGCTTCAAAACGAAGCCGGTCAATTGCGTCGGAGGCGTTGGAAATCAATTCGCGGAGAAAAATCTCTTTGTTCGTGTAAAGCGAATGAATCATGAGATCAAGCAGATGCCTGGTCTCAGCTTGAAATTGATAATTTTCTACTTGTGCAGTCGCACTCATCGATGGCTCCCTAAAAATGAAAGTCTGTAACTACTTCTGCGCGTGGATTCTCATGATAATAGTCACGGTCCTCCTCGCTCAACTCTCGGAGGCCGTTCTATTCTCCTCAGGACATCGTGCAATGAATGATCTCAGCATCGAGAAAGGACGGATCGATGGTTACGGTTAAGTTCATGGAAACGAAACTCCGGTGATCTCTTCGCACAAGCTCAGAAATCTTTCTTGTAAGCGCACATCGTCAGCTTCAGGGTTATGGTGAGTCACTCTTCGATGGTGAAAGTAGTTGCCGCTTACCCTTGCCTCCGCGTCGTTGCTTGTAGAAAGCCATACCTGGGTCTCGTATCCTTTTTTCAGATCGTCGGGTGCACCTTTCCCACCCATCCTGGTGGGGACCCAGCCGGGGTCGACCGCATTCGAGTAAACGTCGGTCCAGCGGCGTGCGACAGCCTTCGTGAGCATCAGCACATGCAGCTTTGAGTCGGAATAGGAGATACGGCCAACCTGCCCCTTGAAACTCTCCGGTCTGAAATGCCCCTGCATATGCATGCCGGAGCTCAGGTAGATCAACCGTGCTGGTCTCTGTATCAGACACGTTAGGATGTAAGGCGCCAAGGTGTTGACCGCGAATATCTGCTGTGCTGAATCCTGGTAAACACCGGCGTTATGAATGACCGCATCGAATGTTCCCAGAGCATTCACCTTTGCAGCGAGTTCCTTTGTCTCGTCGCTAATCGCGAGGTCAGCGGTCACGACACCTTCCGCACCGCGCGCCTGGTCCATAGCCTGTCGTCCGCGAGTTTCATTACGTGCATGGAGCACGACCTGGTGACCCTGTGCGATCAGNGCTTTCGCCGCCAGTTGACCANGACCGTCCGCCGATCCGGTGATAAATATTTTTGNCATTTTACGCGCCAGCCTTCGATGTTTGGACTACAGATGATCGTCTGTCCCTTCTTAATGGTTTTGATCGGCTTCCCTCTTTCCTGATAAAGCCCTTCACCGTCGATGACGGTCAGGAGCATATAAAGGTACACCGTCCCTGTAAAATAATCCGCCGGTGCCCTTCTAGACAGAAAAAAGGGAGGCCCACTGGGGCCTCCCTTCAATTTTGATTCGGTTCGCCGGCTTCCCGACTCCTGTCAGAAGGTGGAGCCGCCGTCCACCCCAATCACGCGACCAGTGAAGAAGTCGCACTCAATCATAAACTTGACGGCAAGCCAGATTTCATACGTCGTCCCGACGCGCCCGAGCGGAATGCCAGCGATCAAGTTAGCTTTCGCTTCGTCCGAGATATTCCTGAGCATCGGAGTGTCTATCAGACCCGGGGCAATGCCACCGACGCGTATGTTGTGTTGGGCAAGCTCAAGCGCCCACGTCCGGGTGCAGGCATCTAAACCAGCCTTCGATGCGCCGTAGTTCGATTGACCCGGGTTTCCCGCGCTGGAGATTGAAGAGATGTTAACTATTACACCCTCTTTTAGTTTTCGCTTGATAACGCCGGCTGCCATCTCACGCGCCATCAGGTAAGGGCCAGTCAAGTTCACATCAATCACCTGCTGCCACTGTACAGTCGGGAGGCGCCTCACCCAACCACTCTCGCCTTTTGCCAAGAGCCCGTCGCGTAAGATACCGGCGCTGTTGATGAGAGTGTTAACTCCATCCATCTGCTCGCTGACCTCTCCTACAAACTGCACAACTGAAGGCTCCTGCGACACGTCCAGCTTCTGAGTGATGACCCGTCCCGGTAATTTTTCGCTTTCTGCCGCGAGTTGTTCGAGCCCCTTCTCGTCCAGATCACCGGCGGCGACGAAGGCACCCGCGCCCGCGAGCTGGAGCGCTAACTGGCGTCCAATTCCGCTCGCGGCGCCAGTCACGATCGCTCGCACGTTTTCAATTTGCATTGGTTGCCGCCTCTCTCTTTCGGTAAATGTAATTCACGGGCCTAATATCCAATTGTGTAAGTCCGCGACGCTCGCTGCCGGCCTGGCTGGAGTGTCGGGAGCCCCGTTGGAACCCATAGCCGCCAGCGCGCGTACGTCAACCTTCCCATTCGGCGTCAAAGGCAGATGGTTCAGAAACACGAATGCCGACGGCACCATGTACTCCGGCAGTCTCTCGCGCAAATCTTTGCGCAGGCGGTAGCTCGTTCGTGAGTTTGCTTCCGGAGCGCTGATGTACGCCACGAGCTTCTTGTCGTCAGGCGTGTCCTCGCGCACTATCACCACCGCCTCACGCACTTCCGCATGGGCCAACAACGCCGCCTCGATCTCTCCCAACTCGATGCGAAAGCCCCGGATCTTAACTTGCCGATCGGCCCGCCCAAGGTACTCAAGCTCGCCATTCGGCAAACGCCGCGCCAGATCACCTGACCGGTAAAGCCGTGCCCCAGGCTCCGCCGAGAAGGGATCGGGCACGAACCTCTCGGCGGTCAGCTCCGGACGCCCGAGATAACCACGCGCCACCCCGGCCCCACCCACGAACATCTCTCCGGATACGCCTGACGGTACCGGCTCGCCGTGCCCATCCAGGAGGTACACCTGCAAATCTTCGATCGCTTCACCGATCACGCTCGCGCGTCCCAAGTCAGCCAGACTCAACGGCCGATAGGTAACGTGCACCGTCGTCTCCGTGATGCCGTACATGTTGACCAGTCGTGGCTGCTCCTCGCCGTGTCTCTCAAACCAGCCTCTGAGACTCCTCATTTCGAGTGCTTCGCCACCGAAGATCACCTGGCGCAGTGACAATGGCTCAAGATTCTCGGCAGACTCTTCAACCTCATTCAAAAGCCGGAACGCCGACGGCGTCTGGTTCAATACCGTCACCCTTTCCTGCACCAGCAAACGGTAGAAGACTTCCGGCGACCGGCTCACCACGTAAGGAACCACCACCAGGCGACCACCAGTCAAAAGTGCTCCCCACACTTCCCACACCGAGAAGTCGAAAGCCGGCGAGTGGAACAGGGTCCAGGTGTCCCGACTGTCAAACTCGTAGTCGCCCTGCGTCGCCGCCAGCAGCCGGGCCACATTCGCGTGTGTGACCATCACACCCTTCGGCTTACCCGTCGACCCCGACGTGTAGATGATATAGGCAAGGTGCGACGGTAAAACTCCAACCTCAAGCTCAACCGTTTCTTCTCTTTCAATGTCCGCCCACTCCGTGTCGAGACACAGGATCTGCTCCGGATACTCCAGCAGTCGCTCGGCCAGCGCCGCCTGCGTCAACAACACTCTCAACCCGGAGTCAGCCAACACCGTCCGCACGCGCTCGGCGGGGTGGCGCGCATCGATCGGCAAGTAGGCGCCGCCCGCCTTGAGAATGCCGAGCATGCCCACCACTAATTCCAGCGACGGCTCGCACAACAGCCCCACCAGTTGCTCGCAGCCGACACCCCAGCGGCGCAGCCGGCAGGCAACCAGCGAGGAGCGGCGGTCCAGTTCGGCATAGCTCAGTTGCTCGCCAGCGAAACTGAGCGCGGTAGCCTGTGGTGTGCGCCGGGCTTGTTCGCTAAACAACTCGTGCAGGCACTTCGTGACTGTGAAATGTTGCTGGGGATGGAACATCGGAACCTCCGTTTCTGATTAAACGCTACAAGTGAGGTTCGGCGAGTGAGGCTTTAGTTAATAACTAATTGGAGTGCAACGGTGAGAGAGCGGGTGAGTGCTTCGAAAGTACTATCTCAACCTCTCCTTGCAGACAAAGCAGCCTGGCTGCGCGTGGATATCATCTTGAGGACTTGTGGGATGGCGTTATGAATAAAGAAGTGGTCGCCCTCGATCATTTTCATGGCAAAGGTCCCCGTCGTCTGCTCGCGCCAGGCATTGACGGCCGCTTCACTGACCCCAGGATCCTGTAGCCCGCCGAAAGCAGTGATGTCGCAACTAAGGGGCGGCTCAGGTGAATACTCATACGTCTGGCAAACTGATAAATCGTCGCGAATGATAGGCAGCATTAACTCCATCAACTCAGCATGGTCCAGGACCTCTTGCGGTGTGCCATTCATGCCGCGCAGCTCTTCAAGCAGTTCCGGCTCCGGCAGGTCGTAAATGGGCTTCGGCCGGTTGCATTGAGGCGCGTCGCAGCCGGAAACAAAAATGTGAACAGGCTGGCGTTTCCCTTTGCGCCGCAGCAGCCGCGCCAACTCAAAGGTGATCAGCGCACCCATGCTATGACCGAAAAAAGCGAAGGGCCGGTCGAGATAGTCTCCCATCTCCTCAGCCAGCGACGCCACCAATGGACCAAGGTTGGTGAATCGCGGTTCTGACAAGCGATGGCCGCGACCCGGCAGTTGGACCGGACACACTTCGATCGTATCAGGCAAACCATGACGCCACTGCTGAAACATCGAGGCAGTACCGCCTGCATACGGAAAGCAGAAGAGCGAGACTTTTGCAGCCGGATTTGGCTTATGAAAAGCAAGCCAGTTGCGCGAGGTTTGTTTTGCGATCACGGTGATTAAAGACTAAAGCGGGAAATTAATTTCTGACGAAGGCTTTTGTGGTTACGTCTTCCGGGTTGATACGGCAGGTTTCCAACACAAACTCTTCAAGAAACTTACTACCCGATTTCACTCTGATTCGGTGCGGCAAGAGGATACCATCCTCAGCGCGATAATCCGAGAAGAATACCTGAATCTCTGTCTCAGATGCCGGTGGGCCTTCTTCACGAGGGTTCGAAACGTCTACAACGATCAACGGTGGTCTGCCACGATAACTCATACTCGCCGGCAGGTATGTCCTGGGATCCAGCACCACTCGACCCGCCAAATCATCAGGCCCGCGAAAGTCAAAGACCAACGGCTGCTTATCCGACTGAAATTCGAGCTCCGGGGCCGCAAGCAGGAATGGCAACAGATGCGGGGTGAAATGCGCTCTGAATTGCCTGCGAGTGTTGGGTGAATCGGATTGAGATCGAGGGCTCCGGGCATTCAGTTTAAGCCCGCTCGTGACGACATCTGTGCTGCTCCAACTGTCATTCTTACTAAGCGTGTGCGTAAGGATAAACTGCACTTCATCAGCAGCCTGGCTGGTTTCGATTAATTTCAACTTGTCAGGCGCCATGAAGTAAACCTCGTAGGCGCCCGAACGATCCTCATCCGGAAAGGCCCGACGAAAGGTTCCGGTCATACTCAAACTACGCACGCCGCGCAATCTTTCCGCTCCACCCAGCGCTGCCAAAGTTCTCTCCGGCGCGTTGTTCACGTTACGAGTCTGACCTGTTGTTAGCGCTGGTGAGACCAGCATAAAAAGAAACACGAAAGCCGCAAACGACTTGACGAACATACTTGTGCTTTTCTGTAACATTTCTCGAACGACCTCTAATTGTGCCGCAGTGCTTGCATGGGATAGACCCGCAATGCCCTGCGCGCGGGAATAGCGCAAGCAATCAACGCGGCGATGAACAATAGTGCCGCACTGCCCACAAAGATCATGGGATCCTTGACGCTGATGCCGAAGACAAGGGTGGTCAGGTATTTGCTCAACCAGAAAGCTCCGACCAAACCGATGCCGATGCCGATCACCGCGAGACTCATCCCATGGCCCACGATGAGTTTCAGAATGTGGTAAGGCTGAGCACCAAGAGCCATACGCAGGCCCAGCTCATGAGTGCGTTGCGTCACGGTGTATGAGATCACGCCGTAAATGCCAACCAGTGCCAGCACGAGGGCCACCCCACCGAAGACACCCAGGAGCCACATGTTCAGACGCCTTTGCGATAATTTATCCGCCAGGACTGTTTCCATCAGCGCTGGTTGTGAAATGGGCTGATCTTTGTCGATCGAGATCACGTTGCGCTGGATCGTTCCGGCCATCTGACCGGCATTCGCCGAACGCACCAGCACAGTAAAGACGCGCCATGGCACTTGCTGGTAGGGCAAGTAAAATTCAGGCTCAATACCCTCTGCGCCCAAACCCGATTGGTTCACATCACCAACCACGCCGACCACCTGGCTCGCCGGAACATCCGGAGTAGTTGTTATAAACTGGCCCACCGGACTCTGATCGGCCCAAAGTTTGTGCGCGAGCGCTTCGCTAACCAGCGCGACGCGAGGCGACTTGCTGGTGTCGTACTCAGTGAACAGACGTCCCTGGCGCAGGGGAATTTCCATCGTCTTGAAATAATCAGGAGTCACTACGCGCTGACTGACTATTATTTCCTGACCTGGAGGCGGAGCCGGCCGGCCCTGCACCGTGATGTCGACTGACCTGCTCCCTTTCAACGGCAATACATTTACTGCCGCCACTGATTCAACTCCGGGCTCATTCCGGAGTTTCTCAAACAGATTGCGATTAAACTCGACGAACGTATCCGGCTTCGGATACTTATCGCGGGGGAGAAAGATTTCTGCAGTCAAGACATTTTGAGGGTTGAATCCCATGTTCATGGAGAGAATCCGGTTGAAGCTCTTTATCAACAGACCGGCACCGATCAGGAGCATCAGCGCTAAAGCCATTTCGGTTACCACTAATGCATTGCGCAGCTTCCTGCTGATTGGAGCCGCAGAAGATCTCTCGTCATTTCGCAACGCTTTGTTTGTGTCAGGCCGAATGTATTGAAACGCCGGCGCCAGCGCGAAGAGGATCGTTGTTGCGAGTGAGAGCAGGAGGGTAAAACCAAGAACCCAGCCATCGACTCCAAGCTGCATGAGACGAGGGATCCCGGAAAAATCTGACGCTGCTAAAACCTGTATGGCGCCAAAGGCCAACAGCAGGCCCAAACCTCCACCTATCAATCCGAGCACCAGACTCTCTGTAACCAATTGTTGAAACAGACGGAAGGATCCGGCGCCGAGCGCCATGCGAATGGCAAACTCTCTCTGCCGGCCCGCGTATCTCGCCAGCAACAGGTTGGCGACGTTCGAACACGCAATCAGCAATACCAACCCAACCGCGGCCAGCAGCAGTAGCAAGGCCGGGCGAACGCGTCCGGTTATCTGCTCGTGAACGGGTACGAGGTGGACCGTGAAGTTCGTATTCTCAGCCGGGAACTGCTGTTCCAAACTACTCGCGAGTGTCGTCATATCCGAGCTGGCTTGCTGAACGTTGACTCCCGGTTTTAAGCGCGCCACCGCGTGCAGGAAATGCCTGCCGCGTTGAGTCATTGTGTCGGGTTCATTGTGTGCGACAAATGAAAGAGGAATAAGAGCGTCGATATCGTCTACTGAGACGGTGCCCAGAGATACTTGTCTTGGGATCTGGAACTTGTGCGGCAAGACGCCGATGACCACAAACGAGTTTCCGTTTAAGGTGATCCGCTGTCCGATTATATTTGGGTCACCGCCGAAGCTTCGTTGCCAGAAAGCGTTACTGATGATCAGCTCATCGTATGGCGAGTTGTCACCCTGCCCTGCTGTGAATCCACGTCCAAGCGCCGGCTTCACTCCGAACGTCGTCAGGAAATTCGATGAGACGTAGGCAACAAATAATCGCTCCGGCCTGTCGCGCCCGATCAGATTAAGATAGTCAAACGAATAGGCAGACATGCTGGCGAGAGTTGTGTTGTGTTCCTGCCAATCGCGAAAGTTGGGAGCTGAAACGGGGTAAGTCATCTTCTCGGCCTTATCACGTTGCGTGTCCCAGATGAACACCAGTTCATTAGGATTGGTGAATGGCAGAGGCTGAAGCAGGACAGCATTAACGACGCTGAAGATGGCGGTATTAACCCCGATGCCGATGGCGAGATTTACTAACGCCGCCAGCGTGAATACGGGTTTCTTCAACAGCAT
>Ga0065712_10000896_pt1 | contig 10803 bp, 5 predicted proteins | sample MisRhiReplicate1_FD_59099 | JGI IMG/M metagenome (GOLD analysis project Ga0065712, IMG submission 59099) | Miscanthus rhizosphere microbial communities from Kellogg Biological Station, MSU, sample Rhizosphere Soil Replicate 1: eDNA_1 v3... | ecosystem: Host-associated > Plants > Roots >...
GGGCGGCTCCTCGCCGACCGCTCGATACACCAAAGCGTTCGCCCACGGGAAGGAGATCGGCAGCGCGGAGAGGACGACGACGAACAGCGGGATCGCGAACCAGACACCAATCACGTTGTGCCAGCTGAAATCGCGCGCCTTGGCCGTCGTCGTGCGGTTGAACAGAAGCACGGTCCGCACGTGATTCCAGGTCCACTTGCGCGGGAACCACAGATAAGAACCCGAGACGACGATGAAGAGGAACAGGAAGTTTGACCAGCCGGTAATGTTTCGTGCGACGGGGCGACCCTCGCCTTCGATGGCAAGCCAGCGATGCCAGGCACGCGTCTCGCTCATGAATCGCCGTATGCCCTGTGCGCCCTCGCCCAGCAGACTCCCCGAGTAGGCGTCGAAGTAGAGCGTCCGTTGCGGGACCGCGACTGTCACCGGCGCATCGGCCGCCGAACCGACGGTCAGCGCATTTGCCGTGATATCGGGATGCTCGGTGCGGATCGTCTGGAGCAGCGTTTCCACCGGAAGACGGCCGGCGCCCTGAGCCGGAACCGTCGACCGGTACTGGCTATCCGACCATGCGATGAGCTGCCGCTCGTAGGTGAGGAGGACGCCGGTGACCGACATCACGAGGATCACAATGCCGGCCGTAATTCCTGCAACGAGATGGGGCCAGAAGATAAGAGTCCGAAGTTTCATCGCCGCCTGTCCGTATTTGCCGAGACTGAGACTGAGTCTCAGGATCAGGAAGCCAGTCTAATGTCCGACCAAAAGGGTCGTCAAGTGGGAATAATCAGCGGGCGGGCGGGGCGAAGTAGCCGCGGCGGGCGCGTACGAAGTAACCGCCGGTCCGAACACGAACACGAAGCGGCCGCCAGCTGCCGTCCGGCGGCTTCGACGAGCTGTAGCCGATCGTGTACTGCTTGTTCAACTCGTCCGCGATCCGCTCAGTAGCCGGACCGAGATCGCCAGCGCTCCTCACGACTTCCGTGTAGCCGCCCGTCAGGCTGGTGATGTCACGCAGTGCCTCGGGATTCACGCGCGTGCTCTCGCGTCCGTCCGGCGCGTCGATCGCAATCGCATACACGAAGGCGTCGTTCCGTCGAATCACCTCAATCGTCTGCAGCAGCGACCGATCGCTTGCGGTATCAGCGCCATCCGAGACGACGATCATTGCCGCACGGAGATTGACCCGCTGCTCGAAAAGCCTTGATGTATCCGCGAGCGCGTCGTAAATCGCCGTTCCGCCGGATGGCTTGAGTTCGTTGAGACGTCCTCGCAGAGACATCGGCGGCATCGTCCACTTCGTCAGCAGCCGCGGCATGTGGTTGAAGGTCGCGACGAAGACCTCGTCTTCGATAAGCAGCAGGTCGCCGACGAACCGGTCGAACGCATCGCGTGCATCGATGACGGCCTGCCCGCGCATGCTGTCACTCGCATCGAGCAGCATGCCGAGACTGACCGGCACGCGCTTGTCAGTGAACTGGGTAATCGTCTGCTCGACGCCGTCTTCGAAGACTTGAAAGTCGCCTTGTGTGAGGCCGGTGATGAGCCGGCCACTGGCGTCGGTCACTGAGACGGTGACCTGGACGATGTCGATGCGGCTGCGGAACGGCCCGCCCTGAGCCCACACGATGGCGCAACTGACGACACAGCAAGCTGTGAGTGCGCCAACTCGGTGGTATGTCACGCTGCTACCCGTTGACTCGTGCTCCCGCCTCGACGCCCGAGTAATAGTCCTGCAGCGACCGAACCGTGAGCGTCTGCTGCCGCATCGCCCGGATCGCGCTCACCGCAGCCGATGCGCCGGTCAACGTCGTGATGCACGGTATCTGGGCCATCGTCGCCGCGCGCCGGACGGAACGATCGTCGAAGAACGATTCGCGACCGAGTGGGGTGTTGATCACCATGTCGATGCTGCGATTGACGATGTGATCCGCCACGTGAGGCCGTCCTTCGTTGACCTTGTACATCACGTCAACGTCCAGACCGTGGGCGCGGAGGAACGCAGCGGTGCCACGCGTCGCGACCAGCTTGAACCCGAGCTGCGCGAGATCCCTCGCAATCGGCAGCACCGTCTGCTTATCGCTGTTGTTCACGCTGATGAACACGCAGCCCTTCTCGGGCAGCCTCTGTCCCGCGCTCATCATTGCCTTATGAAACGCCGCACCGAAGTTGTCCGAGCCGCCCATGACCTCGCCGGTGGACTTCATCTCAGGACCGAGGATGGTATCGACACCCGGGAAACGGACAAATGGGAACACCGGGCTCTTCACGAACACGCCCGCTGCTTCGAGATCGTCCACGAGTCCGAGCTCGGCCAGCGTACGGCCCGCCGCGACTCGCGCCGCGATTTTCGCCATCGGCACACCGGTCGACTTCGAGATGTACGGAACCGTACGCGACGAACGCGGGTTCACTTCGAGCACGTAGACGGTGTCGTCCTTGATGGCGTACTGGATGTTCATCAGGCCGACGACTTTCAGGGCCCGCGCGATGCGACGTGTGTATTCGCGAATCGTCGCGAGATGCCGCTCCGCAACCATGAAGGGCGGCACCACACAGGAGCTGTCGCCGGAGTGAATACCGGCCTCCTCGATGTGCTCCATGATGCCGCCGATGACCACTGCGCCGGAGGCATCAGCCACCGCGTCCACGTCGAACTCGAACGCATCCTCCAGGAAGCGATCGATCAGCACCGGCCGATCGTGGGAGACATCAACAGCGCCGGTCATGTAGCGATCGAGCGCGCCCGAGTCGAACACGATGGCCATGCCGCGTCCTCCAAGGACGTAGGACGGCCGAACGACGACCGGATAGCCGATGCGCTCGGCGACTTCGCGCGCTTCTTCTCGTGACGTTGCGGTTCCGCTCGCCGGCTGCGGAATACCAAGATCCCAAAGCAGCTGCGAAAAGCGCCGCCGGTCCTCAGCAAGATCGATGGAGTCCGGTGACGTCCCCAGAATCGAGACGCCCGCTTCGAGCAGCGATAGCGCGAGCTTGAGCGGCGTCTGTCCGCCGAATTGCACGACACACGAGACCTCACCGCCTGCGCTGCGTTCGCGCTCGATGACGGCCATCACATCTTCGAAGGTCAGCGGCTCGAAGTAGAGGCGATCGGCAGTGTCGTAGTCGGTGGATACGGTCTCCGGATTGCAGTTGACCATCACCGTCTCGAAGCCTTCCTCGCGGAAGCCGAAGACGGCGTGGACGCAACAATAGTCGAACTCGATGCCCTGGCCGATGCGATTGGGCCCGCTACCGAGAATGACGACCTTCTTCTTCGGCGTCGGGTCGGCCTCGTCAAACTTCTCGTAGGTGCCGTACATGTACGGCGTGAAGGACTCGAACTCCGCCGCGCAGGTGTCGATGCGCTTGAACGCGGGGACAAGGCCCTCCTCGAGACGACGCTGTCTGACGATCTCTTCGTCGATCCCGTAGACGCCAGCGATGTCGGCATCGCTGAATCCACTTCGCTTCAGCGTCAGCAAGAGATCCGATGACACTTCGCGGAACTCGCCGAGGTCGGCCATGTTCCGCAGTTCGACGATGTGGGCGAACTGCTGCAGGAACCACGGATCGATCTTGGTGAGGTCGTGCAGCGTCTCGACAGTCCAACCGCGGCGTAAAGCGCGGAACAAGGCCCACATCCGTCGATCGCTGGGAACGACGAGACGCTTGCGCAACGCGCTCTCGTCCTCTTCCTCGAGCTGCGCGGCAGTGCCGGCGAACAGGCTGCCGCTCTTCCCCAGTTCCAGCGAGCGCACGGCCTTCAGGAACGCTTCTTTAAACGTGCGCCCGATCGCCATCGCCTCGCCCACCGACTTCATCTGCGTCGTCAGCGTGCGATCGGCCTGCGGGAACTTTTCGAAGTTCCAGCGCGGATACTTGACGACGATGTAGTCGATCGTCGGCTCGAAAGACGCCGGCGTCTCACGCGTGATGTCGTTCGGGATCTCGTCGAGGTGATAGCCGAGGGCGAGCTTCGCAGCAATCTTGGCAATCGGGAAACCCGTGGCCTTCGAGGCCAGCGCCGACGACCGCGAGACGCGCGGGTTCATCTCAATCACGACGATTCGCCCATCGGCCGGGTTGATAGCGAACTGGATGTTGGACCCGCCCGTCTCAACGCCGACTCGGCGGATGATGCGACGGCCCATGTCGCGCATCCGCTGATATTCCTTGTCGGTGAGCGTCAGCGCCGGCGCGACGGTGATCGAGTCCCCGGTGTGTACGCCCATCGGGTCCACGTTCTCGATCGAGCAGATGACGACGAAGTTGTCGGCGACGTCGCGCATCACCTCGAGCTCGAATTCCTTCCAGCCGATCACCGACTCTTCGACCAGGATTTCGTGTACGGGGCTCAGGTCCAGGCCACGACCGGCGAGCTCGCGGAACTCCTCGACGTTGTAGGCAATGCCACCACCGACGCCGCCGAGCGTGAACGACGGGCGGATGATCGCCGGGAATCCAACTTCTTCGACGAGCGCGAGCGCTTCTTCGAGCGTGCGTGCCACGCCGCTCTTCGGCACCTCGAGGCCGATCTCCCGCATCGCGTTGCGGAAGAGCAGACGATCCTCGGCGACCTTAATCGCGTCGATCTGCGCGCCAATCAGCTTGACGTTGTATTTGGCGAGGATCCCCCGCTCGTGGAGCGCAACCGCCAGATTGAGCGCCGTCTGTCCGCCGACGGTCGGCAGCACGGCGTCAGGCTTCTCTTTCGCGATGATGGCTTCCGCGGATTCCGGCGTCAGCGGCTCGACATACGTCGCCTCTGCCAGCTCCGGGTCTGTCATGATCGTCGCCGGATTGCTGTTGATCAGGACGACTTCAAGACCCTCGGCGCGCAGCGCTTTGCATGCCTGCGTTCCGGAGTAGTCGAACTCGGCTGCCTGACCGATGACGATCGGTCCCGAACCGATGACAAGTACACGTTTGATGTCAGTACGTTTTGGCATCAGTCGCGGTCACTTCTTTTCCATCGATTCGAGAAACTGCTGGAAGAGGTAGTCGGCGTCGTGCGGCCCGGGTGAGGCCTCAGGATGATACTGCACCGAGAAGATGGGTTTCGTGACGTGCCGGAAACCCTCGACAGTCCCGTCGTACAGATTGAGATGGGTGATGGTCGTGTCTGACGGCAGCGACTCGGGCTTCACCGCAAACCCGTGGTTCTGCGAGGTGATTTCCACCTTGCCGGAGCGCAGCTCCTTCACCGGATGATTCGCTCCACGGTGTCCGAATTTCAGCTTGAACGTTTCGCCGCCGACCGCCAGTCCCAGAATCTGGTGACCGAGACAAATGCCGAACATCGGCACATCTGACTCGGTCAGCGTGCGCACGTTGTCAATCGCGTAAGTCAACGCCGCGGGGTCACCGGGGCCGTTGCTCAGGAAGACGCCATCCGGCTCGATGGCCAGGAGGTCCGAGGCCGGCGCGGTGGCGGGAAACACGTGCACGTCGCAGCCGTACGCCTGTAGCCGGCGAAGGATGTTGAACTTCACGCCGAAGTCGTAGGCCGCAACCTTCAGCCGTCGCGACGCACGCGAACCAGGCGTGATGCCAAATTCGGCGTGGTCCTCTTCGCCGAGTGAGTCCGCGCGCCACTCGTACGGACTATCGGTGGTGACCTCGCGGACCAGATCTGCGCCTTCCATGCGCGGAATCGAACGAGCCTTTTCAACCAACTCGGCCGGATCGACATGCCCCGTCGCAATCACCCCGCGCATGACGCCCGCAGATCGCAGCACGCGCGTCAGCGCACGGGTATCGATCTCGGCGATCGCGACGATGTTGTGCCGGATCAGGTAGTCGCGGAGCGTGGCGTCCGCGCGATAGTTACTCGCAATGGGCGACGCTTCGCGCATCACGAATCCTGCGACGCGGGGCATGCTCGATTCGGCGTCGCCGTCAGACACCCCGTAGTTGCCGATTTGCGGGGCCGTCATGGTGACGATCTGACCGGCGTACGAGGGATCGGTCAGGACTTCCTGATAACCGGTCATGCTCGTGTTGAACACAACCTCGCCGCGGGCCTCGCCCTGCGCACCGGCCGCGACGCCGCGGTACCAGGAGCCATCTTCAAGTGCTAGCAATGCATTCATGGGGATCGTGCGATCGTAACATCCGCAGCTTGGTTTCTTGACACTGTGCGGAGGGCTCTGCAACAGTACCAGCAGGTGCAGTCCGATTCAGGTGTGTCCACCCCCGCCAGTCCCGACACGCGCGCACGTGGCGGGGATGCGGCGAGCGCCCGGCTTCCCATCGACATCCGACGATTCCCTTGGATCCGGCGGCTGGCTGCGGACTACGTCTTCGACCATTCGCGCGTCGCCGACTTTTTCGCTGGCAATCCCGACGATCCAGCGGCCTGGCGCGACGCCATCGCTCGAACGCATCAGCATCGCCGCGATCGCGAAGCGATCGCCAACCTCGTGCAGGCTCAGCAGCGCGCCCGCGGTGCGTCAGATGCTGCCATCTCGGCAACTGCCCTACTTCGCAATCCGCAAACCGTTGCCGTCGTCACAGGACAGCAAGCCGGACTGTTCGGCGGGCCTCTGTTCACGCTTCTGAAAGCGCTCACTGCGCTTCGACTCGCCGAGCAGGTGAAAACCGAGCACGGCGTGCCGACGGTCGCGGTGTTCTGGATCGACGCCGAAGATCACGACTGGGATGAGGTCAAGTCGTGCAGTGTGCTCGATGCGGAGATGAAGCCGCTGGCCATCGCCGCGGGCGATCCGCCGCAGGCACATTCCGATCCCGTGGCCCGCGTCCGGCTCGACGAGTCGGTGAACGCCGCGATCAGCGCGCTCGAGACGTCGTTGCCAGGCACAGAGTTCACGCCCGCGTTGATCGATGGCCTCCGCCGCGCCTATGCCCCAGGGACCGGCATGGCGGATGCGTTCGGCCGCTGGCTCGAAACGGTGCTCGGCCCTCGCGGACTGATCGTGTTCGACGCGTCCGATCCCGGTGCCAAACCGCTGGTCTCCCAAATCTTTGCTCGCGAGATTGAGCAGTCAGGGCAAACGGCCCGTCTCGCTGCGGAGGCCGGAACGGCGCTCGAAGCGCTCGGATATCACGCACAAGCCACGCCGCAGGAAGGCAGCCTGGCCCTGTTTCACATGAATGCGGGCCGCCAGCCGATCAGAGCCGATCAAGGAGGCTTCGTCGTCGGTGATCGGACGGAGTCCACCGCCGCACTTCTGGACCGCGTCCGCACGTCACCGGAACACTTCAGCCCGAGTGTGCTGCTGCGGCCGATCGTGCAGGACACGCTCTTCCCCACGGTCTGTTATGTGGCGGGCCCGAACGAGCTCGCCTACCTCGGTCAGCTTCGACGCGTGTACGACGCCTTCTCCACTCCGATGCCGCTGATTCAGCAGCGTGCCACCGCCACCCTGCTTGATTCCAACGCCGTCCGATTCCTCACGCGATATGACGTCGCACTGGAATCGCTCCGCGCGCAGGACGAGGCGATCCTCAATGCGGTCCTCGAAGCGCAGCTCCCGCCGTCGGTTGAGTCGTCATTGGACGAAGCCGTGCGCACTCTCGAGCAACGCATGGAACGGCTGACTAAAGAAGTGGTGCAGATCGATCCGACATTAGAAGGAGCATCTCGATCCACGCTGTCGCGAATGCAGGACGATCTGAAGAAGCTCCATGGGAAGATCATCCAGGCCGCCAAGCGTAAGGATGAAACGCTGCGACGACAGTTCCAGAATGCGCGCGCGCAAGCGTTTCCGGGCGGCGAGCCGCAGGAACGAGCCGTCGGGTTCGTGTACTTTCTGAACAAGTACGGCCCGGCACTGGTGGACCGACTGTATGCGGAACTGCCAGTGGATGCAGGAACCCACTGGGTAATGACGATATAAGACCAGGCCCACACTTTGGCAGGAACGACGAAACAACCGCCTGCCGCCCGTAAGCGCGGCCGAATGACGCTGCGCATCAAGTTCCAGCGCCGCTGGTCCCGCTATTTGCTGTACGCGGTTGCGTGCATCGCGGCGGGTGCGGTCACCGGCCTCAGTTACACCTACCTTTCTTTCTCGAAGATGATCGACGCGCGCCTGCACGGCGAGCGCGAGCGCACGTTGCCGCGGGTCTATGCCAGACCCGCGGAGTTCCGACGTGGCCAGGGTCTATCGCAGCAGGATCTGATTGTTCGACTCAACGATCTGGGATACGCCGACCGGCCGGCCGTGAAGCAGGCCGGTGAGTTCTCAGGGTATCGAAACGTCATCACGCTGGTCCCCCGTGGCGGCGAACTGGCCGGCAAGACCATCAAGGTCACGTTCCCGGCGGGAAAAGCGACCAAGACGAATCCGAACCCGGCGGGCGGGCGCGGGATTCAGTCGCTCGAAGTCGAGGGCGGGGGCCGGACCGAGGTCATTCGTCTCGATCCACCGCTGCTGACGTCGCTGATGACGTCGGGCGCGCGCGAGAAACGCCGGCATGTGCCACTGTCGACGATACCCAAGCGCATGCAACAGGCCGTGTTGGCCATAGAGGATCAGAGCTTCTACTCACATCCCGGCGTGAATCCTTTCCGGACGATTGCGGCCGCGATTGGGAGTCTGTTCAGCCGCGGCCGTCCGAGCGGCGCGAGCACCATCACCCAGCAACTCTCGCGCATGTTCTTCCTCGAAGACGAGTTCAATGAGGAACTGCAGTCCGGCACGGTCTCGCCGTTACGCAAAGCGCGCGAGATCATGATGTCGCTCGTCCTCGAGCGGCGGACGTCGAAGGAAGAGATCCTCGAGCTGTATCTCAATGACGTCTACCTCGGTCAGCGAGGCTCGTTTGCGATCCACGGAGTCGCAGAAGCGTCGCGCATTTTCTTCGGCAAAGACGTCGCGAATCTTGACCTCAGCGAAGCCGCGCTGATTGCGGGCGTGATTCAGAGTCCGGCCAGACGCTCGCCGTTCGCCAATCCAAAGCCAGCAGTCGAGCGCCGCAATGTCGTGCTCCAGGCGATGGCGGCTGAGATGTACATCACCGACGATGAAGCGGCGAAAGCGAGCCGTGAGCCGCTGCAGGTCGTCGCCCGCAGTGTGGACAACGAAGCGCCGTACTTCGTGGACATGGTCGGCGAACAGGTCAACGAGCAGTTCCCCGGCGTGACGACGCAGCCTGGTGCGGTGGATGTCTACACGACGCTCGACCTCAACATGCAGCGCGTCGCGCTTGATGCGGTCCGCAACGGTCTCGCCAACGTGGACAAGCTGCTGTCGCGGCGCAAGAAGAAACCGCAGTCGGCGCAGGCCGTACTGCTCGCTGTCGATCCGCGGAGCGGCGAGATCCTCGCCCTCGTCGGCGGTCGTTCATACAACCAGTCGCAGTACAACCGCGTCATCGAAGCGCGACGGCAGCCGGGCTCAGTGTTCAAACCGTTCGTCTATCTCGCCGCCTTCGAGCACGCGGCGGTCGAGGGCTGGACCGATCTCACGCCAGCCTCGATCACGAACGATGAGCCCGCGACGTTCACGTTTGACGACCAGGTCTGGGAGCCGAAGAACTACGACGAGTACGACGGCGAGGTCACACTGCGTCGCGCGCTGGCGATGTCGCGGAATCTCGGCACGATTCGCGTCGGCGAACGCATCGGCTTCGACAAAATCGCCTCGCTCTGGAAGCAGGTCGGTGTCGGCACGTCACCGAAGGGCTATCCATCGATCACCCTCGGCGTGTTTGAACTGACGCCGCTCGAAGTCGCGCAGGCCTATACGCTCTTCACCAATGGCGGCGCCGTGCGAACGCTGCGCGCGATCGATCACGTGCAGGCGGGAACGAAGACGTTGGCGCCCGCAGCATCAAAGCTGCGGAACGTCGCGCAAGCGGACACGACTTACCTCGTCACCAACATGATGCGGAGCGTGCTCAACGAAGGCACCGGCGCAGCCGCGCGCGCCAATGGCTTCGCCCTCGATGCCGCCGGCAAGAGCGGCACGACGAATGACCTCCGCGACGCATGGTTCGTCGGATTCACACCGGAATTGCTCACGGTCGTGTGGGTGGGCTTCGACGACAATCAGCCGCTTGGCTTGAGCGGGTCAACCGCAGCGCTCCCGATCTGGACTGAATTCATGAAGGCCGCGCTCGCCGGACATCCGAACACCGAGTTCGAGGTGCCGGAGGGGATCACCTTCGTCAACATCGATCACGACACAGGCAAGCTCGCAACGCCGAACTGCCCTCGTGTCTTCACCGAATCGTTCATCGTCGGAACTGAGCCCATCGAGTACTGCCCACTGCACGGGGGCGCCCAGGAAGGACCACCCGAACTTCCGGAGGGGCAGCTTCGTCGATAACACCGGATGTTCAGACAGAGGTACCGGCGCAGGGCACCCTTTGCCGACTTCATCAACTGGACTGACTATCGCTGGGAGCCGAATACCTGGCGCGGCGCTGCCACAAACCCCTGGACACCCCACGCCCCGCGGCGCCGCCGTTACACCTTTCTGCAGGTCTTTCTCGCCGGTTTAGCCGTTGTCGCCGGGCTAAAACTCATGGCAGCGCTACAGAACAGCGCGCTGCGAAATAGCAGAAACCGTTCCTGGTTCGAACGTGTCGTCCTGGCCGTGCTTCTCCTGATGGTGGCTTCTTACGTCTCGAAGCAAAGGCGCGCCTCATAATTCGCTGCGGCGTCTATAATTCAAGTGTGAACCAGGAGGTCTTTTCCGCCCTCTCGGAAGCCTTGGATCGGGGGGAAGAAGTCGCCCTCGTGACCATCGTCGCCGCCACCGGTTCTACTCCCCAACGCGTCGGCGCCAAGATGCTGGTCTTCCCCGACGGCCGGACGGTCGGCACGATCGGCGG
>Ga0065712_10003169_pt1 | contig 10798 bp, 9 predicted proteins | sample MisRhiReplicate1_FD_59099 | JGI IMG/M metagenome (GOLD analysis project Ga0065712, IMG submission 59099) | Miscanthus rhizosphere microbial communities from Kellogg Biological Station, MSU, sample Rhizosphere Soil Replicate 1: eDNA_1 v3... | ecosystem: Host-associated > Plants > Roots >...
GGCAGGACAGCCGCCGCCGGTGATCGATATCCTGATTGTCTCGGGCGGCGGCGATTGGGGCGCATTCGGAGCCGGGTTTCTCAGGGGCTGGCTTAAGGTTCCCGCCCAGCACCCACTCGCAAAGCCGGAGTTCGATGCGGTCACCGGGGTGAGCACCGGCGCGCTCATCGCTCCCTTTGCGTTTTTGGGCGACGAGCGGTCGATCGACGAGATTGTCAACCTCTATCGCAACCCGGGAGCGGACTGGGTAAAGCAGCGCGGGATCCTTTTCTTCCTGCCCGACAACATTTCCTTCGCCGAAGTGCCCGGACTCGAGCGCGAGATGCGCGAGCACATCAACATGGACTTGGTTAAGCGCGTTGCGAGCGCGGGCGCCGACGGCCGGCTTGTCGCGGTCAACACAACCAATCTGGACGACGCCTCATCACGGGTGTTTGATCTGGGCGCGGAAGCCCAGCGTGCCGTCAATGAGAACAATCTCGACCGCATCCACAACATCATGCTCGCCTCGGCGGGCATTCCCGGCGCCTTTCCGTTCCGGATGATCGACGATCAGCTTTACGTCGACGGGGGCGTCACCGGAAACATCGTCTACGGCGGGCGGTTATCAGAGGATCACAGTTTGCCGGCGTTGTGGCAGAAAGCTTATCCGAACCTGCCGATCCCGAAGATTCGTTTCTGGGTGATCTTCAACAATCAGTTCCGCCCGGTGCCAGTGGTCGTGGCGCCGAACTGGCCCGCAGTGATTCAGAGGGCCATGGAGACCTCGACGCGCGCAGCGACGGCAACCGCGGTGCGGCATCTCTTCGCCATTACCGAAATATCGCGACTCAAGCGCAAGGCCGATATCGAGGTGCGTATCGTCTCGATCCCCGAAGATTGGTACCCGCCGGTTCCCGGAACCTTTATCAAAGAGACGATGAACAATCTTACGGACCTGGGCGAAAAGATGGGCGCCGATCCGGCAAGCTGGAGCACCGAACCGCCGCAATAAAACCGCCATTCCGAAGCGAAATTAGTAAAACGCAGGTCAACAGTGAGCCGAATCTTCAATATTCGCTCGCTTGGATTGCGCTTATTCTGACGTGGCTGGAGCCCGGCTCGCTCAAGGTCGCAGCCCTTGCTCAGTCGGACGCGCTCGCCTCCTGGAATGCCGGAGCCGCGAAGCAAGCGATCACTGCCTTCGTTGCCGCCGTAACAAAGCAAGGCGCACCCGATTTCGTTTCGCCTGCTGAGCGCATTGCGACGTTTGATAATGACGGCACGCTCTGGTGTGAGCAGCCGATGTATGTCCAGTTCGCCTTCGTGCTTGACCGGGTGAAAGAACTCGCGCCCAAACATCCCGATTGGAAGAACAAGCAGCCATTCAAGGCGGTGCTCGAACGGGATCTCAAGGCGCTGTCAGCGCAAGGCGAAAAAGGCGCAGTGCAGCTCGTCGCCGCGACCCACACTGGCATGTCCACCGACGAGTTCAATGGCATTGCCACCGACTGGATTGCCAGCGGCCGCGAAATCATTGAACGAGGATGAACGTCGGGTGCATCGCCAAGCACTGGCGGGAATGCTCTGGAGCAAGCAATTCTACTATTTCGATGTGGATCGATGGCTGGTGGAGCACGGGAGCCATCCGCTGATGCAATCCGCTTCTCGCGGCATACGCAACACTGAGTGGTTTCACATGCTCAACAGCGATGTGATCTCCATGCCGGACAAATGGGAGTACCCTTGGTATGCCGCCTGGGACCTCGCTTTTCACACGATTTCCCTGTCGCTGGTGGACTTCGACTTTGCCAAGGAGCAGCTGCTGCTGATGATGCGCGGCCTGTACTTCCACCCGAATGGGCAAATTCCTGCCTACGAGTGGAACTTCAGCGATGTCAATCCGCCGGTGCATGCCTGGGCGACGCTTTACCTCTACAAAATGGAGCAAACCCTCGGTCGCGCGGACCTGCGGTTCCTGGAAAGGTCGTTTACTGGGTTGTTACTCAACTTCAACTGGTGGGTCAACCGCAAAGACCCCGACGGGCGCAGCGTGTTCTCCGGAGGATTTCTAGGACTCGACAATATCGGCGTTTTCGACCGTACCGCGAAACTCCCCACGGGCGGCTCTCTAGAGCAGGCTGACGGGACGGCGTGGATGGCGTTTTGCTGCCAGTGCATGCTGGCAATTGCACTTATTCTTTGCGAATACGACCCGATGTACGAGGAAGCCGCCTTTAAGTTTATGCAGCATTTCCTCTGGATCTCCTACGCCATGGACCGCATCGGCGACAATCGCGACGAGATGTGGGACGAGCAGGACGGATTTTTCTATGATCTGCTGNGAATGCCCAACGGTCAGGCGATGNGTCTAAAAGTGCGCTCAATGGTGGGACTGTTGCCGCTCTGCGCGTCCACGGTCTTCGCGCCTAACGCCCCAGAGCGTTACCCGAGATTGATGGAGAGAATCGCGCTGTTCCGCAAACGCTATCCCGAGATCGTTTCCCACGTGGCCCCGACGAGCGACGGTTTCATCGGCTATAAAGGACGACGGCTGATGTCGATCCTCAACCAGCGAAAACTGGAGCGTGTGCTGGCCTACATGCTCGATGAGAACGAGTTTCTCGGGCCCCCACGGCATCCGTTCACTGTCGCGCTATCATCTGGAACATCCGTTTGTCTTTTACGTTAGCGGGCAAGAGTACAAAGTTCAGTACCTGCCCGGCGAATCGAACACCGGCATGTTCGGCGGCAACTCCAACTGGCGGGCCCCGTGTGGATGCCGGTCAATGTGCTGATCATTCGAGCGCTGTTGAATTTGTATCATTTCTACGGCAATGACTTCAAAGTTCAGTGTCCGACCGGCTCGGGGCATTACATGACGTTATTCGAAGTAGCGCAGGAACTCTCCCGCCGTCTGGCGGGCACTTCTGCGCGATGCCAATGGACGCCGGCCAGTATACGGCGGCACCGCAAAGTTCCAGGGGGATCCGCACTGGCGCGATCTGATCCTTTTCTACGAATACTTTCATGGCGACAACGGCGCGGGGCTCGGCGCAAGCCATCAGACCGGATGGACTGGATTGATCGCGCCTCTGCTCGATGTGTTCGGGCGTATAGAGGCCAAGGACTTGGAGTTGGAATACCAAGACCCCGTGGCCCGGGTGATGCGGGAGCAGGTGGGTTTGGAAAGGAGGAGCGGAAATTAAAATTCGCTTTCGCTCAGGTTTTTGACGTGCAAGATGAACTGACCGAAAACCAAACGGGTGAAATATAGCATCAGAACTGATCAGAGCTCTGATGCGAATAGACGCGCGGGCGCGACCTGACCAGAGGACTTAAGCCTCTAGCGAGAAGGCGCCCGCGCCGCCCACTTCATAGCCGTACGGTACAGAAAAACTGGCTCAGTATTTCGACAATACCTGGAGTAAATTTCGTGCCCCAGCCGGCGGTTGCACCTTGTCCGAAAGGATTTCCTGCGCCGTGACCGGCTTTCCGTAGTAAGCCTGATTGTAGTCATCTTTCACGCTGAAGACGGTGCCTTCGAGCGAAACACCGGCAAAGAGTCCCTGGCTCCGGCTGTAACTGTACATCGCGCTTTGCAAAGCGACGGAGCCCTCGGCCGTACGTCCTACAGGACCCGCCGATACGCTTAGATTGCCGCCCAGCGTGACGTTCCCTTGTTTCGAGAAGGCCTCCACAGCAGCCGGAGTATTGAGAATGATAACGAACTCGGTGATTTCCACTCCGGCTTGAAAACCGAATCCGATCCCGCCAGTACCAATTGATGAGGGACCGCTCCATCCTTTATTCAGCCGTGCAACAACAACTCCAGTCCCACCCCTGCCGCTCCCGAGAAACCCAGCCTTTGTGACGGTAAGAATGGCTACACCTTTGGCAGCTTTCAGGACCGCCGGCGGAATCCCTTTCTCCGGGATCTCTTGGAATCGTTGGATAATCGCCGTTGCCTGATCGACATCTTGCTGCATTGCAATCTCCGGAGATGTCGTGGAGCACGCACTCAACAATGTTGCAGCGATAAGAAAAATAAATGCTCTCATCCTAGGCCCCCTCCTTATTATTTTCTTTTATCGTTCTCATTCGTGTTCGCCTTCATCGGGATCTTGTCGCGGACGAAACAACCTCCTTATAGAAGCAGTTTCGAGCGGCTGCTTCTCTGCCTAGATCTACGTTTTTGAATATCCCCTGCAGTATGAATCTGCTATCCGGAATTCCCTGATTAATCAATGCTAAAACTCTTACGGGGTTCGTTTTCCAAGAAAAAGTAAAACTGAGACACTTCCAAGTTGCAAGATGTCTAAAAAAATAGCGTAAGCGAAGTCGGTTTCGCCTAACCTGATCGGCCATTAAGGATGTAGCCAACGGCTCCGAGAAGCGGCACGGATTAAAATTCGCCGACAGAATCATCGAGAAGTCGATGGGTTTGATCGCCTCGGTTTTTCATGAACCGGGTTCAGTTTTCGGCATCGTTTGCTCCGATCTGCCCTCAGTTTGGGCTCCAGCCCACGGGTAAAGAATCGTAAGGAATAAAGAAGCCGAAAACCAGGGTCCCCCCGACTGTATATTGAACCAGCTAAAACGATAGTGCCATGATGATCGTTGTGGGTCCGAAACCGGAATTAACCGCGCAGTCCGAAAAATTAGTGAGCCAAAGCGGAATCTTCAACTTAACTGGGCCGTAGGGCTTCGAGAAAGGTTGGAGGAGAAGGAGAACACGGTGAGCACAACGCAAACCAGGCGCTGCTATGACGGGCGAGGACGCGAGAAATTCGAGGCGCAATCGTTTGGTGAAACACAACCGAATTGTGAAGCAGGTTTCAGGACGAGCTTCAACAAAAAATCCCGCATGAATGGAAGTGGGGCCAGCGGAGATTTTGACAGCAAAAAATATCTGCTTGACTGCAGGTCGCAGATTGACCAGGCCCTCGACGGCTACCTTGACAAGCGTGACCCAACCCCGTCGCTCCTGAACCAAGCGATCCGCTACAGCGTCCTGGATGGCGGCAAAAGATTTCGTCCCACATTGACCCTGGCCGTCGGCGAATTGTTTGGGGCCAGACGTCGGGCTTTGCTGCCGTTCGCATGCGCCATCGAATTGATTCATTGCTATTCGCTGATCCACGACGATCTACCAGCCCTCGATAATGACGACTTCCGCCGAGGAAAACTCTCATGTCACAAGCGCTTCGGCGAAGCGATAGCACTTTTGGCGGGAGATGCGTTGCTCACTGAAGCTTTCTTCATTATGTCGGATCCCAGAATGGCGCGGCTTTTAGGCGTTTCTCTGGTGCCGAAGCTGGTTCGCGAGGTCTCGGAGGCGTCCGGTGTCAGAGGAATGATCGNCGGCCAAAGCNGTGAGCTNGAAGTGGTTAAAGGCAGGGTGACCGCGGNCGTCCTGGAAAATCTCGACCACTTGAAAACGGGTGCCTTGATCATGACCGCTGCCCGTGTTGGCGCGATAATCGGCGGGGCGGCGCGCAAAGATCTCGACAGAATTACACGATATGCCCAAGCTTTGGGTTTGGCGTTCCAGATCACGGACGACATTTTGGATCGGGATGAAGTCTCGGGCGACAAAGACGATTCGAAAGGCCTCATCAACTATCTCTCGGTGGCAGGGCCGGCACTGGCTGCCGCAAGGGTTGAAGATCTGTTGCAAGACTGCTTGCGAGAAATGCAGCCATACCGCGGCGCGGCCGAACCCCTGCGGGCCATGGCACGGTATATTGCTCTGAGAACGACGCCCGTAGTAGAGGAGGATGGGAAATTTCTATCCGTGGTCAGCTCTCATAACGCTAGCCTTTGAAAGCGGTTCTGGAACGCATGCCCGGTGAAAGGTTACATCATGGATTCTTTTAGGGCCGGCCGCGCCTGGCTCAAACCCGTCGAGCGTCCGGATTCCGTCGATGTCGCGCCGCGAAAGCTGCTGGGCGACGATGGTTTTCAAGCTAAGATGCTGCACGGAGTTTCCCGAACGTTTGCTTTGACGATTCCGCAACTCCCGCCAAAACTCTCTCGGATCGTGTCCAATGCCTACCTCCTTTGCCGCATCGTCGACACCATCGAAGATGAGCCGAGTTTGAGCGGCGCGCGGAAAGACTACTTTTGCCGGCAGTTCTTGGCGACGTTGGACAATCCACGCAGTGCCGAGCATTTTTCTGCCCAACTTTGCGCGTCGCTTTCGAGCAGAACTTCGCACGCTGAACACGAGTTGATCCGGAACGTTCCCCGGGTCATTCGAATTGCTCGCAGTTTCTCAGAGCCGCAGCGCGCAGCGCTACGGCTGTGTATCGACACCATGGCGAAAGGGATGGCGGAATTTCAGCTGCGCGGCGACAAGTATGGTCTCCAGAGCTTAGAGGACCTGGAGCAATACTGTTATTTTGTCGCCGGAGTCGTGGGCGAAATGCTAACCCGCCTTTTTTGTCTCCACTCGCCGGAAATCGCAGCGAAGCACGACGCTTTGATGGCGCTCGCCGTATCCTTCGGCCAGGGCCTGCAAATGACCAACATCCTTAAGGACGTGTGGGAAGACTATCGCCTGGGGGCCTGTTGGCTGCCGCGGCAAATTTTTGCCGAGGAAGGCTTCAATCTAAGGGAGTTAATGCTGACGCGCGACCGGCAGGGGTTCGAGCGCGGCGTTCGCCGCCTGATCGGAATTTCCCACGGACATTTGCGAGATGCCTTAGCTTATTCTTTGCTCATTCCCAACAAGGAGACCGGGGTCCGCAATTTCTGCCTTTGGGCAATCGGGCTCGCGGTATTGACGCTGCGCAAGATCAACCGCCACGTCGATTACACCGATGGCAATCAAGTTAAAATATCGAGGCTGAGTGTTAAAGGAACGATTCTGGCGACTCGATTGACACTGCAAAACGACACTCTGCTTAAGCTTCTCTTTTCTCTTGTTGCATGGCGATTGCCTTTATCACGCGCCCTGACCCAATGGTCTCCGGCAGGAACGAGCGACGCTAGAGCGCTTTGAGACCGTCGCTCTCTGAAGTTCGGAGGTGCACCCGCATATGGCAGACGCAGCCCGAGCGGAGAGAATCGAAGTAGATCCTTTCGTTGCCGATGTCACGCGACTTCTGTTGACCTTTCTTTTCGTCATCGCGATCGATGCGGTGATGGTTTCTTTGATCACGCATCGGCTGCGGTTCTGGTTCCCGCTATGGCTGGATCCCTTGTGGGCGACTCGCGCCGACCCATGGGTCATCTATTCCCAGTCCTACTTCGCCGGTATTTTCATGATCCCTATTCTCTGTCGGTTCATCGATCGCGATTTCGTCGCTCGACTCGGAACCGGCGCCCGTGCGGCTTTCTGGTCGCTATGCGTCATCGTGTTTGCGTTTGTCATGTGGTGGAAGGGCTCCCTGATGCTTGAATACCAGAAGCAGTACGAGATGTTAGGCTGGGCCGTTCTCACGGGCGTGATTTGGATGGCCATCCGCCTCAGCGGAATTCTGCCGCGCTGGGTTAGATCCGTTACCCGGCGTCAGATGCTGGCCGGTTTGCTCTTTGCCGTGGCACTCTTTTTTCTCGTGATGAGCATCCTCGATCCGCTGCTTCAACTCGGCGTCCAGCGGCTGCCCTGGTCGTCGGGATTGATCACGGAGTTGGGATTCTTCATTCCGGCCGCCGTTGTCCTGATGATATTTTCGCGCCGGCTGCGTGCTTGATCGAACGCGGGCCCGCTGGGCGTACGTTCATTGAGAAAAGCAACCCATGAAAGCAATCACTTTCGATCTCTCGAAACCGCGCATCGCAGCTGCGAAAATTCTCGGCGCCGCTTTCTCAGGCACGTGCGTGTCGGGCTGGAGCCCGGTTCGCTTTCAGCAAGTGCCGGACCCCAAGCTCCGCGGGGGTGACTGGGTGCTCGTAGAGCCGCGGCTCGCGGGCATCTGCGGCAGCGATGTCATGCAGGTCTTTATGAAGGCCGGCATCGATAATCCGCTGTCGGCGGTTGTCTCAATGCCCCACGTAATGGGACACGAGGTCGTCGGCACGGTGGTCGAAACCGGTTCCGCCGCGACGCGCGTCAGAAAAGGAGACCGGGTGGCCATTTCGCCAATGCTCTCGTGCGTGCCGCGAGGGCTGCCGCCCTGCGAGTCCTGCCGGCGCGGCGACTACCCTCTATGCCTCCGATTTTTCGATGGCGGCTTCGCCAAAGGCATGCTCCTCGGCGCCTGTAGCGACATCGGCGGTGGTTTCGCGGAGATGATGTCAGTGCACGAGTCGATGCTCTTTCCGATCCCGCCCTCTGTGAGTTTCGAGGCCGCTGTTCTGGCGGATCCTTTTGCGGTTTCTCTTCATGCCGTGCTGCGGGCGCCGCCAGCGCCCGGTGAGACGGCGGTAGTTTACGGATGCGGGTCCCTCGGAGTACTGACTGTGCTCCTTCTGCGAGCTCTCTTTCCGAAGACTCGTCTGCTTGTCATCGGCCACAGCCGGCGCGAGAAACCGCTAGCCGACAGGCTCGGCGCCGATGCTTTGTTCACGTCGCGAGGTCGAGAACTCATCCGCGAGATCGGCGAATTCGTAAAGGCGCCGCTGCGGATGCCCCTGTTCGGTCTACCCTGGCTCCAATCAGGAGTTCAGCGTATCTACGACACTGTGGGCTCAAGCGAAACGCTCGAAGTGGGAGTACGGATCGCAAGTCCGCGAGCCACCATCGTGATGGTGGGCGTGGCGCGGCCGCAGCGATTCGAATGGACGCCTCTTTATTTCAAGGAATTGGCGCTGCTCGGGTCGAATTCGTATGGCTTGGAGACGGTCGAGGGAAAGCGCTCCAACTGCATCGAGATCTATCTAGACCTTCTCGCTCGCGATCGACTCGATGTGCGCGGCCTGATCACCCATCGCTATCCTTTCGAGCGCTATGCGGACGCGTTCCTCGCGGCGCTCGACAAGCAGCGGTCCCGGGCCATCAAAGTGATTTTCGACCCCAGACTCAAGACGCCTGAGATCTCAGCTGCAACGCCTAAATGAATTGACGCTCGTGAGTGCCAAAAGACCCTCAGCGTCAAGGAATCCTATTTGACTCAGCCGGCAGGAGATAAATCCATCGAAACATCAGTGGTTTCTATGAGCGCAGTGGTGAGCGATCTGAGCAACGAAATCGCCTCCGCCATTGGCTCATTAACGTTGATCAGGGGCATTAAAGTATCTTCCAACGGCGCAACCGCAGACAAAAACTCATGCAGATTAGTGACAGCCGAGCACGCTGACGATCACCGAGTAACGTGCGCGCGCAAGAGGCAGCCTCTCGGGGACCACCGTCAGGCAAGAAAACCGCGCAAGTAAGAAGGTGCAGAGATGGAATTCGCCATCGGTTTGGTTCAAAAGATCCCTGCCGGCTGGCCCCGTCTGGCTGTACTGGGTCTGATTGTGCTCGCCTATTTCTTTTGTCCCGACATCGCGAAGAAGATAAAAGGCGGTCAAAAAGAGAAGGAGACGTTGGAAAGAATCACGCGATTGCTCCAGGTTAAGAAGTTGATGTTCGAAGTTGAAGCTTTGCAGAAAGAGAAAAATCTTGCCGGATTCGAATTTCCCTGGGAAACGCATCTTTTAGCCGACCTGAAGCAGCCCGAAGAGGTGCGGGACAAATCGACCGAGAAGGTTTCCTACGTTATGCGTCTTAAATATAGTCTGTTGGGTGGCGCAATTTTCTTTTTGCTCACCGCTTTGGTATTTGCGTTGAGCAAGCTTCAAGAAACCACGGCGGCGGGCACGCTCATATTTATTCTGCGAGATTTGAGTTTCGCTGCAGCCTGCGCGCTGCTAGCTTCGCTTATTCCTTTGGGAACTCTGCGCACCAGTCTCGTCTATGGCTTGACGATGGGCCCGTTGGAGCATCATCGATAGCGCGAAAAAAGCGATCACGGCAAAGGAGACGTATGTGACACGCCCGGCGAAGAACAAATCGGCCGAGGCGGCGGTGGCTTCGATGAGTGAAACAGCGGCCGATCTGAGTCGCGAAGTTTCGACCGCTCTCCGCGCCCTTTTTTCGGGCAGCTCGAATCAGTACGACCCCGGTAGCCCGAAGGTGCCGGATCGGTTGAAAAAGGAACAAACTTTATCGCGGGGCAGTAAACGTCGGCAGAACTGAATAAACCGAGGTCCAAAATTGCGCATGTTGCAGTGTCTGCGGGGAAGAGAAGTTGTTGGATTGCGGTCCTGTATCTTTTGTTCGCGGTAGTGCACTCGTAAATAAAAGCTGGGGTGGAATGACAGTTCATATAGGAAGATCAATATTGCCATTGATCGTATCGAGCCCGTGCTGAGCTGTTTGGTCAAGCTGTGAAGTGGACTATTTGCCGAGAGCGTTGTGATCGCGCGAGGGGAGCTGGGGTGGGAACCGATGAAGGAGTTCGAATGAAGTATGCGCTCCCGAGGCCCCAGCCAGCTTAGTCCTGAGCACAGAGCGTGCCCTCATCTGCTGAGCAGTTTAGAGGATTTGCTGCAATCTGCGGAAAGTCAATTCTTCTTTTAGGCCGGCAAAGCTGCCCGGTAAAAACTCAGCCGAACCGGCTTCAGGTTAGATTGGATCTTTGGCTCGGGCAGCATGAGCAAAAGCGGAACGAACATGACTGGTGAGCAGCTGACCAAAGCGACCGCCGAGAAAGTATTCGGCTGGAAAAATGTTCATAAGTATGGTGGCGACCTTATCGGCAAAAAACAGGATAAAGCGGGCCGTTGGCGCAAAGCCCGAGTGCCGGACTACGCCAATGATCAGCATCAGGCATATGCCATCGACGAGCGTATGAGACAGCTCGGTCGTTCCGAGCGGTATATAAAGGAG
>Ga0065712_10000814_pt1 | contig 10788 bp, 7 predicted proteins | sample MisRhiReplicate1_FD_59099 | JGI IMG/M metagenome (GOLD analysis project Ga0065712, IMG submission 59099) | Miscanthus rhizosphere microbial communities from Kellogg Biological Station, MSU, sample Rhizosphere Soil Replicate 1: eDNA_1 v3... | ecosystem: Host-associated > Plants > Roots >...
ATATTGAATCCCTGTCTGTGGCAAGCATGTGGGCATAATAAAATTTATTTAATAAGATGATGAACTGAGGGAGCAGTTGATCAATACGGTATCCTGATCTCCAATTTACAACCATTACCCGGACTGCTTTCCAAAATAACCTCTCCATTGTAAGATTCTATCCGGTTAATAATATTTGAAATACCGATCCCATTTCTTTTTACCAGGGGATCAAAACCCTTTCCATTATCAATGATAGAAAGATATACAGTTCCGTTATTTTCATTGATCGTAATAGTGGCCTGCGAAGCAGCTGCGTATTTAAGAATGTTATTTGTCTGTTCCTGTACAATGCGGTAAATATTCAGTTTCAGTTCTTCATCAATTGCAAGATGCCCACATACTCTGCATTGAAATTTTGTACCAGTACCGGTACTTTCATTCAGTCGTTTGGTTAATTCTTCGATCAGTTCTTTAATGTCAGCTTTTTTTTGTGGTGTTACTTGTTGCCGGCTTAATAAACGGATCTCCTGCATAGCAGCATCAATAAATTCTTTTGATTTTTCAATGAGTTCCTTGTTGTATTCCTGGTTTTTTTCTAACAGCCCGAGATACAATTTTGTGGTCGTTAGTAGCTGGTTGACGTTGTCATGTAATTCCTGGCCGATGCTGTTCCTTTCTATTTCCTGTGCATGTAATACCGCTCTTATTATTTTCTTTTGTTCCTGTATTTTCTGATCCAATAACTCCTGCTCCAGTAATTTCTCTTCGGTTATATCAGATACTGCCAGCATCAAACCGTAAATATTACTATCTCCTTTTGAGATAGGAAACATTTTTACATGATAACAATTGAACGAACCATCTGCTTGCGGATAACTTACTTCATAACTTATATGCTTGCCCGTGAGCACTTCTTTCATATAATGTAATAAAAGAGGTCTTTTTTCCTGCGGAAAATAATCCAGCAAATATTCGCTTATCTCAATGCTATGTCCCAATTCATTATTTGCAAATGCAATAGCACGGGGGTTATAGGAAATAACACGCAGGTCATGATCCATCAACACATAGATAGTATCGGTGGTATCAAAAATAGTATGCAGGTTGGCTTCAGATTTTTGCAATACCTGTTCTACTTTTTTTCGGTCAGTAATATCACGTGCAATCACCAGAACCCGGTCATCCATGAACTTCTTTGCATTGGATTCTACATAAATAATAGTTCCGTTCTTATGTACCATTTTTCTTTCACTGAAAACATTTCCACCGGCAGCTAAAAGATCAAACCGGAGCGGGTTTGCCTTCACATGTTCCTCATCAAGCAATGTCCTTACATTTAATTCCAATAATTCTTCCTTGGTATAGCCAAACATGGTGCAGAGACTGGAATTAGCATTTTTGAAATTACCATTAAAGTCTGTGACCATGATAGCATCAGTAGCTTGCTCAAACAAAAAATGATAGTTTTCGTTGCATATTCGATTTTGATGCCCGCTATCAACCGTTTTTATTTTATCACCGGCAGCATTTTCACTTCCCATATTTATTATGTCCTTGTTTTCCATTCTTCGATTGTTCAATATTTTTATTGTTCTGACACTTTGTACAGAAAAATTATTTAAAAGGAGTGCAAAGGTCATATACCTGAACAAGTGAATACTGTGAAAAACAAATAAACATCTTTGATTTTCAAACGAAGGAAGACCTGTAATCTCCCGGCGACATTTTTTCCGACCGTCTGAAGAAGGCTGTAAAATAATTGGGATCGTCAAAACCCACCTTGCCGGAGATCTCTTTTATGGAAAGGTTTGTTGAGTGGAGCAGGTATTTTGTTTCAAGAATAAGACGATTTTGAATAGATTCTTTGGCAGTCCTCCCTGTATGCTTTTTGATCAATGCGTTAAGATGATTAGGATGCACATTTAATTGTACGGCGTAAAAACTAACGGAACGTTCATGTGTAAAATGGAGCTCAAGCAAATCAATGAATCTTTTAATGATATCAACAACCGGAAGATTTGTTTCTAATTGCAGTTCTTCTTCATAAAACCTTTCGCCCAGGATCAAAAGCTCTATAACTTTTAAAGCGATCAGTTCATCTTTGTGAGGGTCATTACCTTGCTTTTCTTTAATTATCGTTTCAAAAATATCTTCTACTTCTTTTGCCTGCTCATCAGTAAGATAAAGATAGGGTTGTATGGAAGAGCATAATATTTTTTTGCTTTCAATATATTGAAGAGGAAAGTTATTCTGTAGAAAAAAATCCAGGTTGAACAATAATATATATGCTTCTAAATCTGGTGACCAGCTATTGCTTGATGAAATTACACGGGCAGGTACTGTAACAAAAGTATTTTTTGTGGCTTTGAATTTATGAATACCTATTAAAAATTCACCAGACCCTTTTTTCATCAAACCAATGCGATAGTAAGACCATTTATGGGGAGGGATGTGTCTGCTGGTGTCTCTCAATAAATCCTCAAGCCTGATCACTTCACACTGAAAATTGTGAATGAAATGATCGTCCATATCAACCAAACTTGCATTTAAAAATTTTCGGAGCGCCTTTTTTAATTCGCTCAATGTCAGGTTATCGTCAGGCATAGTTTCAATGTGCAGTTATAAGGTAAAACTTTTTAGCCGAACATGAGTGAATTAATCAGAACCTACAATAGCATCCATCTGGAGATGCAATATTTGCAGTAGATTTAGCAAAACTTAAAACGATTATCACAGATTTTTGCACCTGTAANAGAAAAACAATGAAGGCAGTTATTCTTAGTGTGTTTTTGTTTGCGACAATGACAGTTACAGCGCAGGANCCTGTAACATGGACATTTACTTCCAAAAANCTGCCAGGTAATTCTTACGAAATACACATGACGGCTANGATCGGGAAAGGATGGCATTTGTTTTCACAAACCCAACCAGAAGATGCTATTGCTATTCCAACAACATTTACGATTACCAGCAATCCAATAATTGAAGTGATAGGAAAAATAAAAGAGGATGGCAAAATGGAAAAGTTTCATGATAGCCAATTAGATATTTCAGCCAACCAGTACTCAAAGACCGTAAATTTTATACAAACAATTAAATTAAAAGGCAACGCAAAAACAAGCTTTAGCGGAAGCGTAGAATACCAAACTTGTGATGATAAAAAATGCCTGCCCCAGAAAACGGTGAATTTCAAAGTAGCCCTGTGATGAGATCAATTTATTTTACATCGAACGGGTTCCATCTTTGTGAACTCGTTTATTTTTTGTGCATTGTCCCCGCTGGCGGGGGAAGTATTTTGATCGTAAAGATTTTTTGAATGGGGGTGGACTTTGAGTTTGCGATTTGATCCACCCCCTTTTCGTAACTCTATTTTCTTTCTTTTATTTGCCCAAAAGAAAGAAACAAAGAAAAGGGCAGCCAAAAGCAAATGCTCCGCTGCTTTTGGCAGGCCAACGCACATGAACAATCTTTATAATTTGTAATTACATTATTTATTGAGCTGATGTGTTGAAGTTGTTGTTTCGTGCTATTTGTAATTCATGGAGGCGCTGTCTTTTTCGTTTGCATTCATCAAAGATGTTGTTGCTTTAAATTAGACGAAAAAGAAGGCGCTGGAAAGTCATGATATTTCGATTAAAAAGTGCGAAATGGTATAACGCCTTGTTCCGTTACTTAGCAAAAGAAAGAACATAAAGAAAAAGGAATAAAGAAATATGAAAAGCTTGTTTATGAAATGATGTGTTGCAGCAGTTCTGATCCCGGGGTCTGCCATCATCAATTCGTATTATTGTGATATCAAACTGGGCAAGACTCCGGGCGGACAGATATTCACCGTCTTTTGTTTCGCTTTTATTAATTTTAACGATTGCAACTTTCTTTTTTATGATTGCCAACTCACTTCACGTCAGACAAATTAAATCGGTACCACTTATATTTCTCCTTTTGATCTTTTTAATGATCGAAGCAAAGTCCCAGGGTTTTTTGAAAACGGATGGAAAAAGAATTATAAATGGAAATGGCGAAAATGTACTCTTAAGAGGCATGGGTTTGGGTGGATGGATGCTCCAGGAAGGATACATGATGAAGGTTCGGGGAGAAGGTCAACAACATAAAATCAGATCGCGGCTTACCGAATTGATAGGAGCAAAGAAAACTGAAGATTTTTATTCAGCATGGTTATCTGATCATACAAGAAGGATAGATATAGACTCGATGAAAGCATGGGGCTTTAACTCAGTCCGGTTGCCGATGCATTATAATTTATATACTTTATCTGCAGAAATGGAAACGGTGAAAGGCGGGAATACATGGATCGAAAAAGGATTTCAAATTACGGATAGCCTGCTTGCCTGGTGTAAAGCCAATAAAATGTATTTGATATTGGATCTTCATGCAGCACCCGGTGGGCAAGGAAATGATTTGAATATCTCTGACAGGGATGCAACTGAAACATCTCTCTGGGAAAGTGAAGCCAACCAACAAAAAACAATTGCTCTCTGGAAAAAATTGGCAGAACGTTATGCTAAAGAACAATGGATAGGAGGGTATGATATTTTGAATGAACCCAATTGGGGATTTGAGGACCTGGCTAATGATAAAAATGGTTTAAAAGAAAAGAAGAATGAGCCATTGAAAAAATTAATGATGGCAATTACTGCAGCAATTCGTGAAGTAGATAAAAAACATATCATCATCATTGAAGGGAATGGGTGGGGTAATAATTATAATGGTATGCTGCCGCCATGGGATGATAATATGGTATTGAGTTTTCATAAATATTGGAACTATAATACACTGGCTTCTATTCAACATATTTTAGACACCCGGGAAAAGTATAACGTGCCTGTATGGTTGGGAGAAACTGGTGAAAATTCTAATGTTTGGTTTACTGATGCGATACAATTACTTGAACAAAATAACATTGGTTGGGCGTGGTGGCCTTTGAAAAAATTAGGGAACAATAATCCGATGCAGATCCGATCAAACCCGGATTATGAAAAGATCCTTGCATATTGGAGTGGTGATGGAGCAAAACCAACGGAAACCGACGCATACAATGGAGTAATGAATTTGGCGGCTTCAGCAAAACTTGAAAACACAGTTATTAAAAGAGATGTGATCGATGCAATGTTTCGTCAACCACATTCACCTACTTCAATTCCTTTTAAAGCAAATACAATTACCAGCGGCACAGTGTTGAATGCTGTTGATTATGATCTTGGAAGAAATGGGATCGCCTATTATGATACGGATACAGCAACCTATCATGTATCAACAGGAAAAAGAGAACAATGGAACAGGGGGAATGTCTACAGGAATGATGGAGTAGATATCACTGCAGATTCATTAACTAAGACGAGCTATTACGTCACCAATATTGAGGATGGAGAATGGTTGCAATACACATTAAATGTTGTTAGCGCAGGAAATTATAATTTGAAATTCAAATGCATTGTAAAAAATAAAGTCGGAAAACTTTCTGTGCTAGTAGACAAAAATTTATCCCAAACAATTGAAATGCCCAAAACCACAGAGTGGGAAACAATAGAAGTTAAGAATATTAAATTTAATAAGGGAGAGAACAAACTTCGATTGGTAATAGAGCAAGGTGGATTTGATCTTAGATCAGTGGAATTTGTTGATGCTAAATAGCATCCAGGTGATTGCATTGGATCATAACTTCCGGATATATGTTCTGTCGGTATTGGAACAACCGCCTACTATGGTTTCAGTTCTTCCGGGTGAAGTGTTTTTGTTTTCGTCTCCACATAAAGTTATCTCATGTACTCCACTCTGGAAACAACAAGGTGAAGTAAGACAAGTGCATCGACAATTATCATTCACCTCCCATTCGTTGCAATCGGGAGTGTATTTTTTATAACAGTCAATATTAATGAAAGAAAGAAAAAGGAATATAATCAATAAAGAGGCAGAATTTCTTTTCATAAAAAGTTTTTAGAAATCAATACTGATCCTGATTGCCTTTTTACTAAAATGAAATCAATGTATAAATTGATATATCTAATTTAAGAAAAAAGAACCAACATCTACTCAGCCTTGGTTCGTGTCCCTAGTGAGGAAGCACCGAGTGAGGTAATCTTTTACATGTCACCCGAAAGAGGTATTTACATTTTGTATGATCGTTTATAACTTTCATGACAACTGCATTAAAAATTATGAGAAATAAAAATACAAAACGAAAGTTCTATTACTGGCCGCTGCTTGTGATACGGGCATTATTCTTCCCACTGGCAAAAATACCTTTCGTGATCATCATCATCGTGCTCGGTGCGTATGCACTTTGCGTCAATGACCAGGGGCAGGACCTGATGGCGGCATTTACTGCGAAAAGTATTTTTGGTAAGGATAATCTTTACCTGTTATTGTTCATTTTATTTTTGATCTGCTGGGCGATCTCCATCTGGAATGTCGCAAGAATTTTACTTACGGCATCCAACATTAAGAAGCTGGTGGAGGATGAGATCAGCGAAGAGAGATTGAAGGAAGCAAATATTTATGAACCGGTCACTAAAAAGGAATGGATCGTAGGCAGCATTGATCCGAATTATAAATATGCGATGGAGAAAATGATCGAATGGGCGCCCCGGTTCCTGGCACTAGCACCCTATATAATTTTCGTCATCGCTTATAATAAACAATTGCAAGCATTCAAAAATGCTCATCAGGGTGCGATATATTTAGTGATCATCGCCGCCCTTCTCCATCTTGCGTATATGATCTACCGCAAGCGGCTGAGTGTGATATTACTCGGCAACAAAGAAAATAAAGATCAAAAGAACCGTAAGAAAGCTTACGTTATCGAGGGAGAAAAAAATGTTACCAAAGCGATCGAAAAGGCCGGTGTAAAGATCAACACGCGGCTGACCGTGGTCATGGCGCTTATCATGCTTGGTTATGCGATATTGGCTGCATACAGAGTTCCCGATCACGAAGGAATGCCGGGACTCATTGTATTAACCGGATTTACTATATACACGCTGACAGGTTTTCTTTTGAACATGGCGATCTATAATCTCAGGGTCCCTTTGTTCACCATCATAGTTTTGCTTGCAATCCTTATTTCACTTTCAAGAAATAATAATCACACGATACAGACACTTGGATCTGGTGCTGATACTGCTATGCTAAACAAAAGAAACCTCGTGACTGATTCAAATTATGCTGATCGATGGATCCGGAAAAAAATTACGAGTGGCGTGCTTGACATGACGAAACCAAAAGAAACGGTATTCATTATTGCAGCAGAAGGCGGGGGAATAAGGAATTGCTACTGGACCTACAGGGTATTAAGAGAACTGGAAGAGATGAAGCCGGGTTTTCTTGACCGGACATTTGCGGCATCCGGCGTTTCGGGAGGAAGTATCGGCATAGGGTTTTATTATAATTTCAAATATTACTGTGATAGCCTGATAAGGAGAGGTAAGGATACAACCGGTTTTGCTAAGAAGTTAGATATGATCTGCAGCTCTGATTATTTATCCCGTGTAACTTTTGGTTTCATGTTCCCCGACCTGCTACAACGTTTCATTCCTGCAACGATCGATAGCTGGGACAGGAGTAAACTCCTTGCGAACAGTTTTGATGATGCGTTCTCGGCCCAACTTGAAACAAAGAAGGAAAAATATCTCAGCAATAATTATCTCTCCATGTGGCAGGATACCAACTTCGCTTACAAATACCCAGCACTTCTTTTCAATACGATATTCAACGAGGATGGTATCAAGGCAATCTATTCTCCATTCCGTCTTTCGGATACTTATTACCCCGGTGCAATGGATCTTTTATTCGAGACCAGGCGTCGTCCAGTTCCGATGAAAGAAGCGATGGTATCTTCTGCACGCTTTCCCGTGCTGACAGCACCGGGCCTGATCTGGAGTGACTCGATCAGTAAAAAAACAGGAGACACGATACCTTACAAACTTGGTCATATTAGTGATGGCGGTGGTTATGAGAATACCGGAATAGAAACCGCTTTGCAGACTGCGATGCTTTTGCGAAGCAGTATCGATAGTTTGCATAAAGAAGGTTATAAAACAAAGATCGAGATCAGGATCATTTATATAGGTACCGGCAAGAATTCGATCGATATAAAAAATAAGATCCCCGCCGATATCAAGGAACACGGAAAAGCATTTGGCAGGTCATATGAGCTCGCATGGTTAAGTGGAAGTCTTAAGACGGTGTTTGGCTGGATCAACAGCTCCTATAATATCAGCACACGATTGAATCGTGACCTGAGTGTACTGCAGTTCGGACTTGAAATAAAACAGGATGAAGAAGATAAGCATAGTCTTCCTTTGGGTTGGTTCTTATCTGATTCATCACGCAACAGGCTATTCAAACAATCAAATTATGAAACGGCGAGTGAACATTATAGAAAGAATATTGATTCGTTCATAAAGATGTAAAGTAATAATAGTGAAGATTCATTTGTCGCCGATCAAAAAAAATCTTGAGTCGATATGTTCAGTCCCGATAGCTATCGGGACTAAGGCTAACGATCCTATTATTTGATTTGAACTATGGATATGTAACAGAAAAATTTATCAGTCACTGCGGGATTTTCCAAATAATCTGCAATAAAAGAAACCTGTAAACTTATTTTGGGACGAGACATTGTAATATCAAAAAAGCAAGACCCCTGGCGGACACAAATAAAACTAACGCAAGACTTCAAAAGACCGAAAGATTAAAATAAAGAATATATTTTTATAATAATAAAACTTTCATATATTAGGATATAATTTACCTTACTCCTAGCAGGCGTTCAAATTAATAACCGATCATCTGTTTCGTCCCTGGATATTCTTCAATCCTCTTCTATTTAAACAAAGCGTACGGGTTGATACTCGTATATGAATTTTGATAAATTTTCTAAAATTGAATTTTTATGAGAAAGTTATTTCTATTTCTAATCCTTGTTGTTACAATTTTTGGTTGTCAATGCAAACGCCATGAATTTACGGAAACATCTCATGGCATAATACCCGACCAATATATTGTAATAATGAAAGAATCGTTTGAGGCGCCGGTAATAAAAACAAGGAGAAATGACCCTAACCGCAAGAAGCAAAAGAATGATAATAAAGGTGAACGTGACCGGAAGCAAAACAAACTAAAAAAATTTTTAAGAGATAATGGACTGGAGGGAAGGGATAAGCAAATTTTTGTAGATATAGCAGTGGGAGCGGTTATAAATATGGATTCAACCAAAGCAAGAGCAATTCTAAATGATACTGCAAACGTGGAAGATGTCATCCCGGACGTTAGTGTTCAGATAAATCCAATACAACAAACAGATCCGGATGTAAATATCAACCCGATACAACAGTGGTTATCGCCTATAGTTCCTACGAATGAAATTAACCCTATCCAACAAAACGATTCGATTCAAAATCGTTATGATATTGATACCGTACGGCATCAGACGAAGGCTTTAGTAACAGCTGGCGGTCCAACAGATGGTTCAACGAAAACGTCAGCGATCTGGTTTTTGGATACAGGGATTGATCCGAGCAGTTATTTGAATGTAGATCCTTCATTAGGGGTTACATTCTTTGTGGGAACTAATGCTGAAGATGATAATGGGCATGGAACGTTTTGTGCTGGCATTGCAGCCGGACGCCCGGTGCGGGGAGGAGCTGGACTTGATGAGATCCACTATGGGTTATCTGAAGGAGCAATTGTTGTCTCGGTAAAAGTATTGGATCTAAATGGCTCTGGTTCATGGGGCAACATTATAGCTGGTCTCAACTGGGTGGCACAATACAGCGAACCCGGTGATGTGGTTAATATAAGTCTCGGTGCTTATGATGCTTCAAATTTCAATTGTTTCTTCCCGGGCATCAGTAGAGCCCTTGATCGGGTAACTTCAAATGGAGTTTTTGTAGCCTTATCTGCAGGAAACGATGCTGGAAATGCACTATGTAATCGTCCCGGCTGTATCAATGGTACACATATTTATACGGCTTCATCTATCAATGCTGATAGTACCTGTGCTGTTTACGCAAATTTTGGAAGACCGCCGATGAGAGATCCGGTAGATTATGTGACAGTAGGTACCCGAGTTTTTTCGCTTTGGGATGATGGTCAATACCGAATGGCATCTGGCACTTCAGCATCAAGCGCTTTATTGGCAGGAATCATTCATGCAAGAAATGGGGACCCAGCTTCTGTAAGTACTGTTAATTGTTTGGGGAGCAACTACCGAATCGGAATACGATAGGTCATTTAGAAACGCAATAAAACAAAAGAGCTATCTTTTTAAAGATGGCTCTTACTATGTATATGTCTTGAACTATTTTTTATTCCTGCTCACTCTTTATTCGCATTTGATTTACCTCCGCTTTAACAGAATTGATCATTTGCAGGAACCGTGCATCTCCATTGATATTTTTAAACCAAGGGCTGATCTCAGCCAAACCATATTCCTGCCACTTTACATCAATGGCTTTTTGCATCCAGCTCAAAGCTTCCTCTTTTTTACCTTGTATCGACTTTATTGCCGCTACGTTCATTCTGAATTCATCATCTTGTTTTCCTTTTTGAATTTCATCAAGACACAAAGAAAGTGAACGGGATAAAAGAATTTCCGCATCAATTTTTTTTCCCTCTTTTAATAAAATATCTGCAAGGCCGATCGGTGCAAAAGTGAAAGCGTCAGTAAGAAGGGAAGGATTAAGATCAATGGATATTTCGAAATATTTTTTTGCGTTTTTTGTGTCGCCCGCATACACGCAAACCAATCCTGCTTCTTCATAAGCAATATAACTGGTGGTGTCTGAT
>Ga0065712_10000763_pt1 | contig 10783 bp, 10 predicted proteins | sample MisRhiReplicate1_FD_59099 | JGI IMG/M metagenome (GOLD analysis project Ga0065712, IMG submission 59099) | Miscanthus rhizosphere microbial communities from Kellogg Biological Station, MSU, sample Rhizosphere Soil Replicate 1: eDNA_1 v3... | ecosystem: Host-associated > Plants > Roots >...
GTGATGGTTCGACGACACCGTGTCGCTCAACCAACCAGCCCAGGTACATGGCGCACAATGACTTCTAAAAACAATCCGGCCACTGCGATATCCGATCTGGCGTTGAGCCCCGCGGCGAACAGCTCCGCACCGTCGAAGCCATTGACGCCATCGCGCCCGTTGGCGACTCAGCAATACCTGTACTTCACCGAAACCAATACCGATCGTATCCTCGATAACCTCGACGGTCTGCGTGACATGGTGTTCCCGCGCCCACCGCATCTGGAAGGCGACAGCGAACATCACAGCGATCAGGAATTCCCGTCGGTGTGCCTGATCGGCCTGGGCCGTTGCGGTTCGAACATCGCGCTGGACGTGGCAGAGCTGGTGTACAACGCCCGTAAGTTCTACCTCAACGAATTCAATAACGAAGATCGCCTGTCGCCGGACAAACGTTTCGCCGAAAAGGGCTACAGCCCGGCACAGTGGATTCGCAACAACCTGCGCCTGGGGCCGAACAAGGCCACCAAACCGGTGTTCCTGGTAGAACCCCTGGTCATGCTCGGCGACCTGGACAAAGACATCGCCGGCCGCATCCGTTTCTCGCGCAAGGGCGAAAAAAGCGGCTTCCTGCGCGACTACAGCAAAATGAAAATCATGGACTTGTCGGAAGTCCACGCCGGTGGCGCCGGTAACGCGCCGATCCTCGGTCAGTACCTGGCCAAGATCATCCTGAACAAGGACACCCAGCGTTTCTCCAGCCCTGACTGGAAGATGATTCACTCGTACCTGATCGACAGCTGCGGGATCAAGGCCAACCAATCGCGCCTGTATTTCTCGATTTTCAGCGCCGGTGGCGGTACCGGTTCGGGCATGGCCTCGGAATTCGGCCTGGCCCAGCAGCACTCGTACATGAACAAGACGTTCGACACCAAGCCGATGGACGAGCACGACGGCAAGAGCGGTCATTCCTTCGTCTTCGAGCCGATCTTCACCAGCGGCATCTGCGTGCTGCCGAACATTTCCGATCACCGCAGCGAAATGTCCGAGGCGCTGCACATCAACGCAGGTCGTCTGCTGTGTAAATACCTGTCGGAAGAGTGGGACTTCTCCTACAACTTCGCCAACGAAGACAGCAGCGAAGCCAGTGTCATGGGTCGTATCCGCCCATGGAACGCCATGATGCTGATCTCCAACGACATCATGCGTTATGCCGAAGAAAGCGATGACGGCAACATCCAGAACATCGACGTCAACGCGATGGAAAAGCACGCTAACCAATACATCTCACAGCAGATCTTCAACATTCTGACGGCGCAAGCGGTAACCACCGACTACGACCAGAACTATTTCCGTCGGGCTGGCATCGACATTGGCGAAACCATTCGCCTCGACGCCAACGACCTGTTCATGAGCCTGGCCGGCCCCGTAGCGATTGCCTACGCCGAGTCCGTGGTGCCGGAAACGCCGCCGCCGAGCAGCGACAAGTTCAANGTGTTCGAGAAAGAACCGCAGCGCCTGAACATCGACGACCTGTTCTTCCGCTCCATCGACTTGCCGCACTTCAACAAAGTGACCCAGGCGATCGAAGGCATCAGCCTGTTGCCNATCGAATCCAAGCGCTATCGCGCCTCNCTGGAGCAGTACAAGAATTCGGGNTACGACGCGGCCGCGTTGCACGACCTGCACTTCTTCAAGAACTGCTCGTCGGTGGTCTCGATTGTTTCGCTGCCAAAGGACTACAAGCTGTCCTACATGGACTTGAACCGGTTGAAGACCCACCTCAACAGCCTGTTCCCGAACACCACGCTCAAGCGTTATGCGCTGGTCATCGGCGCCTCGGCCAACTTGTCGCTGACCACCCTGATCGCCAAGAGCCCGTGCCTGTCGGACGATTTCCTGACGCTGATCGTGGCCTTCATCAAGCGTTGCTTCGCGAAAAACCCGTACCGCTTTGACGAGACTCTGGATAACTCGATCCTGGACTTCATCATTAATGAAGAGTTCGACGAGGACCGTATCGACGAGCTGCTGAATGAGTTCGAGAACCCGGCGAAGATCCTCGACACCAATTGGTACGCGATCAAACCGATGTACGAGAAGAAGTACCGCGAGCTGATCAACGACAAAGACAAGTTCGTCTCGATCAATGACATTCGCCTCTCCCGGGATTGCGTGAAGAAGGCGATCAAGTACTTGCGCGAGATTTATCGTCACCGGATTGGCAAGACCAAGGTTATTTCTTTGAATAACCATACGGGCAAGACGGCTTAGTCAGTGATGACCTCTTCGCGAGCAAGCCCGCTCCCACCTTTGACCGCATTCCTTCAGACGAAACGCGATTAAATGTGGGAGCGGGCTTGCTCGCGAAGGCGGACTTACATTCACCACAAATCCCAACATCCAGAAACAATTAAGCAGCCAATCGGCTGCTCGATAAACTGTTCCCGTTACGTTTACGTCACCGTGATGCTGGCCCGCCTGTGGCCTTTCTCTACGGCAACGTGCCATCACGCTACTCGGCTACACACTTTTGCCCGACAAGGTNGCGCACCAATAGAGTGCGCATCTTCAGCTCGTCGCCCTTTCCTGGATCATAATCCACGGCGAAACGACCACTGCCCACAGCTCCGGATCGCGTTCGAAAAGATCCAGCGCCCGCGTTTCAGACAGCTTGGCGACCTTGTCGGCGGCCAACCAGGCAGCCACTTTCTCGCCTTCGTCGGTCGCGACTGCCTCCGCTGCAGCAATCAAATCCAGACCGGGATCGACCCACAATAGGGCACCCCTGGCGAAGAACGGCTCCAGCTCCTTCCAGGTAATAGATGCGGTTTCACCAAGCAGCTTGGCATAGAGGGTGCTAGGTTCTTGAGTCATGGGTCCTGTCCGGAAAAGAAATCGACGTAATCATAACGTTGGTGGTCTGGCAGAAAAACCCGGATGCAATTGAGTGACCGATTGAAAACAGCAGGAAAGCCAAGGATTGCTGATATTTCAGCTATAACCCCCGCCGCCATTCTGTCTTTTTCTTTCAAAAAAGCGACACCCTCAGGTTTTGCCCCCTGGCGCCAGCTTCCCAGGCTAACAATTGGCGCTCTACACTGTACCGGTACAGTTGCCGGGGGCATTTTCCGGAGGATATCGAAGATATCTGACCCGGTTCTGCTGCTACGGCGCCAGGACTATAAAAACTACAACAGTAAGAGTGGAGCACTATGACTAAGGCTACTAAGCAGATTTCCAAACTGTTTGCCGCTATGGTTCTGGCCGGGGTTGCCAGCCATTCGTTCGCAGCTGACACCATCAAGATCGGCATCGCCGGCCCTAAAACCGGCCCTGTAGCCCAATACGGCGACATGCAGTTCAGTGGCGCCAAAATGGCCATCGAACAGATCAACGCCAAAGGCGGCGTAGACGGCAAGAAACTCGAAGCCGTTGAATACGATGACGCCTGTGATCCAAAACAAGCGGTAGCGGTCGCGAACAAAGTCGTCAACGACGGCGTCAAGTTCGTGGTCGGTCACCTGTGCTCCAGCTCCACTCAACCGGCTTCGGACATTTACGAAGACGAAGGCGTGATCATGATCACCCCGGCTGCCACCAGCCCGGACATCACCAATCGCGGTTACAAAATGATCTTCCGTACTATCGGTCTGGACAGCGCCCAGGGCCCTGCCGCCGGTAACTACATTGCCGACTTCGTAAAACCGAAGATCGTTGCTGTTCTGCACGACAAACAGCAATACGGTGAAGGCATCGCCACCGCCGTGAAGAAAACCCTGGAAGGCAAAAACGTCAAGGTTGCCGTGTTCGAAGGCATCAACGCCGGCGACAAAGACTTCTCTTCGATGATCTCCAAGCTCAAGCAAGCCAACGTCGACTTCGTCTACTACGGCGGCTACCACCCGGAGCTGGGCCTGATCCTGCGTCAAGCCCAGGAAAAAGGCCTGAAAGCCAAGTTCATGGGTCCGGAAGGCGTGGGTAACGACTCCATTTCGCAGATCGCCAAAGACGCTTCCGAAGGTCTGCTGGTGACCCTGCCGAAATCCTTCGACCAGGATCCGGCCAACATCGCCCTGGCTGATGCGTTCAAAGCCAAGAAAGAAGACCCAAGCGGTCCGTTCGTGTTCCCGTCCTACTCGGCTGTTGAAGTCATCGCTGGTGGTATTACTGCTGCCAAGAGCGAAGACCCTGCCAAAGTGGCTGCTGCCATCCACGCAGGTTCCTTCAAAACCCCGACTGGCGACCTGAGCTTCGACGCCAAGGGCGACCTGAAAGACTTCAAATTTGTGGTTTACGAGTGGCACTTCGGCAAACCTAAAACTGAAGCCAAGCCTCAGTAAGGCGTTGCCTGACTGACTGCCAATAAAGCCCACGGCGTGCCGTGGGCTTTGTTTTACGAACGTATTGGGCCGCACTGGCGTGATCCGCCAGTCTCCCCACCTGAAAATCTCAAAACCGTCATCAGCGGTTCGCTGGCAAACCTCGCGTTCGAAGTGGATGCAGATCCACGGGGCTCGAGCGGGAAAATGACTCCACCAGTGAAATGCGTATCAGGTTTTTAGGAGCGCTGTAATGCCTGACATCTATCACTTCTTCCAACAGCTGGTTAATGGTCTGACCATTGGCAGCACGTATGCCCTGATCGCCATCGGCTATACGATGGTTTACGGCATCATTGGAATGATCAACTTCGCCCACGGCGAGGTGTACATGATTGGTTCCTACGTGGCGTTCATCGCCATTGCGGGCCTGTCCATGATGGGACTCGACAGTGTTCCGCTGTTGATGACCGCCGCTTTTCTCGCGACCATTGTCGTGACCAGTGCCTACGGTTATAGCATCGAACGGATCGCCTACCGCCCTCTGCGCGGCAGCAACCGTCTGATCCCGCTGATTTCCGCCATCGGCATGTCGATCTTCCTGCAGAACACGGTTCTGCTGGCGCAAGACTCCAAGGACAAATCCATCCCCAACCTGATCCCCGGTAACTTCTCCATCGGGCCAGGTGGCGCACATGAAGTGCTGATTTCCTACATGCAAATCGTGGTGTTCGTGGTGACCTTTGTCGCCATGCTCGGCCTGACGCTGTTCATCTCCCGCTCTCGCCTGGGTCGCGCCTGCCGCGCCTGTGCCGAAGACATCAAGATGGCCAACCTCTTGGGTATCAACACCAACAACATCATCGCCCTGACCTTCGTCATCGGTGCCGCACTGGCAGCCATCGCGGCGGTATTGCTGAGCATGCAATACGGCGTGATCAACCCGAACGCCGGTTTCCTGGTCGGCCTCAAAGCCTTCACCGCAGCGGTACTGGGCGGTATCGGCAGCATCCCCGGCGCCATGCTCGGCGGGATCGTGCTGGGGGTGGCGGAAGCCTTTGGTGCCGATATCTTCGGCGACCAGTACAAGGACGTTGTGGCGTTCGGCTTACTGGTTCTGGTGTTGTTGTTCCGGCCTACCGGCCTGTTGGGCCGTCCGGAGGTTGAAAAAGTATGACTAGGAATCTTAAACAGGCGTTGTTCAGCGCCTTGCTGGTGTGGGCCGTTGCCTACCCGGTACTCGGTCTGAAACTGACCATCGTCGGCATCAACCTCGAAGTCCACGGCACCAGCACTTCCACCCTGATCACCATCGCCGTGTGCTCGGTGCTGATGTTCCTGCGGGTGTTGTTCGACCAGCAGATCAGCTCGGCCTGGAAATCCTCGCCGAACCTGCCGGTGATGCCGGCCAAGGCCAGTACGTTCCTGACCCTGCCGACCACTCAGCGCTGGATCATCATCGCGTTGATCATCGGTGCGCTGGTCTGGCCGTTCTTCGGTTCCCGCGGTGCGGTGGATATCGCCACGCTGGTGCTGATCTACGTGATGCTCGGCCTGGGCCTGAACATCGTGGTCGGTCTGGCCGGTCTGCTCGACCTCGGTTACGTCGGCTTCTATGCCGTCGGCGCCTACAGCTATGCGCTGCTGTCGCACTACTACGGTCTGAGCTTCTGGATCTGCCTGCCGATCGCCGGGATGATGGCGGCCACCTTCGGCTTCCTGCTCGGTTTCCCGGTGCTGCGTCTGCGCGGTGACTATCTGGCGATCGTGACCCTGGGCTTCGGTGAAATCATCCGTCTGTTCCTGCGTAACCTGACCGGCCTCACGGGGGGTCCGAACGGCATCAGTAACATCGAGAAACCGACGTTCTTCGGCCTGACCTTCGAACGCAAAGCCGCTGAAGGCCTGCAGACCTTCCACGAGTACTTCGGCCTGGAATACAACTCGATCAACAAGGTGATCTTCCTTTACCTCGTTGCGCTGTTGCTGGCGCTGTTTGCCCTGTTCGTGATCAACCGCTTGCTGCGCATGCCGCTGGGCCGTGCCTGGGAAGCGTTGCGTGAAGACGAAATCGCCTGCCGTGCGCTGGGTCTCAATCCTACGGTCATCAAGCTCTCGGCCTTCACCCTCGGTGCGTGCTTCGCCGGTTTTGCCGGCAGCTTCTTCGCCGCGCGTCAGGGCCTGGTGACACCGGAGTCGTTCACCTTCATCGAGTCGGCGACCATCCTCGCCATCGTGGTGCTGGGTGGCATGGGCTCGCAACTGGGCGTCGTACTCGCCGCCACAGTGATGATCCTGTTGCCGGAAATGATGCGTGAGTTCAGTGAATACCGCATGTTGATGTTCGGCGCCTTGATGGTGCTGATGATGATCTGGCGTCCTCAAGGACTGCTGCCCATGCAACGTCCTCACATGGAGCTGCGCAAATGAGCCGCGAGATCCTCAAAGTAGAAAATCTGAGCATGCGCTTCGGCGGCTTGCTGGCGGTCAACGGCGTAGCCCTGAGCGTGAAGGAAAAACAGGTCGTGGCACTGATCGGCCCCAACGGCGCCGGCAAGACCACCGTGTTCAACTGCCTGACCGGCTTCTATCAGCCGAGTGGCGGCAGCATCCTGCTGGACGGCGAGCCGATCCAGGGCCTGCCCGGCCACAAGATCGCCCTCAAAGGCGTGGTGCGCACCTTCCAGAACGTGCGGTTGTTCAAGGACATGACGGCGGTCGAGAACCTCTTGATCGCCCAGCACCGTCACCTGAACACCAACTTCCTGGCCGGTCTGTTCAAGACCCCGTCGTTTCGCAAGAGCGAGCGCGAGGCCATGGAGTTCGCCGAGTTCTGGCTGGACAAGGTCAACCTCAAGGCATTCGCCAACCGTCCGGCCGGCACCCTGGCTTACGGTCAGCAACGTCGTCTGGAAATCGCTCGCTGCATGATGACCCGTCCGCGGATCCTCATGCTCGACGAACCGGCCGCCGGCCTGAACCCGAAGGAAACCGAAGACCTGAAAGCGCTGATCAGCATGTTGCGTGAAGAGCACAATGTCACCGTGCTGCTGATCGAACACGACATGAAACTGGTCATGAGCATTTCCGACCACATCGTCGTGATCAACCAGGGCACACCTCTGGCCGACGGCACGCCGGAACAGATCCGCGACAATCCCGAAGTGATCAAAGCCTACCTGGGGGAAGCGTAAATGCTGCAATTCGAAAACGTTTCCACCTTCTACGGCAAGATCCAGGCCCTGCACAGCGTCAACGTCGAAGTCCGCCAGGGCGAGATCGTGACTCTGATCGGCGCCAACGGTGCCGGCAAATCGACTCTGCTGATGACGCTCTGCGGTTCGCCGCAAGCCCACAGTGGCAGCATCCGCTACATGGGTGAGGAATTGGTCGGTCAGAGTTCCTCGCAGATCATGCGCAAGAGCATCGCCGTCGTGCCGGAAGGTCGTCGGGTGTTTGCCCGTCTGACCGTGGAAGAAAACCTCGCCATGGGCGGGTTCTTCACCGACAAGGGCGATTATCAGGAACAGATGGACAAGGTCCTCGGACTTTTCCCACGCCTGAAAGAACGCTTCGCCCAACGCGGCGGCACCATGTCCGGCGGCGAACAGCAAATGCTCGCCATCGGCCGTGCGCTGATGAGCAAACCCAAGCTGTTGCTGCTCGATGAACCTTCATTGGGCCTGGCACCGATCATCATCCAGCAGATCTTCGACATCATCGAACAGCTGCGCAAGGATGGCGTGACGGTGTTTTTGGTGGAGCAGAACGCCAACCAGGCGTTGAAAATTGCCGACCGTGCGTACGTTCTGGAGAACGGCCGGGTGGTGATGACAGGTACCGGGGAAGCATTGCTGACTGACCCGAAAGTGCGTGAAGCGTACCTGGGTGGTTGAGTCTTTGCGGTAAACGAAAAACGGCCTTCGGGCCGTTTTTTTATGCTTGTCATAATGGAAATCTCCCCCGTAGGAGCTGCCGCAGGCTGCGATCTTTTGATCTTGGTTTTCGCCAGGACCACCGAAGATCAAGATCAAAAGATCGCAGCCTTCGGCAGCTCCTACAGGGGATTTTGGGTGTATTGGAGAGCGTGTTTAATCAGTGTCCGTGTTACTTCCTGCAAGCTACATCACCTTGCGTCGTTGCCTACAGCTACGCCAGAATCCGCCGACTTGTGCGTCTTGGGGCCTGCCTCTATCGTTTCCCTGCCACTGCCCATCAGTGGTCGGGTTTAGTCGCTCGGTAGTTCTCCCGGATCGCATAAGTGCCAAAAAGTCAGGTATTCCATCCCTGCACTTGACGGTGGCTGTGTGCAGGGCGCCCTCGGGCGCGCCGATATCCGGGGTTCTCGATCGGTCGACTAACCTGTGCACAGCCGCCACCTTTTCGTTTAGTCGCGAGCGGGTTGCAGCCTCATATAGAGAGAACCCGTAAATGTTCAAGAATTCACCCAATCCCCCGCACAATCCCAGCCCGATGTTTGTCGTCGCGCCCGGTATCGATATGCAAACCCTGCTGGGCCATGCCTGTGAATCACTTGCGTCGGCGAGTGTGATGGCCAGCAATTTCGCCGCTTTCCTGGAAGGTTCGCACCGCAACATGCTGCTCGGCATCCAGCAAAGCATCATGCTGGGCGAACTGGCGGTGAATCGGGCGCTGGATCAAATTGACCAACAAGAATCCTGATCACCAAGATCACCCTGTGGGAGCGGGCTTGCTCGCGAAAGCGGTGTGACATTCAGTATTAATGCTGACTGACACTCCGCTTTCGCGAGCAAGCCCGCTCCCACAGTGTTGGGTGGTGAGCTGCTATCGTTGGAGTCGATCCAGCGCTTCACCGCTGCGCTTGAACCAGCCAATCAAATAGTCCGCCAACACCTGTGTGCGCTTCGGCAATCCACCCTGATAGGGATGCACCAGGTACATCGGCATGCGGCGGGTCTGATAGTCACGCAGGAGCCAGCGCAAACGGCCGTCAGCCAATTCCGCTTGCAGCAGGTAGGACGGCAACCGCGCAATGCCGGCGCCGGCCAGTGCCGCTTTTTTCAGCAGGCTGTAATGGTTGCTGGCGAACGGTCCCGAGACACGAACCCGCAACAACTCGTGTTGCTGGTGATAGAGCCACTCTTCGCGACCGCTGTAGTGACTGTTGAGCAGACAGCGATGTTCAGCGAGGGCCTGCGGCGTCAGCGGTTCGCCGTATTGCTCAAGGTAAGCCGGGCTGGCGCAGGTCATTTCGTGCCAGGCCAATAGCGGTCGGGCCACCAGGCGCTCGTCATTGCCCACCTCGGAGCGAACCGCGAGATCAAACCCGTCGCGGGACAAATCACGGTAGTTGTTGCTCAGGTCCAGCTCGATCTGCACCTCAGGGTACTTGCCGGAAAACTCCAGCAACAAGCCATCGAAGAAGGTTTCCCCCAGCGATACCGGAACCGTCATACGCACCGGCCCGGCCATGTCGTCCTTCAGCCGCGCCAATGCCTGACGCGCCCTCTCGACTTGGACTACGAGCGCCTGGGCTTGCGGCAACAGCGCCGCGCCCGCGGCCGTCAGGCTCAAACGGCGGGTGGTGCGTTGCAGCAGCACCACTGAAAACCGCGATTCCAGTTGGCTGATGCGCTTGGACAACTGACCTTTGCTGCACCCCAGTTGCTGCGCCGCCAGTGTGAAACTGCCTGCTTCAATCAATATCGCGAACGCCGCCAGATCATCCATTTCGCTCATGGATTGTTTCCATTTGAAAACCAAAGGTTGCCTATTAGCACGCTTATCGATGGAAAAAACCACTCTAGACTGAAGCCACTTTCAACCACTCAAGGAACAGCAGCATGAAAATTCTTTTGATAGGCGCAGGCGGCACCATCGGTTCAGCGGTCGACAAGGAGCTGTCCGAGCGTCACGAGATCATCCGCATCGGCCGCAACAGCGGTGATTTCCATGTGGATATCAGCGACAGCGCATCGATTCGCAAGCTGTTCGAGCAAACCGGCAAGTTCGATGCACTGGTCTGCGCCGCCGGCAACGTGACCTTCGCGCCCCTCGGTGAAATGACCGGAGAAAGCTTCGCACTGGGCCTGAAAGACAAGTTGATGGGCCAGGTCAATCTGCTGCTGATCGGCCGCGAGTACGCCAACGACGGCGCCTCGTTCACCTTCACCACGGGCGTGCTCAGCCACGACCCGATCCGCAGCGGCGCCTCGGCAGCGCTGGTCAATGGCGCCCTGGACAGCTTCGTCCGCGCCGCAGCGATCGAACTGCCTCGCGGCCTGCGCGTCAATTCGGTGAGCCCGAACGTACTGGTCGAAGCCATGGGCAAATACGCGCCGTATTTCCGCGGCTACAAACCGGTTCCGGCAGCGGACGTGGCATTGGCCTACGCCAAAAGCGTCGAGGGCCTGCAAACAGGTCAGACCTTTCACGTGGGCTAAACCGCCGCGACCTGTAGGAGCACGGCTTGCCGGCGATGGCGATATCGAAGACGCCAT
>Ga0065712_10068417_pt1 | contig 10780 bp, 9 predicted proteins | sample MisRhiReplicate1_FD_59099 | JGI IMG/M metagenome (GOLD analysis project Ga0065712, IMG submission 59099) | Miscanthus rhizosphere microbial communities from Kellogg Biological Station, MSU, sample Rhizosphere Soil Replicate 1: eDNA_1 v3... | ecosystem: Host-associated > Plants > Roots >...
GCCGTTGCCGGCCGCCGCTACCGTTTCCGGCGACAACACGGCGCCAAGAGCGGCGGCTATCGCAGCCACATTCTCGGTAGCCTCTTCAGCTTCGACGAAGGGCCGGCCGTTTCGGCCGACCAACAGCTCGTCCAGATACGCCGTGTGGAATCTGCCGGCCAGGAAGTCCGGCTGGGCGAGCAGCCACGAAAAGAACGGAATGGTGGTGCGGATTCCCGCAATCACGTACTCGTTGAGCGCCCGCTGCATGCGGGCGATCGTCGCCGGCCGATCCTCTGCCCATGCAATCAGTTTGGAAATCAGCGGGTCGTAGAAGATCGGCACGTCGAGCCCGGCCGTCGCGCTGCTGTCGTCGCGAATGCCAGGGCCCGCCGGCGCCCTCAGTTGCACGATGCGTCCCGGCGAAGGAAGAAAACCGTTGTCGGGATCCTCCGCATAGATTCGACATTCGATGGCGTGGCCGTGTGGGACCGCCAGCCGCTCGGGATCCAGTTCAAGCCGCTCACCTCGCGCGATGCGAATCTGCCAGCGCACCAAATCGATGCCGGTCACCAGCTCGGTGATCGGATGCTCGACCTGAAGGCGGGTGTTCATTTCAAGGAAATAGAACCTGCCGTCTTCGTCGAGGAGAAACTCAATCGTGCCGGCGTTCGTGTAGCCGACGGCGCGGGCCACCGCGGCCGCCGCCGACATCATGGCGTGACGAATCGCGGGCGTCATCGCCGGCGATGGCGATTCCTCGACCACCTTCTGATGCCGGCGCTGAATCGAGCACTCGCGTTCGACGAACGGCACGACGGTGCCGTGCTGATCGCCGAGCAGCTGAATCTCGACGTGTCGCGGACTTGCAATACGGCGTTCCAGATAAACGCTGGAGTCGCCGAACGCGGCGCCAGCCTCCGAACGGGCACGCATCACCAGGCCCGATAAATCGGCGGGGTCGGTCACCGTCCGCATTCCCTTGCCGCCGCCGCCGGAGACCGCTTTCACGAGCAGCGGATAGCCGACCTCGCTCGCCACCCGGGCGATTTCAGCATCCGAGGTGTCGGCGTTCAGTGGCGTTTCCGTTCCTGGCACGAGCGGGACGCCCGCCCGCCGCGCCGCCTGACGCGCGGCCGTCTTGCTACCCATTAGCGCAATCGCCTGCGGAGTCGGCCCGATGAACGTCAGCCCTCGTTCGCACACCGCAGCAGCAAACTCGTCGTTTTCGGCCAGAAACCCGTAGCCGGGATGCACGGCATCGGCGCCGGTGTCGCGTGCCGCCTGCAGAATGCGCTCGATGTGCAGGTAACTCTCGCGCGGCGGATTGGGACCGATCGGCCGGGCCTCGTCCGCAAGACGGACGTGAAGCGCCGGACGGTCGCATTCCGAATAGACGGCTACTGTGGCTATGCCCATTTCGCGGCATGCGCGAATGATGCGCACAGCGATTTCGCCGCGATTGGCGATGAGAATCTTGTTCAACTGCGAGAGCTTTCCGGCTGGCCTAGCTATTTTACTGGCTAGAGGGGTATGTTGCCGTGCTTCTTCGGTGGGTTCTTATCCCGCTTGTTTTCGAGGTTTTTGAGGGCCGCAATCAGCCGCCGGCGGGTGTCGCGCGGACGGATCACTTCGTCGATGAACCCTCGTCCGGCCGCAATATAGGGGTTGGCGAACTTTTCCCTGAACTCCGTTACCTTTTCGGCCCGCACCGACACCGCATCCGACGCGGCATCGAGTTCGCGTTTGTACAGGATATTGACGGCCCCTTCGGGACCCATGACCGCCAGCTCCGCTGTCGGCCACGCGTAATTGAAGTCGGTACGGATGTGCTTGCTGGCCATGACGCAGTAGGCGCCGCCGTAGGCTTTCCGCGTGATCACCGTGATCTTGGGAACGGTGGCCTCCGCAAAGGCAAACAGCAGTTTCGCGCCGTGTTTGATGATGCCGCCGTACTCCTGCACGGTGCCCGGCAGAAAACCGGGAACGTCTTCGAACGTCACCAGCGGGACATTGAAGGCATCACAGAAGCGGACGAATCGTGCGGCTTTCACCGACGCGTTAATGTCCAGCGTGCCCGCCAGCACGGCCGGCTGGTTGGCGACAATGCCGGCCGCACGCCCGCCCAGCCGCGCGAAGCCGACGATGATGTTTTTCGCGTAGTGCTGATGCACCTCGAGGAAGTGTCCATCGTCGGCGACCGCGTGAATCAAATCGAGCATGTCGTACGGTTGGTTCGGTGATGCGGGCACCAGGCTGTCGAGCGCTTCGACTTCGCGATCGACATCGTCAGCGGCATGTGTCCTTGGCGGATCGTCGAGATTGTTCGACGGAAGATAGGACAGCAGATCGCGGATCATCGCGAGACACTCGCGATCGTCTTCCACGGCGAAATGCGCCACGCCGCTCGTCGCGTTGTGCGTCATCGCACCACCGAGCTCTTCCTTGGTGACTTCTTCGTGGGTCACCGTCTTGATGACGTCGGGCCCGGTCACAAACATGTAGCTGGTGTCTTTCACCATGATGGTGAAATCGGTGATCGCCGGCGAATACACGGCCCCCCCGGCGCACGGTCCCATAATCGCGGAGACTTGCGGAACCACACCAGATGCCAGCGTATTCCGGAGGAAGATCTCGGCGTAGCCGCCGAGCGACATCACGCCCTCCTGGATGCGCGCGCCGCCCGAGTCGTTGAGCCCGACGATCGGCGCCCCGAGCTTCACGGCGAGATCCATGATCTTCACGATCTTGGCAGCGTTGGTTTCGGAGAGCGATCCGCCGAAGACGGTAAAATCCTGCGCAAACGCGAACACCTGCCGTCCGTCGATCAATCCATGTCCGGCGATGACGCCGTCGCCCGGAATGAGCTGTTCGTCCATGCCGAAGTCGCGGCAGCGATGGGTAACGAGCTTGTCGACTTCTTCGAAGGTGCCCGGATCGAACAGTAACTCGATGCGCTCGCGGGCGGTCAGCTTGCCGGCGGCGTGCTGGCGTTTGACGCGTTCGGCGCCACCGCCAGCTTCCGCCCGCCGCTCGAGGTCGTCGAGGAGATCTTTCGGATTCACGCCTTCACGGCCTGCGATTTTTCCCAATCCTTCAGGAACTTCTCGAGACCAATGTTCGTCAGCGGGTGGTTGAACAGCGCGTCGATGACCGAGGGCGGACACGTGCAGATGTCCGCGCCCATGCGAGCGGCTTCGACGATGTGAATCGGGTGCCGGCAACTCGCGACAAGCACTTCAGTCTTGAAGGAGTAGTTGCGGAAAATCTCGACGATTTCCTTGATCAGGAGCATGCCGTTGGTCGCGATATCGTCGAGCCGTCCGACAAACGGGCTGACGAACGTCGCGCCGGCTTTTGCCGCGAGCAGCGCCTGCGCAGCCGAGAACACCAACGTGACGTTGACCTTAATTCGTTCCCCCGACAGCGTTTTACACGCGCGGATGCCGTCGCGCGTCAGCGGTACCTTGACGATCATGCGATCGTCGATTTTGGCGATGTCGTGCCCTTCGCGAATCATTCCGGCAAAGTCGGTCGCCACCACCTCGCCGCTGACCGGACCGTTGACGATGTCGCAGATCTTCTTCAGGTTTTGCCGGTAATCGCCGGGCTCTTTCGCGAGCAGTGAGGGGTTCGTCGTCACGCCATCGATGATGCCGAGCGCCGCGAGCGTTTCGATGTCCTTGATATTTCCACTGTCAATGAAGAGTTTCATAACGCGCTCCTGCAACTAAATCCAAGACGCAAAACCCGAGCCTACTCATTTTCGACGGGATTGGTGAGGTCGCCGACCCCTTCCACGCGAACCGTGACGACATCGCCGGCGTGCAGTGGTCCGACGCCCGAAGGCGTGCCGGTGAAGATGATGTCGCCAGGCTCGAGCGTCATGACGAACGTGATGTATTCGACCAGCATCTCGATCGGAAACAGCAGCTGGGCGGTTGTCGACGATTGGCGGGGCTGGCCGTTGATAAAGCCCTCAACTTTTCGAGGATCAGCATGCTTGCCGACGAGAATGCACGGGCCAATCGGCGCAAACGTGTCGAATCCTTTGGCTCGGGTGTATTGCACTTCTTTGTTCTGAATGTCGCGAGCCGTGACATCGTTCACGCCCGTGATGCCGAAGATATAGTCCCACGCTTGCGCTCGGGCGACCCGGTGCGCGCGCCGGCCAATCACGACCGCGAGCTCAGCTTCGTGATCGACGCGACCGACACCAGGAGGTAACTTGATCGGCTGTCCCGGGTCGATTACGGTCGTCGGCGGTTTCAGGAACAGCACAGGCTCAGTCGGGACGGGCCTCTTCAGTTCGGCGATGTGATCGAGATAGTTTTGCCCGACGCATACCATCTTGGACGGCCGTAAAGGCGCCAGCACACGCACTGCCTGGAGGCCACCGTCGACGTCGTCGCCCGCTGTGTAGTCGGCGCCGAAATGGCCGGACGCGAACGCCGCGCGGCGCAGCTGGCCGTCGCGTTCAACGGCGTAAAAAGGCTGGCCTCCGTCGGAAACTCGATAAATGCGGTCCATGGTCGGCGAAATATTACGCTACCTTGCGGTTTCTTCGACGCGGTCCGATATCGGGCTCACATTTCCCGCCTGGTCGACCGCCTGCACGGCATAGGCGACGTGAGACCCGGCTGGCACCGTGTCTCTGAAGGTCGATTCCTTGACGGGCTCCGGTGTAATGGGCGTTAGCGTGCCATCGGCCGGCATGGCCCGCCACAAGACATAGCCGGCAAGATCCTTTTCGGTGTTCGGATTCCAAATCAGATTTATCGCAGCTTCGGAAGCCACCACCGTCAGTCCCTGTGGTGCCATCGGCGCGAACGTGTCCGTCAGCGTGACGCAGGTGGATGGCGACGCATCGCTTTCAAGCGTCAGCTGCTCGAGGGTTTCCACGCTGCGAACAACATAACAACGTTCGGCACCCCATTCGATCCGCTTGTCGACGAACGTGGACTCCACGAGCGGATGATCGGTCAGGCGGGTCGGCAAGTCGCCCGGCACGTAGACGTGATAGCCGAGCGGCACATCGGGATTCGTCGACTCGACCGCAGGCCAGGTGATGGTGATGCTGGTTTCATCCCAGCTGACGTCGGGTTGCCCTGGCGCCTCAGGCGGTGGAGTGATCGGGATCGCCGCAAGCGTAGAAAAACGTCCCGGACGGCCGTGTTTGTTGAAACCGACGGCGACATAGGTGCGCAAATCCGCAGGATCGGCGCCTGCTTCTGGTGTGAACGTTTCCTCGACATGAGCAACCGCCGCCTGATCGACTCCCCCGGGCGGCGCTGGTGCGGATGGTGGTGCGGGTTGACCTTCTGGCGCATCTGGGTCGGGCGGCGGGTTCACGAGGACGCGGCCGATGCGGGTGCCTTGCCGGACGATTTGGTCGGGGGTCACCGAACCCGGGCTGGTCAGCGCGAACACGTCGACGCGCGAGACGTCTCCAGGCGTTGAGCCGTCGGTATTGCCACCCGGAACGACAAAATCAATCGTCACCGCGGATCCGCGACGCTGCACTGAAAAGTTGCCGGGCGGAGTCGGCACCCTCACGAGCGGTGGCAGCGGTGGCCCTTTCTTGCCGCACGCCGTGCCTCCCACCAGCAGGAGGACGGCGAGGAGTCGCGCGCTGCTCTTCACAGGATGTACCGCGATAGATCCTCGTTCTTGACGATCTCTGCGAGCATCTTCTGCACGTACGAATCGTCAATCTGGACGCGCTTGTCCGTGAGATCCGGCCCCTCGAACGAGATTTCGTCGAGCAGCTTCTCCATCACCGTATGAAGCCGCCGGGCGCCGATGTTTTCGGTTCGCTCGTTTACGATCGTCGCGAAATCCGCCACGCGGCGGATCGCATCGTCGGTAAAAGTCAGCGTGATCCCTTCCGTTTCCATCAGGGCCATGTACTGTTTCACCAGCGCGCTGCGCGGTTCCGTCAGAATTCGCACGAACTCTTCCTTGCCGAGCGCTTCGAGCTCAACGCGAATCGGAAACCGCCCCTGCAATTCCGGAATCAAGTCCGACGGCTTGGAGACGTGAAACGCGCCGGCCGCGATGAAGAGAATGTGATCGGTGCGGACCATTCCATGCTTGGTGTTGACCGTCGTGCCCTCGATGATCGGCAGGATGTCGCGCTGAACACCCTCACGGCTCACTTCCGGACCGTGCGATCCTTCGCGTCCGGCGATCTTGTCGATTTCGTCGATGAAGATGATGCCGCTCTGTTCGACGCGTTCCACAGCGGTCTTCGAGACGCTGTCCATGTCGATCAGCTTCTGCTCTTCTTCCTGAATCAGGAATTCGAGCGCCTCGGGCACTTTCATGCGGCGCTTGCGAGTCTTGCCTTGAAAGAGCCCCGGCAGCATGTCCTTGAGGTTGATGTCGACCTCTTCGACCGAGGATCCGGCGATGATCTCGAATGAGGGAAATGCGCGCTCGCGAACGTCGATCTCGACCACCCGGGCGTCGAGGCGGCCGGCTCGCAACTGTTCGCGAAACCGCTCGCGCGTCTGACCCTGCTGATCGCGCGCGGCCGAGGTGTCTTCATCCGGCGCAAGCGTTCGCGGCGGCGGGAGCAGAATATCGAGCAGACGCTCCTCCGCGTTATGCGACGCTTTGCCGCGCACCTCTTCGAGTCGTTCCGCTCGCACCATGTCGACGCCGAGCTCAACGAGATCCCGGACCATCGACTCGACGTCTCGCCCGACATAGCCGACTTCGGTGTATTTCGACGCCTCGACCTTGATGAAGGGCGACTGCGCCAGCCGGGCCAGCCGGCGCGCGATTTCAGTCTTTCCGACTCCCGTCGGACCAATCATCAGAATATTTTTTGGCGCAATCTCTTCGGCGAGATCGGGGGGCAGTTTCTGCCGGCGCATGCGGTTTCTGAGCGCAATCGCCACGGCTCGCTTCGCCGCGGCCTGGCCGACGACGTACTTGTCGAGCTCGGCGACGATTTGTCGGGGTGTCAGCGACTCTGTAGACGTCTGGGTCGACTCAGGCAGGTAGATGGGCACGGCCTTTCTACAATTCTTCGAGCGCAATGTTCGCGTTGGTATAGAGACAGATTTCGCTGGCGATCGCCATCGACTTCTCCGCGATCGAGCGCGCATCGAGATCGCTGTGAGCAGCGAGCGCCCGTGCCGCCGCCAGCGCATACGGCCCGCCCGATCCAATCGCCACGATCCCGTCGTCGGGCTGGATTAGATCGCCGGTGCCCGACAGCAGAAAGGTTTCATTGGTATCGAGCACGATCAACATGGCCTCGAGGCGGCGCAAAATGCGATCGCTGCGCCAATCCTTGGCGAGCTCGACTGCCGAACGTTCCAGGTTGCCTCGGTACTGTTCGAGCTTCGACTCAAAACGCGAGAAAAGGGCGAAGGAGTCGGCCGCCGAGCCGGCAAACCCGGCCAGGATACGGTCGTTATACAGTCGGCGGATCTTACGCGCCTTCTGTTTGACGATTGTCTGGCCGAGTGTGACCTGACCGTCACCGGCAAGCACCGCACGCCCCCGATGCCGGACCGCAAGGATGGTTGTGCTGTGAAACACAGAATTCTGACTCTATCGACCAGACGATCGGGGTGTCAAGAAAACGGGACGGCGTGGACTGATCGCAGGACACCGATTTCAGCCGTGGGGAAGGCACCCCTTAAAAAAGGCGTAAACGAACTCATCTGACTTGGCAGCCCGGTTGCTGTTTTCGCCTGAAGGAGTAGTGCAATGACCCGAACATTCCCGCTCCTGCGACACGGCCTCCTGGCGATTTTGACGTCAACGGCACTGGTCTTGGCCTTTTCGCCGAACGCCGCCGCGCAACACCACCGCACCGGCGGTGGCGCCAGCGGCGGTAGCACGAGCAGCGGCGGGTCCGGCGGCGACGGCGGTTCCAAGGACAGTGGATCCGGCGGAAGCGCCCACCCCCGATCCACGCCAACGTCTGTCTCAGCTCCTTCGTCCGATGGTCGATCCGCTCACGCCGTCCCTCGCGGCAGCACCGAATCGACAGGAACCAGCAAGTCAGGCGACAGCCCACGCGGCACGACCGCGCGCGACGGTTCCCACGACAATTCGGGATCGGGCAACACGGATTCCACGGTCACGCGGCCGCGTGACGGCCGGACGTCGGTTGGTCAAGCAGTCGCTCGTCCGCCCTATTCAGCCGGCGGCGGCACGACTGTTATCGTGACGGGCGGCGGATACGGTGGCTATTACCCCTGGGGTTATGGAGGCCTCGGATTCGGTGGCTATTCCGGGTACTACGACCCGTGGTACGACCCGTACCCACCTGTTTACGGTGGAGGCGGCAACTACGACTACGACGATGGCGCGCTGCGCCTCAAGGTGAAGCCGCGCGACGCGTCGGTCTACGTGGATGGTTACTTCGCCGGGCATGTCGACGATTTCGACGGCGTGTTTCAGAAGCTGAAGATCGAGCCGGGGCCACATCGGGTGGAGCTCAGGTTGGACGGATACGAGACGCTTGGGTTTGAAGTGCGCATCGATCCGGATCGGAAGATCACGTACTCGGGAAAAATGAAGGAGCTCCCGTAGAACTACCGCTTGTTCATCCAATACAAAGGGATGCCCGCCGCGATCAGCCCAACGCCGGCCATCGAGGTCAACGGATTCCGCCACAACTCATTGGCGACCATCGCCGCACTCGCGACAACGAAGAGTCCTGGCGCCCACGGATAGCCCCAGGCACGAAACGGTCGCTCGAGATCCGGATGCCGGCGGCGCAGCACGAACACCGAACTGACCGCAATCCCGGAAAACAGCACGATCGCAAAGCCGGTGTAGCTGACCAACTGCGACAAGTTGCCTGACAACACCAGCACGCCGCTCCAGATCCCTTGCGCGATGATCGCGACCGTCGGCGCACGAAATCGCGGATGAACGCGACCCATCGCCTCGAAAAAGACGCCATCGCGCGCCATGGCGAAGTACACGCGCGGACCGGCCAGAACCATCGCGCTGATGCTGGCCGACAGGCTCACGATCGTGAACGTCGCGATCACGCTGGCCGCGACAAAGCCGAACAAGCGCTCGGCCACCGTATCGACGAGCGTTCCCGTCACGCTGGCGAGCCCGTCCGGTCCGAGCGCGAACAGATACAGCGCGTTCAAACCAAGGTAGATGAAAATGACCGTCAGCGTTCCCAGGCCGAGTGCAATTGGGACGTTACGACCGGGCGAACGGATCTCTTCGGCGACGTAGGACGCGGCGTTCCATCCTGAGTACGCAAACATCACCGGGATGAGGGCGAGAAAAAAGCGGTCTGGCTCCACTGGACCCGGGACACCAAGATTGGCGGCATGCCCGGCACCCAAACTGAACCCGAGGACCACAAACACAACGAGCGCGACGATCTTGCCGGTCGCGAGACTGTTCTGAACGATACGGCCCGGTCCAAGGCCCCGCAGATGTGCGAACGTCAACACGGCAATCGCCGCGAGCGCCACCAGGTTTTTCGGCGAAACGATCAGCGGCACCAACGGGAGCGGCAGGGTCATGATGGGCGTCGCGTCTAACGCTGCCGGGAAAAATCTGCCCAGATATTCGGCGAGGGCGACCGCGCTCGCAGCGATGGCGCCCGAAAATCCGGCGATGAACGAAGTCCATCCGGTCAGAAACGCCGGGAGTGGTCCGAACGCTTCCCGCAGATAGACGTACTCCCCGCCGGACCGAGGCCGCAGCGCCGCCAGCTCCGCGTAGGCCATCGCCCCGGCAAACGAGAACGCGCCGCCGAGCAGCCAGACCAACAGCATCGCGCGTGAGTCGTGCACGAATTGAGCGACGAGAATCGGTACGAAGAAGATGCCGCCGCCGATGACGTTGGAGACGACAATCGCCGCCGCATCGAGTGGGCCGAGACGACGCTCGAGGGACGCGACGGTTGGAGAAGTCACACGCGATGCGTGCGGCTCATTTGGTGATCAGTTTGCGCGGCACGGTGTATTCGCCCACCTTCTGCCACTGAGTGGATCCGTACTTGGCGAAGAGCTCGATCTTGGCATCCACAAACTGCGCGTTGTCGAGCATCTGCTGGCGAGACTGGTCAGACCCGGTGTATCCGAGCTGTGATTTGACGGTCTGGCTCTCCGACGTCGCGCCGGGCGCCAGGCCTTCAGTCCCCGTGATCTTCACGAAGGAGCTGCCCCATTCCTTATCCTCGGTGACGCGACGAAACACGACATTGGCCTGCAACACGTCCAGCGTTTGATCGGAAACGTTTTTGAACTTGAACGTCACCGACGGCACGAGCTTGTTCTGCCCGTTGACGACGCCGGCATCCCACCATCCGGTGGAGACATCGACGACCTGTATGCCTTTCGTGAGATCGACCTTGGGACCGCATGACGCGGTCGCCAGAGCGGCGAGCAAGACAAGCCAGAGCGAGGCACGCATCATCGGCGTATTTTAGTGCACTCGCCGGGAGCGCGTCGCCTAGAACACGCGGACGTCCACCCGTTTCATCGCCTCTTCACGTGTGATCTGTCCGGCCAGCAGGGCGTCCAGATCCGCTCCCCGGATGCTGAGCAGGTTGGTCTGCCCGTTGGTATCGGCAGGGGCCAGGCGGGGACGATCGTCGCTGCTCCGCGCGGCGACCGTCAGCCATTCGTTTGGGCCAATCCCTAACCCGCGTGTGTGGTCGAGCATGGCATCAATGAGCGCCGCTCGAATGGCGCTCCGATAGGCTTCGTTCGGATTCGCCAGAATCGGGTCGTTCGACACTGCCGCGGCCGCGGCGGGCGAGGCAATGGTATCGACAGGGCGCGAAGCGGCGGCCGGACCC
>Ga0065712_10068418_pt1 | contig 10778 bp, 7 predicted proteins | sample MisRhiReplicate1_FD_59099 | JGI IMG/M metagenome (GOLD analysis project Ga0065712, IMG submission 59099) | Miscanthus rhizosphere microbial communities from Kellogg Biological Station, MSU, sample Rhizosphere Soil Replicate 1: eDNA_1 v3... | ecosystem: Host-associated > Plants > Roots >...
CTTCAAGCTGGGAGCCCAGCTCTCGTTCTGACGAGAGCCCAGCTCTCGTTCTAGAATCGCGGTCATGAGGACCGCAACCGAGGGGCTCGTCGCACAGGCGACGAGCCTCATTCCTCTTCTTCGCAAGGCCGCGCCAGCGGCCGAGAAAGCTCGGCGCGTCCCACAAGACAGCTACGACGCACTGGCGGCGGCCGGCATCTTCCGGATGACGGCGCCGAAGGCGTTCGGCGGCGTCGAGGCCGACTTTCGAACGCAGTGCGACGTCCTCGCCGAGATCGCACGCGGCTGTCCTTCGACGTCATGGGTGGCCACGATCTACAGCGCGATGTCCTGGCTGGTCGGCACCTTCCCCGACGAGACGCAGGAAGAGATCTACGCGAACCGCGATCCGCGCATCGCCGGAGTGTTCTCCCCCACCGGTACCGCGGTGCGCAAGGATGATGGCTTCGTCGTCAATGGACGCTGGGCGTTCAACACCGGCTGTCATGGCGCCACGTGGACGATCATCAACGTGCTCGTCGGCGAAATGCCGACGTGCATGATCGCGAAGAGCGCTGACCTCACGATCCTCGACGACTGGTACGCCACCGGGATGTCGGCGACGGGCAGCAACACGGTCGTCGCCGAGAACGTGTTCGTGCCGGCTCGCCGCACGATGCCGTTGCCCGCCATGCTGGAGGGCAAGTATCCAGCTCGCCACAACGCCGACAACCCGTACTTCAGATATCCGCTGGCGCCAGTGCTCACCGTCAACGCCGGCGGCACGCCCCTCGGCATCGCGCGCGGTGCGTGGGACATGTTTATGGAGCGCCTGCCCGGCCGCGGCATCACCTACACGAACTACACCAACAAAGCCGAAGCACCGGTGACGCATCTGCAGATGGGCGAAGCGTCGCTGAAGATCGACTCGTCAGCGGCGCACGTCGGTCTCGCGACCGCTCTGCTCGACGATGCCAGTAGCGGATCGCTGACGATGCAGGAGCGCGTGAAGGCGAGAGCGCATATTGCGTATTCGACGGGGCTGGCGAGAGAAGCGACCGACATTCTCTTCTACGCCAGCGGCGCCTCGTCTATCCAGGAGCATATGGCCATCCAGCGCTATCAGCGGGATATTCAGGCGCTGTCGAATCACGCCATCATGCATCCGCAAACGAGTCTCGAACTCTACGGCCGAATCCTCTGCGGCCTGCAGCCGAACACGTTGCTGTATTAGGCCCGTCCGAACGGACGTGCCCTACGTGCGCTAGCTACGTTCATGTGCTTTCTCGATGCGCGGGTCGGGAATCAGCCACATCAGCGCCACAGCCCAATAGATCGCCAGCCCGATCCAGCGATTGCCGAACGAGGCCGCAATCGCCACGGCGTACATCACGACAGAGATGATGCCTTTGAAGTCATTGCCGACTGCGGCGCGAAGTGTCGACTCAGGTCCGTGATGGCGGATCAGCGTGGTGGTCAGGATGTAGTAGGCAACGCCTGACATCAGCATGACGACGCCGTAGAGCGCAACGGGCCGCTGCTCGAAGTGATTCTCCCCCATCCACGCCGTGACGAACGGCACCAGGGACAGCCAGAACAGGAGGTGTATGTTTGCCCACAAGATCCCTCCAGTGACATGACGCGCGGTGTGAATCAGATGGTGGTGATTGTTCCAGTAGATCGCGATGTGGATGAAGCTCAGGACGTAGCTAAGGAACGCCGGCAGCAACGGCATGAGCACGCCGACTTCGCTTCCGTGTGGCGCCCGCAGTTCGAGCACCATGATGGTGATGATGATGGCGATGACGCCGTCGCTGAACGCCTCGAGCCGGGTTTTACCCATGGCTCGAAATTATCCGCGATCGACGGTCAACGGTCTTTTCCGGCACACGCGTCAGGCGAAACAGATCATCGTGGCGAGGCGCGCACTTGCACGAAACCTCGCACAACGGCAACCTACCAGTTTTGCCAGAAGTCCATTCAGGATTGAACATGCTCTGAGCCGAACCGGAACACGCCTTTTCCACACATCGCCGCATCAGGCCAAGACTTCATCGATCGCGTATGGCAGTTGACTTGCTCCACCGTGATGCACCGGTGTGGTGTGTCTGCTCTAACGGTTAGCAACTTAAGCGTCCGCTACGGGATCGAATCCACGACTCGTCCCGTGTTGGACGATGTGACGTTCTCGATCGAGGCGAACGAGATCGTCGGCGTTTCAGGACCGTCAGGCTCGGGGAAGACGACCGTGGCCCTGGCGCTCCTGGGTCTCCTCCCTGCGGACGCGCGCGTGTCCGGAACGATGGCATTTCACGGGCGCGATCTACGTGCGCTCGACGAGCGCGCCCGAGACGCCATGCGTGGCGCAGAGATGGGCATCGTCTTTCAGGAGTCGGCGCTCGCGCTGACTCCGATGCTCACTGTGGGTGCGCAGATTGGCGACGTCGTCCGCGCGCATACCCGTTGCGATCGTCATCAGGTGCGTGAGCGCGTCCTCACCGCGATGTACGACGTCGGTCTCAGCGACAACGCTGCGCGCATCTACGACGCCTACCCGCACGAGTTGAGCGGCGGTCAGCGCCAACGCATCTTGATCGCGCAGGCCATCGTCTGCCGGCCATCGCTGGTCGTCGCCGACGAGCCGACGGCGTCGCTCGATGCAACGGTGCGCGATGAGATTCTCCGGCTGATTCGCCGACTAAACGAACAGCACGGCACCGCGTTTCTGATCATCAGTCACAGCGCGGAAGTCCTCGACCGCACAGCACGCCGCATCCTCGTGATGAATCGCGGCCGCATTGTTGACACGATCGGCGCCGGCCATGGCATCGGCCAGGACGGATACGTCGCGCGATCGCTGTCGCGATCGGTGAGCGCATCGCGTCACGTGCCAATCGCCGAAATCACTGGCGCCACGAAGTCGTATCGCCAGCGCCGACTCTTCTCGCGGTCGCAGTACGAGGTCGAAGCGCTCCGCGGCCTCGAGCTGCGGATCGAGCGCGGCACCACGCTGGGTCTGGTTGGACCGTCCGGTTGCGGCAAATCCACGGTCGCGCGATGCCTTGCCGGCATGGAATCGCTCGACGCCGGCAAGGTACTCCTCGACGGGCACGACATCACGTCGCTGCGTGGCCGGGCGCTGCTGCCCTATCGCAATCAGGTGCAGTTGATCTTCCAGGATTCGGCAGCGGCCCTGAATCCTCGCTTCACGGCGCTCGACATCGTGACCGAACCGATGGTCATCCAACGCGACGGGACGCCGCACGAACAGCGCCACCGGGCGATCGAGCTCCTGTCGCAGGTCGGCTTGGCTGCGGACCGACTCGAGTCACGTGCCGGTGAGTTCAGTGGCGGTGAGCGCCAACGGCTCGCTATCGCTCGCGCCCTCGCGGTCCGGCCGCGGCTGCTGATTCTTGACGAGGCGTTTTCAGGGCTTGATCTCGAGACCCGCTGGCTCATCACGACATTGCTGATGACACTGCAGCGCGAGCAGGGCCTGGCGTTGCTCTGCATCTCGCACGACCTCGAGTTCCTCGCCGAGTTCGCGCCGGAGATCGCGGTGATGCGCAACGGTGCGATCGTCGAGCAAGGGACCATGGTCCGGCGGTTCGTCCCGGAAACGGTGCTGGACCAGCCCGCAGAGCTCCTCATTCAGCAGGACTCGGAGCAGGCCGTCGCATGAGCGCCCTGCGATTTGTTCTCCGGCGTCTCGCCTATGGCGGATTGATCACGCTCGGTGTGTCGGCGCTGACCTTCGCGATGTTGGAGCTCGCGCCGGGCGAGTTCTTCGACGACCTCAAGCTCGACGCGACGGTTGGTACACACACGGTCGAGACGCTGCGACAGGAGCATGGGTTGACCGCCTCGGCTCCAGTTCGCTACGCAGAGTGGCTGTCGGCGGTGGTGCGCGGGGATTTCGGCCTCTCGCTCGCGCACGACACACCAGTCGCCCCGCTCCTCTGGGAGCGCATGCGCAACACGCTTGTGCTCACCGTTCCAGCTCTATTCATCACCTGGTTCATCGCACTGCCGCTCGGTCTGTGGACGGCGCGCGTCCGCGGTCGCATCGTCGATCGCCTGTGCAGCGGTGCGACATCGGCGCTGCTCGCGCTGCCCGATCTTCTGATCGGACTCCTGATGCTGCTCGTCGCGTTGAAGAGCGGACTTTTCCCCGCCGGCGGGATGTTCTCGCCCGGTGCGGCTGACGACGAGTCGGCCGGTCGAATTGGCGACCTTGCCATGCACGCCGTACTGCCGCTGTGCGCGGTCGTCCTGAGCACACTGCCGGCGATCCTGCGTCATGTGCGTGCGAGCGCGATCGACGCGCGTCAATCACCCGCGGTGCGCGCTGCGCGCGGCCACGGTATCCGCGGCTGGCGTCTGAACCTGCGCTATGTCCTGACGATTGCTGCCAACCCTTTGATCTCGCTCGCGGGCCTCTCGATCGCATCCCTGCTCAGTGCGTCGCTCTTGATCGAGGTCGTTATGAGTTGGCCGGGGCTGGGCCCGCTGCTCGTTGACGCGCTCCTATCGCGAGACGTCCACGTCGTGCTCGGCGCGACGATGCTCGCCACAGTGTTTCTTGTCGCTGGCAATCTGGTCGCCGATCTGGCGCTGTATGCGGCGGACCCGAGGATCCGCGCATGACTCGAATGCGCCTGATCCTCGGTTCGCTGATCGCCCTTCATGTGGTCGTGGGGTTGGCGGGGTTCGTGGCCCCGTACGATCCGACCAGCCAGGATCGGTCGTCGCCCTATGCACCGCCGACCGCATTGCATGTGATGGACACGAGCGGCGAGTTGCAGGCGCCATTCGTGTACGCGCAAGTGCCTGATCCGAACGATCCGGCAGCCTACATCGACGATACCGCGCACCGCTATCCGGTCCAGCTGCTGGCCAATGGCCGATTGCTCAGCGTCGATGCACCGGGTCGACTGTCTCTCCTGGGCACCGATGGCTTCGGGCGCGACGTCTTCTCGCGCGTACTCCATGGCGGTCGCGTCTCGATTGCGGCAGGCCTGCTGGCGACGCTGTGCGCGCTGGTTGTCGGGATGACGCTCGGCACGCTCGCAGGCTTCTTCGGAGGATTTCTCGATCGCATCGTGATGCGAACGGCAGATGTCTTCATGGCGCTGCCGTGGATCTACCTGCTATTTGCCGTACGCGCCGCGCTTCCGCTGCACATCGACACACGCGCGACGTTCCTGATGCTCGTCGCGGTCCTCGGCGTGGTCGGGTGGGCCCGGCCCGCCCGCATGATTCGCGGGATCGTCCTCAGCGCACGCGAACGCACGTATGTTCGCGCCGCAGAGGGCTTCGGCGCCTCGTCTTCATACTTGCTCTGGCGCCACATCCTGCCCCACACCTACAGCATCGTGCTGACACAGGCCAGTGTCTTGATTCCGCAGTATCTGCTGGCCGAAGTGGCTCTTTCGTTTCTCGGCCTCGGGATCGGCGAACCGAACGCGAGCTGGGGCAGCATGCTCGGCACGCTGCAGCAGTATCACGTGCTGACGTCGTACTGGTGGATGCTCGCGCCGGCGGTTGCGTTGGCCACGGTTGCACTGGCGTATCACGCGCTCACTGCGCTCGTCCACGAGCGCGCTCGAGTGATGACCGCGTCCGTCCTGCTGCTCCTTGCTCTCGGTGCACATTCCGCCGCTGCGGCGCCGGTGCCTGCCGCGCGCGCTGCGGGTGAGGACGTGCTCGCGACGTCCGATGCCGGGCACTACGGCGGACGACTGGTCGTCGCCCTGCGCGCCGAGCCTCGAACGCTCAACCCCATCGCGGCCGTCGATGCGCCATCAAAAGACGTCATCGGCCGCATGTCGGGCGATCTCATTCATATCAATCGCCTCACGCAGGGCACGGAGACTGCACTCGCCAAATCCTGGAAGCGATCGGCTGATGGCTTGAGCTACACGCTGTCATTGCGCCGCGGCCTGCGTTTCTCGGATGGGCACGCGTTCGACGCGGACGATGTGGTGTTTACGTTCAAGGTACTGATGGATCCGGCGGTCGGCGCACCGCATCGCGACCTGCTGGTCGTCTCCGGTAAGTCGATTGCGGTGACGAAGGTCGATGCTCACACCGTTCGACTGACGCTCGCCGAACCGTATGCCGCGGCTGAGCGGCTGTTCGACAGCATCGCGATTCTGCCGCGCCATCTGCTCGAGCGTGCGTATGCGCAAGGCACACTCGCAGACGAGTGGACAACCACGACGGCCCCGGCTGCCATCGCGGGACTCGGACCGTATCGGCTCAAGCACTACGTTGCTGGTCAGGAACTCGTTCTCGAGCGCAATCCGTACTACTGGAAGGTCGACTCGTCGAAGCGCCGGCTTCCCTATCTCGATGAGATCGTCTTCGTGTTTGCCGGCAATGAGGACGCACAAGTCATTCGGTTCCAGAGCGGCGACAGCGATCTGCTTGGGCGTACCACCGCCGACAATTTCTCACTGCTGTCGCGTGACCAGGCCGCGAAGCGTTATCAGCTGAAGGATCTCGGCCCTGCGCTCGAATACAACTTCCTGGTCTTCAACCAGAACGACCTGACCGGCAAGAACCTTCCGCAGATCGCCGCAAAGCAGCGCTGGTTCGGTGACGTCACCTTCCGTCGAGCGGTGTCGCTGGCGATCGATCGCCAGGGCATCACGCGCCTGGTCTTCAAGGGCCGGGCGGTTCCGCTCTGGGGCAACGTCAGCCCGGGTAATCGCCTCTGGGTCAACAACTCAATCCCACGACCGGCGCGGTCGGTCGCACAGGCGCGCGAGCTGCTGAAAGCCTCGGGCTACGCCTGGCGGCCTGATGGATCGCTCGTAGACAAGCAAGGTCAGCGTGTCGAGTTCACGATCGTCACCAGTGCGACCAGCGCCCAGCGGACCGCGATGGCCACACTGATTCAAGCCGACCTGAAAGAGCTCGGCATGGATGTCCGCGTGGTGCCGCTCGAATTCCGCGCGCTCGTCGAACGCGTCGTCGAGACCTTTGACTACGAGGCATCGATTCAGGGCCTTGGCGGTGGCGACGCCGATCCAAACGCCGAGATGCAGGTCTGGCTGTCGCGCGGTGCCAATCACATGTGGCGTTTGGGGCAGAAGACGCCGGCCACGCCGTGGGAGGCCGAGATCGATCGATTGATGCAGCAGCAGCTCTCGACGCTCGACGCCGGTAAGCGGAAGGCGATGTACGACCGCGTGCAGGCGATCGTCGCCGAACAACTGCCGTTCATCTTCCTCGCCGCACCACACATCCTCGTCGCCGCGCGCGGCGACCTCGCGAACTTTCAGCCGGCGGTACTGGATCACTACACGCTGTGGAACGCGGACCAGCTCTATTTCACGCCGCAACTGGCGGGGCAACGTCGATGAGCATGCTGGCCAGGGCTCTCGACGCGCGATCCGGTCCTCGCAACGACCGCGAGCTGGTGGCGGCATGTCTGTCAGGCGATGAGCAGGCATGGAGCGAGTTGATCGACCGCTATAACCGGTTGATCTTCTCGATTCCGCTCAAGCAAGGGCTCAATCGCGACGAAGCCGCCGACATCTTCCAGGCTGTGTGCCTCGATCTCGTCGCGGAGCTTCCTCGTCTACGCGATCCACAGGCCCTGCCGGCCTGGTTGATCCAGACGACGCTGCACAAAGTGTCGAAGTGGCGACGCCGCACCGATCGATACGTGCCTGATGAAGGCACGTATGCGGAGAACGCTCCGGCGCCTGAGGCCGACATGCCTGACGCGCTCATTCGCGACGTGCAGCAGACACAAGCACTGCGTGATGCCGTCGCTGGGTTGTCGGATCGCTGCCAGCGCATGGTGCAGATGCTGTTCTTCGAAACGCCCGTCCGTCCGTACAAGGACGTCGCGTCAGCGCTTGGCGTCGCGACGGGATCGATCGGCTTTCTCCGCAGCCGTTGTCTCGATCGCTTGCGGTCGGCGCTCGAAGGGATCGGTCTGTGCCGGTAGCCGTTGCTCCGGGCAGCCTGGGGGCTGCCTTCAAGCGGCCTGGCGGCGTTGCGCAGGCCTGCCCTGAGCAAAGTCGAAGGGTGCAGCGACTCATCGAGCAGTCTCGTGAGCTGCTGCGTGTGGACTTCCATCGAGCACTCACCTGTGCGCAGGAAGCCGCGGCACTTGCCACCGAGATCGGCGACCAACGCCTGCTCGCAATCAGCACGCGCGCACAGGCCAATGCCCTGTCGGTCGGCGGCAATAATCAGCTCTCGGTCGAGCATCACATCAAGGCGATTGCGGCGTTCGAACAGCTCGGTGATGACGCCGAGCTCGCCCGAACGTTAAGCGCGTCGCTTCAGCCGCTGCTGCTGATTGGCCGGTATGACGAGGCTCTGGCCTCGGCCGAACGCGCGCGGACGCTGTTCGACGTTCAGGGCGACGCGGTTCGCATCGCACGACTCGACGTGATGATCGGCAACCTGCTGCACCGGCAGGATCGCTTCGCCGACGCGATGGTCTGCTACGAGCGCGCACACCAGGCATTGGCGCACCTCGGCGACGCGGACGGCGTGCTCTCGGCCATCCACAACAAGGCCGTCACGCTGACAACGCTGAACAACTTCCGCGACGCATTAGCTGCGTATACGGAAGCCCGCCGACTGGCGGTCGACCGTGGCCTCGACCAGGCGGTCGGCCAAGCCGATTACAACATCGCCTGGCTCTACTACCTGCGAGGTGAATACAGCCGCGCCATCGAGCTGCTCCACACAGCAGCCGGCACGGCGCGTCGTACCGGCGACGGCTATCACGCCGCCCTCTCGCTGCTCGATCTCTCGGAGATCTATCTGGAGCTGAATCTGAGCGTAGATGCGCGCGAGATGGCCGAGCAGGCGCACACCCGTTTCAACGATCTCGGGATGGGCTACGAAGCGGCGAAGGCGTTGGCCAATGCCGCGACCTCGTACGGTCAGGAAGGCAAGGTCTTCAAAGCCATCGAGCTCTTTGCCGAGGCGCGACAGCGGATGGTCCGCGAACACAACCAAGTGTGGCCATCGCTCATCGACCTGTATCAGGCCATCTTGCTTGTGGACGAAGGTCGTCTGTTCGAGGCCCGTCGTCTTGGCCTCGCTGCGCTCGAGCAGTTCGACGCATCTGGTCTTTCGGGCAAGGCCGCTCTCTCCCTGTTGCTGCTGGCCCGCATCGGCCTGCGCCTTGACGATGCCCCGGAGGCACAGCGGCGCTGCGAGGCGGCGATCCAGACGCTCGCGAACGTTGAGAGCCCGATCCTCATCTATCACGCGCACCTGCTGCTCGGACATGCGTTGACCCGCGTCGGCGACTCCGCGGGCGCGTTCGCATCGTATCAAGTCGCACGCGACGCGCTCGAAACCCTCCGCAGCCGCCTGAATGGCGAGGAACTCAAGATCGCCTTCGTCAAGAACAAGGGCGAGGTGTATGAGCGGCTCGTGCAGTTGTGCCTCGATGGAGAGGACGGCACTGGCGGATTCAAGGAGGCCTTCACGCTGGTCGAGCAAGCCAAGTCGCGCACGTTGTTCGACTTGATGTTCCAGCCGGTGCATGCGCTCGCGCGTGAAGAGGGCTCTGAGAGCCAGCTTGCCCATGCGATTCGCGAGCTCCGCGAAGAGTTGAATTGGTACTACCACCTGGTCGAGCTCGAACAACTGCGGCCCGGTGACAACTCCGAGGAAAAGCTCTCCGCCTTCCAGCGCGAGATCGGCTCGCGCGAAAAAGAGATGGCGCGAACGGTCCGTGAGCTGACGCTGACCGGCGCACCGCAGTCAGATCTCCTCGCACCGTCGGTGTATTCGCTCGAAGACATTCGCGCCGTGCTTCCGGCCGACACCACGCTCGTCGAATTCTTCACTGTCGAAGACCGCATCATCCTGTGCCTCGTCGATCGAGACCGGGTCGAGATGGCGCCTGTCTCGCTGATGTCGCGCGTCGCGTCGCAGGTCCGGATGCTGCAGTTCCAGTTCTCGAAGTTCCGGCTCGGAGCTGATTACATCAAGACCTTCGAACGCGCATTGTTGACGACGACGCAGGCGCACCTGCATGGGATCTTCAAGGAATTGTTGGCGCCAGTGTGGCCGCAGCTGCGCGGCCGGCGACTGGTGATCGTGCCGCATGGCGCGCTGCATTACGTGCCGTTCCATGCGCTCTACGACGGCGAGCAGTACGTCACGGATCTCTGTGCCGTGTCGTATGCGCCAAGCGCCAGCATCTACGCGAGATGCCAGCAGCAGGCGAGCGGCGGTGGCAAGGGCGCGCTGGTGCTTGGTGTCGCCGACGATCAGGCGCCGCTCATCGACGCCGAAGCGAAAGCGGTCGCAGCAGTGCTCCCCGATGCCCAGCTCTGCATCGGACGCGATGCGACAGAACACGTGCTCCGCACCGCCGGTCGCCACAGCCGCATCGTCCACATCGCATCGCACGGCTACTTCCGTCCTGAGAACCCGATGTTCTCCGGCATTCGCCTTGGCGACACGTATCTGAATGTCTACGACCTGTATCGTCTGCGACTGCGAGCAGACCTCGTCACGCTGAGCGGCTGCGCCACCGGCGCCAATGTCGCTGCGGCTGGCGACGAACTGCTCGGCATTACACGCGGGCTGTTCTGCGCAGGTGCGCACACGCTGCTTCTGAGCCTGTGGAACGTCCATGATGAAAGCACGGCGGCGTTGATGACGCGGTTGTATCGACGCATTGCCGATGGCTCCGCGCCCGTGGATGCGCTGCGCGACACGATGCGCGACGTCCGCAACGAGCATCCGCATCCGTATTACTGGGCCCCGTTTGTGTTGACGGGCAAATCTGCGCACGCCTGAATTTT
>Ga0065712_10068419_pt1 | contig 10775 bp, 5 predicted proteins | sample MisRhiReplicate1_FD_59099 | JGI IMG/M metagenome (GOLD analysis project Ga0065712, IMG submission 59099) | Miscanthus rhizosphere microbial communities from Kellogg Biological Station, MSU, sample Rhizosphere Soil Replicate 1: eDNA_1 v3... | ecosystem: Host-associated > Plants > Roots >...
CTCCTTTCAGTTTCATGTCAACCGTGAGTCTAAACCACTTACGGGTAAACGAAAGCGGCACTCGCTTGCTTCATAACATCAAAGATACGCAGAGGACCGCAGAGAAAACTCTTCAAATTAGGACACCGCCCGGCGGTGTGTGCGCTTGAGAAGCAGGCTGGAATGAACGGATGCTAACCAATGAACCCGGCTGAGGAAAGCACGAACTCACGATCGTTTGCGAAGAAACAATCAGATGAGCGCTGGTCGGACGCACGAGATGTGCGTAGCGTTTGGAAGGAGGCGCGATGTCACTGATTAAGAAAATTACGCGCCTGGTCCGAACTATGAAAAGTCGGACGGAAAGATAATAAGAAAATGGATGGCAAATGCACGCGGCACTTGCCAGTCGCAATTTCCCGTTAGCGGGAAAGGGTGCGTCTGAAGAGATATGACATTTTGATGAAGAAGGTTCGTCCCTTACGTTGAAAGCCAGGCTCCCGTTGCCCTGTGAACGGGTTAAAGCCGGAGAGGTTTAGATCGTCATTATAGCCAATATAAAAGGCGGTGCCTGGATTGGGCGTCCAGCCAATGAGAAATTGTCCGCGCATATTGGCGGCCAAAGTATCGTAGTCCAGGTGCGCACGTGCGAACATGAAGTGCGTGAACTGGTAAGTTCCGCGAAGCGCAAAGATATTGTCATCGAAAGCGACTCGCTGTGTATCATGCCGCGTCAACTTGTCCTTCGTATACTCGAGCGACAAGTGTAAAGCTGTGGTCGGCTGGTATGATATTTTCGAAGTAATAAGCAGCTCGTTGCCGGCGCCGGGGTCAAGGGGAGCATTAGGATCTAACAACGCCGCCGGGCTTACTCTGGGAAACTTTGGCCCACCACCGAAGTCAAAATCAAATGCGCCAATTGTATAGTCGAGGGAAAAGTACAGTGAGACTTTTTTATTTGGAGTGGTCTCAAGATAACCGAATAAATCTCTTTTGTATGTCGAGCGTTCCGAGTCAGGGCCCGAAAACGCGCCGGGTCGGGTAGACGTGCGCTTTGCTCCGAACTCCTCCTCAAACACACGCTCGTAGCCAAAGTAGTAACCGAGATTAAGAGAGGTTTGGCGCTGGAGATTTACTCTAAACTGGGTTTCGTTGTCCCAATTCTGTTGGCGGCCCTGCCAATCGAAATTGGCGCCAACTTTATTGAATAGCCGCCAGGAAACGAGCTGCGCTTTCGGCTGAGGCTCGGAGCTGTATCGCACAAACAGATCTTCACGATTCGTATTAGTGCGCTGGGTAAAGCCCACATCGGCTCGATAATCGCGTGTCCGCCCGGAGCCCACAAAATTGTAGCTTAGATGGCGCTTCGCATTTTCATAGTTGAAGTAATATCCGAGAGCATTTCCCGTACGATAGATTGTTTTTCCTAAATCAGGATCGAAAAAGTTGCGTCGCGAGGTAGTGCCAAGAACTTGAAAGGAAAGGACTGTTTGCGGGTCTAAACGAAAGCGGCCATCAATCCCACCCAAGTCATTATGGCGACGGATGAAGTCATAGCTGGTGGCAATCAATCCGATGTTTGATTCCTTTCCCAAGTCGTGCTTCAAGCGTAAGATGCCGATGTAGGCATTCTTGTCTAGAAACGGCAAATTGCTCGGATTCAATCTCTCGTCTCCAACAAAATTTCCAGGTCCACTATCACTCGCGAGCAAGAAACCAAAAGTATTCCGCTTGACCTTTCCTGTCAGTTTGACAGCCATATCCGGAGAAATGATGGCGCGTGTGTGCACCGCAGTGAGCGGTGTTTGGAAAATATCGATACCCTCGAGGAAGAATGGCCGCTTTTCTTCGTAGAAGATAGGAAAGCGCTGGTTCGTTGTGACAACTGTCTGATCCGCCTCCACCTGCGCAAAGTCCGGGTTAATAGCGACATCGAGAGTCACGTTCGGAGTAATGCCCAATTTTGCTGTCATACCGGGATCGAAAGCCAACGGCTCATTTACGAACCGACCAGGATCGAGCAATGCAGGATTAGCGTGAAGCGCTGCCGGAGGAAGCATTGCCACCCGCTGACCGGTCTCGGAGATTGTGAGACTTGGAATGAGTTCAAGAGTGCGCTCGGTCGAAAGCCCAGTGAAACCCATGAGGCGGCCGGCCTGATTAAGAAAGCCTGATTTCTCGCGTGAAATCGGCATCCAGTTGTCGCGTTCACCATTGAAGCGTTTAATGATGCGTACGGCTTGGAGTCCCCAGAGTTTGTCTGCGCCAGCGTTGTACCGCAACGATTTGAAGGGCACAGCAACTTCCACTGTATAGCCGTCATTGGTCACAACGCCCTTCGAATCCATAACAACATCAACACTGAAGTCTTCGCCAACTCCCTCTGTTAAAATCCCATCGGCCTGTATTCCAACCGGGTTGAAAAACAGTTCGTAGGCTTTCCTTTCGTCGTTGAAAGTATCGAGGTAGATGCCGACGAAATCATCATCGAAAACCGCGTCTCGTTTGGCGATAGTGGCGCGCACCTTACCCGGCTCGTCATGCGCACGGAATCCTATGTAAAGAAATTTTGCGTCATGTCCAAGAAGGACTTCCGTAGGTTCTGAGGGGGCGATATTGTCGCCGGGATACGTTTGGTAAAAATCTTTAAGAACGGTCGCCTGTTTCCACACTGCTTCATTAAGTTGCCCGTCGATCACTGGCGGCGTGTCGAAGTTACGTAAACGCACAGGCTGCTGCTTCTCCGGCGGAAGCTCAAGACGAGCGTTCACAGCAGCTTTGTTGCCAGAGACGATCTTGGACGACTTTGCCAGGGGTGAGGCCGAGGGTGTGGCTTCTGGTGCCGCTAAAGACGCTTGAGCGTGTGCGCCAGCACATAAAGCCAGAATCGTGAGCACTACTTGCAACTTGAACATCATTAAATTGTTTATAAGGCTATGAGAGATCAGGGAGGCATAAGCCCCCTGGCGGTTCGAGGTGCAGGGGCCTAGTTCCAGCTCAAGTCTACCATGCGACTCAATGCTGCTTATCGCTATCAGTCATGGCCTTCAGGGCCCGGTCTTGATCATACGTCGAATGCAACTTCCTGACGGCTGAGAGATAAGTCGGGCGCAGTTGGTCCGTAATCCCATGGGTCTTTGCCAGTTGGATGAGGAAGTCAACGAGGTAGTAATCCGATTTGAAGTTCATCGCGGACTGCAATGCCGGCTCAAGTGTTGTCGCTTGATTACCTTCTGCTTGGCTGAGTGTCGCCATCAGCACGCGGTTACGGTCGGCATCAGAAATCAGTTTGTCAGTCGCCTTGAACCAGGCTTGTTTTGTTTTTTGATCCTGGTGTTCATGTTGATTGACCCACAGCAGGAACTCAGCCAAATCATAATCGTTAGTGAATTCTCGCCGCGCCTGGTCCAGGACGCGCTGGAGCAGCACCGGATCAGGTTTGGCCTGCGTCAACAGAGTTTGTAGATAGGCACGTTTGGCCTGATCAACTGTAATGTGTGAAATCTCCTGCAACACTGCATCCGGGCCGCGCTGCGCTAAGATCCATTTCACCCGGCGATTAGCCGATAGGTCTGTACGACGCTGATACTCCACCAGGATATCAGCCAACCATGTCTGTGCCTCGGCGTTGAAGTCCCGCGGCTGCCCCTGGATAAAGAAAGAGCGTTTTAGATTGCCGTTCTTATCCGGTGCGATCTTTAACTGGCGCTCAACACCGCCGCGATTCTCATCAACAAAAAGATACCCATTGTTGCCCAGTGTTTGTATATCCGTACCATCCTGTGTGAACTCGATATTTTTCGCCTGCAACTGGACGTTATCGTTATTTTTACGCCAGGAAGATCTAATCTCTGTGTCTGACATACTCTGCTGGTGTTCGCGATCAACGCCAGATCTGCCGACCTGTTTTTTAAATTGTGATCGCAAACTGCCAGGCATGAAAAACAGCATACCCAAAGCGAAAACTACAGCAGTCACCCAAAAAGAATAATTAACGCGGCTCGATTCCCTTCTAAACATTTCGTCCTTCCCCTCGAAATTTATTGTCCGATGAACGACACTCCCGGCTACGGGTACGCTAACGAGACAAACCGTCTAACAGCAGTCTCATGTTAACAAAAAGTACCCACTCGCTCACTTGCTGGATATGCGAGTCCGACCAGAAGGCGCCGTATTTGTTTAAGTTTTCAGGTAGCGGCAAGTTACCGAAATAAGGCTTTTTAGTCATTGCCTGTCCAATGGCTGTAAGCCCGCGCTTGAACTGTTTGTAAACCTCATCCGACTTAGCAAACGCCGAGTCCAAAACGGGCGGCATGTCTTCGTTGTAATAGCCGTAATCGTGATGTAGGAGTTTCATCATCGCAGCGTCAGTTTCCTCAAGGTGTTTTTGAATGGCAGAACCGGCAATTAGTTGGCGCGTATTTCAGCCAGCATGTTGCTCGTGTCCAGCAGAAATTTGTCGTATTCTACCTGCCCGCTATCGATCTTGATCAGCCGGTCCGCCAGATAGTAGTAGCGATCATCATGGCTGATGACGATGACGGTCTTACCTCTGGCTTTAAGTTCGGGAAGAAGATCGAGGTAGAAGACATCCTTGAAGTATGGGTCTTGATCGGCGGCCCATTCATCGAAGATATAGATGGGACGGTCCTCCAGGTAAGCGACTAAGAGAGCCAAACGCTTACGCTGCCCCTGCGATAGAGCTACGGTGGAGAAAACTCCTTGCTTGATCTCGACCTTGTGCTCTAGTTGCAGGCGCGCCAGGTACTCATGAGCCCGGGAATCCAAATCCTGCGCCTCTATTCCGAGTAAGCTTTCAAAGAGGAAAGAATCCGAGAATACAACGGAGAAATTCCGGCGGTAAGATTCGAGCGTTTCATCGGTTAGTGTCTGGCCCGCAAAACGGATTTCACCACTGCCAGGAGTGTACAGTCCGGCCAGCAGCTTCAAGAGGGTCGTTTTACCACTCCCATTGCCGCCAATCAGAAAAACCATTTCACCTGCAAAAAAACTCAGATTAATAGGACCTAACACGAAGTCGCTGTTGTCTCGCTCATGGTGGTAAATATGCTTCACGTCCACCAGTTCCAGAACTTCGTGTCGCAGACTCGGGGAAAGGTTCGCAACCTGGCTGTGTTCGGTCTCCTGAGCAGAGAGAGACAGGCCCAATGCTGCTAATTTCCCTAGGGCTATGTTGGCATTGCTGAGACTGGCAAGCGTGTTCATGATGCTGTCCAGAGGAGTCACCATATAGAGGACTGTAATTACAGAGGCTGCGATCACTTCCATACTGATTGCGCTGATAGTGGGGAACCAAAGAATCAGGACGCCTGTGAAGATAAAGAAGAGGGCCTGCCCCCAACCAACGCCGGCGATGAAGTAGGCCATTGCCTTAATGTTGTGGCGCCGCAAGGCATCCGCGGTTCGGGAAAGCACTTCATTGAAGAAAACATGCCGTCGCTGGCGATGTAGTTTCAATTCTTTCGTTCCCTCGGTTAAGGCGCGAAAGTGATTGTACAGAGCGTCCGTTTCATCGCGTGCCAGCTTTTGCAAACGGCTACCCTTAATTATCGGAAGCCGGTAACTGATTGCTCCCACGACGATAAAACCCAGGACCAATACGAGGACGTATCCTGATAGCCAGCCGATAAAAACGAGGCATCCGATGACCTTCGCAGCATTGATGCAAAGCAGCGGGATAAACAGCAAGGCATTTGTGATAGTCGCCACATCAGTTGTGAGTGCGGCCAGGAGACGGGGCGCGCCGATCTCTTCCAGTTGTCGCAAAGAGGTCGCCAGAATTTTGCGACTGAGCCTGATTCGCAAATCAAAAGTGGCGTCGTGTCCCAACCGGCACAGCAAGAAATCGGATAAGTATCTGGATACCAGCATCAGCACACACAACCCTATGAAGATCCAGACCAGCCTGTTTGTGGAAGGTCTGTGTGTACTCAAGGCTGTCGTAATCCAGGCGAGTAACCCGGCACTGCTGGCTCCGCTAATAATGCCAAAGACAATAGCGAACACCACCGTAGTGCGCGAGAATCTCAAAAGAAATTGAAGTAATTTCATATCGAGCTCAATTCATTGGCGATGAAGAATGAAAGTTCTCTTGTTTGAGCGGCGCGCTGCTCAAGATTTCACGAGACATGCTTTTCCAAATGCGGGACTGCAGCGGCCGCTTGGCCATCAATGGGAAGAAAGAGGACGTCTTCCGGCATTGGGTCGATCGGCGTGTAATCACGTCCGACCAGGAAATCCGGTCTCGCCATCATGGACTGCACCGGAATGTTCTCGGTGCTATTGAAGGATATCAGTGTCACGACTCGATCAAAGGGAGAGATGTTGTTGGGCGAACCATGCGCGAGATTGCTATGAAAGAAGAGCACCGAGCCACTCGGGCCTTTCGGCGCTACGATGCCCCGCTCTGTGACGAGTCTGGCAATGATTTCTTTAGGAAGCGAATACTTGAGGTTGGCAGTCAAATTATTGATCCATTCCGGGCTCTCCTGGTAAACACTCGGCGTTCCTGATTTCACATTACTGTTTAGCCCGCGCGCTGGAACATCAAATATTCCCCACTTATGCGACCCGGGAATCAGGAAAAGCGGTCCATTAAATTCCGTCACGTCGTCAATGAAGATGGCCGCGGTAAGGACACGCGGCGATGGCAATCCATCCTCGTTGTGCCAGAAGATGTAGTCCTGGTGCCATTCCCACACATCACCGCCGAAAGCAGCCTTGGCATTTATCTTGAACTGGTAAACATACACGCCGCTTTCGAGAATCTGCCGGGCAGGGTTAACGAGTTTCGGATGACGTGATAAGCGACGAAAGATTTCGTTGGCCATATGCGAGCCATAAACGGAGCGAACAATGAAGCCCTCTTTCTCGATCACTCGTCTGGGCGAATCCTCGCCAAAGACGGTCGGCAACTCATTTCTGAGGACCTCAACCTCTTCCGTAGAAAAGCACTCCGGCAAGAGCAAGTATCCATTTTCATCGTAAAATTCCATTTGAGCTTGTGTCAGGTCCATAATTTGACTCCTTGCTCTCATCTGGGGCAGGGAGAGGCCCCGCCACACGAGCTGAAAAAAATAGTTTTAGCTGGAAGGTAGAGGTTTACGCCTGGGGCTGAGCCTCTAGGAGTACCTCATCCAGGCAAGATTTGAGTTGCTCCGCCAGGGCTTTCACGTAAGGCTCGCGCATCAGGGTAAAATGATCACCCGGTACGATGCGTACGTCCGGTTTGTCTCTCACGAAATCACTCCATTGGGCCGCGACATGATCAGGCTGCGTGCTCCCTTGCTGCTGAGCGATGAAGAGTGTCAATGGACCAAAACCGGTGCGCGGCACATATTTGCGCATAGCGCGGACATTATTCTTAAAGACGTAATAAAAACGCCGCAGCTCGGACAGCTCGAGATCAGGTGAAAGGACGTGCGAAGTTCGCCCCAGTTCCAGCACATGATCCAGTAGCTCTTCCGGGTCCAACTGAAGCAACTGATTCCAATCGAACGTCACGTGCTCCCAGGCAAGTCCCAGGTCCCTCGCGAAACTGATGATGAAATCCCTTTCATCAAGTTCGATCTCAGTCTCTGCGGCGTTCGGCGGGCTGCTGTCAAAGAGTGTAAGTAGCAAAACAGTCTCCCCTTGCAGATATAACTGCTGGACCATCTCAAACGCTACGCTGCCACCCATGGACCATCCACCCAGCAGGTAAGGACCGCACGGCTGGATCCGGCGTATCTCGTGTAGATAATGCGCGGCCATTTCCTCTACGCTTGTATGCACCACGTGTCCGTTATAGAGGCCGTAAGATTGAAGGCCATAAAATGGCTGGTCGGGACCAAGGTGCCGCGACAGGCTTGCATAACACAACACATGCCCTCCACCCGGATGGACGCAGAAGAACGGTAGCCGTGAGCCGCCGCCCTGAATTTCTATCACCGACGAGGACTCACCAAGTGCAGTCAGAGAGGTGGTGTGCTTGCGCAGCAGGCTAGTCTGGTGTTCGATAGTCGCATCTTGAAAAAGTGAGGCGAGCGGCAGTGTTATGCCGAGCGCTTGCTGAATACGTGACATGAGACGTGCGGCCATCATGGAGTGCCCGCCTAGTTCAAAGAAATTATCTCTAACGCCGATCCGGCGCGCGGGCAGAACTGATTTCCAAATCTGTTGAAGCTTTAATTCGAGAAGATCACGCGGGGCAATGAAGCTGCTCAGTTCTGAGTCAGCGCGCTCCGGCCGTGGCAATGATCGCCGGTCCACCTTCCCATTGGGCGTGAGCGGGAAATTCTCGAGCAGCACGAAGGCTGAAGGTATCATGTATTCCGGCAGCTTACTTTGGAGATATTGGCGCAGTTCACGCACCGTAATCTTCGCGCTCCGATCGGGAATTATGTACGCGACGACGCGCTTCTCATTGGGCGTGTCTGCACGAGTGACGACAACTACCTCATTTACGGCTGGATGGCCTCCCAGCGCTGATTCGATCTCGCCGAGTTCGACCCGGAATCCGCGTATCTTGATCTGATGATCTATGCGCCCGAGGTATTCAATGTTGCCTTCCGGCAAGAATCGCGCGCGGTCTCCTGTTTTGTAGAGCCGAGCCCCGGGCTGCGATGAGAAAGGGTTGGGAATAAATTTCTCGGCCGTCAAATCCGGGCGATTAAAGTAGCCGCGCGCGAGGGCTACTCCTCCGATAAACAACTCTCCCGGAGTCCCAACCGGCACCGGATTCAAATATTTGTCGATCAGATAAATTTCCGTATTCGCAATGGGCCGACCTATCGAAGGGTGCGATGACCATAGCTCCGGCAGCGCTTCCAGCGTGAAGGATGTAACGACGTGGCTCTCCGATGGGCCATAGTGATTATGCAGCACGCACTTCTCCAGCCGGCTAAATAGATCAATTATTGGTTTAGTGATCTGCAATTGCTCGCCCGTGGTAATTACCTCTCTGAAACTACGGAAGAGTTCTGGACGCGTGCTGTAGATCTCGGCCAGTTGTTGCAGGACCACGACAGGAAGCACAAGTTTCTCAACTTGTATTCGCGAAAGGTATTCCCCTAGCCCTACCATGTCCACACGTAAGGTCTCGGGCACGATGTAGAGTGTGCCGCCCGAACACCAGGCAGCGAACATCTCGTGGAAACTCGCGTCGAAGCTCAACGAGGCGAATTGCAGCGTGCGTGCACCTCTTGACAGCACCGAGTAATGCCAGTGGATCAGATTAACCAGGGCCTGGTGTGATAGACCTATGCCTTTGGGAACGCCTGTAGAACCGGAAGTATAGATAACGTAGGCTAAATTATCGGGCAGCAGACGGCTGGATAGATTTACCGTGGGTTGGCAATTAATCTTATCTTTATCGGCATCCAGACAGACTACTTGCAGCTCATCAACCGAACATCTATCACTCAACTGCTGCTGCGTCAGTAACACTTTTGCGCCTGAATCTCGCAGCATGAAACTCAATCGTTCAGTCGGGTAGGCGGGATCAAGTGGTACGTAGGCGCTGCCAGCCTTGAGGATGCCGAGCACGCCGATCGCCATCTCAAGAGAGCGTGGCAGCATAATGCCTACCGGCACATCCGGCCCTGCGCCCAGTTCTCTCAGGCAGTGCGCAACCTGATTAGCTTTGTCATTTAGTTCAGCGTAGGTCGCCTGCTGATCCTCATATATAACTGCGACTTCATCCGGAGTCTGTTCTACCTGCGATTCAAACCATTGAGGCAAACACACGTCGAGGGGATAGGCAGCGGCGGTAGCATTCCAGTCAATAACCAACTGCTGTCGTTCGGCTGGCGTTAGCACCCGCAAATCCGCGACTGTTTGCGTGGGGTCTGCGGCCATGCTCTCTAACAACTGCCTAAAATGTTCAATCATGCGTGTGATTCTGCCGTCGTTGAACAAAGTCGTATTGTATTCAACAGTCCCAGACAGGCCGCCATCACTCTCCTCCTGCATCAGGAAAGTAATGTCGAACTTCGCTGTGCCGCTCTCGCTCTCCAAAAAATCAAACTTCAGTCCGGAAATCTCCAGTGCCTGCGCGGGCGCGTTTTGTAATGCAAACATCACCTGGAATAACGGTGGGTGGCTCAAATTCCGCTGTGGCTGCAACTCTTCGACTAGCTTTTCGAACGGTAAATCTTGATGCGTGTAAGCCCCCAGGCAGACCTCGCGCACTCGCTTCAACAACTCGGTCACGCTGGGATTACCGCTCAGATCGGTATGCAGCACCAGCGTGTTGGCGAAAAACCCAATCAGGTCTTCGGTGCCACCGTGATGACGATTAGCGATAGGCGTGCCAGTGACGATCTGATCCTGTCCGCAGTAACGTGAAAGCAATACTTGGAATGCTGCCAACAACACCATAAATAACGTCACCCCTTCGCGTTGGCCCAACTCTTTAACTTCTCTGATTGAGCTTGCCGAAAGTGTGAAGGACTCCAACTTGCCCGCGTACGTCTGAGCTGTGGGACGCGGATAGTCAGTCGGCAATTCGAGCAGCGCCGGCGCTCCCGCCAACTGCCGGCGCCAGTACGACAACTGTGCTTCCAGCACTTCTCCTTTCAGCCACTCGCGCTGCCACACCGCAAAGTCCGCATACTGAATCCCCAACTCCGCCAACGGCGACGCCTGCCCCGCCGCATATGCTTCGTAGAGCGCCGCCACCTCCTTCACCAGCACTCCCATCGACCAGCCATCGCTCACAATGTGGTGCATCGTCAGCAGCACCACATGTTCGCTGGCCGCCAAACGCAACACTCTGATCCGCAGCAACGGCCCTT
>Ga0065712_10068420_pt1 | contig 10770 bp, 6 predicted proteins | sample MisRhiReplicate1_FD_59099 | JGI IMG/M metagenome (GOLD analysis project Ga0065712, IMG submission 59099) | Miscanthus rhizosphere microbial communities from Kellogg Biological Station, MSU, sample Rhizosphere Soil Replicate 1: eDNA_1 v3... | ecosystem: Host-associated > Plants > Roots >...
GCCGCGCGATCGGGCCAGACGATGACCGGATGGGGCAGGCGCCGGTGGCCGTCCTCGGCTACGGGTTCTGGGAGCGCGCGCTCGGCGGTGATCCCGGTGTGATCGGCCGGTCGCTGACCGTCAACGGCGTGACTGTCACCATCGTCGGTGTCGCCGCGCGCGGCTTTACCGGCCTGCAGCCCGGTGAAGTGACGGACGTCTTCCTCCCGCTCGTGCCACTCCAGCCGGCGTTCTACAGCGAGCCGGACATGCTCGCGAGCCAGCGGTACTGGAACTGGCTGGTCGTCGGCCGCCTGAAGGCGGGCGGTGATCCCGAGCACGCGCGTCAGGAAAGCGAGCAGCTGCTCCGACAGGAGCTGATGACGCGGCCATCCTCGGCCACCCGGCTCGACATGCCGCGGCTCGAGGTCACGGAGTTCGACCACGGCTTCGATCGGCTGCGCGAGTCATTCGGCAAACCGCTCCGAGTGCTCGGACTGATCGTCGGCGCCGTGCTGCTCATCGCGTGCGCCAACATCGCGGGCCTGCTGTTGACGCGGGCGAGCGCGCGACAGCGTGAGTTCGCAACGAGGTTGTCGCTCGGCGCCGGGCGGGGACGCCTGGTTCGTCAGGTGCTGACCGAGAGCGCACTGCTCGTCGGCCTGGGCGGCGCTGTGGGGCTCGCGCTCGCCTTCGCGCTCCGGTACGCGCTGCCTGCGGCGCTCAACGAATCGCCGGATCCGCTGATGCTCGACATGTCCGCCGATGTCTGGCTGGTCGGCTACTCTGGCGCGATCTGCGCCTTCACGGCGCTCGCGTGCGGCGTCCTACCCGCGCTTCGCGCTCCACGTGTGGGGCTGCGGACGGCGATCGCGCGCGCGGCGTCAACGAACACCACGGCCGCCCCGCGCTTCTGGGCAGGCAAGGCGCTCGTGGCGGTTCAGGTGGCAGTCTCGCTGCTGCTCCTCGTGGGAGCGGGGCTCTTCGTGCGGACGTTGTCGAACCTGCGCGCCGAGGCCCTCGGGTTCCGTGCCGATCACCTGCTGCTGTTCGAGATGAACGGCACGCTGAACGGGCTCAAGGACGATCGACTCCAGGCGCTGTACGACCAGGTGTACACGCACGTCGCGTCGATTCCAGGCGTGACGAGCGCGTCGCTGTCGCGGTGGGGGCTTTTGAGCGGCGATTCGACAAGCGATGGCGTCACCGTGCCGGGACGAAAGGACTCAGTCCACGCAGACATCCACTACATCTTTCCCGGCTACTTCCAGACAATGGGTGTGCCCCTGCTACTGGGCCGCGACGTCAACGATGCGGACACCGCGTCGGCGCCCCTGGTCATCATCACAAACCGGGCCTTTGCGACGAAGGCCTTCGGAACTAGCCCTGCGATAGGCCGCACGCTGCAGGTGGACGACAAGACGGTCACGGTCGTTGGCCTGGCGGCCGATGTGCGCTTCGACGACCTTCGGACGGCGCCGCCGCCTACGGTGTACGTGCCATTTCGTCAGCACAGGCAGCACGTCGCCACCTTCGCCCTGCGGACGGCCAGCAGCCCGGCGGACATCATTCCCGTCGTGGAGAAGACCGTAGCGCAGGTTGCGCCCGACGTGCCGCCGTACCACATGCGCACGCAGGAGCAGCAGATCGAGGACGCCGTCCGTCGCGAGCGGTTGTTCGCGTCGCTGGTCTCGGGCTTCGCCGTGGTCGGGGCCCTGCTCGCCTGCCTCGGGATCTATGGCACGTTGGCCTACTCGGTGGCGCGCCGCACGTCCGAGATCGGACTCCGCGTCGCGCTCGGGGCGCCGAGTGCCAGTGTCGTCTGGCTGATTCTGCATGAGTCTGTCTGGCCGGTCGTCGCGGGCATTGTGGTGGGCCTCGCCGGCGCATTGGGGCTCACGCGCCTGATCGAAAGCATGCTGTTCGGGCTGACGCCGCAGGACCCGGTCACCTACGGCATTGCCGCCGCTCTGCTCCTGGCGAGCGCCATCGTCGCCGCCTGGATTCCTTCCCGCCGCGCCGCGCAACTCGATCCGATGACGGTTCTGCGCTGCGAGTGAAGTCATGGCGAACTAAAGGTCGGCCCTACTTGCGTACTGGCAGGCCGAGCTAAAGCTCGGCCGTCCATGCGCCTTCACGCACGAAGCCCCCGCACCAAGCACGAGGCACCAAGCACCGCACGTAGCACCCCGCACCTAGCCAAAAGCACGGGCGATGGTTGACACGCTACTGTATGTATTCTACAGTAGCATTCATACGCTCATGCCAGACGACTCCGAGGTACTCCTGAAGGGCACGCTCGACATGCTGATCCTGAAGGCGCTCGACCTGCAGCCCATGCACGGCTGGGGCATCGGCGAGCGCATCGCGCAGCTGTCGCGCGACGTCTTCCATGTGCAGACCGGCACCCTCTACCCCGCCCTGCAGCGGCTGCTCCGGCGCGGATGGATCGCCGCGGAGTGGAGCACCACCGACGCCGGGCGCCGCGCGCGGTACTACCGGCTGACAACGGCCGGCCGGAAGCACCTTGAAACGGAACGCGCGTCCTGGGAACGCGCGAGCCTGGCCGTCCGGCGCATCATGAGCGCGGAGTCCTGAGGCATGTCCTGGCTCGCTGGTGTCGGTCAGCGCGTGCGCGAGCTGCTCAAGCCGTCGGGCCTCGACGCCGACCTGAACGCCGAGCTCCAGCAGCACTTCGATCACGAGCTCAACCGGCAGCTCGCCTCCGGCGTTCCGGAAGAAGAAGCGCGCCGGCGCGCCAGGCTGCGCGTCGGACGACTCGACCTGGCCAGCGAGGCCGTCGCCGAGGAGCGAAGCGGCCGCGTCCTGGCGGATGCGGCGCGGGACCTGCGTTTCGCCGCTCGCGCGCTCAGGCGCAATCCCGGCTTCACCGCGGCGGTCGTGATCTCGCTGGCGCTCGGCGTCGGGGGCACGACAGCAATCTTCAGCGTGGTCCGCGCCGTCCTCCTGCGCCCACTGCCATATCCGCAGTCCCGCCAGCTCCATCTCGTTCGCATCTGGTGGAATGATTTCTCGGCATCGCTCTCGGTTGCGGACTATGTGGCGCTCCAGGAGCAGAGTCGTGGCGTCGCCGAGATTGGGGCCGTCTTCTTTCCGGACGGAGGCTTCGCGATGGCGGGCCCTGACGGTCCCGAGGTACTGAAGGGCATGTTCGTAACGGACGAGCTCACTGGCGTGCTCAGAGTCTCGCCCGTCGTCGGACGTGGCTTCTCCGGAAATCCCGCGGAGTGCCAGGCGCTCATCGGGCATGATCTGTGGCAGCGGCAGTTCGGCGCCAGTGCCGACGCGATTGGCCGCCGCCTTGTGCTCGATGGTGAATCGTGCGCGGTCGTCGGTGTCATGCCGGCGGGATTTCACGTTCCGGGACAGCGCGACGACGAGGTCTGGGTGCGTGGCCGCCTGAAGCCGCCCACTCGCCGCGGTGGCTTCTTCCTCGACACGATTGCGCGGGTGCCGGACACCGTCACGCCAGAGGCCGCGGCGGAGCGGCTCACGTCACTCGTCACTCCAGTGCTCCGCGATCGGTACGGCATCACAGACCGGTGGAGGTACGGGCTGCGCGCCGAGCAAGACGTGCTCGTCGGCGACGTGCGCGAGACGCTGTTGCTCACCTTGTCTGCTGTGGGACTTGTACTCCTCATCGCAATTGCGAACGTCGCCAACCTGCTGCTCGCCCGCGGTACCGTGCGCACGCGGGAGTTGGCAGTTCGCGCCGCACTCGGCGCCGGCCGTGCCCGCCTCGCCCGGCAGTTGCTGGCCGAGTCGGCGCTCCTGGGCTTGGTGGGAGGCGGACTGGGACTCATCCTGGCGATGCTGGGCATAGACCTCGCGCGAAACGCCGCGGCCGTTGTGGTGCCGCGGATGGACGAGGTCCGACTCGACCCGGCCGTCGTGGTGTTCGCTTTGGCAGTTGGAGTCGCGGCGGGGCTCGTCGCTGGAGTGATGCCGCTCGTGCGCGTGCCTTGGGGAGCGCTGGGCACGTGGCTCCGGGAAGGCGGGCGCGCAACGGGTGAGGGCCTGCGTGACGGACGCCTCCGGCGCGTGCTCGTCATAGCGGAAATCGGGTTGACGCTCACGGTGCTCACCGGCTCGGCTCTGCTAGTCAAGAGCCTGGTCCGTCTCCAGCGCGAGGATCCCGGGTTTCGGCCCGAAGGCGTATTGTCGTTCCTCATCAGCCTCCCGCCCGAACCTTACAAGGATAAGGATCGGACGGCGGCATTCGTTACGGACCTCGACACCAGACTTCGTGCCTTGCCCGGCGTGACAACGGTGGCCGAGGCCTCGTCTCTGCCACCGGACTTGCTTACGTTCTCGAACAACTACAGCGTCGAGGGCCCGACGCTGGACACCGCAGGCGCAAGCGGTGTCGCCGAGTGGAACATGGTCAGCCCGGACTATTTCCGGGCGCTGGGGATCGCCCTCGTGCGCGGCCGTGCCTTCGAGGACAGCGATCGCGACGCCGCGCCGAGCGTCGCCGTCGTGAACGAGGCGTTCGTCCGCCGGCACTATCTCGACGGCCACGCCCTCGGCAAGCGCCTGAAGGGCGGCGACTGGAATCCGCGAGAGCCATGGACGACGATCGTTGGCGTGGTGCGCGACGTGCCGTACGAGCGCGGCGTGTGGGGCGGTGCGCACCCGATGGTGTACACCGCCCTGGCGCAGAACATGTGGTACGGCTCGCCGTACGTTGTCATCAAGTCCGGCGGTGACCTGGCGGCGCTGGTTCCAGCGGTACGGAGCGTCGTCGCTGGACTCGACTCGCGTATCCCTCTCCGCGATGTCCTTACCCTGAGTGACGTCCTGCGCCGCTCCACGACAGTGCCGCGATTCCGCGGCGCCCTGTTCTCAATCCTGGGAGGATTGGCACTGGCGCTCGCAGCGACGGGTACCTACGGCGTCATGGCGTACCACGTCAGCCGGCGCCGACGCGAGACGGCGATTCGGCGGGCGCTCGGCGCGAGCGTCGGCCAGGTCGTCAGCATGGTGCTCGGCTCGGGCATGCGGCTGGCGGTCACCGGCGTCGTGCTAGGCGCCATCGGCGCGCTCCTTACGACGCGCAGCCTGTCGTCGCTGCTCTTCCGCGTCGAGCCGCGAGACCCGTCCGTCCTCATTGCCTCCGCCGTCCTGGTCACGCTGGCTGCATTCGTCGCGTGCGCTCTCCCCGCCATGCGAGCTGGACGAACCGATCCGGCCGCGATCCTTCGCGACGAGTAGACGGCCGAGCTGAAGCTCGGCCCTACGTACGCTTTGTCGTGACGTACGTAGGGCCGAACTTCAGTTCGGCCAATTGTTGTATGAATGTGCAGGGGGCGACACTCGTGCACACTCGACGACTGGGCAATTCCGATCTACACATCACGCTGGTGGGCTTCGGCGCCTGGGCCATTGGCGGTGGCGACTGGATGTTCGGCTGGGGCCCGCAGGACGATGCGGACTCCGTGAAGGCGATCCACCGAGCGGTCGACCTCGGTATCAACTGGGTCGACACGGCGGCGGCGTATGGCCTCGGGCATTCCGAGGAAGTCGTTGCCCGGTCGCTTCGCGAAATGCCGGCGTCGCGGCGGCCGTATGTGTTCACGAAGTGCAGCCTCGTGTGGGACGCTACGCGCACGTTGTCGCACAGCCTGCGGCCCGACTCGCTGCGCAAGGAAGTCGACGGAAGCCTGTCGCGCCTCGGCGTCGATGCGATCGACCTGTATCAGATTCACTGGCCCCGCTGGGGCGCTTCGGCGGCCGGACACGATCCCGGTCCCGTTGACGAGGCATGGCGGACACTCGAGGACATCAGAAAGGAAGGCAAGGTCCGCCACATCGGCGTCTCGAACTTCACGGTGGCCGACCTGGAAGCCGCGTCCGATGTCGCGCCCGTGACGAGCCTGCAGCCGCCCTACTCGGCGCTGCGGCGCGACATCGAGCAGGACGTCCTGCCATGGTGCCAGGCGCACGGCGTAGGCGTCATCGTCTACTCGCCGATGCAGTCGGGGCTGCTGACTGGCGCCATGACGCGCGAGCGCTTCGCGTCGCTGGCGACGAGCGACTGGCGCCGGAAAGCGAAGTACTTCCAGGAGCCTTATTTCACGCAGGGGCTCGAGCTGGTCGAGCGTCTGCGCACCGTGGGGTCGAAGTACGGCAGGTCGCCGAGCGAAACCGCCATCGCGTGGACGTTGAAGCACCAGGCCGTCACCGCGGCCATCGTTGGCGCCCGCCGCCCCGAACAACTCGACGGCATCGTCGGTGCTGCCGACTTCACGCTCAGCGACGAAGACATGCGCACGATCGGATAGTACCCGTGCTGAGTGCTTGATGCTACGTGCCGAGTGCGGTGCTGCGTGCTGGGTGCCATGTGCACAGCACTGAGCACCGCAGCACGGCACGCAGCACGGGCACCACGCACCGCAACGCGGCACAAGGCACGCAGCACCGCACCAGGCACCCGGCACCAAGCACGGATACTGTCCTACTACCAGGCTCCAAAGAACCCGTCGCGCGATTCGATCTCGACGGGGACCCCGAAGGCTTCGGACAGCACGGCGCTCGTGAGGACATCAGCTTTCGGCCCATCGCGATAGACCCGGCCATCCTTCAACACCACAACGCGATCGATCTCCGGAACGATGTCAGGCAGGTGGTGTGTGACGAGGATGATGTTGGTGCCGCGCTGCGCCAGCGCGCTCAGCCGTGAGGTGAAGTCGCGGCAGGCGCGAAGGTCCAGGCTGTTGGTCGGCTCATCCAGTACCAGCGCCTGCGGGCGATGAGCCAGGGCTCGCGCGACCAGCACCCGGCGGGCCTCCCCCGACGACAGCTCGTTCACCTGACGCCCCGCGAGGTGGGCGGCCTCCATGATGTCGAGCGCCGCTCGGGCCCGCGCTTCCATGTCGGGCAGCACCGTGTGGTGCGGCCACAGACCCACGGCGCCGAAGAAGGCCGAAAGCACCAGCTCGCGCCCGGTGATCGGCCTCGTGCAAGTCGCCATCAGATCGTTGGTCACAATCCCGAGGTGCTCGCGCAGCTCCGAGAGCACCCAGCGGTCTCGTCCCAGCACGCGGAGCGCGGCGTCGGGCGCGACGACAGGGTACAGCTCTCGAGTGACGAGCTTGATGAGCGTCGACTTGCCCGAGCCGTTCGGCCCAAGAATCGCGACGTTCTGCCCCGCTGGAATGGTGAGCGAGAATCGATCCAGGACTCGCGTCAGGTCGCGGTAAACGGTCAGGTTGCTGAACTCGAGCAGCGGAGCTGGCACGACCGAGAACTCTACCACCCGCCATCAACCGCACCCTCCGACCCCATGAACCCCCGAACCCCCGGGGGCAGTGATACGCTTTCCTCTCATGTCCGTTCATCACGTCAGCCGCCGCAGTTTTCTGCAGTCCGTCGCCGGCGCCGCCGTGGCCGGGCCGTTCCTGAGCCGAGGAATACGCGCCGCCCAGACCGTCCGCCATGCCAGCATCGGCTCGTCGGGCCAGGCGTTCTCCGACATCATGTCGTTCGCCGAGCACCCCGCGTTCGACCTGGTGGCCGTCGCCGACGTCGACTTGTGCAAAGTCGATCAATTGCTGGTCAAGTTCCCGAAAGTCCGCGTCTACCAGGACTGGCGCGAGCTGTTGAAGAAGGAACGCGACCATATCGATTCGGTCAACGTGTCGACACCGGATCACATGCACTGCATCGTGGCGGTGGAGGCGCTGAAGCGCAACAAGCCCGTGTACGTGCAGAAGCCGCTGTGCAACACGCTGCACGAAGTGCGCCTGCTCACCGATCTGGCGCGCAAGCGCGGCCTCACGACGCAGATGGGTATCCAGGTGTCGTCATCGAAGGACCAGCGCTACGGCGAAGCGCTGGTGCGAAGCGGCATCGTCGGCAAGATCAAGGAAGTCCACACGTTCTCGAACAAGAGCTGGGGCGACGACAAGCCGCTGGTCGACCGAGTGGATGCAGTGCCACCGACACTCGACTGGGATCAGTGGCTCGGCGTCGCGGAGGCGCGACCCTTCAAGCGCGACGTTTACCACCCCGGCGAGTGGCGCAGGCGCGTTGGCTTCGGCACCGGCACGCTCGGCGACATGGGGTGCCACATCTACAGCCCGCCGTATCGCGCGCTGGGACTGACCTCGCCGATCAGCGTCATGGCATCCGGCCCCGCGCCGGGCGCGGAGAACTGGGCAAAGCGCGCGAAGGTCAAGCTGACCTACCCGGGTACGCAGTACACCGCGGGCAACACGGTGGACGTCTGGTGGTACGACGGCGGGGAGATGCCGCCGGCCTCGATCCTCGAGCCGGTGGGCACGCGCGTGCCAGAGCAGGGGAGCATCGTCATCGGTACCGACGGGATTATCGTCCTGCCGCACACCAGCGCGCCGGCGTTCGTGCTGCCGGCCGACAAGGGCGCGAACCTGCCGACGATCGATTTGGCCGAGCGCGATCACTACGCGGAGTTCATCGAGGCGGTGCTGGCGGGTGGCAAGACGCAGTGCTCCGCCGGCTTCGATTACGCGGGCCCGCTCACCGAATCGGTGCTCATCGGCAACGTCGCCGCGCGTTTCCCGGGAGAGACACTCGCATTCGACGGCAAGGCGCTGCGCTTCACCAACAAGGCCGAAGCGAATCAGTACCTGACGCGGACTTATCGGAAGGGCTGGACGATTCGTACCTAGGCCGGGCGCTACCAGTCGGGAGAATCGAGCCGGTACTGGTGCCTGATGTCGCGCGCCTGTCCGGGGTACACACCCGCGCGGCGGGCGGAGTCGGCGGCATCGCTCATGAGCCGCCTGAACTTCAGCGCCGCGGCCTTGAGGTCGCTGTAGTAGTCGCTGCAGCCTGCCGACACCTTGCCGTCGTCGAAGCCTTCCCAGATGGCGAACCAGTCGCGATCGCCGTGCGAAGACGGACCGCGGCCGGAAAGGCATTGCCCGACGAGCGTCTCCCAGGATCGATCGATCTGATCGGCTTTCTTCGCCGCTTCCGAGATGAACCGCTCGTAGCCTTCGGTGGCGTCGTTACGATCCGCGTCAGGATCGGATGCCGGCGTGCTGTTCATCGAGTCCACCATGCGCCGTCCAGACGAGGCAGGTGCGCTTCCGTCGAGCATCGCGCGGACGTGCTCCGCCGCGACGCCGAACCCGAGCGACTCGGCCTGTCCCGTCAGCTTCATCGTCGCCACGGCGACGACGCGGCCGCTGTGATCCAGCAGAGGGCCACCACTGTTTCCGGGGTTGATCGCGGCATCCGTCTGGATCAGCGTCACCTGGCCCACGCGGCGCAGGCTGCTCACGATGCCGCGCGTGACCGTGTTCTGCAGGCCCATGGGCGATCCGATCGCGACGATCTCCTGCCCTGCCCTGACGTCGGTTGACGATCCAAGCGGCAACACGGGTTGCCCGGCCTTCGCCTTCGACACGTGCAGGACCGCGAGATCCAGATCCGTGTTGCGCGAGGTAACCATCGCCGGCGTCTGATCGCCAGCCCCGCCGCGCAGCGTCACGTAGGTTGCGCCCTCGACCACGTGCGCGTTGGTGATGACGGTGTCGTTCGAGACGAAGAAGCCGGTGCCGCGCCCCTCGGTGGTGTCGACGAGCACGACAGCCGGTATGGCGCTGCTCACGACGTCTTCGACGGACCGCGGCGAGACAGTCCCGCGAGCCGCGGTGTCCGCGGGTGGCGCGGCTGACGGTTTGGCGGACGGCGTCGCCTGTGTGAACAACGTAGGGTCGCTGGGCCACTGCGGCTCACCTGGTTTGGGATCGCCGGACGCTGTGGCTTCAATCGGCTGTGGCGTCTCACCGGGCGCCGGCGTGTGAGCAGCAGCGGGTGGCGCCGGAGTCGGGCGGAGGAACACGTAGGCTATGCCAACGCCAGCGGCAAGCGCGGCGGCCATCAGCAGCAGCGTCGAGAACCCCCGGGCCGGCTTGGGCTGTGCGGTGACGACCGGGGGCGCGACGGGCATTTCAGGCGCGCCGATCGTCACCGACTCTTCGCTGCCGGTGCGCTGGTGCCCACAACGGCATACGTCCACCGTGCAGGGCACGGAACGACTGCATTTCGGGCATCGCCAGGCAGTGATTGCGGCCACGTCAGACCTTCCCGATGGGTTATCGGCCGTTCGTGGCCGAGGTTGACGTCACGTCCTCCAGCAAGTCGGCATCGAGCGTCCAGGGACCCTGGAGGGACGTCGCGCCGGTGAGGCGGGCAAGGCGGGTCAGGAACTCGATTCTGGGGATTGCCCGGGCGCCGAAGGTGGAGAGGTGGCGTGTCTGCTGCTGGCAGTCGATCAGGTCGAACCCCCAGCGCCGGAGCTGCGTAACGAGCGCAACGAACGCCACCTTGGACGCATCGGTCACCCTCGCGAACATCGACTCGCCGAAGAACACACGCCCAATGGCAATCCCGTACAGACCGCCGGCAAGTTCGCCGCCTATCAGCGTCTCAATCGAGTGCGCGTATCCGGCGCGGTGGAGACCGACGTAGGCGTCGATCATCTCGGGCGTGATCCAGGTGCCGGTCTGATCGGGACGCGGTTCCGCGCACGCTTCCATGACGGTCCGAAAGGCGCTGTCGGCACGGATGTCGAAGCCGCCGCGGCGGAACGTGCGCTTCAGCGATCGCGACACGTGCAGCTCGCCTGGCATCAGCACCATCCGCGGGTCGGGCGTCCACCAGAGGACCGGTTCGCCAGGGTTGAACCACGGGAAGCACCCGCGACGGTAGGCGTCGACCAGGCGCGTCATCGACAGCCCGCCGCCGGCGGCGAGCAGGCCGTTCGGGCGTCGAAGGGCG
>Ga0065712_10000499_pt1 | contig 10768 bp, 9 predicted proteins | sample MisRhiReplicate1_FD_59099 | JGI IMG/M metagenome (GOLD analysis project Ga0065712, IMG submission 59099) | Miscanthus rhizosphere microbial communities from Kellogg Biological Station, MSU, sample Rhizosphere Soil Replicate 1: eDNA_1 v3... | ecosystem: Host-associated > Plants > Roots >...
TGCCGTGGGCGTCGATGGCTTCCGAAAGGCCCGGGCAGTTCAGCCACTCCGGGTCCCAGGCCAGCACGCGCGATGCGCCGCGCTCGTCGAGCAGCGCGAGCACGCGTGCGGTGGCAGCGCGATCGTCCGCTTCGTGGTGAACCGTCACGGCGAGGGCTTCCAGCTCGCGCGTGAGCAGCCCCACGAGATCGACGGGAGCGGCCTGCCGGGATGTGAACGCACCTGGATGCTGCAAGCTTCCCGACGGCGGGAGCGTGCCGAGGCGGAGCTGGCGATCGATCGCCGAGAGCACGTTGAGACGTCCGTCGATCATCGGCCCCTGCGCTCCCAGCGCCGCATGAAGGTTTCAGGCGCGAAGGCCGGAAAGTCTCTCTGGCGGGTCCACGCGGAAAGATGCCCGGGCAGCCAGCGGATCCAGCCGTCGCGCGCGAGGAGTCGTGTCGCGCGGGCGGCCAGACTCTGCGCGAGGCGGAAGGCTTTCGGCCGTACCGCCAGGCGGCGCAGCATCCCCAGGCCGGAGGTCGCCCACGCCGGCGTCAGTGAGAGTCGTGTGCTCTCGGCGCGCAGCGACAACAGCATCCGCGGGATGTCGATGCGGACCGGGCAGACCTCGCGGCACGCCCCGCACAGGCTGCTCGCCTGCGGCAGGTCTTCCCAGCCCGCCAGCCCGCGCAGCCCTGGCGTCAGCACCGCACCCACGGGCCCGGGATACACCGAGCCGTACGCGTGGCCGCCAACCTGCTGATAGACCGGACACGCGTTCAGGCAGGCACCACAGCGGATGCAATACAGAATCTCCGCAAGCTCACCGCCCAGCAGCCGGCTCCGCCCGTTGTCCACGAGCACGATGTGCAAATGCTCCGGGCCGTCAGATTCGTCCGTCGCACCAGTCGCACCCTGCGCACCCATCGCACCTTGCGCACCTGTCGCACCCTGCCCCCGTCTCGGCCCGCTGATGATGTTGGTATACACCGTCAGCTTCTGACCGGTGGCGCTGCGTCCGAGCAGCTGGAGCATCACATCCAGATCCGCGAGCGTCGGCACCACGCGTTCGATGCCCATCAACGCGACGTGCACGCGCGGCAGCGTCGTCGTCAGCCGTCCGTTGCCCTCGTTCGTGCAGACGCAGAGGCTGCCCGTTTCGGCGACGCCGAAGTTGCCGCCAGAGATCCCCATGTCCGCCTTGAGGAACCCGGCGCGCAACAGGCGCCGCGCGAACGCCGTCATCTGGGGCACATCGACAACGTCCTCGTCTGTGGCCCCAAGCCCGCGGAAGGACTTCGCGATGTCGTGCCGGCTCTTGTGGATGATCGGCGCAACGATGTGCGACGGATGGTCCTTGTCGACCTGGACGATGAATTCGCCGAGGTCCGTCTCGAGGACGTCCACGCCGGCGCGGGCGAGCGCGGCGTTGAGGTCGATCTCCTCGCTCACCATCGACTTCGATTTCACGGCGGACCGCACGTCGTGCTGCCTGGCGATATCAGCGACGATGGCCACCGCCTGTTCGGCGGTCTCGGCCCAGTGGACGTGGCCGCCGCGGGCGTGAACGGCTGTTTCGAACTGACGGAGGTACTGCCCGAGCTGCCCGACCGTGTGCGCGCGGATGCGCCGCGCGTGATCGCGGACGGCATCGGCCTCGGGAAACGCCGCCATGCCCGCCTCACGGCTGGAGACGAGTTTCTTGGTCGCGCGGTCCATCGCCGCGCCGAGCGCGTGATCCTTCAGCGCGAGATCAACACGAACGTAGAAGTTGAGCGGGGCCGATGTCATGTGGGTTCGGCCGCACCGGCCAGTACCTCCGCGATGTGCTTGACGCGCACGGGGCTGCCCTTGCGGTGCAGTCCGCCGGCGATGTGCATCAGGCAGCTGACATCAGTCGCCACGACGGTGTCGGCGCCGCTGCGTTCGATGCAGGCGATTTTCCGCGCCAGCAGGCTGCCGGAAATCTCGCTCATTTTCACGGAGAAGAGGCCGCCGAAGCCGCAGCATGTGGCCTCCTCGTCGAGGGGGCACCGCTCGATGCCCGCGACACCCTCCAACAGCACGCCCGGCTGGCGCTCCAGGCCCAGGCCGCGCAGGCCGTGACAGGCCGGGTGGTACGCAATGCGCTGGTGCCCGACCGCCCCCACATCGCTGACGCCGAGCACGTCGACGAGGAACGCGGTGAACTCGTAGGTGCGCGCGGCAAGCTTCCGCGCACGTTCCCCATACACCGGATCATCGGCCAGCAGCGCCGGCGCCTGGTGAATCACCATGTCGCCACAGGAGCCGGACGGGACGACGACAGGCACGTCGCTGCGATCGAAGACGTCCACGAGGTGACGCGCCATCGCGCGGGCGTCGTCGAATGAGCCCGCATTGAACGCCGGCTGGCCGCAGCATGTCTGTCCGGCGGGGACGTCCACCTGGACACCAAGCCGCTCGAGCACGTTCACGACGGAAAAGCCGACGTCGGGAAACAGGCTGTCGACGAGGCACGTCACGAGCAGTTGGACTCGGGTGGGACGCGCGGCCGGCGCAGCCCCGGCGGTCGCGTGGCTCACGTCCGATCCTTCGTCTCGTAGTACTTCCGCACGGCCCGCATCGTCGTCCGAAGCTTCTTCTTCTCCGTCTGCTGCGCCAGCGTGTCCTGACGCTTCTCGAGATGCGATTGCTCCCGCTGCAGCTTGTGGAAGCTCTCGAGACGGTCAGCCGGCAGCGTGCCGCCCTCAACGGCGGCTTTCACGGCGCACCGCGGCTCGCTGTCGTGCTGGCAGTCGGTGAAGTAGCAGTTCGCGGCGAGCTGCGTGATGTCGTCGAATGCCTCGCTGACGCCCGCGTCGGCCGTCCAGAGCTGCAGCTCGCGCATGCCGGGCGTGTCGATCAGCAGCGCGCCGCCCGGCAGCGGCACGAGCTCGCGATGGGTGGTGGTGTGCCGGCCGCGGTGATCGCTGTCGCGGACCTCGCGCGTCGCAAGGCGCTCCTCGCCCAGAAGGCGATTGATCAACGTGGACTTCCCCACCCCGGACGATCCGAGGACGGCGATCGTCTGGCCGGGTTCGAGGTACTGCGCAAGCGCGTCGAGCCCCGTGTTGGCGCGGGCGCTCACCACGTGAACGGGCACGGCCAGCCCGGCGCGTCCGGCCTCGAGCCGCCGGGCGTCGACCTGGTCGCCGAGGTCGGCCTTGTTGAGCAGGATCACCGGACGAGCCCCGCTCTCCAACGTCATCGCGAGGTAGCGCTCGAGCCGGCGCACGTTGAAATCGCGGTCGAGGGCGGTGACCAGAAAGGCCGTATCCACGTTGGTCGCGAGGATCTGCTCTACCGTATCGTCACCGGCCACCTTGCGCGAGAACAGGCTCTTGCGCGGCAGAACAGCATGGATCGTCGATCGGCCGCCCGCAATGGTCGTAGCCTTGATCGCGACCCAGTCGCCGACAGCGGGCAGATCGCGACGGCCCTGCGCGTCGTGCCGCAGCCGCCCCGTGACGTCCGCCAGCTCATCGCGCTCGACGCCGACGACGCGGAACGTCGCGCCGTACGCCACCGCGATCCTGGCAGGAACGAGTCCCGCGTCCGCGTGCTCGCGAAATGCCGCGTCGAGCGTGGGGCTCCAGCCCAGTTCTTCCAGCGTCATGCCACTGTCAATCAGCTATCAGCTATCAGCTATCAGCTATCAGCTGCCAGCTGCCAGCTGCCAGCTGCCAGCTACTTACCATCACCACGCGTGGCGAGATCGATCGCATTGAGCGGCACATCCCAGTGCGCCACCAGGATCTCGAACCGCCGCTTCTCCTCGCGCTCGTACTTCGCCTTGTCCGGATACAGCTTCTTGACGAGCGCATCCTCGTCCACCGCCGGCGCATTGGCCGGCTCGACGAGCTCCACCGCGAACGTCCAGTCAGCCCGGCCGTCACCGTGATACGTCGGGACGTAAGTGCGGACGCGGGTGTACTTGCCCGCCTGCTCGAGCGCCTTGAGCAGGGGGTAGTGGTTCCGCGCGAACAGGTCGAGAAACTCGTCCTGGTAGCCCCACTGGACGGTGTAGAAGTACCAGGTCGTCTTGGCCGACTCGGCCGACTTGGCCGGCGCCTGGGCCGCCACGCCGGCGGCCAGAGATAGCCCGAAGATGACCATCGACAAGAAACGCTTGCCCACGCGTATCCTCCCGCGTGCCCGCCGGCGGTCGAAGTCCGCCCAAGGCCGCATGTCGCTGGGAATTATAGCCGTCCTGCCCGGCCGGCCCGCCGAATCCAGTCATTAATTCAGATTATGAAGTTTGCGTCATCAAAACCTGACGTTGTAGTCTAGCCAGACACCCCGGACCATGGCGGTCTCGATGTCGAGGCCTTGCCCGCCGGGCCGCGCGGGCCCGACGGCCCGGGCAAGGAGACGTGTAGCCGTGCGCATCGCCTTTCAGGGCGAATCGGGAGCCTACAGCGAAGCCGCCGCGATCCGCTTCAGCGATCACGCCGACCTGCTGCCCTGTGAGTCGTTTGACGACGTGTTCACCGCCGTCGCGACCGGGAAGGCCACCCACGGCATCCTGCCCGTCGAGAACTCCATCGGCGGCAGCATCCATCGCAACTACGACCTGCTGCTCGAGCACGACCTGCCGATCGTCGGCGAGGTGGTGCTCGACATCACGCACAACCTCCTCGTCCTGCCGGGAACGACGATGGAGCAGGTCAAGAAGATCTACTCGCACCCGCAGGCGCTGGCGCAGTGTGAGCGCTTCCTGCGGAGCCTGCCCGGCGTGTCGGTCGAAGCGACGTACGACACGGCCGGCAGCGCGAAGCTGGTGAAGGAGAAGGGGCTGAAGGATGCGGCCGCCATCGCCTCGGACCGCGCGGCCCAGGTCTTCGGCCTCGAGATTCTGAAGCCCGAGATCCAGGACTTCTCAGACAACATCACGCGCTTCCTGATAGTGAGCCGCACGGCCGACTCGGACCTGCAGGCCGACAAGACCACCGTGGTCTTCTCGCTGCCGAACGAGCCGGGATCGCTGTTCAAGGCGTTGTCGGTGTTCGCGCTGCGCGAGATCGACCTCACGAAGATCGAGTCGCGTCCCATCCGCGGGCGTCCGTGGGAATATCTCTTCTACGTCGATCTCCCGGTTGGCCGTCACGATCTCCGCTGCGCGCGGGCACTGGTGCACCTGGCCGAGTTCGCGCGCTCGATGCGCACGCTCGGCTCGTACCCGAGCTGGAAGGGCCGCGACGCGGCGCAGCAGGCGTCCTGACATGGCGCAGGCTCCCCTCTATCGCAGCCGCAGCGCCGCCATCACGGAGGGTCCGCATCGTGCGGGCGCCCGCGCGATGCTCAAGGCCGTGGGCTTCGATGACGAGGCGCTGAAGAAGCCGATCGTCGGCGTCGCCAACACGTGGATCGAGATCGGCCCCTGCAACTACCACCTGCGCGAGCTGGCCGCCTCGGTGAAGGAAGGCATCCGCGAGGCCGGCGGCACTCCGATGGAGTTCAACACCGTCTCCATCTCCGACGGCATCACGATGGGCAGCCCAGGCATGCGGGCGTCGCTCATCAGCCGGGAGGTCATCGCCGACTCGATCGAGCTGGTGTCGCGCGGCAACTGCTTCGACGCCGTCATCGCGCTCTGCGGCTGCGACAAGACGATCCCGGGCACGACGATGGCCGTGGCGCGGCTTGGCGTGCCGGGCCTCGTGCTGTACGGCGGCTCGATCGCACCGGGGCGCTTCGAGAATCACGACGTCACTATCCAGGACGTATACGAGGGCATCGGCGCGCACGCGGCGGGGAAGATGACCGACGCGCAGCTGAAGGACCTCGAGGATCACGCGTGCCCGGGCGCGGGCGCGTGCGGCGGTCAGTTCACCGCGAACACCATGGCCACCGCGATCGAGTTCCTGGGCATCGCGCCGATGGGCAGCGGCTCGGTGCCCGCGGTCGACCCCGCGAAGGCCGACGTGGGTCGCCAGGCGGGCCGGCTCGTGATGGATCTGGTGCGCCGCAACCTGACGCCGGCGCAGATCCTCACGCGGCAGTCGATCGAAAACGCCATCGCGGCCGTCGTCGCCACGGGCGGCTCGACCAACGCCGTGCTGCACCTGCTGGCCATTGCGCGCGAATCGGGCATCCCCCTCACCATCGACGATTTCGATCGGATCAGCCGGCAAGTGCCGTTGCTCGCCGACCTCAAGCCGGGCGGCCGATTCGTCGCCACCGACCTGCACCGCGCCGGCGGCATCCGCCTGGTGGCGCAGCGGTTGCTCGACGCCGGGCTGCTCCACGCCGACCAGATGACCGTCACGGGGAAGACCATCGGCGAGGAGGCACGGTCGGCCAGCGAAACCGCCGGCCAGGAGGTCGTCCGCCCGCTCAATCGGCCGATAAAGCCTACAGGGGGCCTGGCGATCCTGAAGGGCAATCTCGCGCCGGAAGGCGCCGTGGTCAAGGTGGCCGGCTCGAACCTGCAGCACCATCGCGGCCCGGCGCGTGTGTTCGAAGGCGAGCAGGGTGCGCTCGACGCGGTGCTCGCCAATCAGATCAAGCCGGGTGACGTGGTCGTCATCCGCTGCGAGGGCCCACGGGGCGGGCCCGGCATGCCCGAGATGCTCGCCGTGACGGCGGCCATCGTCGGCGCGGGGCTCGGCGAGTCGGTGGTGATGGTGACCGACGGGCGGTTCTCCGGCGCAACGCGCGGACTGATGGCGGGCCACGTGGCGCCAGAGGCGGCGGCAGGCGGACCGATCGCCGCCATTCGCGAAGGCGACACGATCGTGTTCGACATCCCCAACCGGCGGATCGACATCGAGCTGCCGGAGCCGGAGCTAGCGGCGCGGCTGAAGGCGTGGAAAGCGCCTGCGCCCCGCTACACGAGTGGCGTGATGGCCAAATACGCGCGGCTGGTCAGTTCAGCCGCCGAAGGCGCGATTACGGGATAGACATTCATTCGTAGGGCCGAACTTTAGTTCGGCCAATGAGCGAGCCATGAAGAAAACAGGCGCACAAATCATCTGGGAATCGCTGATGCGGCAGGGCGTCAGCACCGTGTTCGGGTATCCGGGCGGCGCGATCCTGCCGGCCTACGACGCGATGACGCAGTTCCCGATTCGCCACGTGCTGGTCCGCCACGAGCAGGGTGCCACCCACATGGCCGACGGATTCGCGCGCGCGACCGGGCAGGTCGGCGTCGCCGTCGCCACCTCCGGCCCTGGCGCCACGAACATGGTCACCGGCATCGCGACCGCCATGCTCGACTCCTCGCCCATCGTCTGCATCACGGGGCAGGTCGGCAGCAAGCTGATTGGCAGCGATGCCTTCCAGGAGACCGACATCACGGGCGTCACGCTGCCCATCACGAAGCACAACTACCTGGTGACGCGCGCGGAAGACGTCGCGCCGACGATCCGCGAGGCCTTCCACGTCGCGGCGTCCGGCCGTCCGGGCCCGGTGCTCATCGACATCACCAAGGACGCGCAGCAGAGCTCGTGCGAGTTCGACTGGGAGGCCGCCGAGGTAAAGCTGCGCGGCTACCGCCCCGACCACCGTCCGGCGCCCGCGGACTTCCAGAAGGCGGTCGCGTTGATTCGGGAGGCGAAGCGCCCGCTCATCCTGGCGGGCCGCGGCATCATCCAGTCGGGCGCCACCGAGCAGGTGATCGCCTTCTCGGAAGCCACTCAGACCCCGATCGCGATGACGCTGCTGGGCCTCGGGGGCATCCCCGCCAGCCACCCCATGAATCTCGGCATGATGGGCATGCACGGCGAAGCCTGGGTCAACACCGCGATCCAGGAAGCGGATCTGCTGCTCGCCTTCGGCATGCGGTTCGACGACCGCGTCACGGGCAACCTGAAGACCTACGCGCTCAACGCGAAGAAGATACACATCGAGATCGATCCGGCCGAAGTGAACAAGAACGTCCACGTGGACGTGGCGCTGGTCGGCGACCTGCGCGAAGTGCTGACGGACCTGCTGCCGCTCGCGCCGAAGTCCGAGCATCCCGAGTGGCTCGGCCGCATCACGGAGCTCAAGGGCGATTCCGCGGTCCGCGACATCCAGAACCTGCCCGACAACGGGCACCTCTACGCGGCGCATGTCATCAACGATCTGTGGCGCGAGACCGACGGCAACGCCGTAGTCGTCACCGATGTCGGCCAGCACCAGATGTGGGAGGCGCAGTACTACAAGCACAACACGCCGCGCTCGCTCATCACGTCCGGCGGCCTCGGCACGATGGGCTTCGCGCTGCCCGCGGCGATCGGCGCCAAGATTGCCCGGCCCGACGCGGAAGTGTGGGTCGTTGTCGGCGACGGCGGGTTCCAGATGACGATGTGCGAGTTGGCGACGGTCGTGCAGGAGAACCTGGACATCAACGTCGCCATCATCAACAACGGCTATCTCGGCATGGTGCGGCAGTGGCAGGAGTTCTTCTACGAGAAGCGCTACGCCGCCACGCCGCTGGTGAACCCGAACTTCGCGAAGCTGGCCGAGGCGTTCGGCCTGACGGGCATCACCGTCACCAAGCGAAGCGAGGTCGTGCCGACCGTCAAGGCCGCGCGCAACCATCGCGGCGGCGTCGTGATCGACTTCCAGGTCGAGCAGGAAGATTCGGTGTACCCGATGGTGCCGGCCGGCGCGGATCTGCAAGCGATGATTCGACGGCCGAGCCCGATTGTGGAGACAGCGGCGGACGCGTAGCGGGCCGCTGCCAGCTGGCAGCTGTCAGCCGATAGCTGCAGATCACGGATTACGTTTATGCTTCACACCCTCGTCGTCTACGTCGAAGACAAGCCCGGCGTGCTGAACCGCGTGGCGTCGCTGTTCCGGCGGCGCGCGTTCAACATCGACTCGCTCACTGTCGGCCACACCGAGACGGCCGGTGTCTCGCGCATGACGATCGTGTGCGATTGTGACCCGGCCAACGCGCGGCGCGTCGAGGCCAATATCTACAAGCTGGTGGACGTGCTGCGCGTGGACGACATCACCGAGCACCCGTCGGTCGAGCGCGAGCTGGCGATGATCAAGGTGACGGCGACGCACGAGACACGGGCGCAGATCATCCAGCTCGCCGACGTGTTCCGCGCGCGGGTCATCGACGTTTCGGAGGACTCGCTGATCGTCGAGATCACCGGCAGCGGCGACAAGAGCGAGAAGCTGCTCGACGTGCTGAAGCCGTACGGCGTCCTCGAAGTCGCGCGCACCGGCCGCATCGCCATGGCGCGAGGGCCGCGCCTCGCCGAGCGCCTCGCCGACCGCTTCGCCGGCGAAGAGACGTCCGAGGAACAGACGGGCGTTTCCTACTCCGTGTAGGAGCCAGGGATCAGGGGCCAGGGGCCAGGTTGCCCGCGGTCTCGTAGCGAGGATCCCTGCCCAATCTTTGTAATCGCCATTCCCTGACCCTGGTCCCTGACCCCTGACCCCTGATCCCTGACTATGGCCACCATCTACTACGACAACGACGCTGACCTCTCGATCATCCAGTCAAAGAAAGTCGCCATCATCGGCTACGGCTCGCAGGGCCACGCTCACGCGCTGAACCTCAAGGACAGCGGCGTGGACGTCGCCGTCGGGCTGAGCGCCGACAGCAAGTCGCGCGCGAAGGCCGCCGCGACTGGCCTCGCGGTGAAGACCGTCGCCGAGGCGGCGCAGTGGGCCGACGTCATCATGATCCTCGTGCCGGACACGACGGCGCCGAAGGTGTACCGCGAGTCGATCGCCCCGCACCTGACCGCCGGCAAGACGCTGATGTTCGCGCACGGCTTCAACATCCGCTTCGGCACGGTGACACCGCCGAATGACGTGGACGTCTCGATGATTGCGCCGAAGTCGCCGGGCCACAGGGTCCGCGAGCTCTTCGTCGAAGGCGGCGGCACGCCGGCGCTCGTCGCCATCGAGCAGGACGCCACGGGCAAGGCGCTGGCGCTCGCGCTGTCCTACGGCAAGGCCATCGGGACGACGCGCGCCGGCGTCCTCGTGACCACGTTCAAGGAAGAGACCGAGACGGACCTCTTCGGCGAGCAGGCGGTACTGTGCGGCGGCGTCAGCGCGCTCGTGAAGGCCGGCTTCAAGACGCTGATCGACGCCGGCTACCAGCCCGAGATCGCCTACTTCGAGTGTCTGCACGAGCTGAAGCTGATTGTCGACCTGATCTACCGCGGCGGCCTGAACTACATGCGGTACTCCGTCAGCGACACGGCCGAGTACGGCGACTACACAGCGGGCCCGCGCGTCATCGGACCCGAGGCGCAGGCCGAGATGAAGAAGCTGCTCGCGGAGGTCCAGGACGGCACGTTCGCAAAGAAGTGGATCAAGGAAAACGAGGACGGGCGTCCGTGGTTCAACAAGACCCGCGCCGCCGAGCAGACACAGGTCCTCGAGGAGGTTGGCGCAGGGCTCCGCGCGCTGATGCCCTTCATCCAGCCGGTCACCATCCGGCCGGACGGGCAGGGGGCCTGATCGTACGCAGGGCCGAGCTTTAGCTCGGCCAATCACGACACGGGAACGACCCTCAGCAGCCGGTCGTCTTCGGCGACCGGCGTATTCCTTCCATCCCGGTTGCTCGTGCAGAAGTAGAGAAACCCGTCGGGGCCGTTGACGACGTCGCGGAGCCGGCCGTATTTGTGCTCCAGGAGCCGCTCGACCGAGGCAACGTGGCGGAGGCCGGTGCCGTCGATCGTCACGCGCAGGAGCGCTTGTCCCGCCAGAGTCGCCACGAACAACTGGTTGCGGAACCCCGGGATCGCATTCCCCGAATAGAACGCCGCGCCCGACGGCGCCACCGACGGCGTGAAAAACGTCCGCGGCG
>Ga0065712_10068421_pt1 | contig 10763 bp, 7 predicted proteins | sample MisRhiReplicate1_FD_59099 | JGI IMG/M metagenome (GOLD analysis project Ga0065712, IMG submission 59099) | Miscanthus rhizosphere microbial communities from Kellogg Biological Station, MSU, sample Rhizosphere Soil Replicate 1: eDNA_1 v3... | ecosystem: Host-associated > Plants > Roots >...
GCTGTCCAGCAGAAATCCCTGGTCACCATGGACCACGGCCCAACCGCCACTGGCCTCGATATCCAGTACCGCGGTCGTCCAACGCTCCGGGCGCGTCATGGAAAAACTCCTCTGTTCGAACGCAAGCGTGCTACCGCTTCAATTGTCGAAGACTGGCTTCTGCTTGCTCATCTGGGCAACCATTGCCAGCTTCAGGTCCGCTGATTGCAACATGGCAGCGTTCCAGATAGCAACGTGCTCAAGCCCATCGTCCACACTGTGGTCACGCATGTAGCCAATCATCTGCTTGGTGCCTTCAATGGCAATCGGCGACTTTTCGGCAATCTGTCGAGCGATGGCCATCACGCCGTCAAGCAACGCGGCTTTATCGGTAAAGCACTGGTTGATGAGGCCGATACGCAGCGCCTCATCGGCTTCGACCATACGCCCCGTGTAGGCCAGCTCGCGCATGATGCCGTCCGGGATGATTCGCGGCAGGCGTTGCAGGGTGCCGACATCGGCTGCCATGCCCATGTCGATTTCGCGAATCGCAAATTGCACATCGGCTGCGGCGTAGCGCATGTCGCACGCCGACACCAGATCGATTGCACCGCCCAGACAGTAGCCCTGAATCGCCGCAAGGACTGGCTTGCGACACGTGTCCACGACAGTGAACGAGGCCTGCATGTCGAGGATGGTGCGCCTGAGCACCCGCGCATTACGCCCGGCATCCTTGCCGAGCTGGCCGGCGACCGACGCGAGCATCTTCAGGTCGATACCGGACGAAAAATGTTTACCCGCGCCGCTGAGCACCACCACCCGCACCTCATCCTCACGCTCGATCCACTGGAAGATCTCGATGATCTCGGTCCAGAACGCCTCGCTCATGGCGTTGATCTTGTCAGCACGATTGATCTGCACATGGGCAATGTTGTCGTTCAGTTCAACCAGAAAGGTTTGGTATTCGCGCACGGCTTGATCCTCAGGCAGGTGAATTTCCATCGTTGGACTATAACAATCCAGTCACGACTGCTGTCAGGCGACTTTTGTGACATTTGCCGGACCCATATGCCCTTGTGGCAAGGGCGCAGGCCAGGCGGGCCACCAAATAGTCTGAACCGTCGTAGTGCCATGATGTCCAGTAATGGGTGACACTACTACTGCTCCGTCAGTCATCAGAGGGCGATACTTGAATACGTCAAAAGCGGCAACCGGCATTGAAGGTCTGGACGACATCCTTTCGGGAGGTCTTTCACGCTGTCACGTTTTCCTTCTCGAAGGAGAACCCGGAACCGGCAAGACAACCGTAGCGCTGCAGTTCCTGCTGGCAGGCGCCCAAGCGGGCGAAACTTCGCTGTATATCACGCTTTCCGAAACCGAACGGGAGCTGCGCGACGGCGCGCGCTCACACGGCTGGGAGCTGGATGAGCACATCAAGATTTTTGAGCTGACGCCGCCAGAAAGCCTGCTGGACGCTGACCACCATCAGAGCCTGCTGTACTCCTCCGACCTGGAGTTGGGCGAAGCGACTCGGCAGATTTTCGAAGTGGTCGAACGCGTCAAGCCGACCCGCGTGGTCATCGACAGCCTTTCGGAAATTCGTTTGCTGGCGCAAAGCTCGTTGCGCTATCGCCGTCAGATTCTGGCGATCAAGCACTACTTTGCTCGCTATGACGCGACCGTCGTGCTGCTGGATGACCTGACCACCGAAGCGCTGGACAAGACCGTGCACAGCGTGGCCCACGGTGTGATTCGGCTCGAATCCCTGACACCTGCCTACGGCGCAGAGCGCAGGCGTCTGAAGATCGTCAAGTACCGTGGCCAGAAGTACCGTGGCGGCTTTCATGACTTCACCATTGCTGAAGATGGTATCCACGTCTTTCCAAGGCTGGTCGCCGCCGAACACCGCTCCGACTATTCGCGCGCTCAGTTCAGCAGCGGCATTCAGGAGCTGGACGATTTGCTGGGCGGCGGCATCGAAGGCGGCTCCAGCACGCTGATTCTCGGTCCTGCGGGCACCGGCAAGTCACTTATCTCGATGGTTTTTGCGGCACAGGCAGTTGCGCGAGGCGAGCGAGTCGGGCTGTTCATCTTTGACGAGGAGATGGGCCTGCTGTTCGAGCGCATGCTGAAGATCGGCATCGACCTGCGCGCACTGCAGGAAACCGGCAACATGCTGATCGAGCAGATCGACGCCGCCGAACTGTCCCCCGGCGAGTTCTCCCATCGCGTCAGACGCGCAGTCGATCAGAAGCAGATCAAGACTGTGGTGATTGACAGTATCAACGGTTATCAGGCGTCCATGCCGGAAGAAAACGCGCTGGTTCTGCACATGCACGAATTGCTGCTGTATCTGAACCGCCGCGGCGCCTCGACGTTCATGACCGTCGCGCAGCACGGACTGGTCGGCGACATGCGCTCGCCGGTGGACATCACCTATCTGGCCGACAGCGTGATTCTGCTGCGCTATTTCGAAGCGCTGGGCCAGGTGCGCCGGGCCATTTCCATCATCAAGAAACGCACCGGTACGCACGAATCGACCATTCGCGAATACCGGATCAGTAGCAAGGGCTTGAAGATCGGTGCGCCGCTGGAAGCCTTCCAGGGCGTATTGCGCGGCGTTCCTACTTATCTGGGCGAAAGCAAACCGCTGTTGACGGACGAAGACTTGTGAGTATTAAGGGGCAACTTTCAGAGCGGGCGGTCATCCTGGCGCCTCGTGGACGGGACAGCCAGATTGCCCTGATGATTCTCAAGGAAGCCGGTTACCCGGCAACCGTTGCACGCGACCTCAACGAACTGGTTGCAGAACTGGAAACCGGGGCAGGTCTTGTGATCGTCGCCGACGAGGCTCTGCGTACCGTTGACATCACGCCGCTGCTCGACCTGCTGGGTCAGCAGCCGGCCTGGTCGGACCTGCCTATTGTCCTGCTGACTCATCATGGCGGCCCTGAGCAGAATCCGTCGGCGCGAATGGGCAGTCTGCTGGGCAATGTCACGTTCCTGGAACGCCCCTTCCATCCTGTCACGCTGGTCAGCCTGGTGGCGACTGCGGTACGCGGGCGACGACGTCAGTACGAAGCGCGTGCACGCCTGGAAGACCTGCTGGAAAGCGAAAAACGTCTGCAAAATGCGCTCAAGGCCGGACGGCTCGGCTCATGGGAGCTTGAATCCGAGCGCCTGCTACTCACCTGCTCTGCCATCACCCGAGGTCATTACGGCCGTGAAGAGCATCAGGCCTTCACGTACGAAGACTGGCTCGCTGTCGTTTACCCCGAGGACCAGCCGCGCATGCAGTCCGCACTGCAGCGCAGTCTGGATACGGGCGTCGACTTCATCATTGAATATCGCAATGTCTGGCCAGACGGGTCGCTCAACTGGGTCGATGTGCGCGCCCGCTCCATCCGCGACAATAACGGCCACGTCAGCTCGCTGGTCGGCGTGACATCCGACATCACCGAGCGCAAACAGGCTGAATCCCAGCTCAGAAGCCTCAACGAAACACTGGAACAGCAGGTCGAAGAACGCACCTCGCAGCTGCGCCACAAGGAAGAAGTGCTGCGACAGTCGCAGAAGATGGAAGCGGTCGGTCAGTTGACCGGCGGCATTGCCCACGATTTCAACAACATGTTGACCGGCATCATCGGCAGCCTGGAGTTGATCAGACGACGTCTGGCACGCGGTCGTACCGAAGGCCTGGACAACCTGATCGACCTGGGTGTGACGTCCGCCAACCGGGCGGCCGCCCTCACCCATCGTCTGCTGGCGTTTTCACGCCGCCAGTCGCTGGACTCAAAGCCAGTTGAGATGAACCACCTGATCAACGCCATGGGCGAGCTGATTCAGCGCAGCGTCAACGAAAGCATCCAGCTGGAAATGCATTTGGCCAGTGACCTCTGGACTGCCGAGGCAGACCCCAACCAGTTGGAAAACGCCCTCCTCAATCTGGTACTCAACGCCCGCGACGCGATGCCTGATGGCGGACTGTTGACGGTCGAGACTTACAACCGCCAACTGGACAAGTCCTTTACCAACGCCCACGAAAACCTGCTGCCGGGCGACTACGTCGTCCTGAGCATCACCGACAACGGCTGCGGCATGCCAGAAGCGGTCATCAGCCGCGCATTCGACCCGTTTTTCACGACCAAGCCGATTGGCCAGGGCACAGGCCTCGGGCTGTCCATGATCTACGGCTTCAGCAAGCAGTCTCACGGTCATGTGGCGATCAAAAGCGAAGTCGGTCGTGGCACAACGGTGGAATTGTTCCTGCCGCGCTTCAAAGGCAATCAGGACGAGGACGAGCAAAGCTTCCAGAGCAATGCGGTCTATGCCAAAGAGGGCGAAACCGTGCTGATCGTCGAAGACGATCCGGCCGTCAGGGCGCTGGTCAGCGAGGTGCTCAGTGAGCTTGGATATGCCTTCATCGAGGCAGGTGATTCCCTGTCTGCAGTGCCGATACTGGAATCCGGTCAGCGAATCGACCTCTTGATCAGCGATGTCGGGCTTCCGGGCATGAACGGTCGTCAGCTCGCGGAAATTGCCCGGCAACTGCGGCCGGAGCTTAAGGTGTTGTTCATCACCGGTTACGCCGAGCATGCCGCTGCACGCTCAGGATTCCTGGACACCGGCATGCAACTGATCACCAAACCCTTCGCGTTTGATCACCTGACGTCCAAAGTGCGGGAAATGATTGAGGCTTGATATAGCCAAAGCCCTACAGCCATCAGCTGCGTACCATCCCGACTCTTGAGTCTCTCCCGCCATCGCACAGCAGAAACCAGACTGTGGGAATGCTCACCGCATCTTTGACGGAGCGCTGTAACGCAGCAAACACCGGGCGTCGTGGGAGCGGACTTGTCCGCGAATGCAGTGTTTCAGCCACCGCATATGCGTCGGATGTACCGGCCTTTTCGCGGACAAGTCCGCTCCCACAAATTGTGTCTCTTCAGTAGGTTACAGGTTGTTTGATAAGAGGCGGCTTGCCCGCGATCTGCCGGGAACCGGCAGCAAAACCGACGCAAGCGATGTGTCAGATGCGACCTGGGGCCGCTGCGCAGCCCATCGTTGCCGTCGTACCTCCGAGAAGGCCTAAGCCCTCCAGGCAGAAACGAATTTCGGCAAACAATCAGGCCAGCAGATCCTGGATCTGCGACTGCAGCGTTTCCATGGTGAACGGCTTGGCCAGAATGGGGGCCTTGGCGGCAATCGGGCTGCCCGAATCAATGATTTCTGCGGGATAACCGCTGATGAAAATGACCTTCAGTTCCGGTCGTAACTTGACCGCTGGCTCCGCAATCTGCACGCCCGAAATACCGCCAGGCAGGCGATAGTCGGTGATCATCAGGTCCAGATGCGGTTTGGTGGCGAGAATCTCGAACGCCTGCTCACCGTTCTCGGCCTGCAGGACGCGATAGCCAACGCCCGACAGGTAATCAGCCAGCAGCATCAGGATCAGGGGTTCATCTTCGACGATAAGTACGACGTTTTCTGCATCAGCGCTCATTGAACTGCCTTTGATCTTATAGATAGCTGCCAATACGACCACGGCGCGCTGAGGAGGTTGCGACGGAAGTACGATAATTCCGTAGTGCCATCTGTTTTTGAAGGTCTGCCCGCTTTACTGAGGCAGACAGACGCGGAAAACCGAACCCTTGCCCTCTTCGCTCTCCACCTCGATCCGGCCGCCGTGGGCCATGACGATTTGTTCGGAGATGAACAGTCCCAGTCCGAGTCCTGCAACCGCATGGTTGGCCGAGACACGTTCGAACTGCTGGAAGATGCGCTTCTGGTTCTCAGGAGTGATGCCGATGCCCTGATCGCGAACCTCCACACTCGCCTGCCCCCCTTCGCTGTAAACGCGAACCTCGATGGGCTTGCGGGCGCCGTAGCGCAGGGCGTTGGTCAGCAGGTTGGCAATGACCTGCTCGATCCTGAACTCATCCCACACCCCGATGACCGGTTCCTCGGCAACCAGCGTGACACTCGAGTTCGCCGCCGCAATCTGGGCCGAGAAATTTTCCAGCAGTTGGGTCACCAGCTCGCACAGATCAAACGGACTGGGCCGTATCGACAGCTTGCCCGTACGAATGCGCGACACGTCCAGCATGTCCTCGATCAGCCGTATCAGGCTCTGAATCTGACGCTCGTCGCGGTCGACCATGGCGCGCAGCTTGTCCAGGGTAAACGCCGCCATGTTGCCCTTGGCCAAGTGCAACTGGCGCAACTGGGTTTCCAGAATGAGGCCGTTGAGCGGCGTGCGCACCTCGTGGGAGACAATCGACATGAAGTCGTCACGCATGCGTATCGCGTGCTCAAGCTCGCCCTGAGTGGATTGCAGGCGCTTGAGCAGCGTTTCCTGCTCCTGGCGGCTGCGTTCGAGCTCTTCGACCTGCATCTTCATGGCCTTGCGCTGCCGGAACAGGTCGACGAACACGTTGACCTTGCTCTTCACCGCATGGATGTCCAGCGGCTTGTGCAGAAAGTCCACCGCGCCGCTCTCATAGCCCTTGAACGCGTAATTGAGCTCGCGACCCGCAGCGCTGACAAACACGATCGGGATGCTCTTGGTCTTCTCGGTGCTGCGCATCAGCTCAGCCAGCTCGAAGCCATTCATGCCCGGCATCTGCACATCAAGGATGGCCAGCGCGAATTCATGCTGCAACAGGAGCGACAACGCCTCATCGGCCGACAGTGCCTTGAACACCAGTCGGTCCTCACGCTTGATCAGCGCTTCGAGGGCCAGCAGGTTTTCCGGCAGATCGTCGACGATCAGCAGTTTTGCCTGGACTTCATTTAGCATGCGATTCGTTCCAGCTCGGCCAGCAACGGGCCGATTTCGTTCAAAGACAGAAGGTAATCCGGCGAATGCAGCGCCAGGGCGGCCTCAGGCATGGTACTCGCCTGGGCCTGCCGCGGGTCCTGAATAACCGTGAAACCTTTATAATGCTTGATTTGCAGCAATCCCTGCGCTCCGTCGTTGTTGGCACCGGTCAGCAGCACGCCCGCCAGGCGCTCACCGTAGGCGTCCGAGGCCGAATCGAACAGGATGTCGATGCTCGGTCTTGAATAGAAAACCCGGTCCTCCTGACTCAACGACAACGTACGGTCAGTCTCGACAGAGAGGTGATAACCCGACGGCGCAAAGTAAAGCGTGCCGGGCACAATACTTTCCTTGTCGTCGGCTTCCTTGACCGGAAACGGCAGGCGACTCTGGAACACATGCGCCAACTGACTGCGACGATCATCCGGCAAATGCAGCACCACCAGGATCGGCAAGCCGAACCCTGGCCGCAGACAACTGAAAATTTTCAGCAGCGCCTCGACGCCGCCTGCCGAAGCACCGACCACGATCGCATCCACCACCGGCAGAACATCGTCGGCCGAAGCACCGGCAAAGGTCGTCTTCATGATTTGCGGTAGATCCGCTCAGGCTTGACCAGCGTCTCGAACGCAGTGCCATAGGCCGAAAACTCGAGCGTCTCCTTGCTGCCCAGCGCCAGGAAACCCCGGTGGCAGAGCGAGTCATGAAACAGCCCGAAGGCCCTATCCTGAAGCTTTTTATTGAAGTAAATCAATACGTTACGACACGATATGAGCTGAGTCTCGGAGAATACACTATCTGTCGCCAGACTGTGATCGGCGAAGGTCACGTTTTCACGCAATGTTTTGTCGAAGATCGCGTAATCGTAGGCCGATGTGTAGTAATCGGTGAAATCCCGCAGCCCACCGGACTTGCGATAGTTCTCGGTATAGGCGCGCAGGTTTTCCATCGAGAAGATGCCCTGCTTGGCTTTCTCCAGCGAACTGGGATTGATGTCGGTGGCGTAGATGATTGTGCGCTCCAGCAGCCCTTCCTCGCGCAGCAGGATGGCCATCGAATACACCTCCTCGCCCGTGCTGCAGCCGGCGATCCATACCTTGATGGAAGGATAGGTGCGTAGCAGCGGCACGACTTCCTGACGAATCGCCAGGAAGTGCGACGGATCACGAAACATCTCGCTCACGGGAATGGTGAGGATCTGCAGCAATTGCATGAACGCGGCCGGGTCATGCAGCACTCGCTCCTGCAATGCGGAGATGGTGCTGCAATCGAACTGGCGCAACGCATGCGCCACACGGCGCTTGACCGAAGCGCCGGAATAATCCCGAAAGTCGTAGCTGTACTTGAGGTAGATCGCCTCGATGAGCAGCCTCAACTCGATCTCGGCATTGCGATCAAGGTGCATGGACGAACCCGAAAGTGTGGTCGAAGACCGGTTTGGCCGTGCGCATTCAGATACGTTCCATTTTTGGCAGCCAGACGCGGATCAACGAGAACAATCGGTCCAGGTCGATGGGCTTGGCCAGGTAGTCGTTCGAACCTGCCTGCAGGCACCGCTCCTGGTCGTCCTTCATCGCCTTGGCCGTCACCGCGATGATTGGCAGCTTGCGCCAGCGCGGATCCTTGCGAATCTCGATAGTCGCCTCATAGCCATCCATCTCCGGCATCATCACGTCCATCAACACCAGATCGATGTCTTCGACTTCATTGAGTTTGGCAATCGCCTCAAGCCCGTTACGCGCAATTTCGACCACCGCACCCTTGTGCTCCAGCGCACTGGTCAGCGCGAAGATGTTGCGCACATCGTCATCCACCACCAGAATCTTGCGCGCCTCGAATACCTTGTCGCGGCTGCGGGCCGTCTTGAGCATCTTCTGACGCTCATTCGAGAGCTGAGATTCCACCTTGTGCAGGAACAGCGTCACTTCATCGAGTAGACGCTCTGGTGAGCGCGCACCCTTGATGATGATCGAGCGCGAATACTTCATCAACTCGGCTTCTTCATCACGGGTCATGTTGCGCCCCGTGTAAACGATGACGGGCGGGAACGAACAGATCTCTTCGGTGGACATGCGCCGCAACAGCTCATCGCCGAGCATGTCCGGCAGCTTGAGGTCGATGATCATGCAGTCATAGATGTTGTCGCGCAGCAGATCCAGCGCTTCCTGAGCAAAACCTACCGCCGTGATCTCGATGTCTTCGTCACCGATCAGGCGCGCAATGCTGTCGCGCTGCAGGGCATCGTCCTCGACCAGCAGGATGCGCTTGACCTTTTGGGTCAGTTTGGCTTCCAGCTTGGCGAAAACGTCCTTGAGTTCTTCGCGAGTCGTAGGCTTGACCGCATAACCGATGGCACCCATGTGCAAGGCCGCTTCCTGCCGGTCCTCGACCGAAATTACGTGCACCGGAATGTGCCGGGTAGGCGCCAGTTCCTTGAGGCGTTGCAGAACCGTGAGGCCCGAGTGGTCCGGCAGGCGCATGTCCAGCAGGATCGCGTCCGGCGTGAAGCGCGCGGCCAGATTGAAGCCGTCATCGGCCGCATGGGCGACCAGGCAGTAGTAGCCCAATTCATGAGCGAGATCGAACAGGATCTGAGCGAACCGCACTTCATCTTCGATGACCAGAATACAGCGCTTGTCGAACGGTGCCTTGTCGCGGTCATCGTCAAAGACCGGAATCGCCTCGTCCCGCACGGCCACCGGCTCGACAACAGGCCTGGTAATGACTGGCGCCGGCATCACGGGCGTCGACACGACGGCAGCGATGTTCGCGCCTTGCGCCTCGGTGGATTGCTCGACGTACTGCTCTGGCAACACCAGCGTGAAGATGCTGCCCTGCCCCGGCGCACTGGTCACGCTGATCGAACCGCCCAGCAGCGCGGCCAGGTCGCGGGAGATAGACAGGCCCAGCCCGGTGCCGCCGTAGCGACGGTTAGTGGTGCCATCCGCCTGACGGAATGCCTCGAAGATGCTCTGCTGATGTTCTTCAGCGATGCCGATACCAGAGTCGCGCACTGTAAAAGCGATGCCTGAACCGGGCTGACGCGACACGATCATGCTGACGGTGCCGGTTTCGGTGAACTTGATGGCGTTGGACAGAAGATTCTTGAGAATCTGCTCCAGACGCTGGCGGTCGGTGTACAGCATGGTCGGTGCGCCGGGCTGCATCTCGACCGTGAACTGCAGACGTTTCTCGGTCGCCAGTGGCTGGAACAGCCCACGCAACCCGTCCACCAGGCGCGACACGCTGCTGTTTTCCGGCCGCACTTCCAGCTTGCCGGCCTCGACCTTGGAGATGTCCAGAATGTCGTTGATCAGGTTCAACAGGTCATTGCCCGCCGAATAAATCGACTCGGCGAATTTGACCTGCTCGGCAGTCAGATTCTCGGTCGGGTTCTCGGCCAGCAGTTTGGCCAGAATCAGCGAACTGTTGAGCGGCGTGCGCAGCTCGTGGGACATGTTGGCCAGGAACTCGGACTTGTATTTGCTGGAGCGCTGCAGCTCATCGGCGCGGGCCTGCAATTCGACCTGCGCCTGATTCAATTCTTCGTTGTTGCGGTCCAGCGCATCGCGCTGATCGGCCAACGCCTGGCCCTGCTCGGCCAGTTGCTCGTTGGTCTGCTCAAGTTCGGCCTGCTGGGTTTCCAGATGCGCCTGGGACTCCTTGAGAATCCGCGACTGCTCCTCGAGCTCTTCGTTGGCCGTGCGCAGCTCTTCCTGCTGCACCTGCAGCTCTTCGTTGAGCTGTTGCGTCTCGGCCAGCACTTCCTGCAGACGCTGGCGATAACGCGCCGCCTCGATGGAAGTGCCGATGTTGTCGGAGATCAATTCCAGAAATTCAACGTCCTGCTCGGTCAGCGCATGCAGAAAGCCCAGCTCGATCACGCCGTTGACCTGATCGTCATTGCTGGTCGGTACAACGATCACGCTGCGTGGCGAGCCGTCGCCCAGACCGGAGCTGACCT
>Ga0065712_10000551_pt1 | contig 10759 bp, 8 predicted proteins | sample MisRhiReplicate1_FD_59099 | JGI IMG/M metagenome (GOLD analysis project Ga0065712, IMG submission 59099) | Miscanthus rhizosphere microbial communities from Kellogg Biological Station, MSU, sample Rhizosphere Soil Replicate 1: eDNA_1 v3... | ecosystem: Host-associated > Plants > Roots >...
AGTTATTGACGCCGATAAACTTACTCCAATAGCTGCATTTGCTGGTAAAACAGATATAATTGTTGGTGGCGTATTGTCGATGGCATCCGTTGTAAATGACCAAACGTAATTACTTGCCAGCGCATTGCCCGCCAGGTCCTTCACTCCCGACGCACCACCGGTAATTGTTGCAGTATATGTGCTTAATGGTGCAAGAGGTGCGGATGGTACCAATGTTATCTTATCAGCGGAAGTGCTGATTGTAGCCGTGACAAGATTGTTCGCGGCATTCCGCAATTGAAATGTGGTTCCGTTAACAGTTGATGGGTTGATAGCTTCGTTAAAATTTGCTATAACAGTGGTTGCAGGACTGACTGGCGCCGCGCCGTTTGCCGGTATTACAGAAATTACAGTTGGGGGTGCCATGTCTACATCGACAGTTGTAAATGACCAGCTATAATCGTTGACAAGGGAATTGCCGGCCACATCTTTCACACCCGCGCTTCCGCCCCTGATCGTAGCAGTGTAAACAGTTGAACCGCCAAGCGCAGCCGCTGGTGTAAACACGACCTGGTTAAATGATGTTGTAATGGAACCAGGCACAATATTATTTGCCGCATCTTTTATTTGGAATGTAGCTGCCGTTAGAGTTACCGGGTCAATGGTTTCGCTAAAAACCGCAGACACCGTTGTGCCCGTTGAAACACTTGTTGCAGCGTTCAATGGCAGCACAGACGATACCGTTGGCGGTATGTTGTCCACGCCCGGGTTGCAATCCGGAAATATTTTCGCGGAATCAATAGCCGACAAACCTGCTGCATCAGTAACGGTAAGCTTAATGAACCAATAATATTCATCCCCGTTACATCCGATCCGGGAAATGTTTGTAGTCGGACTAATTGCATTGCTAATACCTTCAGGGTGCACATGACTGTTGTGGCGCAAAAATGTTTGCCACTCATACTTCAGCGCCGCTGCAGTGTGTTCGGCATCTGTAACGGTTGCGGCACACGTATATAATGTATCCGGCCCGATTTTATATAATGAATTCTTCACCGGGCTTGTAATATTGACAAGCGGTGGAGTATTATTTACCGAAATAATAATACTGTCCATTGACGTTGCGCCGAGATTATCAGTTACAGTAAGCTTAACAACATATTTCGTCGGCGTATTGGCAGGCGCGCTAAAACTGTGAGAAGGATTCGCTGTGGTGCTGGTGGCTCCATCTCCGAAATTCCACGCATAACCTGTTATTGAACCATCAGGATCGGAAGATGTGTTACCGGTAAAATTTACATTCAATGCCGATGGTCCAAACTTTTTATCTGAAGTCATTTTCACAACAGGCGCCTGGTTTCCACCATAGCGTACTTGCTTAATAGCAGGCCCGATAGAAGCAAAATCACCGAGCTCTACAACTACAAGCGTTCCATCAAGTGGATTCACATTAACGTTCACTGTACCCAGGAAACCTGTTCCGAAGCTTTTTACTTCAGTTACCACATCTGTAAAGTCAACACTGAAACATCTTATCCATTTCCCGTCATGATCGGCGACAAAATATTTATTCTGGTACGCAACCGGAAAGTTGCTTCCATTATACCAGGGGCCACCTGTAGCGCAGTTGCCGGGAAAAGGTGTACCTATAACATTAGATTCCGGCGTACCAATGATTGCGACGGAAGCCGTGTTGCCGGAAAAAATACCGACGCGGGCTTCATCAGTAAAATGCTTCCACTCTATAGAAGGACGAAAATGAACGTACCTGTTGCCTGTCCCAATCGGTGTTGCCGGATTGCAGGGATTATAAATTGTTTTATTGTTGTCTGCAGTTACCTGTTTAAGCAGGTCCTGGAAATTGAAATATTGTTTGGTACATCCACCTATGCCATATAATGGATTAGGCTCATCAAGGTTGGCAGTTAGTGCGGCGGTGTAACCCGGTTGTGCAGTCAACCCTTCAAATAGTGGCCATCCGCAATTGACCCCCGGCGTACTGATAATACTTACTTCTTCATAAGTGTTCCAGCCAACATCGCCAACATAAATTTCGCCAACATCACCGGCAGCGGGATTAGTGGATCCTGTACCTGGTTTAATAGAAAACCGGTATGGATTTCTCAAACCAAATGCCCATACTCTTGATTTAGGCGATCGGGGTTGAGCGGCAGAATAATATGGATTGCTGCTGACTCCATTCCCGGTAACCGGATCTATCCGCAACAGTTTTCCATTATGACTATTTAATAATTGTGCACGAAACGCGCCAACATTTTCGGCAGGGCGGATGATACCGTCTGCCAAAGCCTGGTCAAAATTTGTATCCGTATCACTTCCCTTATCCACCAGGTAATAACTACCACCATCGCCCGCAGTCGCCAATAGGGTGCCATCGGCGGCAAAGGCAAGAGTTCCCAGTCCATGTGAATCATGCATGATGCAGATTCCGGTTTGTCGTGTTTCTCCCAATAAAATAAAACGGCTGCTTAAATCGGTAATAGTATTGCTGCCGCTCGCCATCGTTTTATACCTGGTGATTCGACCAATGGTCGCACCTCCCGATGTACTGGATGCGGGATTATAGCCAGGCGTGCCAAAATTCATCAGGTAGTACCTGTCTACAACATATAAAAGATAAATTAACCCGTTATTTAGATAGTTGGGATCAAGGGCAAAACCCATAAGTCCATGGTCACCCCAATTGGCCACTTCTTCTGATATGTCCAATACCGGAGTGGTTTGTTTTATATAAGTGCCCGATGAGTTCCTGTTACACACCCAAACTCTGCCATCTTTTTCCCATACAAACATCTTTTGTCCGTCACTGGTAAATGCGGTTCCCAGGGGCAAATTCCACCCCGAACCAATAGTGGTTAAAGAAAATCCGGCTGGAAGGGTTTGTGATGAGGCGCGATAACACAACAGGGCAAAGATGCCCACGAGCAAAAAAGACAACTGCTTCATAGAGTCGCTCAGTTTAAACAATAAAAAGTACGGCTGCTCAATAGTGTTAATTGGAAGGATGTCATGAAAGCGTGTAATACTTTCAGTCGGTAGTCATCGCGGATTGGAGAAATAAAATGTGTATGCAAATCAATGTGCACACGGCGGTAGCGTACACCATAAAGTAATTATAGAGCAGGGATCGGCGATACAAGATAAAAATAACTTTTGCTTATTGCAAGCATTAACAAGATAATCTAATGCCGTTCTAATCTATAAAGAAGCATCCATCATACTTATAACTGCAAAATCGAAACGTCGTTACTGTGTATTGTTGGGATTAAACGATTTATACACGGCAAAGCGGTTGATGAAATTTCTTGGCTTATTTAAAGATGCTATCCGGGACGCCCTTATTTATAGAATAGTTTGAATAATTTAATTCGATCACGCCCATATTATCTTTCTCCTTATCGGTCTCCGGTGGTTTTACCTTGCCTTCGTCATAGTCGAGTGCCACACCTTTAGGAAGCTTATAACCTTTTGTATTGAACGAGAAAACCACTTTATCCGCAAGTCCATAGTCAGCATACCTGCCATAAACAAGGTCCATTTCATACGTTCCGTTTTCCTTGGTGGTTGTTTTCATTTTTCGCACAACGAGTTGTTGTTCATCGATATGAAGTATGGAAAGCACTACATTGGCGTTGTCATCTTTTGGGACAAGCTTTATAATCCTGAACCCGGTTTTACTGTCTCTGCCGCCGTCAATGACATCACTTGCTGAAATATCTCCGATAATATTATTTATGTTGATATTGATCGAACCTTTGGGGACCAGGGAAATGCCACCCTCATTAATTATTTTCAACTTGTCCGGCTTTTTAAAATATACTTTGACATTCGCGACCGGTGCCTTGATGAAATCCACGTTCATTTTCATGGTTCCCCTGGCCTCGTAATCCTTCACTTTGTCGAGCTTTTCCTTTATCCGCAGTATAAGATTTTCCGCCTTTTGTGCATAGGCAGCAATCGTAACAATACCTGTCATCAACAAAAGCAAATTCCTTTTCATTTAGCTTAAAATATTTTTTCTATTGAAATGCCAGATCGCAACCGCCAAGAAAACGAATGTGTTGCAAAGTAATATCAGGCCACTTTTTAATATTGCGGATGAATTCTCTATCGAACCGTCGATCGTAACGCCCTGCTCGCCTTTCACATAAAAAAAACCTTTCCATCCCAGCATATGGGTCGTAAACAACCACGGCTTTACTGTTTCATCATAAAAAGGAATCTGCAACTGGGTAAGAATCGTGAAAACAATGATGACACTAACACAGGCAACGATGGGACCGATGGAATTGTCTGAAAACGTTGAGAACATAAATGCAAGCGATGCAACAGTGATGAGTGCCACTGCCGCAAACCCAAATGCTGCGATATAGCGCCAGAGAATATCTGACGATGACAGGATGTTGACCTCAAGGCCCCGCGCCACAAATAATTCGTTGGTGCCAAACAACCATATGCTCACCAGCAGCGAAAGGATCGCAACCCAAATAAGCAATATCAACGTGTATGACGCAGCCGCAAAGAATTTTACCAGCAGTAATTGCACCCGGCTTACCGGCTTGGTAAGAAGGAGCCGCAATGTTCCCATATTTGCTTCGCCTGAAATCATATCGCCCGCTATCAGCGCTACAAGGATCGGAACATGAATCAGCAAAAGATTCAAAATAATAAAACAAACAAAATATCCATTCAATACCTGTCCCGCCGGCGCATCAAAAGTGCCACTTAGTCCACTCATCACCAGGCCGACATATTCCTCGCCCCCGAATTTCATAGCAACCTGCACCAGCAATATGATAGCTGTTATTACACCAAACGCAATAAAAGTGCGTGGTCTTTTAAATATTTTATACAATTCAATCCGCAGCAGTTGCATGGCTTAATGTTTTGTAACTGACAGGAAATAATCTTCCAGGGAATGTTTTGGCCGTAACGAAAATATCCTGACGCCATTCGAAACAAGCTCGCCGTTCAAATCGGGGATATTTGCTTTGTGCAACTCTACCATAATATTTCCATTTGTAGCATCCGAAAGGCTTCCGGACCATTTCGTTGTCCGGAGGACCGCAATGGCTTTTTCTTTGTTGTCTGTTACAATCTCCACGAGTATCTTTTCAGGATTCAGCAATTCAGCCGTGGGGCCTTCCACAATTTTTTTCCCTTTATCTATGATCAGCATCGAGTCGGCGATCATTTCCATTTCACCCAATAAATGAGACGATACCAGTAATGTTTTTTTTAAATCTTTGCTTAAATGCAGTATCAGCTTGCGCACATCCGCTATTCCTTGTGGATCGAGGCCATTGGTTGGTTCATCAAGGATTATCAAATCAGGGTTATGCACAAGCGCCGCTGCAATGCCCAGCCTTTGCTTCATTCCCTGCGAATAGGTTTTTACTTTGCTATGTGCCCTGTCTGCGAGTCCTATTTTGGCAAGATGTTCCATCAGAACTTTGTCCGTGAGATTCAAACCGCTCATTTTTGCAAAAATCCTCAGGTTTTCAAGGGCGGTCAGGTACTTGTATAAATCCGGTCGTTCAATAATGGCTCCTGTTCTGCGCAAAATTGTTTTGCGGTTGCGCGGGAGGTTCATTCCAAAAATCTCTATATCCCCGGAACCAGGCGTAATCAGCGTGAGCAGCATCCGGATCGTCGTAGATTTACCTGCGCCGTTTTGGCCCAGGAAACCATAGACCTGCCCTTCCTCAACAGTAAAAGACAAGCCATCTACGGCTTTGATTTCCCTTCCGAAAGTCTTTGTAATATCCCTCGCCCTGATTATAACGGACATGACTGGAGTTTGGCTTCAAAGGTATTTAAGCTTCTTACCTGCTTAAGAAAGATTTGCATTTTTTTAGAATTATTTTCGGACCGGCTTGCAAATGAAAGAAGTAATTATTAGGTTTGTCGCGTATTCAGAAAGTCACATTCACTCCGAAAATCTCCTAAAATCCGTACCGGTTCATTAGCTTCTTTAATCAGTAATCAATTCCGGTTCGAATCAAAGGTTGATCAGTTTTTCTGACACCAATCCTACTTAAATAACCGAGCTGTTGTCCAATTTTTCTGTGGGCCATTTGAAGTAACATCAAAACCCCGAAATGAAAATTGTTGTTTTATCCTGTCTCGTATTTTCAATCGTGCTTAATCACTACCAGGTTTACGGCAAGAGAAAAGCTATCGCAATAGCTATTACCGAACCTGCAACAGCTATCATAAAAAATCTGCACTGCCGGATGCAAATGGACCGTGTTTTCCTGGATTGGACGATCAACAACAACCAACTTGTTAGTCAAATAGAAGTGGAATCGAGTACGGACGGAAAGAATTATGCCATGGCAGGCTTTATTTTCAGCACTGATAAAAGAGGGAGCGATGCCTATAACTTTTACGAAAGAGCCAAAGCGGCCAGGATTTTTTATCGCTTAAAGATCGTCCATAAAGACCAGGCCGTTCGTTATTCAGACATTGTATCTGCTGCGTAGCCCCAACCACCATTTTCCATTAACACCACCACCTTATGCCACAAGAATTAAGAAAAAAATTACAAGAGCGATTTAATCGCCTGAAAAAGTCTTTGAAAAAAGCATTGACAACAAAAAAACAAAACAGCTACCCGCAATTAGTGTTACAGCCGTACCGGGCCAGGCCATATCGAAATATTAACAACTAAACTTTTTATACGTAGAGTTCCCAACAGAGATACAGCCCCTTTCCAGGGGCTGTTTATTTTTGTCATCGAAAAATTAATCAACACTATACGCCTGACATCGCAGGAATTTTCAACACTATCATAATCATTAAGGCAACAGGTGTGACCAATGCCAGCAGTCCCCATGTTTCCCATTCTTGCAGGCGACTACGATAAAGATCATGGCTAAATTTTTTACGGGCTTGTTTTCTACTATGTACAGAATCTTTCGCTGCAGGGGAACTACTTTCACAGAAAATATAATGCCCTTCAGAAATAAATAGGTGTTCATGCCCTGGTGCTTTTTCCAAGATAGGTTTGCAAATCTTTTACATACTGTTCAAAGGCCCGTATGCCCGTATGTGTGATCTTACAGATGGTCTGTGGATAATTATCTTTGAATTGTTTGGTAACATCAATGTAGCCAACCTCTTTCAGTTTTTGTATCTGCACGCTCAGGTTACCCGCGGTAGAATTGGTTTTCTCCTTCAAATAAGTAAACTCAGCCTCTTTTACACTGATTAAAAGTGAAATTACAGCCAACCTCAGCTGCGAGTGCAATATGGGATCGAGATCCTTAAACATTAACCTCCGCCTTTTCCTTTTTAATACGCAATAAGTGAGCAGGAATAATATAGCTGATCAGGATAGCTGCTGCCCCAAACAGCATTTGATAATCATAGTTGACAAATGTAGAAGCCACTGCAAGCACCCATGCGATCAATCCTCCAAAAATCAAAGGACGAAAGCGTATGATGCTTCCGGAAACAAATGTGCCCAATCCATAAAGCAAAATAAAAAAGGGAAAAATAGCTGTGCCCCAACCGAGCTTTGTAAGGATCATGCTCAGCACAAAAAAGCTAATAGCCATACCGCCCCAAAGTTGCTTCATGCTTTCATCGACATACGTCCTCACTTTAATGGCCTTCTCTTCTTTTCTTCCCTGGTAAATTGAAAATGCTATCCCCACTATTGTCAGCAGCCACACGAGATAGTGTTTCTCATAATCGTAAACATGCTTTAACATAAACTGGCTTATACAGGCAATAAAGGTGATCCATCCCCAGACCAGGAAATAAATACTGTTGTCGGACATTGCTTCCCGGGTTTTACTGATCATGGACTGAATAAGCTGCAGGCTTTGTTCAGGTGAAAAGCGCTCTTCCTTCATGGCGATACTATTTAAAGTTAAACGGGTTCCGTTTTGAGCAGAAGGTGGTGAGACTACTTTATTTGTGATAAAAAGTATTTTGCCTGGCCCATCCCCCACGTGGGATGAATACTGCTTTCCGGTTTGAATGCCTCAAATTTCCTAAGTGCTTCCTCCAAACGTAGTTTTGCCTCCGCTTTGTTTCCCCCATATTCTTCCGGTGTATTAAACAGGTCGCTTCCTTCCAGCACATAAACTCTCGGATTTTCGGGGTTTAATTTTTTTGCAGTAGCCAGCGCTTCTGCCGCAACAGGTCCATAAGTCATATATCGGTTCATAACGTCACCGAGCATGCGCAGCGAAGCAATTAATTTTTTTACGACATAGATCTCCGAGTTGTCTTTGCTCAATTCTTCGGCTTTGTTCAACAGCTTTTCTGCTTTATCTGCCAACGGGTCCACCTTGTCAGCGTTTCCACCCATGGGCCCGGCAGCAATAGCATAATTGAATCCCAGGTTCACATTGCTCAGTGCGGCATAATAATACGGCAGCCACTGTGTTTTTTCAGCTTCGGCAATTCTTTCAAAAGAATTAGCCAATTCCTGGAGACCTTCATTGCTCCGCACACTGTCATAGCCAACAAGCTTTTGTTCCATGGCTTTTACAAACTTTTCATTCGTTTGCGCAAATGACGCCAGCACAGAAACCAATACCAACATTGATAAAAAAAACTTTTTCATTGTTTGCTAATTTTAGATATGGTTGATTTATTGTTTATGGAAGTTTTTCCTGGTTTAGTTACGTATCAGAGCGCATTGTTCATGACTTCATCGCTGCGGTCAATGCCAAAGCTTATGAAACAGCCAATAAATACAAACATCCTGGAAGGCGGCACGATCTCCTGCTTCCGGAATCCATTATACGAGTACTGGTATCCGTAACTCTGCCTTATATTAAAAATATTACTCACCTGCATCACCCATACGGTATAGCTTTTTGGATTCTTTTTCCCAATAAAAGGCAAATAATTAATGGAAAAACTTACGTTATGATAGTCGGGAATCATTCCACGATCATTGAATTTATAAACCGATGAAGCCGTATCGTATCCTATATGATAGTATGGCCGCCCACTGTTATAATTATAGGCCGCATTCAGATTCATTTTCCACTTCTGCACAAACTTTTTGACGACCACCGACCCGGTATGCTTTGCCACGTAGTTGGGGGTAATCGCTGACGGAAAATTCAGATAATCTCTTTCGGTATCCAGGTATGAGTAGGAAATCCAGTAATCGAGTGTCTTAATGGTTTTCTTATCCCTCCAGAAAAACTCGATCCCTTTTGCTTCGCCAAAACCATTATTATTGATTGCAGTTTCTACTCCATTTGCAGCCGATGTTTTTATCAGGTCTTCATACTTTTTGTAAAATACTTCTGTGCGAAAGGATTGATTGTTGGCTACTTTCTGGTACTGCGCAATATAGTGCGTGGCTTTCATGTAATTGAGCGCAGAACGGGAAGGCAGGTATCTTCTTTCGGGATCCTGGTAAAACACTCCGTATGCAAGTGAGGCCTGCGCTGTTTTGCTTAACTTGTAAGCAACCGAAAACCTTGGTGCAATATTTGTCTTATCAAGGATTGATGAATGCTCCATCCTCGCCCCGATTTTGGCAGCAAGTAACCGCGTAACGTAAATATCCCCTTCGGCAAAAATTGAATTGATGTTCTCCTTCAGGTTAGCCGGAAATTGCTGGTTATCGTAGGCGGTAAACAGGAGTTTATCATTCGTATAATTATACTCGCTTCCAAACCTTAAAGCGCTCAGTCCTTTTAGTCTTTTTTCAAGGACGAGCTTGGCGTTAAAATAATTTCCTTTATTCTCCGCAGCGAAAGTTTTGAATTCAAGACCGCCAAGGAGCACGTCATTTTTAGCTTCGTCCTGCATGCCACTTTTGATATCGTCCTTATTGTTTGTATAGGAAATGCCGGTATATATTTTCCATCGCCTGCCCAGGCTTTCGCGCCAGCTCAGGTTGTGATAAAAATTGGTATTCTTCTGCGCAAACTTGTCCAAGTATCCAATTGAATCAATACTATTGACGGTAAAGGCCAGCTTATTGTGACTCATGTAACCGTAATATTTCAGCATGCCGGTGTTAGAAGTCTTGACCCGGAAGTTAGCATCGGCGTTGTGGTAACTGGGAACTTTTGTGTAGTCCTGTTGTTGTTTGATAACAGCAAAGGCGAGTGAGAGGTCGGTATATGCATAACTGATTCCCCATGATGATTTCTTATTCTTTGACAGCTGCTGAATACCGCCACTCAGGTTTAACATGGATATTCCCACATTGGCAGAAGATCGTTCGGGCAGGTCAATAGACTCCAATATCAGGGCGGATGATAAACCCTGTCCATATAGCGCCGAATAACCCCCGGTACTAAAGACTGTGCCCTTAAAAATGAAAGGTGAAAACCGGCTAAACGTGGCAATATTGGGAAGGCTGCTGTAAAAGAAGTTATTGACCAGTGTGCCATCAATAAACGTCTTGGTTTCGGCTGCCGTTCCTCCACGGACGAACAGTCCCTCGCTTTCACCAACCTGCTGAGCGCCGGGCAATGTTTTCAATGCCCCTGTTATGTCTCCATTGGCGCTGGCTGTTGTCACCACATCAATAGGATCAAGGACTGTCGCAGCCTTCTTTTTGTCGCTTGCTTCAAAGGTGCCGGCTGTCACGGTGACCGCGTTCAATTCTGTAACTTCTTCTTTTAATACAATGTCAATGGTGATGGGGTCATCGCCGATCTTGATCTTTTGTTCAAATGCATTGTAGCCAACGTACGAGGCCGCCAGCACAAAATCTCCTTTTTCTGATGTTTTGAAGGAAAACCTCCCCAGCGAATCAGAGGTGGCTCCA
>Ga0065712_10068425_pt1 | contig 10748 bp, 11 predicted proteins | sample MisRhiReplicate1_FD_59099 | JGI IMG/M metagenome (GOLD analysis project Ga0065712, IMG submission 59099) | Miscanthus rhizosphere microbial communities from Kellogg Biological Station, MSU, sample Rhizosphere Soil Replicate 1: eDNA_1 v3... | ecosystem: Host-associated > Plants > Roots >...
GCCTGTCCGGGTATCCGCCAGCACGCTATCTGCTGCTCAACGGCATCGGTGCGGCAGTCTGGGCCGCAGCGCTGGGTTCGGCGGCGTATCATTTCGGCGCCGTGCTGGAAGGCTTGCTGGGTAACGTCAAGAAATACGAACTCTGGGTGCTCGGCGCCCTGATTCTCCTGGGCCTGGGTCTGTGGCTGCGTCGCCGCATCAAGAATGCCCGCATCGCCCGCGAGGCTCGCGCAGAGAGACAATGCTGCGCATCTTCAGCAGCCTCGGATCTGGACATGCCGGTCGAAGCCCCTCTCGATCTGAAGAAAAAGTCCGGCGACTGAATTCCCTTCTGATGTCTCCGGGCACAGGTCAAAACACCTCGCCCGGATGCTGCGCCCTTCCCCGCCTGATCACGCCCCGACAAGACCCGACACTGAACAGATGACGCTCAATGTGTTCCATTGGTAGATGCGTCATGACCAAGGAGTCGAAATCATGCAAAAGAAAGTGGCTGTGATCCTGTCCGGCTGCGGCGTCTATGACGGTGCCGAAATCCACGAAAGCGTTCTGACCCTGCTGCGCCTCGACCAGCGTGGTGCGCAGGTACAGTGTTTCGCGCCGAACATCGCGCAGCACCATGTCGTCAATCACCTGACCGGCGAAGACATGCCTGAGACCCGCAACGTGCTGATCGAGTCGGCACGTATCGCGCGTGGCGAAGTGAAGGACCTGCGTGAGGCCGACGTCAACGATTTCGACGCGCTGATCGTTCCGGGCGGCTTTGGCTCGGCGAAGAATCTGTCTGACTTTGCACAACAGGGCCAGGCGTGTCAGGTGAATCCTGAGCTGCTGGCGCTGGCCGAAGCCTTTGCCCTGGCAGGCAAGCCGGTCGGACTGATCTGCATCACCCCGGCCCTCGCTGCCAAGATCTATGGCCCAGGCGTGATTTGCACCATCGGCAATGACCCGGAGACGGCAGCCGCCATCACCAAAATGGGCGGTGCGCATCAGGACTGTGACGTATCGGAGATTGTGGAAGACGAAGCCCGAAAACTGGTCAGCACCCCGGCTTACATGGTCGCCAAAAGCATCAGCGAAGCGGCGTCAGGCATCAACAAACTGGTTGATCGCGTGCTGGAACTGACTCAGGAACAGGATGCTTGAGAATGCGAGGCTGAGGGCCGTGCTCTCCGCGCCCCAAGCAAGTCTGCCTCAACACTGATCGTGCCCATCGCTGCGTGGGCATGCAGCCCCGTGACGCTCTGCGTTATATCCAAGTCTTGCTGCAAACACGGACTGTGGGAGGCGGCTTGCCGACGATGCTTTTTTCTGAAGCGACCCATCAGCAACTGAACTGACGCCATCGCCGGCAAGCCTCCTCCCACGAGTACGTGTTTTACCCTGCGGTCTCAAGCCTGCGCTTTTCCGCCAGACGACTGCGGCCATACAGCACTGCAATGGCTGTCAGTGCGATGGCCTGTGCACCGAGCGAATACGCATCGGCATGAATGCCCAGCCAGTCGAATTCGAAGAATGGCACCGGCCGGGTGCCGAACACACCGGCTTCCTGCAAGGCCTTGACGCCATGACCGGCAAACACCACTGAGAGCGCACACAGCAGGGCTGCGTTGATGCCGAAGAACAGCGTCAACGGCAGTTTTGCCGAGCCGCGCAGGATGATCCACGCCAGACCGACCAGCAGCACCAGCGCTGTCGCGCCACCCGCCAGCACTGCGTTATGCCCGGCTGGCCCTGCCTGGAGCCACAGGGTCTCGTAGAACAGGATGACCTCGAACAGTTCGCGGTACACCGAGAAGAACGCCAGTACGGCAAAGCCGAAACGCCCACCGCCGCCGACCAGACTGCTCTTCACGTAATCCTGCCAGGCTGCGGCATGACGTCGGTCGTGCATCCACACCCCCAGCCACAGCACCATCACGCTGGCGAACAATGCGGTCGCACCTTCCAGCAGCTCACGCTGCGCGCCACTCACGTCGATGACATAGGCGGCCAGCGCCCAGGTCGCCAGGCCTGCCAGCAGCGCCAGGCCCCAGCCGACGTTGACGCTGCGCACCGCCGATTGCTGTCCGGTGTTGCGCAGAAACGCCAGAATCGCCGCCAGCACCAGAATCGCTTCCAACCCTTCGCGCAACAGAATCAGCAGGCCCGAGATGTAGCTCAAAGACAGGCTCAAACCGTCGGTGCCCAGCAAGTCAGCCGACTGTTTCAGCTTGGCCTTGGCTGCTTCCAGCTTCTGCGCCGCCTGTGGAACCGGCAGGCCGTCCTGCAGGGACTGACGATAAGCCATCAGACTTTTTTCAGTGTCCTTGCGAACGTCGGCGTCTACGTTGTCCAGCGAGCTTTCGACCAGTTCGAAGCCTTCCAGATAGGCCGCAACCGACAGGTCATACGCCTGCTCACGATCACCTGATCGGTAGGCGGCCAGGCTCTTGTCCAGGGTCGCGCTGGTGTAATCGAGCAACTGCGCAGGCCCGCGTTGGACCTGCGGGGGCTGTGAGCGCTGAGCGCGGAATGTGGCGGCCGCTTCAGGGCCTTCGGCAGCCTGAATCTCCGCAGGCGTCTGGCGCGCCAGGTCCGCAAGGTTGAATGTCTTGGTCGGAGTCGCGACAGGTTGCGCACTGAAACTGGCAATGTAGGTGGCGATGTCCCAGCGCTGGCGATCATCCAGCTGGTCGGCAAACGCCGGCATGTCAGTGCCCGCAATGCCCAGACCCGTAGCGCTGTAAAGGCTGTAGAGACTCAGGCGATCCAGCCGTGCGGCGTCGCGCAGGTCGCCCGGCGCAGGCTCCAGGCCAATACCGGCAGGACCATCACCTGCTCCGGTGTCGCCATGGCAGACCGAACAGTGCTGCGCGTACAGCGGCGCACCGCGAGCAGGATCCGGGGTGATGGCCGGTGCCTGACTGACTTCATAGGCCAGCGCCAGCCTTGCACCCATCTGCCTGGCCTGACGCGCCACGAGCGTACCGTCCTGTCGTTTGTCCACGACGCCCTTGAGGTCTGCTGCGCCCTTCTCCAGCTCGGCACGTTCGGTCCGCTGCGGCAGTGCAACGATGAGACCCTGAAGCGCGTTCAACGCGTCGATCTGCTTCTGGTACCCGGCACTGTCGATGACCTTGCCATCCGCCACTGTCGCCGGATAGTCCGCACTGAGGTAATCCAGCACATGCAGCGCCTGAGCTACGCCCTCGACGGGATCGGCCAGCGCACCGAAGCTGCACAGCAGCATCATGGAGGCCAGAAGCCGGACGAGTGAACGAGAGTGCAGGTGCATTGGTGAATCTCAATAAGAATGCGATGCGTTGCATTGTTCACGTCAAACAGGCGCTACTCAATACTCCGGACGCTTTTTTGTTACAGAGTTTTACGACGGTGTAGGCTCACTTCGCAATTTGCAGGCACTTCTTGAGGCTGCGCGTGAGCAGTAGGAAACGTCTGCAATCCCTGTGGGATATCAAAAAGCCATTGCTCTATGGTTCCCGGAGCTTATAATCCCGCGCCCGCACCGCTGGATCCAATCATGCGAAGCGGTCTTACGCTCGAACAACTCCTGTTCGGCCATCTGGATTCCGACAGCCCGCCCCGGTTGTCACCTAAGGGAATAGAACGTCATGTCCTCTCGTGCCTTGACTGCGCTCGCGCTGGTTTCCGCTGTCCAACTGGCAGGCTGTTCTGCCTTTCGCAACTACGACACCGAGCTGCAACAAACCAATCAGCAGCTGGCCAGCGGCAATGTGGATGCAGCGATCGGCACCCTGGAAAAGAACAACACTGGCGAAGACAAAGACCTTCTCTACTACTTTGAGAAAGGCGAGCTGTTGCGCGCCAAGGGTGACTTCGCCGGCAGCCAGACGGCCTGGCGTGCTGCCGATCTGGTGGTGTTCAAGTGGGAAGAGTCAGTCAAGCTCGACACCGACAAATACCTCGCGCAGTTCGGCAGTTTCCTGATCAACGACAAGGTGCGCCGCTACGAAGGCTATGACTATGAAAAGGTCATGCTCACCACCCAGATGGCACTCAACCAACTGGCGCGCAACGACTTTGACGGTGCCCGCACCGAGATCAAGAAAACCCACGAGCGCGAAGCGGTCATCGCCGAACTGCGCGACAAGGAATACCTCAAGAGCGAGCAGGAAGCCGAGAACCGGGGCGTAAAGACCGAGTTCAAGGACCTGCGCGGCTACCCTGTCGCGTCGCTGGATGCACCTGAAGTCGTCAGCCTGAAGAACAGCTATCAAAGCGCGTTCAGCCATTATCTTTCCGGCTTCGTCTACGAAGCGCTCGGCGAGAAAGGCCTCGCAGCACCGGGTTATCGCAAGGCCGCCGAGCTGCGCCCCAACACGCCCCTGCTGGAACAGGCCCTCAAGGACCTCGACGCAGCGGCCAGCAAGGACGGCAACAGTGAAGTGCTGATCGTCGTGCAGAGCGGCTTTGCCCCGGCGCGCGACTCGGTCCGTATTCCGCTGCCACTGCCCATCAGCGGCAACCTGGTCATCACGCCGTTGTCGTTCCCGGTCATCAAGCCCGACACTACCACGCCCGCGTTCAACCAGATCACGCTGGACGGCAAACCGCTGAACCTGACCCTGCTCAACAGCACCACCGACATGTCTCGCCGGGCACTGCGCGACGACATGCCGGGCATTATCCTGCGTACCACCGTGCGCGCCATCACCCGCGGCGTGGCCCAGAAGCAGATCAACGACACCAACCCGCTGGCGGGCCTTGCCGTCGGCATCGCCTCGGCCATCACCGAAGGCGCCGACACCCGCACCTGGCGCACGCTGCCGGATAACACACTGGTGGCGCGCCTGCGCCTGACTCAGGGTGAGCATCAGATCATCCTGCCCAACGCAATGGGCGGCTCCCATGTTCGCGTCAAGGTCGATCAGCGCTATCAGGTGATCCCGCTGCGTGCACTGGGCAGTCAGGTCTATGCGGGCAGTCTGGCCGCTCAGGTCATGCCGTCGAACGTTCCGCAAGCCATCGCCACTGCCAAACAACCCTGATCGGAGATTTTCCATGCGCATGAAGATTTTTGGCGCGCTGACCGTTGCCCTGCTTGCGGGCTGCGCGACGCCACCTCCGCCCGCTCCGGGCAGTGCTGCTAGCAAAGTGGTGTCCATGGGCGACACCAAACACATCGAAGTCGGCGCCATGCGCGTCGCGCGCGAAAACGGCTTTCTGACCGTCAAGGCGCAACTGACCAACACCAGCAGCCGCAACCGAATGATGTATTACCGCTTTGCCTGGCTGGGCAATGACGGCTTCCCTGTCGCCGACGAAGAAAGCTGGAAAAGCATGACGCTGTATGGCTCGCAAAGCACTGTACTGCCTGCTATCGCGCCGGTTCCCCGCGCGACTGATTTCCGCATCGAAATCAACACGCCTTGATCCGCACACCTATTCGCCCAGTTCTGGAGAACGTCTCAATGTTCACACGCTTCTGCTCCATCGCCACCGTCGCCCTGCTGGTTACAGGCTGTGCCAACAACTCGCCCGGTCTGGGCAGCAAGAACATCAGCTACGGCGACACCAAGGCCGTCGAAACCGTGACCAACGAGTTCGGCTCTACCGACCTGCAAATGATCGCGGAAAGCATGACCCGCTCTCTGGCCCAGTCCGGCACCCTGCAGGGTCGCCCGGTGGTTCAGGTCTACGACGTGAAGAACAAGACCAGCGAGTACATCGATACCCGCGAGATCACCACGTCGATCAAGACCCAGTTAATGAAAAGCGGCACCGCCCGTTTTGCCAGCGACGACAACCAGATGCAGAACCAGGTCGATCAGCTCAAGCTGCAGAACCAGAGCGGCCTGTACAAGAAGACCACCGTCGCCAAGACCGGCAACATGGTCGCTGCCAAATACCGTCTGGAAGGCTCTATCAGCTCCATCGTCAAGCGCAGCAGCGACTACAAGGACGTCTTCTATAAGTTCAGCCTGCAGTTGATCGACGTCGAAAGCGGTCTGGCCGAATGGATGGACGAGAAAGAAATTCGTAAAACCACGGAGCGTTAATCGATGCGCGCATGGATCGGCATTATCGGCATGGCCTGCGCCTTCGCAGCGCAGGCTGCACCAAAGATAGCGGTCACGGACCTGGCCTATCAGGAACGTGTGGAGCAGTACATCCACACCGTGTCGGCACGCAGTAACATGCAGGCCAACTACTACAGCGCCAGTGGCTCGTCCAGTTACGACGAGTACGAGTCACGCACCAGCTACATCGAGCAGACCGAGCTGCGCAAGTTCAGCGGCGACATCAAAGGCGAGATCATCAAGTCCGGCATGTTTCAGCTGGTGCAGGGCACGCCCTACACCGCCGGTTCCAAGGAAGACGTGTACGACGTCATCAAGCGCATCAAGAACGGCAACTTCAAGGGCGCGGACTACGTACTGTTCGGCACAGTCTCGGACATCGATTTCCAGCAGGATATCGGTGAGATCGCCAACACCAATTCGCACTCGGCCATTCTTGGCCTGACGCTGGTGGTGGATTTCAGCCTGATCAACACACGCACCTATGAAGTCACCTCAGCCTTCACCGCAATGGGCGAAGGCCAGGACACCAAACTGGTGAATGGCCGGGACATCAAGGTCTCGCTCAACCGCCCTCGAGTGGTTCGCGATGTCTCGAAATCGATCGGTGAAGACGTGGCCCGCCAGCTGCGAGAGCAACTGCGCGGCGAGGTGGAATACACCGGGCAACAGCCGCTGCATAACAACCTGCCGAGAGACGAGGCGCCTAAAATTCTGCGCTAAAGCGAGGATTAAAGGTCCTTTAAAACCTTCGCGAGCCGCTCGAGCCAAACGAGCGCGCTCGCGATGCTTCCATTACGCCGTGCCGCGATGCAATGTCGCGAGAAAAGCCGCAGCCCCTACGAACAGACTGGCAAAGCTACGATTCAGACGACGCTGCTGACGCGGGGTTTTCAGTGCGCGCAGGACTTTCGAGGCAAGCCCGGTGTAGCCCGCCATCACGATCAGATCCACGACCACCATGGTGGCCGCGATGATCACGTACTGGATCAGCATCGGTGCGGCCGGATCGACAAACTGCGGCAGGATCGCCAGCATGAACACCAGCGCCTTGGGGTTACTGATGTTGACCAGAAAGCCACGCAGCACCAGCCTCCAGATACTGCCGACAGGGCGGGCCGTTGGCCCGTCGGATAGGTCCATGGGCAGCGCTCGCCATTGCTTGATGCCCAGGTAGACCAGATACGCCACGCCGAACCACTTGATCAACGTGAACGCCAGCTCCGACGCTGCGAGCACCGCGCCCAGACCTGCCGCGACGATTGCGATCTGCGCCACCAGTGCGATCTGCAGCCCGAGCGCATTCCAGTAACCGCGCAGGAAGCCGTATTGCAGGCCGCACGACATGGAGGCAATAGCGCCTGCACCTGGAGAAAGACTGATAATCCAGCAGGCTGCAAAGAAGCCCAGCCACGTTTCAAGCGCCATCACGCACCTCAAGCAGAATCGAATGTCCGCTAAATTAGTGCGTAATGGTCTGCGTGACCAATGATTTCTAGTCCTGTTCGTCCTGCGGGGTCGGATTCGCGGACTGAGGGTACAGTTCGCTCCCGCGCCAGCGGCGGACCGACTTCTGGAAGAACTGGCTGTTGGGTACCTGGACAAGCGCACCGCCCGCTTCGGGTGTTTCGATCAGGGTCGTGAACATCAGGTTGATTGCAACCACACGGCCCTTCACACCTGGCTTGTCCAGCGTGTCGACCAGCTCGACCAGATCACCGATGCGGAACGGCCCGATGGTGAAGATCAGGATCGCACACAGCAGATTGGACAGCACGCTCCACATGGCGAAGAACGCCACCGCAGCAACCGCCACGAACCCGGACAAGGCCGTCCACAAAACAGTCGCTGAAACGCCTAGACGCCCCAGCACAAAGACGAACGCACTACCCATGATCAGCCAGCGCAGGCCGCCACGTACCGGCACCAGAAGCTCGGGCGGCAACGGGTAGCGCTCGCCCAGACCGGTCAGAAAACGTCCAACGACCCGCTGCAGTACATAACCTGCCAACAGAATCAGCAGAATCTGCACACCCAATAGAATCGGTTCTACCCAATAAGCGGAGACCGGCAAACCCAACATCTCCATCACGACAAGGCTTCCAGCTCGGCCTGCATCGACTCCAGCAACTCCAGCGCCTGCATCCAGGCGTCTTCCAGCTCGGACTCACGCACTTTCAGTTTTGCCTGTTCGGCCAGCAGGTCGCGCAGCTTGTCCTTGTTGGCGGCATCGTAGTTGGCGCTGTCGGCCAGAGCCTCTTCCACCTTGGCAAGCTTCTCGTGCAGCGCGCCCAGATCACGCTCCAGCTTGTCGGCCTCACGTTTGTGCGGGGCCAGTTGCTGACGCAGGGCAGCAGCCTGCTGACGCTGGGCTTTCTTGTCGGTCTTGTCGGCGTTGACCGGTGTATTGCTGACCGGCGCATTGCGCAGTCGGTAGTCAGCCAGCCAGCGTGTGTAATCGTCCAGATCGCCATCGAACTCCTGAACGCGACCGTCAGCCACGAGCAGGAAGTCGTCGGTGGTGCTTTTGAGCAAGTGCCGATCGTGGGAGACCACCAGTACCGCGCCGCCAAACTCCTGCAGCGCCATGGTCAGCGCGAGGCGCATTTCCAGATCCAGGTGGTTGGTCGGTTCGTCGAGCAGCAGCAGGTTGGGTTTTTCCCAGGCAATCAAGGCCAGCGCCAGACGCGCCTTTTCGCCACCGGAGAAATTCAGCACCGGCTCGTCCAGGCGTGCGCCGCGGAAGTCGAAACCACCAAGGAAATCGCGCAGGGTCTGCTCGCGCTCGGTCGGGGCAAGGCGCTGTAAGTGCAGCAACGGCGTGGCCTTGGCGTCCAGCGAGTCGAGTTGATGCTGGGCAAAGTAGCCCACCGTCAGGTTCTCACCACGTACCAGTCGGCCGCTTTGAGGTGAAAGCTCGCCTGCCAGGTTTTTGATCAGCGTCGACTTGCCCGCGCCGTTCGGCCCGAGCAGGCCGATACGGGCACCCGGCGTCAGTTGCAGCTTGACCTTCTCCAGGACGGTCTTGTCGCCGTAGCCCAGACGCGCTTCGGACAGGTCCAGCAGCGGGCTGGAGATCTTGTCGGACTCACGGAAAACAAAGTTGAAGGGCGAATCCACGTGCGCAGCGGACAGCTCTTCCATGCGTTCCAGCGCCTTGATCCGGCTCTGGGCCTGACGGGCCTTGGTGGCCTGGGCCTTGAAGCGCGCGATGTACTTTTCCATGTGCGCACGCTGCACCTGCTGCTTCTCGTAGGCCTGTTGCTGCTGGGCCAGACGTTCGGCACGGGCGCGCTCGAACGCGCTGTAGCCGCCACGGTAGAGCGTGATCTTGCGCTGTTCGACATGTGCGATGTGATCAACCACGGCATCGAGAAAATCCCGGTCGTGGGAAATCAGCAGCAAAGTGCCCGGATAGCTTTTCAGCCAGTCTTCGAGCCACAAAATCGCGTCGAGGTCCAAGTGGTTGGTCGGTTCGTCGAGCAGCAGCAGGTCCGATGGACACATCAGGGCCTGCGCCAGGTTCAGACGCATGCGCCAGCCACCCGAGAAGCTGCCGACCTCACGTTCCATCTGCTCGTTGGTGAACCCGAGGCCCGCCAGCAGCTTGCGAGCGCGAGCGTCGGCGGTATAACCGTCGGCGCTGTCGAGTTCGGCGTGCAGACGCGCCTGGGCGGCACCGTCCTGCGCCGCTTCGGCTTCAGCCAGCAAGCGCTGAACCTCGCGCAGACGCACGTCGCCGTCGAGCACGTAATCGACGCCAAGGCGTTCGAGCGTGTCGACCTCCTGACGCATATGAGCGATGCGCCAGTCAGCGGGCAACAGACAGTCACCGGCATCGGGCGTAAGCTCGCCGCGCAGCAAGGCGAACAGGCTGGATTTACCGGCGCCGTTGGCACCGATCAGACCGGCTTTATGGCCGGCGTGCAGGGTCAGCTCGGCGTCTTCTAGCAGACGTTGCGGACCACGCTGTAAGGTAAGGCTTTGAAGTCGAATCATAATGGCGGCGGAGTCTACCAGCTTCGTCCCGGACAGGGAGATCACTATGCCTACAGACCTCTGGAGTTTCACCCTGGATTTTTACGCTCGACCGGGTGTGGAACAGGCCTGTCTGACACTGCAAACCAACGGGGCCAACGTGTGCGCGGTGTTGTGCGGCGTGTGGCTGGGGCTGCGCGGGGTCGAATGCAATGCGCAACGATTGTCTGAAATCGGACAGTTGGCGACGCCATGGCACGATGACGTCGTGCGGCCGCTGCGGGACATGCGCACCCAGTGGCGGGCGGCAGCTCAGGATGACGCCGTTCTGGGCGAGCTGCGAAACAGGGTCAAGGCATTGGAACTGGAGGCCGAACACACGCTGCTCACCCGACTTGAGGCCTTGAGCCGTGACTGGCCAGATGCGAACAAAACGGATGTCGCCGAGTGGCTTGCGGGCATTGTCGAAAGCACGGCACAAAAAAGCCGCGATGCGCTGCAAGTGCTGCGCATCGCGGCTGATGTCACCGACGCTTAGGAAGCGCTGGTAGGCGTTGCGCCATTGGCCGCTGCCGGAGCAGGCGCGGCGGCTGGAGCTGGCGCTGCCGCCGGCTTGACCGCAGGCGTGGTGGACGCTGCAGGCTTGGCGGCTGCTGGTTTTGCAGCAGGCTTGGCAGCGGCTGGCTTGGCGGCGGCTTTCACCGGGGCCTTGGCAGGTGCTTTTGC
>Ga0065712_10068426_pt1 | contig 10747 bp, 6 predicted proteins | sample MisRhiReplicate1_FD_59099 | JGI IMG/M metagenome (GOLD analysis project Ga0065712, IMG submission 59099) | Miscanthus rhizosphere microbial communities from Kellogg Biological Station, MSU, sample Rhizosphere Soil Replicate 1: eDNA_1 v3... | ecosystem: Host-associated > Plants > Roots >...
ATTTCACAAGCACTGATCCGGCGCAGGAGATTGCTGAATTCAAACAGATGGTGAGAGCGCTCCACGAGGCCGGCCTGGAGGTGATCCTCGACGTTGCATACGGTCACACCGCGGAAGGCAACCATCTGGGACCGGCGTTTTGCTTTAAGGGGATCGACAATCCCGGGTACTACCGGCTCGTTGACGGCAACAGTTTCTATTACATCGATCACACAGGCACCGGCAACAGTTTGAACACCCGCCAACCTTGCGTCGTCCAGCTGTTGATGGATTCTCTTCGTTACTGGGTGACCGAAATGCATGTCGACGGATTTCGATTCGACCTTGCTGCGACTCTCGCGCGCGGCGCGCATGATGTCGATCGGCTGTCGGCATTCTTTGAGGTCGTACAACAGGATCCTGTTGTCAGCCAGGTCAAATTGATCGCGGAACCGTGGGACCTTGGTCAAGGGGGATATCAATTAGGCAATTTTCCACCGCTCTGGTCCGAATGGAATGGAGAGTTTCGTGACGGCATGCGCGATTTCTGGCGGGGTAATCACCACATGTTGAGTGAATTTGCCTGCCGGCTCGCCGGCAGCCCCGATCTCTACAAATCAAATGGCCGCAGCCCGGCGGCCAGCATTAACTTTATAACCTGCCACGATGGCTTTACTTTGACCGACCTGGTTTCGTATGACCGAAAACATAATCACACCAATTCCGAATGGAATGGCGACGGTGAACACCACAATCGCGCATGGAACTGCGGCATGGAAGGTCCGACATCGGATGCCGCCACTAATGAACTTCGGGCGCGTCAGAAACGCAACTTTATCGCGACCCTGCTGCTCTCGCGCGGAATACCGATGCTGCTGGCAGGAGACGAAATCGGCCGCACGCAGTTAGGGAACAACAACGCATACTGCCAGGACAACGAAGTATCGTGGATCGATTGGGAGAATGCGGACCAGGATTTCTTTCAGTTTGTTGCCGGAATGTTGCGCCTTCGGCGCGAAAACGGACCACTCCATCGGCTGCATTTTCTAAACGGAGCTGGTACGTCGTTCCGTAATGACGGACAACCCATGAATCAGTCTGACTGGGATACCGGCTATGCAAAAGCTCTTGGGGTGCTCATCACGACCGATGAGAGCTATTTTTATGCTGCATTCAACGCGCACTTTGGAACGGTGCCTTTTCGAGTTCCAGGCTATCTGGCGTGTGATTGGACAGTGCTTGTGAATACGATGCATCCGACCGTATTAACGGCCGGGCACCCATTGAACGACTCCACGTTTTCGGTAGCGCCACATTCGATGGTACTTTTGCGCGCTTCCACTCGCAGCTCACGGATACCGGTACTTTTACCACCGCATTTGCGGAGTTCAACGGATTGAGAGCCTCGCGCCAATATTTGATCCTATTCCCATAGACTCCCCTACGACTGTAGGCGTCTGCCGATGATCGCACACTGTTTCCTACCTCCTGGAGAACTGCGGTATCGGCACCCGCCTACAGCCCTTTTTTAGGCGGTTTTGGCAGGCGGAAATTCCACATCCTGACGTACCGGCTGTGCCATGGGAAAAGTCCATTGCCCGCTCAAAATCTCCGGCCGCGGTCTGTAAAGCCTCACCATGTAATTCCAGTCCTGCATGATAGGTAGGTAGTTAGCGACTTTGTCACGGCCACCAAAGTGAACGATAACCGACCCGTCCTTCTCTTTATGGGCGGTGATATTGTTGAGCGTATATGCGTTTTCTTTGTTCGGCTGAAAATAACCATCTTTGTTGTAAACGCTGATCGACCAAAAACCGTCCACCGGCACATCTTTGACGGTGAGTTGAAACGGCGTCATACCGTCGTTCTTGAGTGGGGTTACATTCAGATACATCGCTTCTTTCTCAGGATTGCCACCCCAGGCCATCGCGGTTCCGATCAAATGACGAACCGAGTCAACCTGATAACGTGTGCCAAACATCCGCCGAGAATCCGACAACGTCTGGCCGAGCGTGATGAGCGAGTCACGCACTTTCTTCTGACCTACCTGATCCCAATTGGGCACATAAAAACGTCCTGAACCCTTCTGTTCGACCTGGATTGCGTCCTGCAGAGCGTGAACGCGCTGGATGTCGTCAGGACTCCGGGGATCTACGAGTGTTCGAATCGCTACCAAGGCGTATCGTGTGCCGACAGCTTCACTGCTAAGCGAGTAGCTGCCTGGATCGTACGCAACCGCGAGAGCGTATTGGTCTTCGTCGATGACGATCATCGATCGAAAACGGGTTCCGGTGTCGGGAAGTGTGATCGTCACCGGTCCGGCATCGAGATCGAAGATGGCCGCTGAATACAAGGTGTCCCGATTGGCGCGCACGACGTCCTGCTTTTCGATCGGCATGGGTTCCCGACGATGGAAGAATTTTCCGAATCCTCCCTGATTAACAATCACCGCAAAATACATGTCCGATTCCGCGCGACTGAAGTTATCGGCGGTGACGGGGACGACCGTCACTCCTCGTTCAACCAGGTGAGTCACACGCGACGGCTTGACGTCCGCTCGGCGCAACACAGGCTGCTTCCACAATCCGGTTAAGGCCTCTGCCTTCGGCCAATACAAACGCATTGCAAGGAAGAATGGTCCGTTCGGCGCCGGCAGCCAGTTGGCCTCTTTATCCGCTCCGGGCGAATCACGTTGCACATAGATCGTGAGTCCACCGTCCGCATCGCGCTTAAGATCCGGCAACATGGCCGAGTTGATCAAGTAGCGATTGAGCGAGTTTCTGACCAGCGTCCGCGACGGCAATTCATATATTGTCAGTGACCAGAAAGCGTTGACCGGTGGGAACTGGTCTGGTGAAATCCGCAGTTCATAGCGTCCGCTTACGGCATCGAGTTTTTGACCGTTTGAATCGAGAAAGTACGCTGGATAAGTGGCCTCTTCCTTCGAGTTTCCATAAATGCCGTCGACTGCCGCCACCATGCGGTAAGGATAGTTGCCGTTCAAGTAGTCACGACTACCGACGAGGTCACCGCTTCGCAAAGCACCGATCGCAAGTTGCTTTTGCGTATCCTCGTACTGCCTCCAGGCGTCGGCCATGCCATCCTGGATGGCTTTGCGAATTTCAGGCGAAAGCGTCTTCGCATCGAAATCGTCAAAGGCTCCGCCAACGCCTATTGCCGCGAATCGATTCATCAGATCAATTTCCGACGGATGCGTTGGGCAGAATCTCAGCACAAAGTTCAACAGACGAAAGAACTCCGGCGATAACCTCTCGTCCGTGGCACTGAGCGGCTTCATGAAATCGATCGGCGGCGCGGCCGGCGTGGGTTTCCCGAGGAACTGGGAAAGAGTTTGGACCTTATATCCGGCCTGGACTTTTTTGACGTTCTCGACGTCGGCCGGTCCGAAAAGTTGCGTTCGATACAAGACAAGAGCCAATTCCGTCTCGCATTTGATGACGGATTTGACTCCGTTTGGCGTCTCACCTTTCCAATTCGGCCCGGCGAGCAGAGCTTTGCCGCCGCCGTTTCCAGTCGTGCGGCTGCCGACGTAGGCGAAGTTGAAAGTGTAGGCATCGATGAACTGAGCTGAAAAATACCGGCCCTGTTCGATCGCCGGAAACGTCAGGACTATGGGTTCCGCGCGGAGATCCGCGCCGAGCGTCGAATAGGGCGTATCGGAGTTGGGACTCTGGAGCGTCTTATCATCCGGCGTGTATACACCTGCGGTATTGTGTATCTCGTTCCAGTTTCCTTTGTATTCGGGGTTGCCGCGGTTTATGAAGTACGAATATTGAATGCGATAGCTGTCCACCAGAGGAAAGCCGTAAATATAAGCCTCTTTCGCGATCGCGCGGGCGTCCGCCGGCGATAAAGGCAGTGGTCGGGCCATTAGTTTCTCCTTGGTCTGTCAGAGTTGAGAAGAAAGGATCGCTAAAGTAGAGGTCGTGCTCAACCCGGTGAACTCCCCAAAACCGAGCCCGCAAACTTACGGGTTGGGGCTACGCGTCGATCAAATGTTCGCGGATCGCGTAGCGAACCAGTTCGGCGACCGAATTCAGGTCGAGTTTGCGCATGATGGCAGAGCGGTGGGTTTCGACGGTTTTGACACTGATGCCGAGGGCCGTCGCAGCTTCCTTGTTGGACTTGCCGGCGGCGAGTAAGCGGACGACTTCGCGTTCACGGTCAGTAAGGACGGATGGCTCGCTTCCGGATGCGCGCGTTTTGAGGAAACTATGTAGAAGCGTCTCCGACGCCTTTGCCGCAAAGAAGGGTTTGTGTGCTATTGCGGCTTCAATCGCGTCCACCAGCGGCCGTCCGCCTTCGGACTTCAGAACAAACCCTCGCGCTCCCGCGGCGAGAATTTCAGAAATAAGATATTCGCTGTCATGCATCGTGAAGATCAGGACCTCGATCTCCGGATGCTTCTTCTTGATTTCGCGTGTCGCTTCCAAACCGTCAAGATCGCTCATTTCAAGATCGAGGACCGCGATATCAGGCAGACACTCGTTGACCTTATCGACGGCTTCCCGTCCGGTTTTTGCTTCGGCGCAGACCTGCCAGCCTTCTCTGCTTTCCAGCATGATGCGTAAACCACGGCGCAACACGTCATGGTCATCAGCCAGCAGAATGCGAACACCTGGACGCGTCATGATGCGCGCACCTCAGCGGGGACAGGAACCTGTGCAGTGAGCAACGTGCCCTCGACGGACGGGTAGATTTCCAAACGACCACCAAGCTTACGCAGCCGCTTACGAATGCTTCGCAACCCCAGACCGTCCAACGACGCAATTCCGTCATCCATCTTTGAGATACCGTGACCCCGATCTTTTATTTGAACAATAACGCTATTCCCCTTCTTTTCGATGGCAATAGCTGCCCCACGGCATCCTGAATGACGGTAAATATTGGAGAGCGTCTCCTGAACAATTCTGAAAATGTCTCTTTCGACCTCCACCGGCAGGCGGCCTACCTCATCTGATGCGATTAAGGCGATCTCGATACCGCTTCGCTTCGCAAACCTGTCGACGTACCAACGCACCGAGGGAATCAAACCGAGCTGATCGAGAGCGGGAGGATGCAGAACATAGGAAAGTGTTCGCACTTCCTTCAGACTCTGCTCACATTTCTCGAGACACTCGCCGACAATTTCGCGGCCCATCGGCGTCAATGACGTCTCTCGTTCCTTCAGGATTTCCATGTTGACCGACACCGCGAAAAGATTCTGAGCGGTGACGTCATGCAACTCGCGCGCAATCCGCCTGCGCTCCTCATCCTGGAGACCAAGAATGAGTGATGAAAGTTCTTCGAGCTCCCTTTCGGCGTGTTTCTTATCGGTTAAATCGCGGACGATTGAAAGTACGCGCCCATCACCGCACGTGACGATTCGGGCCTCGTAATATCGGATGGTGCCGTCGATCATCAAGGGATACTCGACGCTCACAGGAACACCGGAAGTAAGGACCTCTTTGAAGGCTTCTGCAAACCTCTCAGCGAGTTCCGGCGGCATGATCTCGCCCATTGTCCTGCCGAGGAAACGCTCGGGCTGAACATACAAGTGCTTCGAATCTTTGGCGTAATACTCCAGATACCGGCCGTCCGCGTCCTGCAGGAACATGAGGTCCGGCAGCGCCGTAAGAATTGCCTGTGTCTTCGCTTCAGATTGCTGTAGCGCGGTCAGGGTGGCATCGTGTTTGTCGCGGAGTTTGCTGAGTCTGGATCGTTCGACAAGCAGCCCGATGAGGACGCCCTGCGCGGCGATGAAACTGACGACCTCGGCAATCGGCACCTCTTCCGAGGTCATGTGCTGTTGGACAACCACTGATCCAAGCAGCCAGAACATCACAGCCAGCAGCCATACGGCACGTCGGGCGATCATGTTAGTAGCGAAGACAGTAGCACATTAAACGAGGTTACTGTGAACCGCGTAGCGAATGAGTTCGGCGGTTGTCTGTATGCCGAGCTGACGCATTATTCCGTACTTGTGCGATTCCGCTGTTCGTGTGGAAATTCCCAGCATCGATGCGACTTCTTTCATCGTTTTGCCTTCAGCAAACAGCTGCAACACTTCTCGCTGCCGGCACGTCAGTGAAGTCTCACGCGTCCTGTCAAGCTTGCCGGTGGTGAGCAACGTCGAAATGAGGTCGCCGGCCAAAAGCGGCGTGATGTACATGGCGCCGCGAGCGACGGACTGGATTGCCCCGATGAACTCCTCGATGCTGCAAAGTTTCAACACATACCCCGAGGCGCCGGCTCTAAAAGCTTCCTCAACGAGCGGCAAATCGGAATGCATGCTCAAGAACAGGAGTTTTGCGGATACTCCTTCTTTCTTAAGAATGCGGGCTGCGTCGATACCATTGAGCTCCGGCATGGAGATATCCGTGACGATGACATCCGGATGCTTCTGTTTGGCCAACTCGATCATGCTGCGTCCGTCATGCGCCACGCCAACAACGTCGAATTGCTGGCGCACGATGTTCACCAGGCCTTCGGTCAGCATGACGTGATCATCCGCGAGTAATACCTTTGTTCGAAACATAAACGCCCCTTATAGGCCGCTACTGTGGCACGGCGCAGCAAGAAAAAGAATCCGGTAAATCACTGATTTATCAGCAAGGGTTAATCTGTAGTCACACTTCATTGGAGTCCGCCAATTCCCGAAAAAATACAATTCCGGTAGCGCACTTGTTCCGATACAGAAAGAACAAAGCGTTTCCTTATATTCGAGGGCGGAGGAACTCGTGACACGAACGACTTTGGCGGGACCCGAAGTGCAATTACCTGTTTATTCCGTCCGGCGATTCGCGGCCGACTGCGGTCGGCTGTTGGCTGACGTGGACCGATTGATCTCCGATATCGGCACGGTCATCGAGAATCACAACGGCCATTCCAAGACGAGCAGGCGGCCGTTGCGTCGCAGTCAGTTGAATGGCGCAGCATCGAGTTTGCGGCAGCAGGCCGCATCGTTTCTCACTACGCTCCAGCACAGCACAAACTTTCATCGACGAGTTCCGATTCCGTTTTTGGAACTGGACGAAAAAGCGACGATTCTCCGCACCAACAACGAAGGCAATGCCGCTCTGAATGGCGCAGGAAAGCAGATAACGGGAAAATCGTTATTCAGTTATGTCGCCGAATCCGACGTCGATCGTCTGCGTGAACATCTCGAATTATGCAAACGCACCGATAAAGCTTGTGTCATCCAAACTCTCATCAAAGGCAAAGGCCTTCCCGTCGAACTGCGGATCCGCCGTCATTCGATCGGCAAGGAAACGGGGTTCCTGGCGGTGGTCTTGACAAGCGGAGTCGAATCCGACGGCATCTTTGCCGGAAACCGATGGGATCAGCCATTGCCGATTTCCTTGCAGGAGCTATCGTCGAGTCTTAATCGGGTATACACGCTGACATCCGTGATACAGCTTCTCGCCGAATACTGCGGTACGGTCCTCGCCAGCCCTGCTGGAATCATTTTCACCGAAAAAAATGGGCAACCCCACGTCGCCAGGCAGTGGCAAACGCGGCCGGTCTGGAAAAAAGTCCTGTTGCGCGCCGTGCTGACCAAGGGATTGGTCAAACAGGTTTTCCGAACCGGCAACCCTGCGTTTTGGTCGCCAACGAAAAACGGTCGCCACGGTGTAACGTTCTTCCCTATCGGCACGGCAGGAGAACAGCCGGCCGGTGTCGTCGTGATGGTTGTTCTGCATCACGCGGCGACGACAGCCGATTTCGGCCATGACCTGCGCCGGCTGGGCGAACTCGCCTACGCTAGTTTCACTCGCGCGCGTGCTTACGATGACGCGGTTTCCGCGTACAGTGAAGCCCAGAAGGCAAATCGCCGAAAAGAAGAATTGCTCTCCGTTATTTCGCATGAACTGAAAAACCCATTGGTACCGGTCTTGGGTTGGGCCGTTGCACTTAGCAGCGGGGAACTATCAACGGAAAAGCAGAGCATGGCGGTAGAAGGGATCATTCGAAATGCCAGGGCGTTGAACTATCTGATCGAAGATCTGTTTGACCTTGCCAGAATCTCATCGGGCAAGCTGAGGCTCAATAAGACGGAAATGCGGCTTCAAGAAGTGGTGCGTGAAGCGCTCACCGCCATACAACCGGCAGCGGAGAACAAGAAGCTGCGGATTTCAACCGACATTTCGGAAGGTATTCCGCCTTTTGTTGCCGACGCGCGCAGGCTCCGGCAGATGATCATCAATCTTCTGAACAATGCGGTGAAATTCACACCGGGCGGAGGATCGATCTCGTTAAAGGTAGTGAAACGCGGGCAGTGTGTAGAGTGCGTTGTTTCCGATTCCGGTAAGGGCATTGATCACAAGTTCCTTCCGTTTGTATTTGAACGATTCCGTCAGGAGAACCGCTCACAACAAACGAGCACCATGGGACTCGGCCTGGGGCTGACAATTGTGCGCGAAATCGCCGAACTGCACGGCGGAAAAGTCACTGCGCAAAGTGCCGGACCCAATCAAGGTGCGACGTTTACGATTCAGCTTCCCATCCGCCTGCGCCGGCGGATGTGAAGCTGCTGCTACGCTCGCCGACGTTTTTGATTTGGGCGGGGACGGCTCTCTCCGGTGAACCGGTGGACGATCTCCATGAGATCATCGATTTCCACCGGTTTTGTCAGACAAGGATGTCCTCGGAATTTGCCAGATCGGCTGCCGGTGACGTTATGGCCGGACATGACGATGACCGGAACCGTGGTCCATCCGCCTCGCCGCAAAGCCGTGATGAGTTGCTCGCCGTCCATCCTGGGCATCATTAAATCGGCCAGAATCAGCGCAGGCAGTTGACCCGCACGCAGTTTGTCGATGGCATCGACACCGTCGATGGCTGTCACGACCTGATAACCATCGACTTCAAGCAAGACTTTGATCATTTCGCGGATGTCGGCATCGTCGTCGATGACCATCACGAGTGGAGCAATATCGGGCTTCATGAGGACCTCACTAACGGCAACTCGACGGTGAATGTCGAGCCGGCATTGGGTTGACTCTCGACGCGGATCGTTCCCCCCAAGCCGTCGATAATGGTGCGCACGATGTACAGGCCTAAACCCAGTCCTCCGTAGTGCCGGACGGACACAGCCCGCTCAAATGGTTTAAAAATCCTATCCATCATCTCTTTCGGAATTCCGATTCCGTGATCCTTCACTTCCAGCCTGGCGATTCCGTCATGTTGATCGATTGAAACTTCAATCGGCTTTCCCAGTCCGAATTTGATGGCGTTTGAGAGTAGGTTCGTGACTACTTGATCGAGGCGGAAGCTGTCCCATTGTCCAACTGTCGGACCTTTGCTCGTGATCGACAGCGATGAACCGGCACGGGCGAGCTCCGGTCCAAGGCGAGTCGAGACCTGCCGCACGATATCGCCCAGATCCACATCCTCGAATGTGAAGTGCATTCGGTCCGTCCGGATTCTGGCGAGATCGAGCAGTTCGTCCACAAAACGGATCAGGGTTCGGTCAGCGCGTTCGATGATCTGCAAAACCCGCCGCATGGACTCTGGCGGCACCTTGCCCCGCTGCAAACTCTGAACGGCCATATGCAGAGAAGTGATCGGGCCGCGAATTTCGTGGGCCGCAATCGAGAGGAACTCGTCGCGCGCCTTCAGAGCCTCCTGCGCTTCGGTGAACAGGCGGGCATTCTCGACCGATAAAGCGATTCGCCGGCCCAATTCCTCCGCGAGGTCCAGATCGTGTTGCTTGAAGATGCGCTGACGAGGCGCAAGGAACGTCATGGCGCCGATCACTGTGCCTTTCACGACAAGCGGCGTGGCCATGCATGAACGGCCACGAAGGAGATACATCGACGAATGGCCGGATATCACCGCACTGTCCAGTTCCGGATGAAAGGATTCAGCTCCGCGCGATACCACAAGCAAGCGGCGTGGGCCGCCGTTACCGAGCAGATCGACAGCGCAGCCATCGCCGATAAATGGGACCGCTAGATGCGCCACGCCGTCCAGGGCCGGCTCGATGTCGAGTGAGGCCAACAGCCGCGCGGCGTCCGCCAGGAACAATGCCCGCCTGAACAGCCGCTCACGCTCGGTCACGTCGCGAAAACTCCAGACTCGACCCACAACGTCGTCTCCGATGCGTTGAGGAATCGAATATCGCTCGTACACACGGCCGTCCTTGAACCGTAGAACATCAAAGCTCTCGCGATCCGGATGGCCGTACAGCTCATCTATCGCCTTACAAAAGGCATCCGGATCTTCGAGTTGATCGGCAACGTGATCAATGAGCTTTCGGTCATCTCCCTGCTTTGCCAAATCGTCATCGATCTGCCACAAGGACAGAAATCGCCGGTTGTAAGTCGAAAGCCGGCCCGCACGATCCACGACCAGAAGACCATCCGCCGTCGCTTCGATGGTCGCTTCGAGCAACGACGTGGCATGCTTCATTTGCGTGATTGCTGCGTTGAATTCCGTGACGTCCCAGCAACTGCCGACAATTCTCACGGGTTTGCCCGCTACGTCGGAGATGACTTCTCCCCGCGTATGCAGCATTCGAACACCGCCATCCGGGCGCTTAATACGGTGGTCATAGGTAAACGGCTTGACGTTGCGGAAAGCCTCGAACAACGTGGATTTCGTATACTCGAGATCTTCAGGCAACACATATTCGAGAAATGCATCGTATGTGCCACCGAAATGTCCGGGCTCCATTCCATAAATCCGATAAAGCTCGTCAGACCAGATAACCTTGTCGGTTTGAATGTCCCACTCAAAGCTGCCGATATGCGCAACCCGCTGCGCC
>Ga0065712_10068428_pt1 | contig 10719 bp, 7 predicted proteins | sample MisRhiReplicate1_FD_59099 | JGI IMG/M metagenome (GOLD analysis project Ga0065712, IMG submission 59099) | Miscanthus rhizosphere microbial communities from Kellogg Biological Station, MSU, sample Rhizosphere Soil Replicate 1: eDNA_1 v3... | ecosystem: Host-associated > Plants > Roots >...
GGTAACTCGGCTCAATCACCAGGCGGGTCGGCCGCGCGGCTACTTTGAGCTGCAAGCCGCAGGGCTGCCGAAAATACTCGAACCGGGCGATGCTCTTGGTCGCCGCGGCAACTTCGGCTGGCACATCCACCCGTCTGGTGCTTGCGTCTTCGGTCCATTCCAGCGACCAGTCCCCCTCAATGGCAAAGTCGATGACTCCCCGTTGCCGTACCGCGCCAAGCACCTCGAACCTCGCCGGTTGCAGCACGCCGCCACTTGGTTCTGCCCCAGGAGCCAGCGACGCCAAAAGGCGAACTTCGCTGATCGTGCTGCTCGGGCGATCCAGCTTCACCTCCACTTCCTGGGCCTTCTGTCCCCCCGCCGCCGAAACGGGCGTGACGGTATAGCCCGTCGGATTGGTTGGGACCCATTCCATTCCTGCCGGCAGGCGGACCCGAAAAGTCTCCACCGGGCTGCCGAAGCTTCGGACCTTGAGCCGGGCGTCGCTCCCAATCCGGTTGCGGCCCTCGATTTTCACGGCAATCTCGCCGCTCGCATCCAAAAGTTGCTTTGCTTCCGCGCTCATCCCCTGGGCCGGTTGCCATGTAATTTCCAAATCACCGCCGGGACCAATCACGTCCAATTCACTTTTGCCGCCGCCGCTGGTCTTCGCGGAGACAATCCCCTCGTTCCCGGTCTTGAGAGAAGCCTCCGCCTTTTCCAACGGCACCACCAGTTTGAGAGACGACTCCGTTGCCCGCGGCAGCAGCATCTCCAGCCGCGACTGCGTGCCGCTTTCGCGTACGGGATAAACGATCGTCAGCTTGACGACGTGCGGCTTGGCGTCCGCTCCTTTCAGCCAGCACTGATATCCCTCCGTCGCATCGAACGTGGTGAACTGCTCGCCGGAGCCGGTGTATTTTAGAATCTCGCGAAGCACCCCCTTATTCATCTTCAGCGGCACCCGGACCCAGCCTTCGTCCCTAACGCGGATGGTCGCCGTCACCTCCAGCGTCGCCAACTGATTCTGTACGCTTCCCGTAATCGACAGCCCATCCAGCACATACGCCGGCGCTTGGGCCGGAACCAACCCCTGCTCCAGCTTGAGGAGTTTTTCCAGCTTCTCAAACGTCATTCCCGGCACCAGCACTAGGTTCCCCTTGCTGTCCCGGAAATAGAGCGAATCCAGGTCGCTCGCTCCGGGCACCGCTGGAACCTTGGTTCCCGCCGCAGGGGGAGCAGGCGTTTCCTTCTTCGGCGGATCATCGACCTGCGCCAGGGCCAGCACGGGCCAGGCGAGCAGTGCTAGGGCCAAGAAGAGCCTTAGATAACACCAGCCTGAAGCGCAAGCGAAGGACAGTCTGGCAACCCCGTTCGGTCTGCAACACGACAATAGCCACCCTCCATCAGCAGCGCCTTCCTTCGCTTGCGCGTCAGGCTGGTATCGATAAGTCCCACGCAACATCACAGCAAAAGCATCCTTGGAGACGAATGGGGCGCGGAAATTGAGCCTGGGAATTGGTGATGAGATGAGACGAGGCAGGCTCCTTCATTTTAACCAACCGGCCTGGGTTCACAAAACGAAATCACACCCGAGAGAGGGGGTGCGGGAGCACTTCGGCGGCCATCGGCGGCGCGAAAATGAGCCCCGCAATTCACGTCCAGTCCCCACTCGTCTTTTTGGGTCTTAAAGAATTTCTAAAATTCTTGGCGCGGGCTCTTGACGGTGCCAACCTCGTTTGTATACTTTTGTATAAACAGCGGCGGAGCTGTGCGCGGATTGGAAAGGATGCAGGGCGAAATCCAAGCAGCGCATTCGGTTCGCCGAGGCGGTGCAGAGTGCAAAAAAACTATTATGGACAAGTACAACATATAAGAACCATTTGATGAATCAAAAAATTGCGAATCTTGGTGATTATGAATCAAAGTTCGGCAAATATATACGGCGGAAAGGGTTGGTACAACTGGATTTGCGCAAAGAGCGATTGACGTAAGTCGACGTTGGGTGCTTGAAAACGACAACGTGAATCATGAATCAAAGCACAACTTTCGGGGGGATGACCGGGAAGCGACAAACCCTTATGGGTAAACCCATGAATCTGGCACTCAAACTCATCACTTCTGCTCTCGCCGTCCGGCTGCTTCTGGTTTCCGGAGTCTCCCTGGCCGCCGAACCGGCTGCCAAGGAGCTCGGCAGGCGTTTCTCCGCGGAGGTCCAGCCGTTCCTGAAAACCTATTGCCTGGATTGCCACGGCAAGGAGAAGCAGGAAGGGAAGCTGAACCTGGCGGGATATGATTCGCTGGCGGCGGTGGCGAAAAACCAGCAAATTTGGGAGCTGATCCTGGAACGGCTCAAGGGGAAGGAGATGCCCCCCGAGGATGCCCCGCGAATTCCCCAAGATGCCGAGCGCCGCGCCGCCGTCGCCTGGATTGAGGCCATGCGTGCCGACGAGGTCCAGAGGAATGCGGGGGACCCGGGGCCGGTCCTGGCCCGGCGCTTGTCCAACGCCGAGCTCGATTACACCATCAGCGATTTGACCGGAGTGGACATCCGGCCGACGAAGGAATTTCCCGTCGACCCGGCCAATGAAGCGGGATTTGACAACAGTGGCGAATCGCTCAGCATGTCTCCGGCCTTAGTGAAGAAATACCTGGCCGCAATGCGAAACGTCGCCGACCACCTGGTTCTGAAGCCCCAGGGATTTGAGTTCGCGCCCCACGTCGCGGTAACGGATACCGACCGGGATAAATATTGCGTCCAGAGGATTGCGGACTTCTACAAGCGCCAGAAAACGGACATTGCGGATTATTTGTATGCGGCGTGGCGGTATGAACATTGTGCGGAAGGGGCGAAACCGCAGATGCCGATTGAAGACGTTGCGAAAGAGGCGAGGATTTCATCCAAGTATTTGGCGACGATCTGGAAAGCGTTACACGACGAAGGATTGGATGCGGGACCACTGGGGGAATTGCGAGAGGGATGGCGAAAGCTTCCCGCCGACGTGCAGAAGGGAGACGAAGCCCGGCGCGAGTGCGAGAAGCTGCGCGATCAGGCTGTCAAAAAGCGCAAGGAATTGTCTCCCAAAATCGACAAGCTCCAAGTGAACGGAATTTCCCCCGGAAGCCAACCCTTGGTTCTCTGGAAGAACCGGGAATTGGCCGCGCAGCGAATGAAGTATGTGCCGGGGAAGGACGATTCGCCGGATGAGACGCTGCGGAGGTCTATGGAGCGATTCTGCCAGGTGTTTCCGGACGCTTTCTACATTGCCGACCGCCCTCCTTACTTCGAACCGAACTCCCCACCTTCCGGGCGGCTCCTTACCGCGGGCTTTCACCTTATGCAGGGATATTTTCGCGATGACGGGCCGCTGTATGAATTGATTCTTGATGATGTGGGCCGCAAAGAGCTGGACAGTCTTTGGCAGGAACTCAATTTCGTCACCGGTACTCCGCAGCGGCAGTACAAGGACTTCATTTTCTTCGAGCGGGCCGAGCCGCCGCGGTATATGCGGGAAGCGCCGTTCGACTTCGCCCGCTCGGAGGATAAGGACGCCGGTGCCGAGGCAAAAATCCAGCGACTGAGAGAAGAGTATTTGAAAAAGGCCAAGGAGATTAGCGCAGGTGAGACGGCACTTGCCGCCATTGAAACCTATTTCACGAGCATGAACGCCGAAATCCGTTGGGTCGAATCGGCTCGCATTGCCGCCGAGCCGAGCCATTTGGAAACACTGCAGAAGTTTGCCGAGCGAGCCTATCGCCGGCCGCTGACGAAGGAGGAGCGGGAGGATCTGCTGGCGTTCTACCGCTCGCTCCGCGACAAAGAAGGGCTCAGCCACGAGGAGGCGATGCGGGATTCCCTCGGCGGAATTCTGATGTCACCGAACTTTTGCTTCCACGTGGACCTTGTACCGGATGGAAAGGGAATTCAGCCGCTGTCGGATTATGCTCTCGCCAGCCGACTGAGCTATTTCCTCTGGTCGAGCATGCCGGACGACGAATTGCTGGCCCGTGCTGCCGCGGGGGAACTGCATCGGCAAGAGGTGCTTCTGGCCCAGACGCGGCGGATGCTGAAGGACAAGCGAGTCCGCGGCCTGGCGGTGGAGTTTGGAGGCAATTGGCTCGACTTCCGCCGCTTCGAAGAGCACAACAGCGTTGATCGCGAGCGGTTTGCCTCCTTCAATAACGAGCTTCGGCAGGCGATGTTCGAAGAGCCGGTGCAGTTCTTCCTGAACGTCGTGCAGGAGAACCGCTCGGTCCTCGATTTTCTCAGTGCCGAGCACACGTTTGTGAATCCGCCGCTGGCAAAACACTATGGAATGCCCGATGTTGGCGGCGGAAATGACCGCTGGGTTCGCGTGGAAGATGCCGCCAAATATGGCCGCGGCGGCCTGCTTCCCATGTCGGTGTTTCTGACCAAGAATTCCCCCGGCCTGCGGACCAGCCCGGTGAAGCGCGGCTACTGGGTTGTGCGGCGACTCCTCGGTGAGCGGATACCTCCTCCTCCGCCGACGGTTCCGGAGCTTCCCAAAGACGAAGCGCAGCTCGGCGAGCTGACGCTGGCTCAACTCTTGGCGAAGCACCGCGAGAACAAGAGCTGCGCCGTCTGCCACGCGAGGTTCGATTCGCTGGGGCTTGTCTTTGAAGGCTTCGGCCCTGTCGGCGAGCGGCGCGACAAGGATCTCAGCGGTCACACGGTCGAAACGAAAGCCATCTTTCCTGGCGGCAGCGAGGGAAGCGGCGTGGACGGCCTGCGGATTTACCTGCGGGAGCATCGGCAGCAGGACTTCGTCGATAATCTCTGCCGCAAGCTGCTCGCTTACGCTTTGGGGCGAACACTTTTACTTTCCGACAAACAGACGCTGGAGAACATGAAGCAAAAACCGGCGGCCGACGGATATCGATTTGAGAACCTCGCCCTGACCATCGTTACCAGCCGGCAGTTTTTGAACAAGCGCGGGAGGGAGAGCGATGCAAACCAGACAGGACCATGAGCTGAATGTTCGCATTCAGATTGACCCCGCGCGCTCCATCAGTACAATTCGAAGGTGGCGGAGCGGCTCTGACAGGATGCTGCAGCACGATCTTCTTCGAATGGCCGTTCCCCACCGACTTGAGTCACAAGGGTCGAAGCAGACGCGCCTTCGCAGGATGGCAGCAGGGTCAATGCTTGTTCGTATCGCAGCAGACCGAGTCGAAGTGCAGGCACCCGCCAAGATCAATCTCTTTCTCGAAATTCTGGCCAAACGCCCGGATGGGTTTCACGAAATTGAAACCCTGATTAGTCCCATCGGGCTCTATGATTCGCTCTTGTTTCAAGCGACGGACTCGCCGGAAATTCGGCTGGATTGCCGCTGGGCACCGGGGCTAATGCCATTGGCAACCACCGCCTCGGAAGGTGCATTCGGTGACCTTCCCCCGCCGGAAAAGAATATTGTCTTCAAAGCGGCAAGCCTTTTGCAGCAGCGGAGCGGCTGCGGACGGGGGGCGGAGATTCGCCTTCTCAAACGGATTCCGTCCGCCGCGGGATTAGGCGGAGCTTCGAGCGATGCAGCGGCGGTGCTGGTCGCGGCAAACCTAGGCTGGCAAGTGAGTTGGAGCGACGATCGCCTGGCGGAGTTAGCGGCGGAGCTCGGCAGCGATATCCCGTTTTTCCTGGGAAGCGGCAGTGCTATTTGCCGTGGCCGAGGTGAGCGGATTGAAGCCACTCGGCCGATTCACTTCCATGTGGTGGTCGTTCGTCCGCCGGTCGGGCTCTCGACGACGCAGGTTTACCAGGGCTGCCGGCCGGCGAGCACGCCGGCCAGCGTGAACAAGCTACAATCCGCCCTGCGCCGGGGAAACTGGAACGAAGTGAAGTCCGCGTTGGTCAATCGCCTGGAAAAGCCGGCCGCCCAGCTCACGTCGTGGATTGGCCGGCTGAGAAAAGAGTTTGAAGACGCCGGCTGCATCGCCCAGCAGATGAGCGGCAGCGGCTCGAGCTACTTTGGAATTTGCGAGAATGCCCGCCACGCCCGTTGCGTGGCGGGGAGACTGCGGTGTAAGCGCGTGGGAATGGTGATGGCGACATCGACGATTGGATGAGGATACAACTGAGGAACTAGAAACCTCGCACGTTCAGGAATGGGCGTGGGACCCAAGGGAGTAGCGTCATGGAGATTACCGAGGTTCGCATCAAGCTCATGGAGGACTCGGACGATCGCCTCCAGGGCTTTTGTTCGATCACCTTCGATGACAGCTTTGTCGTTCGCGACCTGAAAATCATTGAAGGGACCAGTGGCCCCTTTGTCGCCATGCCCAGCCGCAAGCTGACCGGCCATTGCCACAGCTGCGGTAGCAAGAATCACCTCAAGGCCAACTACTGCAATCAGTGCGGCACGCGGCAGAGGGAAGTTCCCATGCTGCGTGACTCGGAGGGGCGGGCCAAGCTCTATGCCGACATCGCCCATCCCATCAACTCCACCTGCCGCGAGATGATTCAAAGCCGAGTCATCGCCGAATATCGCGCCGAGCAGGAGCGGGCCAAGCAGCCCGGCTACATGAGCCGCTATGACGACGACTACGACGACGACATCGACCCCGTCGCCTACACCGAAGAGCGGCGCGGTACCCCCGCGGGAATGCCTGCCGGGTCGCACGTGGAACCTGCTCAGAAAGAAGTCCCCGCGCCGCACATTTCCGCCCCGCAGGTTTCTTCGCCGCCGCCATCCCAATCGGGAATTCAACAATCTCCGGCCAGGCCGGAATCCGCTATTCCCGGCCCTCACATTCCCCCCGCAAGTTCGCGGGAAACCGTGAAGGAAGAGGCGAAGCGCGAGCCAGCGGCCACTGCCGCGCCCGCTCCGCCTCCCACGCCGCCGAAGGGGAAAGGATTCGGCGAGGGGATTTTCTAGCGCCATCGCGACGATGGCGAGTTGATCAATCACCTGGCGTCGCTAGCGGCTTCACGATCTGGTCGGGTGCAAAGAGGTCGTCGTACTGCGTCACCGCCAGCCGCACCAGCAAGATGCGGCGGTAGGTGGTGCCGCTGTCGGCTTCCGTAAAGAAACTGCTGCCGACACCTTTCACGTCGGGCGTTCCGGAAATCATCAGCACGTGCCCCGGCGCGAGTATTGCCGACAGTCGCAGTTTATCCAGAACGACCCGGTCCTGCCCGGCTTGCGGGATGACGGAGCCGTCGCGCCCCACGAACTGCGTCTTCATCTCGCCGTGCTCGACTTCCGGCGTGAGCTCAATCTTCGCTCGCCCGTCCCCCTGCGGATAGGCCTTCAATCCGAACAGGCACTGGGCTTGAGTCAAGAGATGGCCGCGCGTGTAGCCATCTTCTTGAAGCAACAAGGAGAACATATCGAGTTGTTTTGTCACCAGTACTTTTGCCCGCTGCCCGCTGCGGCACTGGATGCGCCGGGGAGCCCGGTCGAGCTCTGGGTCGGCAACAGAATCTTCACCTCGCTCAACGGCTCCGGGCTCGCTGGCGTCGAGAGCTTCCTTCAGCTTCGGCGGCAGTTGCATCCCCACAAGGCCGCACCGCAGTCCGTTCGCGGACATCTGCCTCCGGAGCTCCGTGGGAAAGTGCTGCTCATCCACTTCAGACCAGATGCCGCTGTAAGCCACTTCATCGGCCAGCGGAATGCGGGCAAACGCAACTTCCAGGACCACGCTACTGGCCGGCAACGGCGGCGCAGGCAGCGACGACGCTTCCGGCTTCTGGGTCGTGTTGAGCAGCGCGCAACCCGAAGCAAACCACCCAAACGAGGCGAGCAAAAGCGGCAGATAACGGCGTAAAAGCACGAAGCTAACCGGTGACAAAGATTCGTAAAGAAGGCATCGCAGCGCGCAGAGCCTCCGCAGCGAGGCGAAGAGTAGAAAAGCGGACCCTGGCGGTCAATGGAGAATGAGGCCAAAAACGCCTGGAATTGCACGACTAGCCGGCTGCTGCCCGCTGGCTTTCGCTAGGCTCTTCACGGTCCTGCGGCTGGTCGGGAAAGCGCGATGATAGCAACAACTTCTCCCACCAACGGGCGGGGCGAAGGCGGGGGTCGCTCATGGAGACGCTCCGCTGCTTGCCCCGGCGGGTGCGAACTACCAGGGAGTCACTCTGAACTTCCAGGACCACCCAGAACTTCTTCACCCGGTAAGAATACCCTTCGCCGTTCGTCTCGGGCTGGACCGCTTCGGCCCGTGGGCCGGGATGGGGGCTGTGCTTTTCCGCTACGTAAATGACTCGGTCACCGGGCTGGTACATCACTCCAATCCTTGTCGCCTGCTTGTGCGGTCCCGTGCCGCCGTGCCAGGGCCAAGGGTGCAAATCCAAGGCCGTTCTAACTTACTGTATCATACACCTGCTGCCGAAACTATCAATAGAAATTGTCAGAAGGTGTTGAGAAAGGTCCCCAGTCACTTTTTATCTCTGGGACTCGGTATCTTCTCCTCTCGCGGTCCTGGAAGTTGTGCGAAAGGGCTGCCCAGACTTGTAGAGATTGAGTCGGGCGCGAAGCTCACTCCCCTTCGCGTCTGGCGCAATCTGAATTGCCTTCTCCTGTGTTTCCTTGGCGTCTTCGAACTCGCCGGCGCTCGCGAGGGCCGCTGCCAAGGTATCGAGATAGGCATAGTCGCCGTTGCCGTCGAGGGTGAGGGCCTGGCGAGCGGAGGCGACGGCGAGCTCGGCGTTGCGGAAACGCTCCTCCGGGCAGGTCGCCATCAGCCAGGCAACGCCGCGATACGCACGGCCAAGTTTTGGGCTTTGTTTAATGGCCTGGCGATAATCCTCGGCAGCTTCCTCCCATTGGCCGATTTCCGCACGCACGTCTCCGCGGCCGACAAGAGCTTGGGGGTTGTCCGATTCTATTTGTAAGGTCCGATCGAAATCGTCGAGAGCGGGCCGGAACTTCTGCAGACGCAATCGCGCATTTCCCCGTCCAAGCAGTGCGCCGATGTCGTCGGGCTTGAGCTGGAGCGCCTGCTCATAATCCTCGGCGGCCTCGGCAAATTTCCCCTGTTTGGCGTGGAGCTGCGCCCGGTTGAACCAGGCACTATCGTATTTCGGGTTGAGCTCGATGACTTTGGAGAAATCCGCAATCGCTTCCTCAGTCCGGCTGCGAAGAGCAAAACTGACTCCGCGGTTCTGAATGGCTTTCCATTTTTTAGGGTCGTGAGTCAGGGCAGATTCGAAATCCGCCAGCGCGACGTCGTCCAACTCGTTCGCCTTTCGCTCTTCCCCCTGTTCCGCAAGAGCGGCGGCCTGACTAGCGTAGGCCTCGCCACGCTTGTTGTATCCCCACGCGGCCAGTTGGTGGGCATAGGATGAGTTCTCCGCTGTCAACTTCGCTCCCAGCACCCGCTCACACTGCTCGATGATTTCGCTGAAGTCATCGACTGTCTCCGCAGCGCTGGTCTTGGCGTAGGTAGCCTCCAACACCTGACGGGCGGTCACTTTTTTGACCTTCGCCGCACCCTCCGGCTCTGCTTCGGTTTGCGCTAAGGCTGAGAGAATGAAGCAGGGACAGAGCAGGGCCGCGGCGACAAGAAATGAGCACAGGTTGCGAATTGACATCGTTCCTCCGTGAACGGGCGGTCCCCCACCCGGCTGAGATTGTCCCTTTGCCAGCATGAACAGGGCAATAGCAATCTCGGTCTGGATGCCCAAAATACGCCCGCCTGCGGTAGGATAGGAAAGCTGCTCAGCAGCAGGAAAGAAACCATCCAACGCCCCGCCGAAGGCTTCTCCTTATGCCGTCCCAGGTAGATACCGCATCCCCAGCCGAGTCCGGAGCACCAGTTCCGTCCCCAAATGGCGAACCTTCCTCCCAAGACCAAGCTGCCAGCCTTCCTGGAGACTCGCCCCTTGCGACCGTGCCACCCACCCCGGTCCTTGCCCCGTCGCTGGTCCGGTCGCTGCGGATGGGGACCGTTCGCCGGATGGTCCTGGGCTTGCTCTTCGTCCTCCCCATCGTGCTGACCGTCGTGGTGGTCTACCAGATTTACCGCTTGCTCAATCAATGGGTCATCGAGCCGATCGCCCAACTCATCATCACTCCACTCGTTGCGGATAACGTCTATTGGAAGTCGTTGGAAACCTATATCACGCCCCCCATCTCGCTGGCCATCGTGCTGATGTTCCTGTACCTGATGGGCTACGTCTTCCAGTCCCGCCTCAATCGCTGGCTGGACTGGATTATGGACCGCATTCCCGGCATCTCCATCCTTTACCGGGCCATCCGCGACGCCTCCTCCGCCATCCACGGCCCGCATGGAATCAAAACCATCGACAAAGTGGTGCTCGTCCCCTTTCCCCACCCTGGGGCGCGGGCCACCGGCTACCTGATGGGGGAAAGTGAGGACGAGAAGACCGGTCGCAAGCTGGCCTGCGTCTACATCCCCATTGCCTTGTTTCCTCCCTCCGGCTACACGCTCGTCTTCTGGTATGACGACGTGACCATCACCGACTGGGATTCCGCCTCGCCGTGGAAGATGATTATCTCGGGCGGCCTCACGCTGCCGGGGAAAGTGCCGTTCCGGCAGTGAACCCAGTCGCCACGCGAACAGCTTCGCTACTTCCCCAGGCTCTTGAGAAAATCCTGGAAGTCATCTTCTGCCTCGGCCTCTTCCTCAGCTTCGGGAGCTTTCGCGGCAGGTGGTGCCGGGGGAGCAACAGCCGGAGAGGGAGGCTTGACCACGAGGGCAGGAATCACGGGCTTGGCGGCGGGCGCGGGGATGGGCTTTGCCGCGACCGCAGGGGGAGGG
>Ga0065712_10068433_pt1 | contig 10697 bp, 9 predicted proteins | sample MisRhiReplicate1_FD_59099 | JGI IMG/M metagenome (GOLD analysis project Ga0065712, IMG submission 59099) | Miscanthus rhizosphere microbial communities from Kellogg Biological Station, MSU, sample Rhizosphere Soil Replicate 1: eDNA_1 v3... | ecosystem: Host-associated > Plants > Roots >...
CCTGGCGGGCGGCATTGGGGACGTAGTCGAGGTCGCAGTCGGGGTCGGGGTTTTCGTAGTTGATCGTTGGCGGCAGGACGTTGTCGCGGATGGCCATCAGGCAGACGATGAGCTCCGTGACACCGGCGGCGGCAATGAGATGGCCCATCATGCTCTTGGTGCTGGAGACAGGGGTCTGATAGGCCCGCTCGCCAAAGACCATCTTGCAAGCCAGCGACTCCACCCGGTCGTTCACCGAGGTGCTGGTGCCGTGGGCGTTGACGTACTGGATATCGGACGGGTTCAGGCCGGCATCGGCGATGGCCATCTTCATGCAGCTGATGGCCCCCCGCCCTTCGGGATGAATGTCGGTGATGCGGTATGCGTCTGCCGTGGTGCCGTAGCCCATGATTTCGCCGTAGATTTTGGCCCCCCGCTTCTTGGCGTGCTCCAGCTCTTCCAGCACCACCATCGCCCCCCCTTCACCGAGCACAAAGCCGTTCCGCTTCCGGTCGAACGGGCGGCTGGCCTTGGTCGGCTCTTCGTTGCTCACGGAGAGGGCCGTCAGCAGGTTGAAGCCGGTGACGCCGAAGGGGTGGATCATGCTGTGGGCTCCGCCGGAGAGCATCACGTCGGCGTCCCCCCGGCGGATGATTTCGGTCGCCTCGCCAACCGCCTGGCTGCTGGCGGCGCAGGCGGTGAGGCAGTTCGCGTTGGGTCCCTGGGCGTTGAACATTCCCGCGATGTAGCCGGCCGGCATATTCGGCTCTTGCTCAATTTCGGCCAGCGGATTGAGCGTTTCCAGTCCCGCCTGCGTGAACTTGACGAGGTCGACTCCGTCGGGCGTCAGAGCCACCGCCATCATCCGCGAGAAGTTGCCAAAATCCTGGCTCCCTTCGCCGCACCCCAGGTAAACGCCGAAGCGGGTCGGGTCCTTGATGGAATCCAGCACCCCCGATTCGGCCATCGCCTGCTTGGCCGCTCCGGCCGCGAACTTGGTGTGTCGGCCGCGGACTTTCCAGCCTTCGGCGTCCAGACCCGCTTTGGAAGCATCCCAATTCTTGACTTCCGCGGAAATCTTGGTGGGGAACTTGCTCGCGTCGAAGATGGTCGTGAAGCCAACGCCCGATTTCCCCTCTTTGAGGCCCGACCAGACCTCTTCCACGTTATGCCCCATCGGGTTCACCGAGCCGACACCGGTTACCACCACGCGCTTACGCATGAAACACCGCTGCTGCGAGAATCGAAGTCGTCATCCTGCCGCCATAGGACGGGCGGCACTTAAGTACAGGGATTATACCACGAAGCGTGGTCAGAACGAGCGTTTGAACTTGCCTCGCACAGACGAGGGTAAGCACTATTCCTTCGCTGCCGGACGCGGCACGATTTGCATCTTGGTGATGACTTTATCCACCAGCCGGTATTCGGCGGCTTCTTCGGCGGACATGAAGCGGTCGCGGTCGGTGTCCTTCTCGATTTTTTCGAGCGGGTGGCCGGTGTGCTTGATCAGGATCTCGTTCATCCGCTGCTTGATGCGGCGGAACTCCTTGGCGTGGATCATGATCTCCTCGGCCGTTCCCTGCATGCCGGCCAGGGGCTGGTGAATCATGATGCGGGCGTTGGGGAGGGCGAACCGCTTGCCGGGAGCGCCGGCCGTCAGCAGAACGGCACCCATCGAAGCGGCCTGGCCGATGCAATAGGTGGCGACGTCGCACGTGACGAACTGCATCGTGTCGTAGATCGCCAGCCCGGCGCTGACGCTGCCGCCCGGGGAGTTCACGTACAGGTGAATGTCCGCCTTCGGATCGTCCGATTGCAGGAACAGCATCTGGGCGACGATAGAGTTGGCCATCTCATCGTTGACCTGCGACCCGAGAAAGATAATCCGGTCCTTGAGCAGCCGGCTATAGATGTCGTAGACCCGCTCTTCGCGGCCGCTCTTCTCAACGACGTAAGGAATCATCGGCATGGATCAAGCTCCGGCTGGTATTTGATTAAAGGTGGATGGACCGCTCACTGCCGCCGCGAATTACTTGTCGTCCTTGTCGTCCGGCTCGCCGCCGGGGACCTTGGTAACGATGTCGTCCACGACGCCGTACTTCTTGGCTTCGTCCGCCCCCATGAAGAAATCGCGGTCGGTGTCCTTGGCAATCTGCTCAATCGGCTGGCCGGTGTGAGTCGCCAGGATTTGGTTCAGCACTTCGCGGTAGCGGATGATTTCGTTCGCCTGGATTTCAATATCGCTGATTTGCCCCTGCACGCCGCCGTAGGGCTGGTGCAGCATCACGCGGGCGTTGGGAAGGATGTGCCGCTTCCCCTTGGTGCCGCCGGCCAGCAGCACAGCCGCTCCGCTGGCCGCCTGGCCGACGCAGTAGGTGGCGACCGGGCAGCTCAGGATTTGCATGGTGTCGTAGACGGCCAGCGTGGCGGCCACGTCCCCGCCAGGGGAATTCAGGTAAAAGTGAATATCCTTGCGGCGATTCTCGCTTTGCAGGTACAGCAGCTTCATCACCAGCTCATTGGCGTTGCCGGTGTGAATTTCCCCCTGCAGGAAGACAATCCGGTTCTCCAGCAGCAGATCCCCCAGCGTCAATTGCCGCTGCCGCTGGTAGCTCTGGTAGGAAGTCGAATCGTAGACCGGTTGCGGAAACGGCTGGCTCATGAGGCGAGAGTCCTGTAAAGAGGAGAGTTTCCAGCATTATTCCGCCGCGGAGCAAATCCGGCTAGGGCGGGGAAGAATGGCTAAAATCCTAATGTCTAATGAAGTCCATCAGCCACCGGTCATTAGGCATTGGTCATTAGGATTTAGTCATTCCGATTTTTTGGTCGGCTGCTTCAGCGCTCCCGGCACCTGCTCTTCGTCGCTGCCGGCGTGCTTGGCCTCCGGAATGCTCGCGCCACCGTCGCCAGCGATGGCAAAGGAAATAGCCGCGGTGTCGTTTTTTGGCGGATTGTAGGGGGAGTCCTGGAACGTGGCGGTGGAGGTGATCAGGTCGATGACCTTCCGCTCGACAATCTGGTTGCGGAGGGAATCGATCTGACCCTTCTTTTCCAGGCGGGCCCGGACGCGGCGAGGTGACTCGTCCGCTTGCTCGGCGATGAGCTCGATTTCCTTGTCGTAATCGGCTGGCTCGGCGTCGAGCTTTTCGTCCTCGGCAATCCGCTCCAGGATGAAGTGTTCCTTCAGCGCTCGGGCTGTATACGAGAGCGTGTTGCGTTTCAGCTCGTTGGCATGGGCGTTAATGGCCGCGTTATCAAAGCCGCTGGATTGCAGCTCCATCACGGCCCGGTCGAGCTCCCGCTTGGACTGGCGGCGGAGCATTTCGGGCGGCAGTTCCCAGGTTGCGGCAACCGTCAAAAGGCCCGTAATCTGCTCCCGGACCTGCTTCTGCTGCTGATATTTCAGTTGACGTTCGAGCTCTTTGCGGACTTCCGCCCGCAGCTCCGCCACGTCCTTGAAGCCGCCGATGCGATCCAAAAAGCCGTCGTCGAGCTCCGGCAACTTGAGCTGCCGCACTTCCAGCAGCTCAAACCGCGCGGTCAGGTCCTTGCCTCGGAGGGCTTCGTTTTCCGAGTCCTTGGAGACGGTGAGTTTCGCTTCGAAGGTGTCGCCGACCTTTTTCCCCTTGATCAGCTTGTCAAAGCCTTCCAACTTGGCGTCGTTGAAGCTCAGGATCGGCCGGACAGCTAGCTGCTCGTTGTGCCGAGCGGAGACGACGGTATCGCCGTCCAGGAAGGTCATGTTAAGCTTCACAATCACACCGTCACCGGATTCGACCGGCCCCTCTAGCTCCACGAAGTTGCCGTAGCGAGCGAGGAGCTTGTTCAAATGAGCGTCGACGTCTTCTTCGGTGTGTTCGTAAATCGGCCGCTTGAGGTGGAGCCCCTTCCACTGCGGCATGTCGAATTCCGGCCGGACTTCGATGTCGAACTCGAAGACCAGCGGCCCGTCGTCGGGAATGTTCACCGCCTGAAAATCAAAGTCCGGCTCGCTGATGGCCGAAAACTCGTGCTCTTCGCTGATCTGCGTCAGGCTGTCCATCAGCAGCTTTCCCTTGACCTGCTCGTGGACGGAGTTCTTGAACTGCCGCTCGACCAGTTTGCGGGGGGCCCGACCGGCGCGGAAGCCGGGGAGCTCGGCCTTGGGAGCGATTTCGTTGAACTGCTCCTGGACGTACCGGTCCACATCGGCCCGGCCGATGGTCACCGTCACGTGCCGCTCGCAGGCGGAGGGTTTGGCGATTTTGACTTCCAGCGCCAGCTTTGGCTTGGGCTCTTCCGTCGTCGCCTCGGCAGCGGCCTGGGTGTCGGTATCCGGAAGGTCGTCGGTATCGGTGGTGGACATGGGAGTGAGAGGTCAAAAGGCCAAAACGGGAGATCGGGACGGAATAGCGCCCCACATTGCCCATTAAAACAGCAAACCCGAAGCTGGGCGAGGTCCCCTCGCTCCGCTTCGGGCTCTCTTGGGCCGGAATGTCGGAGTAATGCCCAATTTGGGCGGTCTGTGAGGAGCGGGTGATGAGATTCGAACTCACGACAACCACGTTGGCAACGTGGTGCTCTACCAACTGAGCTACACCCGCCTAAAGCCTACCGCATAGGCAGCCATCTAATATGCCATTTCCTGAGCGGCTGTAAAGACCGGCCCCTTATGGCGAAATGACGAAATTCTCAGTGGCGAATGACGAATGGAAAGGCTTCCTGTTCTGGGCTCATTCGCCATGCGTCATTCCAGATTCGACATTCCGCTAGCACCCCCATCTCCCCCTTTTTTTCCCTGCGACCGGAAAAATCCGCAAGTTCGTTACAGCTTCACACGATAAATAGGTCTGGATAACGCACGGAATCACCCGCGCGGATTCCCTTGGACTTTCGCAAGGCGAACCACGGGCAAGGCAACCCCCCACAGCAGCCGGAGCCACTCCGGCATTTGATCCACCGAGGAATGTCATGTCTCACAGGATGGTAATCGCGACTCTCGGATTCCTGCTGGCCGCGGCATCGCTTTCCAGCACGGGATGCATGGTGGGACTAAAATCCGGTCCTCACCTGGGAGCGCTGGGGATTCCGGTCCCGGTCAGCCCTTACTTCCAAAAGAAGCAAGAAGACCATTTCTGGAACCACGAGCGGTATGAGCGGTCTCCCATCCTGGGACCTCTGGTGCCGGGCGCCCCGAGCGAGGCCCTCGACCCCCCCAGTGATGACGAAGTCGTGCGGGCCTGGGAAAAAGCCAACCCGGTTCAAGGAGGCCTCCCCTTCCTCCACGAAATCCAGCGGAACAACGTCCGCATCGTGAAGGAGAAAATCGCCGACTACATTGATCCCCCTCGCGTCGTGCCTCTCATCGGCCCGGTGCAGCTCCACCATGCCCACTACAAGTGCATCATCTACTACACCCAGGTCACTCGCGTCGGCTGGCCGATACCGCACACGCTAACGGACGAAGACGCGCAGGAAGTCATCTACATCGACCACAATCACTTCCACATGGTAGGGAATGTCGATACGGGTGCCGGAGCGAACTTCTAACCGTCCTCTCTAACACAGAATCAACTTACGCGTCCTGGGCCACTCTCCGGCTCAGGACGCGTTTTTTTTGCAGGCCGCTTTACTACCGGATAATCTCCAGGTCCGGCAGCGCCGCTTGCAGCTTCTTCACCCCTTCGTCAGTGACCTGCGTGCGGTAGAGGTTGACCATGGTCAGCCGCTTGAGCTTGGCCAGGTGGACCAGCCCCGCGTCGCTCACCCGCGTCTCATCCAACCGAAGTTGCTTGAGCTTTGTCAGCCCCGTCAGATGAACCAGTCCCTGATCGGTCACTTTCGTGTCGGTCAGATCGAGCCAGACCAGTTCCGACAGCTCGGCGAGCGGCGGTAAATCAGTGTCCTGAGTTTCGCGGGATCGCAGACCGACACCCACGACATGTCCCGCCGTGCGCCGCGCTAGCAACGTCCGGAGCCAATCGGGCCGAGTATAAAGCTGATTCGCCGGCAACTGGCCAAGAATCTTGACCGCGTCCTCTTCCCTCTTCGCCAGCCGCTGCTGATAGACCAGATACCCTCCCGGTCCCACGCACATCAGCGTCACGCCCACCAGCATCGTCCGTAAGCTGAACTGATACCACCGGCTGCGAGGAGGGACGCTCATTCCGGCGATTATAGCTGCCGGCGATCCGGTACTGCTCAAACATTTTGGGCAGGCTGGAAGCCTACCGCACACTTTATTTCCTGGCTGCCGTGTGCCGGTACATGTTCTTGGCGGAGGGGTTCATGAGATTGGCGGTGTTCCAGGGAGCGATGAGGTCGCGGGTGAAGGCGGTGAAGGAGTCGATCTCGCGGCTCGTTGGCCCGGACGCGAGCAATTCCTGCAGGCGGTCGTAGCCGGCGGCAGCAGCCTGGCGGAAGGCGGGGTCGTTGGCGTTTAAGAAATAGCGGGCGGGATGGAATGGGCTGTCGCAGCGGGCCCGTTCGCAGGCGATGGTGCCGCCGAAGTAGAACATGCACATGGCGGTGAACAGGCGGAAGTCGACCGTACCCGCGTAGCAGCCCGCGACGAGCAGGTCGATGAGCTGCGTTTCCATCCGGACGATGCGGGCATACTCCTGCAGCTCGGCGGCCAGCGTTTCCTTTCCCCAGTGTTCCTCGAAAATGGCCGTCAGGCGCTCGATGCCGAACAGCGAATGGGCGATGCCGCTGCTGTGGAGCGGGTCGATGAAGCCGGCGGTGTGGGGGAGCATCACCCAGTCGCTCCCCGCGCCCTGAGCCATCAGGCGCTGCATGCGGGGCCCGCGGGTGAGGCCGCGGGGGGGGTTCACGATTTTGGCCCGGCTGAACTGCTCGCGGAGCGTGGGATACTGCTCCAGCCAGTGGTCCCATTCCGCGTGCGGCGAAATGGCTTCATCGAGCGGAAACTTTCCATTGTCTATCGCGAAACCCGCGCTGACGACTTCGCTGTCGAACCGCAGTTGCCACATCCAAGCGCCGCGAAAGACCTGGTGCAGGGCGGCCCGGTCGCAGTCGAAGGGATGGTCCTGCACTGCGGCAGCTCGCTCGACGAGCATTTGCCGCCAGGGTGTGAGATCCTGGAAGTGGGCGTAAAGCGGGCGGGAGTTCGTTTTGAGTAAGTGCTTGTCGTCGGCAATTCCCAGAATGCGGGCCAGGACCTTTCCTTCGCCACTGGCGTCGATGAGGAAGCGGGCTTTGACTTTTACTTCATCCCCTTGCCCCGAGGGACCGCGATGGCCGGAGAGCTCCCAGCCGTGGTCCGAGTGTTCGATGCGGGTCGGCGTGGTGTTCTCGAAGAGAGGAACTCCGGCGGAGACCGCTTCGGCGGCGAAGAAGGCGTCGACTTCGCTCCGGAGCCAGTGCGTGTCGGAGGTGGCGTCGTCGGTGCTGGCCGCGACGAGCAATTCGTTGGCATGATCCAGCCGCGGCACAAACGGCTGGTGCGGCTCATGGTCAAAATAGCTGAACCCCCGCTTGAGCCCGCGCATGACATGCGGGTAGGCAGCCATCCAGGTGCCGTACTTGGAGAGCGGAGCCAGCCGCGGCAAGTCGTACTTCTTGGCGATGTCCCGCAACGCCATATCGGCCAGGGGAGTGCTCGATTCCCCAATGGCAAACCGCGGATGCGACTGCCGGTCCACGACGACGCACGACCGCCCCAAGCGGGTAAGCAATAGCGACATCAGGCTCCCCGCGAAGCCAGAGCCGATGATGGCGACGTCGGAATGCACACCTAGTCCTTCGTCCAGTAATCCACCACGAGCACCTTTTCAATCCGCGGGCCGACGAGGGTGACGAATTCCTTGTGGGCCGCGTGCGGTAGATAGGTGTCCCGGTCTTTGTCGCTGGCGAAGGTGACCAGGAAACAGTGGGTGAAGCCTTCCGCCTTGCCTTCCACGCTCACGTCGGTTCCCCACTCGAAGTCCTTGATAATGTCGATCTTGCTCTTGAGGCTGCGGAAAGCCTCTTCCGACTCCTTGATTTGCTCGGGGGTCAGGTCGGCTTTGAACTTCACCAGCACGCAGTGCCGCAGGACCTTGCCGGGCCTGGCGGCGGACTTCTCTGCCGATTTGTCGCCGGCGGCAGTCAAGGCGGAGAGCATCTGCTTAGCCACGAATTTGTTTCCTTCCGCATTGAGGTGGACTTTGTCGCCGGTGAGGATTCCCTGGTCCATGTTTCCCTTGTTGTGCTCCCTGAGATAATCGAGGAACGCCCTTCGCAGGTCGAGCAGCTGCACCTTTTCCTTGGCGGCCACTTCGCGGCTGATGTCGCAATACTCGTCGAGCATTTTGTCGAGCGAATTGCTGCCGTCGGTCTTTTCCCCGATGACCGTGGCCGTGCAGAGGATGACGCGGGCGTCCGCCTTTTGAATCTGCGAAATGAGATTTGACAACCCCTTCGCATACGCGTCCTTCGGCGTTCCTTTACCCATCTGCGAATGCCAGACGTCGTTGATGCCAATATAGATGACCACCACCGTCGGCTTTTTGGCGAGCACGTCCCGCTCCAGACGCTTTTCCAGGTCGGGGACCTTGTTGCCACTGATGCCGGCCCCGATGACCTCGATTCCCAGGTCCTTGTGGTCTTTGTCGAGCGCCTCGCGGACGAGCGTCACGTAGCCACTCGGCCCCGCTCCGGCTTGCGTGATGGAATCTCCCAGGAAAACCACGCGGTCCCCCTTCTTAAGCTCCGCGGTCGCGGTCCCGGTCGCCAACAGCAACCCAGTCATTGCGGCAATTCCCAATAGTCTTGAATACATGTGAGGCTCCTTCTGCGGTGGAATGAGTGCTTATCCGCTGATGATAGCAAAGCGGATGAGCGAAGAGAGGGGCCGGACACTAGAATGGTACGATTGCTTCCTTCATGATCATGAAGGACTGGTTCGTCCTTAACCGCAGGACTCACTATGCTTTCTCCTATCCTGGTTATCCTCAGTCTCCTCGCGGCCGATCCCGCGGGCGCAACTCCGTCGGGCGTTGCATCTCCACCAGCCAAGACAGATCGCGAGAAGGCCCGTAAAGAGCTGGTCGCAAAAATGGCCTTGGAGGTCGTGGCGGAGTATGAGGTGACACACGGCAAGGATCCTGCGAAGCTGGTGCTTCAGAAGGAGCCAATCCTGCGGTGGTCGAATCCGTCCGCGGGGAGCGTCTATGGCGATGTCTACGTCTGGACCTCCCAGGGGCGTCCCGAGGTGCTGGCCTCGATCTACCGCTGGTATCATCCCTACCGCTCGCAGACCGCCGAGATTCATTCCCTTTCCACGGGCGAGGTGGCAATCAGCAGCAAAGATCGCAAAATGTGGCAGCCCGCAAAAGCCGGGATCGAATTCGCTGCTGCCGCCGACGCGCCGGCTCCCGCCGGGACGGCTCCGCAGCGCCTGCAACAGATGCGTGGCCTAGCTAAGGAGTTTTCCGTGAAGCTGCAAGACACCCGGGAGGACAAGGAAAAGGGGGTGGCGCGGGAGCTGCGGATGCTCAATCAGCCAGTGTTTCGCTACAACAGCCAGAATCCCGACTTGCTGGATGGGGCTATGTTCGCATTTGTCGAAGGGACGGACCCCGAGGCCTGGCTGCTGCTTGAGGCTCGCAAAAAGGACGACAAATTCGCCTGGCAGTTCGCATTCGCCCGGATGAACAACGACGAGCTCCATGGCTACCAGAAACAGGCGGAAGTCTGGAAAGTTGCCAAAACGGACGCCCCCTGGCAGAATCCGCGCGAACTTACCTACGCCCTGTTCCTCATTAGGGACATCCCCTGGGAAGACGCTCCGGCAGAGAAAACAGAGGCGACCAAGGAGAAGTAACGGCTCCGCATGTACACCCCCGCCCACTTCGCCGAAGCCGACGTTGGCAAGCTTCACGCCGCCATCGAAGCCTACAGCTTTGCGACCTTGGTCTCCCAGCATGACGGCGAGCTCACCGCTTCGCATCTGCCCCTCTTACTGAAGCGAGAAGGAGGAACCGGCCAACTGGGAACTCTCGTCGGCCACATGGCCAAGGCCAATTCGCAATGGGAGCAGGCAGCCGGGCAAAAGGTGCTAGCGATTTTTGCCGGGCCGCATGCTTACATTTCCCCTTCCTGGTACGAGGACGAGAAAACGGTCCCCACCTGGAATTACGTGACCGTCCACGCCTACGGCCGACTGGAATTGGTGAAGGATTCGCAAGAAAAGCTAGACATTCTTCGGCAAACGGTACATGTTTATGAGCGGAACATGCCGGTTCCCTGGACCGTTCCCGAGCCCAGCGAATTCCTCGCGCGGCTCGTGGACCAGATTGTGGCCTTTCAAATTCCGCTCGGGCGGCTTGAAGGAAAGTGGAAGCTCAACCAGAATCATCCCCTTGCCCGGCGGCAGCGCGTGATTGCCGCCCTGCGAAGCCGTCCCGATGAGGCCTCGCAGGAGATAGCCGGGATGATGGAAGAGCGAATGAAGTGATCTACAGCCATGCGAATCGTCCCAGCCGCCAGCCAGGTTCAAATCGACGAAATCCGGAAGCTTTTCCAGGAGTACGCCGCCTCGCTCCCGTTTGACCTCAAGTTCCAGAAGTTCGACGACGAGGTGAAAAAACTCCCCGGCGAGTACGGCCCGCCGACCGGCTCCCTTTTTCTCGCGGTGGATGACAAGGAAGTCGCCTACGGCTGTGCCTCGCTTCGCAAGGTGGACGCCAAGACCGGCGAGATGAAGCGGCTGTTCGTTCGTCCCGAAGCACGCAAAA
>Ga0065712_10000665_pt1 | contig 10696 bp, 18 predicted proteins | sample MisRhiReplicate1_FD_59099 | JGI IMG/M metagenome (GOLD analysis project Ga0065712, IMG submission 59099) | Miscanthus rhizosphere microbial communities from Kellogg Biological Station, MSU, sample Rhizosphere Soil Replicate 1: eDNA_1 v3... | ecosystem: Host-associated > Plants > Roots >...
CGGGAGCGCAAGCTGGCCGAGATCACCCCGCCATCGGAGACCAAGGTCAAGCTCGAGGGCGAGGCTATGGCCAAGGTGAGGGAGTACGCCAAGGGGGTGGACGAGCGGACCAAGAAGCTGGCCAAGAACAAGGACCGCCAGGACCAGATGGACAAGCTGAAGGCCGAGCAGGCCGAGGCGGACGACAATGAGCGCATTCAGAAGCAGGTGGCCAACCTGGAGACCCGACACCAAGACGGGTCGTTGACAGACAGCGAGCTGACCGAGCTGAAGATGCACCCACAGCACGTGAACATCGGGTCGGGCCACGGTAACCCGGCGTAATCAATTTTAGGCATGGAGCAACTTGTGCCGCGCCTACGGACTAACACAGGAGCGTTTGGGCGAACGGGAGCCATGCCTAAATTATGACGCAGTACGATAGGATAACCTCTCAAGCTGAAGTCATACGTGAATTCACTGTAGCGATTAAACGTCAGTTCATGGAGACAAAGATGCAGGACGCGCAACGTTATGCGGGAATGCCAACAGCCGTTCGGCCTGAGACAATAACAGGCAGGCTAGAGCAGGTGATAAAAATCCTTGCTGAGGCCGAATCGCAAGCGCAGGCAGCAATGGAGAAACTGACAGGCTCTTATATGCGGCTCGACTTGCAACAAGAAAAAATGGCAGAGCAACCCACCGATAGTGTGGCGAGTCGTTTGGTCGATCTGAGTGCGCGGGTGCAAAGACTCGCCACTGCCATAGACAACCTGAATAGCAGTATTTGAAAAATGACACGCTTCGAAGCACTTCGAAGCACTTCGAAGCGGAATATCGTGGAGTCGTAGAAGCGGTAATATTAATTCACTAACGAGGAGACATTTATGGCACAGGGAACACACGGTAAGGCAGGGGCGCAGTGGCAAAAGCAGGCCAATCATTTTCAGGCTCTGATCACATCGGCGCAGGCCGTAGTGGATGATCCCAACAGCACAGATGAAGAGAAGGCCGACGCACAGCAGACGATCACCGACATGCAGAAGAACCTGCAGCGGCTATCGGACAAGTACGGCGTGACGCCCACGGCTTAATGATTTTCTCCTCAGCACTGCTAGAGTACGCCAACCTATTCCCGGCGATCCGCATTGCAAAGGCCGTGGATCGCCGGACCCTCCGCGCCCTAGAAGCACTGGCTAGGCGAATGGAGGCACCGTTGAGGGAAGGGTTTTTAGCCGCCGTTCGTAGCGCCCGTAGTCAAGCCACCTTGCAGGTACTAGAGCAGGCGATGAGGGCCATCGACCCGGCAGCGGCGATCAGAGAGGCCACGGGCGGGCTAGAGTTCAGGCAGATGCGCGACACCCTGGCCGACATAGTGGAGGCATCGGGGGTGAAGGCCACGGCGGCCCTGGGGGCCGTAACGGGCGAGGTGCTAGGGTCGTTCGATGTCACCAACCCCCACGCTATACAGTACGCCAGGACAGAGGTTGGGTCGATGATACGGGACATCACCGAGACCACTATGGAAGGTATTCAGGCGGTGATAGGGAACGCGATAGAGGTCGGGGTTCCACCACGGTTAGCGGCGGTCCAGATACGGTCGATGATCGGGCTAACAGAGCAGCAGACCAACTGGGCGATGAACTACGAGAACCGGTTGCTTGATGTCGGCGCNGTTGATATCGATACGAAGGTACANAGATATGCAGACAGGCTCCTCAGACAACGTGCACTCACTATTTCGCGCTCCGAATCACTGCGAGCTGTCAACGCTGGACAACAGGCCGCTTGGAATAGCGCCGTGGACCAAGGTTTACTACCTGCAGATGTCGAGCAGCAGTGGATCGCCAGCCACAACGCATGCAAGCAGATATGCTTTCCGATGGATGGTCAGACAGCCCCCCTCAATGGAGTATTCACGACCGGCGACGGCCGCAGGATAAAGAAGCCACCGGAGAGCCACCCGTCTTGTCGTTGCACAATAGCACTTAGCCTATGACTCAATTTGGTACAAAAAACGGCTGGGAGAAGGAGTTACGAGATTGGACGCCGTTGGAATTGGCGCAGTTATTTCACGAGACCTATGAACGACTCGCATCAACCTACGGATACGAGACAAAGACGGAGACGCGACAATTCGACCCAACTACTCCAAACGGCAAGCTAATGATTGCTACTTGTCGTGTTGTTTTAGACAAGATACTTAAATGAGCCAGTACGAGACTATAAAGTCAGGCCTGCTCGAGGAACTGGAGTCCCATAGACGGGAGATCGAGGACGGCAGGTACAACTGGTTCCAGGTGAAAATATTGCTGAACCGCAACGACATCAGCTCGGTGTTCGAATGCCAGGAGAAGAACAGGGTGATCAAGAGGGCAAGCTATCAGGCGGCGGTGTTCCTGAACGGAAGAGGATAAGGACGAATGGGGTGGGGTTTAACGGCCACGTCCCCGGCGTAGATCCGGCGGCCACCCACCCTATTCTAGGGAGCTGCCCTGGTTGATAATTATACGCATCGCGACAAATAAAAAAAAGGGGTGTTGACGGCGGGCTAAAAGAAGAGTAGTAGCCAATACACAACAGAATTTATTCGGGAGTCCAACCCGAAATGAGACAAAAAGGGCGCTGCGGCAACGTGGCGCTTTTTTTTTATCCAAAATGCCAGCAGGATCAGAATCACACACCTACCACACCGACAAGATGACGCGGTGCATCAGCGACCTAGTGGACAAGGGGCACGACGAGGGGTCGGCCCACGCCATCTGCTACACGTCGCTAGGGGCGGACGCCAACAAGATAGAGAAGTCGGAGGACAGCGACAAGCCCTGCACCATCTGCGAGGCCATCGCCAAAGTGAGGGCCACCCTGCACCCGCCTTCGATTCTCGCCAAGGACAGCAAGCGACGCTACACACTGGGGGTGGTCTATGAGCCTGACACCCTGGATACGGATAACGAGTTCGCCAAGGCTGAGGATATTGAGGTGGCCGCCTGGGATTTTATGCGATCTCTCCAAGGACACGGGGAGATGGCCAAGGCGGGGCTGGACCTTATCTCGAAGATTAAGGACGCCGTGGACTCTGACGACGAGGTCAAGCTGGAAGTCACCGACGAGCTGCTGGAGAAGATCGGCAAGCGCGGGGTGAACGCCATGCACATAGCCGACCTGGACAACAGCGAGGTGGTGGAATCGTTCATCGCCCCGACCGACATGGAGATAGGCGGCCAGAGGGTGAAGAAGGGTTCGTGGCTCGCGGGGATCGTGTGGGACGAGGAGTCTTTCAAGAAGATCGAGGACGGCCACTGGAAGGGCTACAGCATGGGGGGCAGGGCCAGGAAGGCTGCGGTGTGATATGGCGACCCGCCTGTTCGACCTAAAGATTCAGCACGTCGCCGGTGTGGACCGGCCAGCCAACAAGAGGACGTTCCTGGTCATCAAGTCAGAGAAGATAGAGAAGCAGATGTCGATCAAGAAAGAGGGCGACAAGTTCTGCCTGTACGACGGGGAGACCAAGAAGGGCGAGTACGACTCGATGGACGCTGCTCAGGCGGCCAAAGACAAGATGATGTCAAAAGGAGCAACTATGCTGACCAAAGAACAGATCGCGGCCATCAAGGACGAAGAGCTGCAGGCGGCCATCCTCAAGCAGCAGGAGGAGATGCTGGAGATGCAGAAGAAGGCCAAGGAGTCCGAAGAGAAACCTGCCCCGACCAACCCCGACGACGAGACCATCTGGAAGGGGGTCCCTCCAGCCATCCGTAACCGGTTCGAGGCCATCGAGAAGGAGCGCGACGCGTTCGCCAAGAAGGCCAAGGACGAGAAGGACGAGAGGGAGACCGAGTTCCACATCCGCAAGTCCGAGGAGTTCAAGTACCTGAACCTGGTCCCCAAGCACTTCGGCAAGGTGATGAAGGCCGTGGCCGAGAACGCACCCCAGGAGGCCGAGGAGATCTACCGCATCCTGCACGTGGCCGACGGGCTGATCGAGAAGGGCGGGTTCTTCTCTGAGTACGGCAAGGGCAAGGGGCAGAACGGCATCTTACATAGCGGGGACGCGAGCAACATCACCGATAGGGTGAACGCATTGGCCCACGACTACATGGCGGTTGCCAAGCGCGAGGGTAAGGAATTAACCGAGCCCGACGCCATCGTGAAGGTGTTCAACGACCACCCCGACTGGCACACCCAGTGGCGCAGGGAGCAGGTCCAGTCCGTCAAGGTCCAGTAACGAAACGACTCATCTACTTAGGAGGCATCTATGCCAGGCGAACAAACTCTTTTGGCCCGATCATTCGACGTGGCGACCGACCTGACCACATACTCTAACCGGCTCGTGAAGCTGTCGGCTGGGAAGACGGTCACGGTCTGCGGCGCTAACGAGAAGGCCATCGGCCTGCTCCAGAACGCCAAGGACTGCGGGGCCGCAGGCAAGCCCGCCAGCGTGCTCATCTTCGGCATCGGCCTGGTCACGGTCAACGCCAACTCTCCGAACATCGCGGCTGGGGACTTCATCGAGTCCGGAGCAAACGGGGTCGGTGTGCAGTCGGCAACCGACAAGCACAACGCCGTAGGGATAGCCCTGGAGGCCGCCGCAGCCGACGGTGTCCAGATCGAAGTCCTGTTTACCGGACCGTTCACCACGAGCCTATAATTGAATTTTTTAATTCTCTAACTGGAGGCACCACATGCCAAGCCCAATTTCAGCTGATGTAAACTATAACCGGATACTAACCAGCATCAGCATCGCCTACACGAACCAGACCTACATCGCGGATCAGGTCTTCCCGCTTGTGCCGGTGGCGCAGCAGTCGGGGATCATCCCGAGCTACGACAAGAGCTACTGGTTCCGCGACCAGGCCGAGCTTCGAGCGCCGGGAACACGGAGCATCCGTGGCGGGTTCAAGGTGAACATCACCGACACGTACTTCGCCCCGAGGTTCAGCTTCGGGTTCGAGCTGCCCGACGAGGTCAGGGACACCGCCTCCATAACAGGAGCGTTCAACCTGGACCGGGACGCGGTCAACTACGTCACCGAGAAGGGGTACCTCCGGAGAGAGGTGGCCTTCGCCACCGACTTCTTCGCTGCCTCCAAGGGGTGGACAGACAAGACGGGCGGGTCGGACTTCGTTCAGTGGTCGGACTACGCCACATCGACCCCCCTACAGGACATCGAGACATACCGCGACGATATGGAGGGCACAATCGGCAGGGAGCCTAACACACTGGTCATCGGGAAGCAGGTGTGGATACAGCTCAAGTGGCACCCTGACCTCATCGACACCATCAAGTACACCCAGCGGGGTGTGATGAGTCCCGACCTGTTCGGGTCTCTGGTGGAGATTCCCCGGATACTTATCGGCAGGACCATCCGTGTGTCGAGCAACCCCGGAGTGGCAGAGGCCAGCGCCACCTACGTCCGCATATTCGGCAAGGGGGCACTGTTGGCTTACGTCCCACCGGCACCATCCCTGATGCAGCCGGCATCGGGCTACACGTTCGTGTGGAACCGAGTGGCCAATGCGCTGCAGTACATCAAGAGGATGCGCGACGAGGAGGCGGAGTTCGACATTATTGAGGTCTCATCTTATTTTGACCAGAAACAAACCTCTGCTGCTTCAGGGACTTTTCTCGCGACAGCTGTAGTGTAGGATTAGCTCTGCCAACATAAACACGCTATGCCATCACCAAAAAAGAAAGACCCCGAAGTCCCCAAGGAGTCGACCGACGCAAAGTACTTCATCATCGGGCGGTCCCTCCCCGGCGACGCCACCCTGCTGGGGATTCCTGGCGACGTTGGCGCACTGGTCCCAGCCGACAAGTTCACGTTCTCCGTTCCCAAGGAGCGGTTCGACAAGCTAGTGAGGCTTTACAACCTAAGCTCGTACAAGGGCAGCGGGGTGTCGGAGTGCGGGAAGTGCGGGGTCAAGTTCAGCGAGGAGGTCTACCGCGACAACCACGGCAAGCGAAGGCACACCGCCCCGAGGTTCAACATCGTGGACATGGACCAGCTCACCGACGAGCAGAAAGAGATAATCAAGGCCGAGGCTGGACAGCCTGGGCTAAACAGAGGGGACAGGGGGTGGCGGGTCAATCCCCAGGAGTTCCACGTGCCCGACCCGACAGACTCCGAGACGAACAGACAAGATCGTCAGCTCACCGAGGGAATAGACTGGTCGAAGACAGAGGCCAGTCGGAACGGATAAAGGTCTCTTATGTCGATAATGAAAGCATACCGCCAGATCTCCGGCCCGTTCATGCCGATCTCACGACGTGGCGTGATAACGGCCACCCAGTACAAGGCCATGTTCACAACCCCCCAGACTATCGTCGGCGCACCCAAGGCCGGATGGGCCAACGTGTTCCAGGGATTGGTCCTGCACAAGCAGGCTGGAACGGGGTACAACGCCGCCAACAACATAGTGGTCAGGTACACCGACGCGTCGGGCCTGGAAGTTAGCCAGATAGCCACATCGGGGTTTGCCGACCAGTCCACGGTTCAGTCCCGATGGGCCAAGCCCCACACAGCAGCATCGGGGGCCAACACCACGTTGATGGTGGCTGCCTCCCCTCTGGTTCTGCACGTCCTGGTGGCCGACCCGACCACGGGCACGGGAAGTTTTCTCTATCGTGTCTGGTACATGGTCGTCCCGATGGTCCCGTGATGGGTCGCAATGCCGACACTAATACCCAACACCAACATCGTCACTGCGGACGGCAACAAGGTCATAATCGGTGACTTCGGGAACATCGTAGCCGCGAGCTTCATTCTCGTTGTCCTCGCCGCCGCCACGGAAGTCAACGACACCCTAGACGTCTTCGTCCAGTCCTCGATAGACAAAAACACCTACGACGACTTCATCCACTTCACCCAGGTACTAGGCAACGGCGGGACTAAGCAGTACATCGCCTACTGGAACGCCTTGATGGCTCCAGAGGCCGAGATTGCTGCGCCAGCCGACGCCACCATGGCGGTAGGAGTGAAGCAGGGGCCGATTGGCTCGACGTTGCGTGTTAAGTGGAAGGTGGTGGACGCGGGGACGGCCAACGCGAGCTTTACCTTCGCCCTGGCAGCGAACTTCGTAAGGGGGCGCTGATGGGCAGCACGTACTCCAACAACCCCGCATCTACCCCCAAGGACGCCCTGAGGTTCTTGATTAACGACACGGCGGCCCCGTTCCACTTCACCGACGAGGAGCTGGTCTACCTGATAAACGGCCAGGCCAACGTGTACATGGCGGCGGCCCTGTGCTGCGACAAGCTGACCACGATAGTGTCCCAGGGCGGACTGGCCTCGAAGTCGGTGGGCGGATTGTCGGAGAGCTACAGCCAGGGGTCGGTGGCGTTCTACACGGCCCAGGCCAAGGAGTTCAGGCTCATCGGTGGAACACACCAGGTTCCTAGCATCGAGGAGATCAGCCAAAAGTTCTCGTTCAGGCAGTTCGACGGTGTTGGCGGAAGAGGACCGAGGGTGAGGGACGACAACTCACCGCCGCCTAGCGACGAGGAGCAGACGATCTAGATGGCGGCGGGAGCATTTGCTCTCAGATTTTCGGACTGGTGCTATTCACGCATCACACTGGAGCCATTTGATTCATCGGACGCATACGGACAGTCAACCTACGGGTCACCGGTCGCCGACATCCCGTGCCACATCGAGGAGAAAGTTAGGATGATTCGTGACGCCCAGGGGCAGGAGCGGGCCAGCACGACGACCCTGTACGTCATCGGTGGGCCGATAGACCCACGGGACAGGATCACCATGCCGGGATCGTTCAAGGGGCCCAGCCAGCCACCGATACTGTCGGTGAGCAACGTGAACGACAAGGCGGGATTCAGCCACAGCGAAGTTTATCTATGAACATCAGGATCGACATCACGGGTCAGGACAAGGTTATTGGCCGCCTGCGAAGCCTCGGCGGCGACTCCACTCGGGTACTCGCAGCTGCCCTGTACCAAGAGGGAGAAGGTCTCATCGCCGAGGCTAAGCAGGAGACACCAGTTGACACCGGAGCCTTGAGGGCGTCGGGGTACGTGGCCCAGCCAGTGACAGAGAACAGCAAGGTAACGGTCCAGGTTGGGTTCGGCGGTATTGCGGCACCCTACGCTGTTTTCGTACATGAGAACGCTGAAGCAAATCACCCTGTTGGAAAATGGAAATATCTCGAAGATCCTGCGAAACGACGCGCAAGTACGATGGCGGGTCGTATAGCAAAACGAATTGATGATATGGTCAAGAAATGATCTGTCGAATCTGTCAAGAAGAAAAACCTGAGACACGATTTGCTGCTTATGGGAAAAATCGTCGGCGACGACTTGTCTGCATGGACTGTCAGAACAAATGCAAGCGCAATTGGTATCAGAAGAATTTAGAACATGCGCGTGCCTCTAGTCGAGAGCACGCCACAAAGACATATCACCGGAATAGAGAAAAATATCTTGCGAAGATGAAAGAGTGGCGTGAGGCAAACAGAGAATGGCGGAAGAACAATCGCCACGACTGGCATCTCATGCACAAAGCCGCTCAGAATCTCTATGCTCGAAAGTATTATCAGGATCATAAAAAAGAGATCCATGCGGCTCATAAACGATGGCGTCTATCTGATCCGACTTTAAGTAGATGGCATGCGAATGTTCGACATCAGCGATTAAAAAAGGTTCCGGTAAACGATCTTACTCGCGAGCAATGGCTGGCTCGATGTGAGGAGTTTCACAATCATTGTGCCTACTGCTGGAAGACCGGCGTTGAATTAACGATAGATCACATGATCCCGATAGTTGCCGGTGGTTCGCATACTCTGGACAACATCGTTCCTGCTTGCAAATCGTGCAATGCGGCCAAGAGTCATCGGTCGCTTTTAGAAACATTGAGATTGGTTGGATGATCTTGGACGACCTATCCACACTGCTGACCATCAACGGGCTGACCGATGTGTACAAGAGCGCCATGCCCGACGGCCCCGACGAGGCCATCTGCCTGTACGAGTACGGGGGTTTCGGCCAAGTCCGTATGCACGACGGCGTGGCGTGGCGCAACCCGTCCATACAGACGCTGGTGAGGAGCAGGGACTACCAGACAGCAAGAACCAAGATAGAGACGATCTACTCCCTGATGTCCGCCCTGGTGAACCAGCAGGTGGGCGGGACGAAGGTTCTGCACGCCACACCGGTACAGGAGCCGTTCCCACTGGGGCCGGTAGATGCACAAGGGCGAGTCAGACTAGTTGTAAACTTCGACTTCTCGGTAACGTAGGAGGCAAAATGGCGGTCAAGACTCTAGCTGCGGAAATTAAGGACTTGGTAAAGTACCCACCGTTGCCGGTGGCGGCGAACAGCCTTGACGTGGTCGAGACGGCCCCCACGGACACGGCTGGGATAGAGTTCGTGGCCACCGGTCGCGAGGTGGTTATCATCCACAACACCGACGTGGGAGCACAGACGTTCACCCTGGCCTCTGTCGCGGACCCCTACGGCAGGACGGGGGACATAACCACGTACTCGCTCAGCGCTGGAGAGTTCGCGGCTTTAATACCTGGGGTACAGGGGTTCATCGGAACGGGCGGCAAGGTGACCATCGCGGTCTCGAACGCGGCTGTGAAGTTTTTAATCGTCCGAACGCCCAACGTCATCTAGGAATTTGATAGAGAATTCACCTAGTTGTGATATGATCCAACCAATGATGCGTGAATGTAAAAAGTGCCATAAGAGTTTACCGATAACGGATTTTCGGCCGACATATAATAAGGGCGGAACTGGTCGTAGAAAAGTCTGCAAGCGTTGTGGTCAGCTTAGAAGAAGTGAGATTTATAGAGCTAATCCAGAACCGATACGAGCAAAAGGGCGGGAAAACTACAACAAGCATAAAGACAGATACCGCGAGTACAACAAAATTTATGACATCGCATACCCGGAAAGAGTGAAAGAACGTAACCGAAGGGCAGATTTGAAACGCAAAAATAAAAAATCTCGATTAAAACAACGAAGCAAGTACCGCGAGGAAAATCGCGAAAAACTAAGAGCAATAGCTCGCGAGTACTATGCTACGCATAAGGCAGAAGATAGATCACGTCGTGAATTGCGTCGTGTAAGATTAAAAGGCATTACGATCAGAGACCTTACGCATGCACAATGGAAAGAACGACTCGCTGAATTTGATTATCACTGCGCGTATTGTTGGACATCGAATGTTGTTTTGACGCAGGACCATTTGGTTCCCATATCAAAAGGCGGCCATCACACGCTTGATAATGTGGTACCGGCTTGTGTTTCATGTAATGCCCGTAAGAACAATCGCTCTATGCTCGAAGTGCTAAAGTTAGTCGGGTCATAGGGCTAGGAGGTGTACCATTTCTATTAAACGCTGGGCACAAGGAACTCAAGTCAAACGCCTCAACCCCACGACATCCGTATATGAGGCCGTGCCGGGACTCGGGGACATTACGGGCCCCGACGAGACTGTGGACTGGCTCGACCTGACCGCCCACGACTCCCCGTCAGCGTTTGAAGAGGGCGTGCCGACCATTATCCGAACAGGAACGGTGGCGGCCTCGATGGCCTACGACCCGGCAGACGCCGTACAGGCGGCCTGCCTGAGCGACCTCCAGACCAAGAGACTAGGAACGTGGCGGGTGGTTCTGAACGACACCCCGACGAACACCTACCTGCAGTTCAGCGGGTACGTGCTGAGCATGGGCCATAGCTTCCCGGTCACCGGTGCGTT
>Ga0065712_10001419_pt1 | contig 10696 bp, 10 predicted proteins | sample MisRhiReplicate1_FD_59099 | JGI IMG/M metagenome (GOLD analysis project Ga0065712, IMG submission 59099) | Miscanthus rhizosphere microbial communities from Kellogg Biological Station, MSU, sample Rhizosphere Soil Replicate 1: eDNA_1 v3... | ecosystem: Host-associated > Plants > Roots >...
CTTGAAGCCTGGCAAACATTTGTACCTGCTCAGCACCGGTACCGGTCTGGCGCCGTTCATGAGCGTCATCCAGGACCCGGAAACCTACGAGCGTTTCGAAAAAGTGATCCTGTGCCACGGCGTACGCTACGTCAACGAAGTCGCTTACCGCGAGTTCATTACCGAGCACTTGCCGCAGAACGAGTTCTTCGGCGAGGCCCTGCGTGACAAGTTGATCTACTACCCGACCGTCACCCGCGAGCCGTTCGAGAACGAAGGTCGCCTGACCGACCTGATGCGTAGCGGCAAGCTGTTCAGCGACATCGGTCTGCCACCGATCAACCCGCAAGACGACCGCGCCATGCTGTGCGGCAGCCCGAGCATGCTCGACGAGACCAGCGAAGTGTTGAACAGCTTCGGCCTGAAAGTGTCGCCGCGGATGCGCGAGCCGGGTGATTACCTGATCGAGCGAGCGTTCGTCGAGAAGTAATAAGCCGCTGCACTGCTCTGCCTGTGGGAGTGAGCCTGCTCGCGATAGCGGACCGTCAGTCAACGTCATCGTTGAATGTTACGCCGCCATTGCGAGCAGGCTCGCTCCCACATTGGTTTGGTGGTGACCAAAAAAAGCCCGCGTTGCCTGTAAAGGCAGCGCGGGCTTTTTCGTTTTTGGCGTTCAGACGTTCGCGGGAATGACTTCGAGAACGCGGATCAGGTCAGGCGTGGGGTAATGCCATCGCACATCCAGGTCCCAGAACTGCGCGCCGTATTCCCGTTCGGGTGTAGGAATCTGGTACGCCGGACGTGGGTCTTGTGCCAGACATTGCTCGATCAGCTCCACTAACGGTTCTTCGAGGCGCTGAGCATGGCCGTGAGCCTGTTGCAGCGCTGAATCCGCCCACTGCACGGGAATCAGCTGCGGCGCAGCGCTGGCGATGCGGTTGGAGGCTGTATCGATGATATCGGCGTAAGGTACGTAGGGTTTGATGTCGAGAATCGGCGTGCCGTCCAGCAGGTCAATGCCGGATATCCACAGGCGATTGGCTTCAACCTTGTCCAGCTTCACCACGGATTGGCCGATGCCATTGGGTCGATGCGTCGCGCGGGTGGCGAACACACCCATGGATTTGTTACCGCCGAGACGAGGAGGGCGCACTTTCAGTCGTGGCTTTTCTTCCAGGGCCTGGTGAAACAGGAACAGCAGCCACACGTGGCTGACCTGTTCCAGACCTTGCACCGCATCGCCCTGATCGAACGGCGCCACCAGTTCCAGCACGCCGCGAGCGGCCGGGGCCAGTTGTGGCTGGCGCGGGATGGCGAACTTCTCCTTGAAACAGGAGCGCACGAAGCCGATGGGGGAAACGCTGTAGGTCATGGTCTGGGGTCGAGGCGGGGTGAGGGTGGGCATGATACCCGATTGATCCTCGGGTCTGCGGTGACTGACAGGTCGCCTTCGCGAGCAAGCCCGCTCCCACACTGGATTGATGCTGGCCACAAATGGCGCGGCCACAGGAGATCCAGTGTGGGAGCGGGCTTGCTCGCGAAGGCCGCACCACGGATTAAAGGCTGAACCCACCATCCAAAGGAATAATATTCCCAGTCATATACGCCCCAGCCGTACTCGCCAGACTGATCGCCAGCGCCGCCATCTCTTCCTCCCGGCCCCAGCGTTTCATTGGAATCAACGCCGTGTCGTCGGCCAGCGCCTGCTCATCATTGCCAATGTGCTGAGTCATCTTGCTCGGAAAACGCCCCGGCGCGATGACGTTGACGTTGATGTGCTGGCTCACCAGCTCCCGCGCGAGAATCCGCGACAGTTGATGCAGGGCCGCTTTACTCGGCCCGTAGGCATAAGCCTGCTCGCCGAAGGACGAAATGCCCGCCACTGAACCGATATTGATAATTCGCGCAGGATTCGCTGCCGAACCGGCGTTGCGCAGCAGTGGCAAAAACTGCTGAATGCAGTTGAACACCGAGGTCACGTTCAGCTGCATGACCTTTTCCCAGCCCTTGACCGGGTAGCTCTCCAGCGGCGCGCCCCACGTGGTGCCGGCATTGTTCACCAGAATATCCAGATGAGTGATCTGCTCGCCCAGTCGCGTAGCCAGTTGAAGCACGCCTTCTTCGGTGGCCAGGTTGGCCGCCACTGCGTGGCAACGACCGAATGCGCTCAATTCATCAGCCGTTTGCTGACAGGCTTCGGCATCCCGGGCGCAGACGTACACGGTGGCGCCGGCCTCGACATAAGCCTTGGCGATCATTTTGCCGATACCACGGGTGCCGCCGGTCACCAGGGCGGTGCGGCCTTGCAGGGAAAAGTACGGGTGCATGGCGAATCCTGAGAGCTGAGGGTCAATACACCCTAGTCGTCAGCCGCCGGAAGCGGAGCCACTATTTTTGCGAGGAATGAAGCGCTATACAGCTTTGCGACGCCGTCCCTTGTAGGAGCACAGCTTGCTGGCGATGGCGATCTCGAAAACGCTATCGCGAGCAAGCTTTGCTCCTACAGAGGGTGGGNCGATTTACTGNGGACGCACGCGCAGGGTCAGGCCCTTGAGGAAGTTGCGCAGCAACTGGTCGCCGCACGGGCGATAGTTGGTGTGGCCGAACTTGCGNAACAGNGCGCTCAGCTCAGGCTTGGACACCGGGAACTCGGANGCCTTGAGGATGGCGTGCATGTCGTCTTCTTTCAGTTCGAAAGCCACACGCAGTTTCTTCAGGATGATGTTGTTGGTCACCGGTACTTCGATCGGCTGTGGTGGACGGCTTTCGTCCTTGCCACGCTTGAAAATCACCAGGCCATCGAGGAAATGCGCAATGACTTCATCCGGGCAGCGTACGAAGCCTTCCTCGTCTTCCTCTTTCTTGTCGAGGTACGTCACCAGGTCTTCCAGGGCCACGTCCATGCCGCCGAGCTTGATGATCTCGATGACTTTCTTGTCGCTGATGTCGAGCATGTAGCGCACGCTGCGCAGTACGTCGTTATGAATCATGGTGTGCAGTCCTGATATTCAGCAGTGGGCGCCGCATAAACAGCGGCGCCAAAATGTATGGCGGCGTGAAAAGTCTTAGAACTTCTCTTTGCCGGACAGGTAACGCCATTGCCCCAACGGCACTTTGCCAATGGACACGCCGCCAATGCGGATGCGGCGGATGGCGACAACCTTCAGGCCGACGGCCTGGCAGAACAGGGCGATGACGCCCGGTTGTGGGTTCTTCATCGCAAAACGCAGGCGGTTTTCGTTCTGCCAGCTGGCTTTGACCGGCGGCAGTTCCTTGCCCTTATAGGTCAGGCCGTGGTTCAGGCGGTTGAGGCCGTGAGCCACCATGTCGCCTTCAACTTCGACCACATACTCTTGCTCGATCTTGGCGGAGTCGGCCGTGAGTTTGCGCAGGATCTTCCAGTCCTGGGTGAACACCAAAAGACCGCTGGCGTTGGCCTGCAGGTCGGTGCTGGCGGTCAGGCGCAGGAAGTGGCCCTTGAGCGGACGTTTGCTGAAGCGGTGTTCTTCGCTCAAGGTCTCGGCGCTGATCGTTGCCATGGCCGTTTCCGCATCCATGCCCGCAGGTACGTTGAACAGGATGGTCACCGGATCCGGCGCAGTGGCCTTGGCTTCGGGATCAAGCTCGACTTTCTGGTTCTCGACCTTGAACTGCGGCTCGTCGATGACTTCACCGTCCACGGTGACCCAGCCGCCCTCGATGAACAGCTCAGCCTCCCGACGGGAACAGCCGACGAGTTCGATGAGGCGTTTGGAGAGACGAATCGGGTCAGTCATGACAGGGCCGTAACAAAAAAGGGGTGGGCATTGTACCTGCCTGGCGCCGGTTAATCCCGGCTCCATTTGCGCCGTGTGGCTTTTTGTGGGAGCGGGCTTGCTCGCGAAAGCGGTAGATCAGTCAATTTCTCTGCTGAATGACCCACCGCATTCGCGAGCAAGCCCGCTCCCACAGTTGTTCTGTGTTGTGTCAGCCGTTGCGCGTGCGTTGTTGTGCCTGACGCAAACGCATATGCAGCAACGGATAAGGCTGCCCCATGCCATCGACTTCCGAACGGCCGATCACCTCGAAGCCCTGTTTGAAGTAAAAGCCCAAGGCCTGCGGATTCTGCTCATTGACGTCCAGTTCATCGGCGTTCAAATGTTCCATCGCATAGCGCAGTAATTGCTTGCCCAGGCCCTGGCCGCGGTGAGCCGGGTCGATGAAGAGCATTTCGATCTTGCCCGCCGCAACCCCGGCGAACCCGGTGATGCGCTGGCGCGGGTCTTTGGTGCAGATCAGCATCACCGCATCGAGGTAGCGCGTCAGCACCAGATTCTTCAACAATTCGATGTAGCTGTCCGGCAGAAAGTCGTGGGTGGCGCGCACCGAGGCTTCCCAGACCTGAGTGAGCTCTTCGTAGTCGCTCTGTTTCGGCGTGTGGATGACCGAATGTTGGCGCATGGCCGGCTGCCCCTTTTCCTGTGAATGTCGAGAATCCTTTCCTCACAAAACGATAGACGTAAAAAAGCCCCGCATCTCGTCAAGAGAGCGGGGCTTTTCGTATTTTTTGCGTTTAGATCTGTTCAGCCCACAGGTCGTATTCGTCGGCGTCAGTCACTTTGCACCAGACTTTATCGCCTGGTTTCAGGTTGCTGCCGTTGTCGATGAACACGTTGCCGTCGATTTCCGGAGCATCGAAGAAGCAGCGGCCAACCGCGCCTTGCTCGTCGACTTCATCGACCAGCACTTCGATTTCACGGCCGACGCGCATTTGCAGGCGTGCCGAGCTGATGGCTTGCTGGTGCGCCATGAAGCGGTCCCAGCGGTCTTGCTTGACGTCGTCCGGCACGATGGCCGCGTCCAGCAGGTTGGCCGGTGCGCCTTCGACCGGCGAATACTGGAAGCAGCCGACGCGATCGAGCTGCGCTTCGGTCAGCCAGTTCAGCAGGTACTGGAAGTCTTCTTCGGTTTCGCCGGGGAAGCCGACGATGAAGGTCGAACGGATGATCAGGTCCGGGCAGATTTCGCGCCAGTTCTTGATACGCGCCAGGGTCTTGTCTTCGAAGGCCGGGCGTTTCATCGCTTTCAGGATTTTCGGGCTGGCGTGCTGGAACGGGATGTCCAGGTACGGCAGGATTTTCCCGGCGGCCATCAGCGGAATCAGCTCGTCGACGTGCGGGTACGGGTAAACGTAGTGCAGACGAACCCAGACGCCGAGGGTGCTCAAGGCTTCACAGAGTTCGGTCATGCGGGTTTTCACCGGCGCGCCGTTCCAGAAACCGGTGCGGTATTTCACGTCGACGCCGTAAGCGCTGGTGTCTTGCGAAATCACCAGCAGCTCTTTGACGCCGGCCTTGACCAGGCGCTGAGCCTCGTCCAGTACATCACCGACCGGGCGGCTGACCAGTTTGCCGCGCATCGACGGGATGATGCAGAAGCTGCAGCTGTGGTTGCAGCCTTCGGAAATCTTCAGGTAGGCGTAGTGGCGCGGGGTCAGCTTGATGCCTTGCGGCGGCACCAGGTCGATCAGTGGGTTGTGATCCTGGCGCGGCGGCACGGCGTCGTGCACGGCGTTGACCACCTGCTCGTACTGCTGCGGACCGGTCACGGCCAACACGCTTGGGTGCACCTTGCGAATGTTGCCTTCTTCGACGCCCATGCAGCCGGTCACGATGACCTTGCCGTTTTCCTTGATGGCTTCGCCGATCACTTCCAAAGATTCAGCCTTGGCCGAGTCGATGAAGCCGCAGGTGTTGACCACCACGACATCGGCGTCCTCGTAAGTGGACACAACGTCATAGCCTTCCATGCGCAGCTGGGTAAGGATGCGCTCGGAGTCGACCAGTGCTTTGGGGCAACCCAGGGATACGAAGCCAACCTTTGGATTGGCCGGCGCAGGAGTGGTGGACATGTCTAACCTCGGTATTTGTGACGCCTCCAGCCGAAGACGGCAAGGCGACAAACGGGCACTTGGCGTGCCTCTGATCAAAAAGTGCGCAATTCTAGCGATGAGAGGCGCACTTGACCAGCTTTATGCAGGGAAATACGACGAGTGCTGCGCTATGCTTCGCGCCGTTACGCTTTACCGAATTTTTACAGTCAATAAATCGTCTGTAACCTTAAGTAAAACGGTGCATGCTGCACGGCAAAGCATAGTGCTTCTTATAAGAAGTCCGGATCTGGGTAGTAGGAGTTTTGGATGGGGCAGGCAAGTAGTCAGGCGGCGGGCGCTGAGCATTCGGCGGCAAAACCGATCGGCATGCTGGTCGCGGCGGTTGGGGTGGTTTATGGCGATATCGGCACGAGCCCGCTGTACACCCTCAAAGAAGTGTTTTCCGGTGGCTATGGCGTGCCTGTCAATCATGACGGCGTGTTGGGCATCCTGGCGCTGATCTTCTGGTCGCTGATCTGGGTTGTGTCGATCAAGTACATGATGTTCGTGTTGCGCGCCGACAACCAGGGCGAAGGCGGGATCATGGCCTTGACCGCCCTCGCTCGGCGGGCGGCGGCGGGGCATCCGAAGTTGCGTAGTTTGCTGGTGGTCTGCGGGCTGATCGGCGCGGCGTTGTTCTACGGCGACAGCATGATCACGCCGGCGATCTCTGTGCTCTCGGCGATTGAAGGCCTGGGACTGGCATTCGAGGGCATTGACCATTGGGTCGTCCCGTTGTCGTTGGTCGTGCTGGTGGCGCTGTTCCTGATTCAGAGTCACGGTACCGCGCGGATCGGCATCCTGTTCGGCCCAATCATGGTCACCTGGTTCTTGGTACTGGGGGCGCTGGGCGCCTACGGCATCATGCAGCACCCGGAAGTGTTGAAAGCGTTGAACCCGGTGTGGGGCGTGCGCTTCTTCACCCAGCATCCGGGCATGGGTGTGGCGATCCTCGGCGCGGTGGTGCTGGCGTTGACCGGTGCCGAAGCGCTGTACGCCGACATGGGCCACTTCGGTCGCAAGCCGATCGCTCGCGCATGGTTCATCCTTGTGCTGCCGGCACTGGTGCTGAACTACTTCGGCCAAGGGGCGCTGCTGCTCGGTGACCCGGAAGCCGCTCGTAACCCGTTCTACCTGTTGGCACCGAGCTGGGCGCTGATTCCATTGGTGGGGTTGTCGACCCTTGCCACCGTGATCGCCTCCCAGGCGGTGATTTCCGGTGCGTTCTCTCTGACCCGTCAGGCGATCCAGCTCGGTTACATTCCGCGCATGCACATTCGCCACACCTCCAGCGCCGAACAAGGCCAGATCTACATCGGCGCGGTGAACTGGGCGCTGATGGTCGGCGTCATCCTGTTGGTGCTGGGCTTCGAGTCCTCCGGCGCGCTGGCCTCGGCCTATGGTGTGGCGGTGACTGGCACCATGCTGATGACCACCATTCTGGTGGCGGCGGTGATATTGCTGCTGTGGAAATGGCCGCCGATCCTCGCGGTTCCATTGCTGTTCGGCTTCCTGTTGGTGGACGGCCTGTACTTCGCCGCCAACGTGCCGAAAATCGTTCAGGGTGGTGCATTCCCGGTGATCGCCGGTATCGTGCTGTTTGTCCTGATGACCACCTGGAAACGCGGCAAGCAACTGCTGGTCGATCGTCTCGACGAAGGTGGATTGCCGCTGCCGATTTTCATCAGCAGCATCGCCGTGCAACCGCCGCATCGCGTTCAGGGCACCGCCGTGTTTCTGACCGCGCGCCCGGACGCTGTACCCCATGCGCTGTTGCACAACCTGCTGCATAACCAGGTGCTGCACGAGCAAGTGGTGCTGCTGACGGTGGTGTACGAAGACATCCCGCGGGTGCCGGCATCACGGCGTTTCGAGGTCGATTCCTACGGCGAAGGTTTCTTCCGGGTNATCCTGCACTTTGGCTTCGTCGACGAGCCGGATGTGCCTCAAGCGNTGAAACTGTGTCATCTCGAAGACCTGGANTTCAGNCCGATGCGCACCACNTACTTCCTCAGCCGCGAGACGGTGATCGCTTCCAAACTCGAAGGCATGGCCCGCTGGCGTGANGGGTTNTTCGCCTTCATGTTGCAGAACGCCAACGGCAATTTGCGCTTCTTCAATCTGCCGCTGAACCGGGTAATTGAACTGGGGACGCAGGTAGAGATGTAACCCACAACAAAAAGCCCCCGTTGCCATGAAGGCAGCGGGGGCTTTTTTGTGGGCGGCGCATTTCCCTGAAGGCAATGCGCGTTCAGGCCGCTATTTTTTAGATTCAGCTTTTGTCCGGGCAGGTGGCGGTGGGGGCGTCAGTACCTTCACCACATCATCAATCACGGCCTTGCTCATTGCAGTCAGATAATGCGCGGCCCAGGCATGTCGGTCGGTGTCTCGGGCGTAGGCAGCGTCTTTAGTCAGCTCCTTGGCAAGGAACAGAAAATCAGAAGCCATGGCTAGCGCATCGCCGAGGGGAACGCCGTGACTGACATGGAACAGCGCTTTGTTGGAGCAGTAGATGAGGGGGGTGAAGCCGATGGTTTTCAGTTCGTCAGGTTCTGACGGATTTGTTTTGGTCATGGTTTTTCTCCTGGGTTCAAGGAGCTGCCATTTTCGTTACCACACGAAAGGGAGGCAGCTGTACGCAGGGTGGTAAACCGGGAACCAAGGAAACCGGCACGCCCGAGGGCGTCCCACGCACAGCCGCCATAACTCGAAATCGCAGACATAAAAATGCCTGTGTTCGGGATGAAGGCGCTGTTGCGCTGGTTTCGCCGGGTTACCACACCCGATCGCTGAATGGTCAGCGACGGCCGGAGAGTATCCCGTCGAAGAAAAGCGCAACAAGGCATCAAAGTGCCCAAACGCGAGATTCGGAGTTTGCCTACAAGGTCTGCGGGTGTCATCCGATATTGCGACACCTTGAAGTAAACAAAACTAAACGCGGCGGGGCAGGTTTCTCAGTGAAACCTGATATGTATCGGAAGGGCTTGACGGTTCGACATTTTCAATGAGACAAGTGTCCACGTTTTATGGAATGTGGACACTTGGAGTTTCTAGCTTCATGAAGAGTCAAGATGTTTTGCTTTTGTTCAAGATGGCCAGCCTGCACGCCCAGGAAGAAAACCTCTTTGGGAAGATGGAATCTGAGTCGAATTCGAACAGGGTTGAGGAATTGTTGAAGCCCCAGCAGATAAATCGAATGCCGGCAGGGGGGCGAGTGGGGGAGTCGCTAGCCACCTACCTTACTGGTGGTGAAGACGTGGTATTCCACCGCCGGGAGTTCGACTCACCCTTGGGCGAGGAGGATGGATGGGAGGGGTGGTCGGAATCCGTCCCTTCTGCGTCGCTGACGGGCTGGAGTGAAGCTTACTCGTTGCGTGCGTTGTCAGCGTCTCTTGGGCTAAGCAAAAGTGAGATTTCCAACTCCATGGCAAGATGTCGCGAGTCTGGATTGCTGACCAATGACTACGACACCGGGCTTGCGAAAGTTAATCGGCGAGAGCTGCTGAAAATCACCGAGCACGCTCTGAAATACTTTTTCCCCGTGAAGCCGGGCGCAATGGTTCGCGGTATTCCAACCGGCTTCGCCGCACCCGCGCTGTCCAAAAGCATCAAGAGCGCTGGCGGGCTGATTCCGGTTTGGCCTGATGCACTCGGAACTGAGCGTGGTCAGGCGATAGAGCCGCTCTACAAAACTGTGCCGGAAGCGGTGAAGAAGGACAGAATCCTTTATCACTATCTAGCGCTTGTTGATGCGATCCGTCTTGGCGGCCCGCGAGAGTGTGGTGTGGCGGTTGGCATTCTAAAAGCAGGGATGGGGCTGAAATAACATGTCATCAAATGCTGATCACAACTATGAGCTCATAGAGTTTGTTGCAGACGGCTTGGGGGAGGAGTTTCTCGCTGAGGTTGCCTTCGTCGGCGGTTGCACCACGGCCATGCTGGTTACTGACGCTTCAGTGCTGGACGACATTCGTTTCACCGATGATGTTGACTTGGTGATCGAACTGGCAGGTATTAGCGCCTGGCAACGCCTCACAGAANGGCTGGCGGCCAAGAACTTCAAGATCACCGGTGAGGATGANGTTAACTGTCGTTTCCGCTTCAACGACGTCGTCGTTGATGTGATGCCTTCTGATCCTGCAGTTCTCGGATATGCCAATCGTTGGTTCNTGGAGGGGCTGTCGAGGGCTGATAAATTTACGTTNCCCAGCGGTACGGTCATCCAGATATTTAAACCGACCTACTTTCTTGCGACGAAGCTAGAGGCCTTTAGCGGTCGCGGTGAGGGTGATCCGTACCACAAAGACGTCGAAGACATCATTATCTTGATTGATGGTCGTACAGAACTTTTGGAAGAAGTTCGCCAGGCTGAGCCTGAGCTCAAGGGCTTCATTACGACTGGAATTCGAAAGCTCACGGCGCTCAGTGGTATCGACTACGTGATTGAAAGCTCGGGCTCGGTGCAGGCGAATCCAGGTAGAGGGCGAATCATCCACATGCGCATGAAGGATCTGGGCAGCGCATGAGATACACGAGCAGGTCAGTCATCGGACGGACCAGGAAAGCCAATCATGACTGTGCTGGAGCGCTGTGCGACGGCGACAGAGGGCTGTTCGTCATCACGGACGGTACGTCGAAGCCCGGCAGTGGCCAACTGGCTGAATGTTTCGTAAGAGGTGTTTTAGCGGCCTACCCGAAACACATGGATCGGGAGGGTGATATCACTGAGCATGGAGCAGTTGAGCAAGTACTTGGTTCAGTGCTGGCCGAGCTTCACCCCACTTTGTATGCGCAGCAGACAGGAAC
>Ga0065712_10068430_pt1 | contig 10695 bp, 7 predicted proteins | sample MisRhiReplicate1_FD_59099 | JGI IMG/M metagenome (GOLD analysis project Ga0065712, IMG submission 59099) | Miscanthus rhizosphere microbial communities from Kellogg Biological Station, MSU, sample Rhizosphere Soil Replicate 1: eDNA_1 v3... | ecosystem: Host-associated > Plants > Roots >...
GTCGGCGTCGGTTTCGGGGGCGCTCCACCCCCGCCGCGACCGGCCGGCCGCGGATCGGGAATCCAGACGAGTTTTGCTGGATCGAGCCGGGTAAGGTTGCTGGGTTTTTCCTCTCGTGTGTGCGAGACGAGGAGCAGGATTGCCGCAAGCGCCGCCGTATGAACGACGACGGACACCGCAAACGCGGGTGTGAGATGGCGGGGCTGCGAATCCACTCGCTCATTCGACGCTCGACGAGGCCCTTCGGTTTGACGCACCACGCAGCTCCTCGAGCGTGCGCTCAACCTTGGTCCATCGCTTTCGCACCCTCTTGTCCTTCACCGACGGTCCTGGACCATCTCCGTAGAAACTGACGATGTTGCGCGTGAGTGCCACGGGTGTGCCCTGGAACTTGTGATCCGAGAGCCGCTCGAGGAGTTCACCGTACGTCTCGTCGGCGAGTGAGTAATCGCCGAAGCGGCTCGGCCGGCCGGTATCGAAGTTGGCGTTGGCGACCTCGAACTTGCGGTCCTTCAGGTCATTGACCTCAGTCCGAAACTTCGCCGTTGCATCACGAAAACTCTTCGCGAAGAGCTCGGCCGCTTCTGGTGTTGGCGCCTTGAACGACAGCGGCTTGAGCGGCCCGACTTTGGGCAGGATGCGATAGAGCACTCCGAGAAACCGCGCGAATAGCCCTGGGCGCTGGTAGTCGCGTCCGTAGTCGCTCTCGAACGAGGCTCGCGGATACGAAAACACGAACGCACTGCGATCGATCGACGGCGTGAGCTTGACGATCTCGTCGTGCTTGTCGCGCCAGGCCGCGTCGGTCAGCACGGGAATGATTTGGCTGACCGAATAGCGATAGGTCGAGATCGATCGGTCGAGGTCAGCGAACAGGTCGCGCATCTCCAGGCCGTACGTCTCGCGTACCGCGCGCTCGAGGAGAGGCGTGGCCACGCGGAAGCCGATGAAGCGCTTGTAGGTGTCCGGCAGAAACGCACCGCCGACCGCGTGCACGATGTCGAACGAGAACTCGACGACGACGTGCTGGCGCGGTGCCTGAGCGTAGGTCACCACGTCGCCGTACTTCTGCTGGAGTTTTGGATACACGATCGGCACCGTGACGTTGATCGCTTCCGGATGACCGCTCGTGTCGTTGGCGTAGTGGGCCAGCGCGCCGAGCGCAAACGCAAACTCGTCGACGTCACGCGCATCGCGCAGCAGCGCTTCGACGAAATCGCCGGAGCGGACGTAGTGCACCAGGTTGCTGAAGAACTTGTTGCCGAACGGGTAGTAACCGAGATCCTGAATCACCGAGCCACCGTACGCGAACGAGCGCGCACGTACGAGATCCTCCGCCGATGCGCGAGGGAAACGCTGCTTGAGCAGTGGTTCGAGAAGTTTGTCCCAGGTGACGTCGATCGTCGCTTCGTGAGAGAGGACCGAATAGGCCGATAGCGGGTTGGCGGTGACCATGATGATGGCCACCGCCAGTCCAATGATTGAGCCTCTCATCGTGAGGTCTCAATGAGCCGTTAGCAGCTGCCGATCTGCTTGATCGATGTCACCTTGAACTCTGGCAGCGCGTTCTTGGTTTCGGTCCGCGTGCGGGTCTTGCTGTCCGGCGCATCCTCGCGGTCCGTCCGGGTCGTCGTCTCGGTGCGTGTATTGCCGCCCGGGACCAGCATGCCAGTGACCTCGACCTTCTGGCCGACGTGCTCCTGCACCGTCACGGTCTCGCCGCCCGGCACGAGCATGTAGCTGGTGCTCTGCGTGGTCGTGCTCGAGGTTGGCGTCTCGGTTGTGGTCGTCTTGGTTACGGGCACCACTTTATCGAGCACGTATGTCTTCGCCTGCGTACCAGCTGCCACACATCCGGTATACGTGACGGTCTGCGGATCTCCGCCTGAGCTCTTGACCTCCGTCTTCGTCCTCGTCTCCTGAGCCGCGACGAGAGCCGTACAGCCCAGTGCGAATGCGAACGACGTGATAAATCGCTTCATGTGTTCTCTCCTCCTCAAAAGGTCTGCTGTGGTCCGTTACTGCAACCACAGCGCCAGAACACACTCAGCTGTTGAACAATCTGATCCGTATCAGCCGATTACCCGAGCCGTCCGGTGTGGAAGGAGTAGCGACTCACGCGAGGAATCCATCGCGCGAAGCGGCTGACATCGTCAGGGAGCGCGTGGCTCTCGAGACGGGTCCGCAACCAGTAGTCCACGCGCTGCCACTCCTCGAGCGCGTTGATGTCCTCGTTCTCACTGAGTTGATCGAGTAACACACCGAGGCTGCCACGTTGTGCTGCCGCTTTGCCCTTTTTGTCGCGTGGCGGCTCGAGTGGGATGGACGCGACGAGCCCACGAATGGAGTTGAAGAGCGGCTTGGCAACTTTCGGTGCCCCAGTATCGATCGCCAGGAGTAGGAGCACCGCGCGGTAATCGGCGAGGCCGTGCTCGTCGCTCAGGAAAAGGTCGCGCTCCCATGGCGAGAGGCCGACGCGGATCAACCGATACACATTGACGAACCGTTTGAGGGTGCGCGGTGATCGGCCGAGCAACGGCGCGAGATCGGTGATCGAATCGAACTCCGCGCGTGTGATTTCGAGGCCGGCTGGCGCCAGATCCGGGGGAGTGCGTGTTTCCTCGTCAGCCACGCTGCCGACGTTGGTCGTCGGTATGGTCAAGGCCGGAGAGTGCGAGACGTCGCCGGGTGCGCTGTTGGGAGCTGTCTGATTTGTTACCCCGGTCTGGGACGGCGACATTGACGCTTTCACCGCGGGACCTTGTGCGCCATTGCCCTCATCGGCTGGCGGTGAATCGACGACGCTCGGCTTCAGGAGATCGCGAACCAGACGGCGGCTGGACTCGGGCGACATAGGCTTTAGCCAGAACGGCACCTGGAAGATCTTCTCCACGTAGTCGTGTGCGCTGGCGTAGCCGAAGAGCTCCTTGAACTCGTCGACCCGTCCCGCCTCCGCTTTGTCGTCGCTCTTGCCGTCGCTCTTCAGCAGATCGCGATAGCGCGCCTCGATCGAACGCAGCACCCACCTCGCGTCAACGCCAACGACGACCACGAAGAGCGGAAATGCCAGGAGCAGATGAACGGCTTGCAGCACCTCGACGACCTTCGCCGGCGGACAGCGATCGAGATCGTCGATATAGAGGACGATGCGGTTGATGCGCTTGTCCTCGTCTTTGAGCTCGTCCTCGATCGTGGGAAGGGGATCCACGCCGTCTTTCGAGTGGCCGTCGAGCGCGTCGTTCTCCTCCGCGATGAGATCTGAAAGCTTTTCGAAGTCGTTGCGCACCAGCGCCAGCATGCCGAGGTGCTTGCGGTAGTCGTTGCTGTTGGCGCGCTCTTCGATGAACGTTGTCAGCAGTCGTGAGACGGTCGCTTCTTTCAGCTTGGCCTCGGCCTCGAGCGTCCGGCGCGTGGCTTCCGCTTCCTTCCGCTGTGCCGCGATGTAATCGGCTTCGAGCAGCCGCAGGCGTTCCTCGGCCTGTCGCACGGCTTGGAGATTCTCGGACTGCGCCTTCTCGATGCTTTGATCGAACTTCCGCTGCACTTCTTCGATCTGCTTCAAGCGATCGCCAACCCAGGTCAGTTGCTGGCGTAGCCATCCGGTTATTGAGGCGAGCAGACTCGCCGCACCGGTGGCCACGGCAGTCAGCGTCGAAACGCCCTCTGCGCCAAGCCAGCGTGGAATGGCTTCTGCTGCCAGAGCGGCTGCGGGTCCCGCAATGAGCGCCATGCCGAGATAGACACTCCGCCGGCCACGATCGCGGCTCGTGAGCAGCGGTGCAAATGCCGCTTGACCGCGGCCCAGCATCGTCTTGGCCTCGGCCAGCGTGGCTCGCAGTTCGACACCTTTGTGAATCGTGGCGTTGATGCCGAGCTCTTGGAGAAGCGGGGCAAACGCATCCGCGACATCCACGGTCGGCGCGTCGGCCAATACGTTCTTTCCCGACATCTTCGCGAGTGCTGCCGCCTGGTTCTCGAATTCAGTCTTGGCGTCACTCACCGCCTGCACAGCCGCATCGAGCTGCGATTTGGCAGCGGCGTGCTCGCGTTTGGCCTGCGCTTCGGCCGCTTTTTCGACGTTCAGTTTCTTCAGGATTGGTTCCTGCAGATCCTGACTGGCTCGCCGCTTGTCGTCGATGATGCGCAGGTTGTCAAAAATGTGCTGGACGAGGCTTGCCCAGAGGTTCCCGTCAGCATAGTGCCATGCGTTGAACTCGATCTGGACGATGCGGCGGTAGTAGGGCTGATCGCGTTGTCGGGTCTTGTCGCGCTGCAGTTCCTCGCGGCCGTGGCGCGCCAGAAACGCCACCTGTCGTGAGAGCATTCGCATGAAGAACGTCTTCCCGCTGCCCCATTCGCCAAACAGGCCGATCGAGAGCGGCGGCTTCAGCGTGCGCGCGGCGATGAGACCGGCGAACGCCATGACGTCGGGTTTGATGTCGAGCTGATCGTCGCCTTTGTCGGAGTCAGCATCGAACCCCGGCAGGATGCGCGAGTCCTCTTTGGCGCCCAGCAGGATCTCGCCCCACGCATCGTCATCGTCGTTCGCTTCGCGGACGAAATCGAAGAACGACTCGCGCAGTTTGGCGAGGTCGTGTCCAAGCTCGGCGATCGCTCCAATCGCGCTCGACACATCCGGACCACGCCCGTCTGCGAGCAGCGCACCGAGCAAATGTCGCACGTGAATGTCATCGCTGGTCGACGTGCGTCTGGCAATGTCTTGCGCGCTGGCGAGGATCGCATCGCTCCCCGGTGTGAGTGTTGGAACTGGAAGGCGTCTGTCCCCTTGACTTTGCTCTGCGTTCGTTTTGGCGATCTCGATGAGACGTTTATTGCCATCGTCGCCCCACCGGCTCCGCAGCCACGCAGGTGCCCAGACGGGTGTCGACGTGACAATGCCGCGGTTGGAAATCGCGGCCAGGATCAAACCGGTTGTAATGTTGTTTACCCGCGTGCCGGAAAGCTCTGGCGCCCGCGTGATGATCTCGTAGGTCGACGCAAACATCCGGTACCGGCGGCCGACGTTCTCAATTTTCAGCGGATCATCCGAGACGGCCGGCTGGTTGAGCGTGCCGGTTGGGCGCTGATTCTGTGCAGGATGGGCGGGTCGAGGTGTATCCGCGATCCCAGACTCGAGAAGCTTGAGAGTGTTGTTGATGAGTCCACTCCAGATCTCCGCTGGCACCCCAAGCGGCCCCTTCTCCGTCGCATGACGCTCCAACAAGTCGTTGAGCACCTGGGTGTCGCCTGGGGGTGGAGGAGTCTCGTCGAGCCGAACAACGATTAGACGTCGTGAGGTGCCTGGCTTTCGATTCTTCGAGCGTCGCGAGGCTTCGAACCGTTCGGTTTCGAACTTGACCCAGCTGGAGGTCTGCGCATGCCGTGACCACATCACGACGACGTGTTGAGATTCGTCGATCGCTAAGCTGATGCGCTCATCGACAGGGGTCGCCACGTCGGCGTTCGCCACTGCGTCGAATGTTGTCAGTTGCCGAACTGACTTTTTACGCAGATCTTCGAGGAATCGCTTGGCCCATGGCGCATCCTGGGACGCACACGTCACGAAAACGTCGATGTCGCTCGGAAGGACGTCGGGAGCAGCCATGGCTCGGGCTCCTGTTCAGGCCGGATTGCCCCCCAGACGCAGACGCGGAGGCTACATCACGGCAACACTGGGGGAACGTATTGCAGCGTGTAATTTAACGCCCACACCAGGAACAGCACGAGGGGAACGTGCACGACAAATTGCAGCATCGAGTAGCCGACGATGTCGCGCGCTTTCAGGCCCAGGATGCCAACAAGTGGCAGCATCCAGAACGGGTGAATGAGATTGGCGAGGGCTTCGGTGGCGTTGTAGGTCTGCACGACCCATCCAAGATGGACCTGCAGCGTCTTGGCGGCATCGAGCATATAGGGCGCTTCGATCAACCATTTGCCGCCCGCTGATGGAATGAACAAGCCAAGGAAGGCGGAGTAGATCCCGATCATGATCGGATAGGTGTGCTGACTCGAGACCGCGACAAAGAAGTGCGACATCTGGGTCGCGATGCCGGACTCGGTCATCATCCGCACGATGCCGGCGTACAGCGGATATTGAATGAGCACACCTCCGACCGGAGTGACGGCTGCAGTAATCGCCTGGACGAACGATCGCGGCCGCCAGTGCAGCAGCAGCCCGACGATCAGGAACAGGAACACGTAGTGATTGAGTTCGAGGATCACTGAGGCGCCGACGGTCGCCACCTCGCGAATCAGATACAGAAAGCCGAGCGCGCAGACGATGATCGTGAGGAGCGGACTGTATTCCAGCCATTCGCCGGGCGTTTGTGCTTTGCCGATGTCCTGCGTGGCGGGTTGATACCTGACGCCCATCTCCGCCATCCCGCGTGCGTCCGCATCGGACGGTGCCGAGTAGTAGCAGATGGCCATCGACACGAGGATGATCGCCACGGCGACGGCGAGGCTTTGCCACAGCCCGAGTGTCTGGCTCAACGGGATGATGCCGCTGATCTTTTCGATCGGGTCTGGCAGCGAGGCGGGAGCTGCCATGATCAACGCTGCCGAGGAGGACAGTCCGAGCGCCCACACGCTGCCGATGCCCAGATACGCCGCGGCGCCGATCGCCCGGTAGTCGGACCCGCGCACGCGACGCGCCACCTCGCGCGCGAGCAGGCCGCTGAAGATCAGGCTGAAGCTCCAGGAAATCAGCGACGCCAGCATCGAGAACAGACCGACGAACACAACGGCATTGCGGCCGTTGGTCGGGATCTCCGAGATCCTCCTGACCACCGCGTACACCGGCGGCGCTGTCGCCACGGCGTAGCCGGTGATGATGATCATCGACATCTGCATCGTGAAGGCGACGAGATCCCAGAAGCCGGTGCCGAACCACTGCGCCGTCTGCATCACTGAACTGCCCATGGCAACGCTGGCCGCGAAGACGATCGCGACCGCGGTCAGCGCCAGCGCGAAGGCGTCGGGAAACCAACGCTCGAACCAGTCCGACAGTCGCAATCCGAGTGCGGCAAGCGTCGATCGAGCGGCCATTTCCTGTGTCTGCGGCATCTTGCGTCTGCCTTTGCGTCCGAGGGATACTTAGAAGGTTCTGGTCTAAGAGAAAGGCCGCATAAACGCGGCCTCTACAACACGTTGACGGGCCTTCAGCCCGCAGCAACAGTGAGCGCGCGACCGCATTATGGCAAACCTCGGATACGTGGGCCTCGGTGTCATGGGCGGACGGATGGTCGATCGCCTGATGGCCAAGGGGCACACCGTCACCGGTACCAATCGCACCAAGTCCAAAGCACAGTGGCTCCTCGATAAAGGCATGAAGTGGGCGGAGACGCCCCGCGGCGTCGGCGAGTCTTCCGACGTCGTCTTCAGCATGGTCACCGACTCGTCGGCGCTCGAAGCGATCGCCAACGGGCCCGACGGCATCATCGCCGGGCTGGGACCGGGCAAGGTGTGGATCGACATGAGCACCGTCAGCCCCGCGGCCAGCCGCGCGCTTGCCGAGAAGGCTCGCGCGAGGGGCGCCGACATGGTGGACTCGCCGGTCTCGGGCAGCGTCATCACGCTCGAGCAGGGGAAGCTCACGATGATGGTCGGCGGCAAGCTCGAGACCTTCGAGCAGGTCAAGCCGCTGCTGCTCGACATCGGGATGAAGGCGACACATGTCGGCGACAACGGTCTGGCCGTGTCGATGAAGATCGCGACGAATCTGAGCCTCGTCGTTCAGATGTTGGCGTTCTCGGAGGCCGTGCTGCTCGCCGAGAAGTCGGGCATCCCGCGCAAGACGGCCGTCGAAGTGCTGACCAACAGCGTCATCGCGTCACCGATGGTGCAGTACCGCGGTCCGATGGTGCTCCAGATGCCGGACGAAGCGTGGTTCGACATGAAGATGATGCAGAAGGACACCTCGCTGGCGCTTGAAATGGGGCGTCGTCTCGCGGTGCCGCTGCCCACCACCGCCATTGCGAATGAGTACCTCTCGGCTGCGCGCGGCATGGGGCTCACAGAGAAGGATTTCGCCGCGATTTTCCAGGTGCTGGCCAAGATGTCAGGAGTACCCGCATGACGGCAACGAACCAATTGGACTCGGCCCTCGCCGGCCTCGAGATCGGCAAGGACAAGCTGCTCACGCTCTATCGTCAGATGGTGGCGATTCGCCTGTTCGAAGAGCGCGTCAACGATCTCTACACGCGCGCGCTGATGCCGGGTCTCGCGCATCTCTACATCGGCGAAGAGGCGATTGCCGTCGGCGTGTGCGAGGCGCTGAACAACGACGACTACATCACCAGCACGCACCGCGGTCACGGTCATTGCCTGGCCAAAGGCGCCGATCCGAAGCTGATGTTCGCCGAGCTGCTTGGCAAAGAGATGGGCTACTGCAAGGGCAAGGGTGGCTCGATGCACATCGCCGATCCGGCCACCGGCAATCTCGGCGCGAACGCGATCGTCGGTGGCAGCGCGGGTATCGCGACGGGTGCCGCATATGCGTCGAAGTATCTGAAGAACGGTCGCGTTGCGGTCTGCTTCTTCGGTGAAGGCGCGCTCGGACAAGGCCTCCTGTACGAGTCGATGAACCTTGCGCAGCTCTGGAAGCTGCCGGTCATCTACGTGTGCGAGAACAACGGCTACAACGAATACACGCACTTCTCTGAATCGACCGCGGGCGAGGTCACCAAGCGCTCCGAGGCGTTCGGCATCGCCACTGAAACGATCGACGGCCAGAACGTCCGCGAGGTCTACTCAGTGGCCTCGAAGTACATCGCCCGAGCCCGCAGGCTCGAGGGGCCGGCGTTCCTGCAGTGCATCACGTATCGCTATCACGGCCACCACGTCGGCGACATCGCCCGCGCGTACTACCGTCCGAAGACGGAGGAGCAGGAGTGGGTCACGCAACGCGACCCAGTCACACTCCATGGCGAGTGGCTGATGGCCAACGGCGTCGCCGATCGTGCGACGCTCGACGGGATTCAGGAAGAGCTCATCAAAGAAATGGACGGCGCTGTGGACTTCGCGGTCAACGCGCCGTATCCGGATCCCAGCAAGGTGGACCAGGACATCTATGCCTGAAACAGCAACTGCAGTACGCGAGCTGACGTTCGGCGAAGCGATCAAGGAAGCCATCGCCGAGGAAATGCGACGGGATCCCCGCGTCGTCCTCATGGGCGAGGACGTCGCCGAGGCAGGCACGACGTTCAAAGTGCTGACCGGCCTCGTGGACGAGTTCGGCAAGGACCGAATCATCGACACGCCGATTTCGGAGGCCGGCTTCACCGGTCTTGGTGTCGGTGCCGCGATGACCGGCATGCGGCCGATCGTCGACATCATGTTCGGCGACTTCCTGGGCATCATCATGGACCAGGTCGCCAATCAGGCCGCCAAGATCCACTACATGTCCGGCGGCAAGTGGAAGGTGCCGATCGTCATTCGCGCGACGATGGGTGCGACTCGCCGGTCGGCGGCGCAGCACTCGCAGTCGCTGCATGCCTGGTGCAGCCACATTCCGGGGCTGAAGGTCGTCGTGCCATCGACGGCATACGACGCCAAGGGTTTGTTCAAGTCTGCGGTGCGCGACGACAACCCGGTCGTCATCTTCGAACACAAGATCAGCTACCGGAAGGTCAAGGGGCCCGTCCCCGAAGAGGACTACGTGATTCCGCTCGGTGTGGCCGACGTGAAGCGCGAAGGTAGTGACATTACACTCGTCGCGCTGTCGAGCATGGTGCAGACCGCGCTCAGTGCGGCGAAGATGCTCGAGGAAATCGGCGTGAGCGCCGAGGTCGTGGATCCGCGCACGACGTGGCCGCTCGATGAGAAGACGCTGGTCGAGTCCGTCAGGAAGACGTCACGCTGCATCGTCATCGACGAGGGCTACAGCCGCTACGGCGTGACTGGCGAGATCGCGTCGATGATCCAGGAGCAGGCGTTCTACGACCTCGATGGTCCGGTGCGGCGGATGGGCGCGATGCACGTGCCGATTCCGTTCTCGCCGCCGCTCGAGGATGTGACCGTTGCGAGCGACAAGCAGGTGTTCGAGCTGGCGCGCCAGATGTGTAACCGCTGAGGGAAGGTCTCACGCTCGCCAGACGGAACGCGGAGGCGCCGAGGCGCGGAGGCATCTAGGGTTTTGAGCTCCGCGTTTCCGCGTCTCCGCGATTCGTGGGGCAGTGAAGAATGTCCGAAGGGGGCTAGTTGTGGCGATTAAGACTTACGGCACGATGGCGGTGGATTGGGAGCGGCGCATCGATTTCGATCGCCTGCGCCGTGAGCGGCTGGCTCGCATCAAGGACATGCTGGCCAAGTCGGAGCTGGGCTCGGTGCTCTGCTTCGACATGAACAACGTTCGCTACATCACCGCCACGCATATCGGCACGTGGGCGCAGGACAAGATCAGCCGTTTCACGCTGCTGCCGCAGGGTGACGAGCCGATCCTCTGGGACTTCGGATCCGCCGCAAAGCATCACCAGCTGAACTGCGATTGGCTGGGCGAGCGCTCGCGCGCCGGCATCCCGTTGATGCGCGGTGCGATGTCGCCCGAGATGGGCCGCGCGGAAGAAGTCGCCCGCAAGATCAAGGTCGAGCTCGAGAAGCGCAACCTGCACAAGGAGCCGGTCGGCGTCGATGTCGTCGAGCCGCCGATCCTGTTTGCGCTGCAGAAGGAAGGCCTGAACATCGTTGACGGCCAGC
>Ga0065712_10001116_pt1 | contig 10694 bp, 7 predicted proteins | sample MisRhiReplicate1_FD_59099 | JGI IMG/M metagenome (GOLD analysis project Ga0065712, IMG submission 59099) | Miscanthus rhizosphere microbial communities from Kellogg Biological Station, MSU, sample Rhizosphere Soil Replicate 1: eDNA_1 v3... | ecosystem: Host-associated > Plants > Roots >...
CGCGCCGCGCAGCAGGACGACGGCGAGAGCGTCGTAACGAGTTTCGCGTAACCTTCTTCGTCAAGCCCGGACCCACGGGTCCGGGCTTTTTTTGTGTACAAACCAAGAGCTCAGTGCCAGCAGTGTTTGTCGTTCGCTCTCTGATCACGTACGTCGTCACCGTCTTGTACATTGCGGTCGCCGGCCCTATTGGTCTGCTCGTGGGCATCGTCCTGCGATCGACCGACGGTTTGTATCGCTTGGGTCACGGCGGCGTGCGGCTCGCGTTGGCGTTGGCCGGGATCCGATGGAAAGTGACCGGACGCGAACACCTCCCACGACATGCCGCGGTTTACTGCTCGAACCACGAGAGCAATGTCGATCCTCCGGTGCTCTTCGAAGCATTGCACCCGCGCATCAAAATTCTCTACAAGGCTGAACTGAGAAAGTTTCCCATCATGAAGACCGCCTTCGATGTCGCCGGCTTCGTCGCCGTCGATCGCGGTGATCGCGAGCAGGCGATGGCGTCGATCTCGAAGGGCGCCGAATCGCTCCGAAGGGGCAACTCGTTCCTGATCTTTCCTGAGGGCACGCGTAGTCGCACGGGCAACCTGCTTCCGTTCAAGAAAGGTGGCTTCATCATGGCCATCGAAGCCCAGACGCCCATCGTCCCCGTGGCTATCCAAGGTGGGCGTGACGCGATGCACAAGGGCAGCGCCTTCGTGCGGCCGGTCAACGTCAGCGTCAGGATCGGCACGCCTATCGAGACGAGGGGCCTGACGATCAGCGACCGCGATGCGCTCATTGCCCAGGTTCGGGGCGAGGTTCAGAAGCTGCTCGACGAAGGACCGCTCTGGACCTAGACAACTCCCAATTCCCAACTCCCAACGACCAACCACTCCCAATTCCCAATTTCCAATAACTCTCAAAGGAAACGCCGGAGTGGTTGGGAGTTGGGCGTTGGGAGTGGTTGGGAATTGGCAGTTGGGCGTTGGGAGTTCGGAGTTAAACTCCGTGAGCCAGCCTGTCCGGGAGTTCGTGTGCGCCGAATCTCCTTTCTCATCGTGCTCGCGCTCGCAGCGGTATCGCTGAGCGCGCAGAACCGTCAGAACCAGCCGACGTTTCGCAGTGGTGCCGCGTACGTCCGCGTGGACATGTATGCCACGCGCGACGGCAAGCCCATCGAGGACATTCAGGCCAACGAGGTCGACGTCCTTGAAGACGGCGTGCCACAAAAGATCGAGGCGTTTGAGCACGTTCGTGTCCGCACCGCAATCCCGCAGGAGCTGCGCGTCGAGCCGAAGGGCGTCGAGGAGAGCCGGCAGATGGCCGCCGATCCACGCGCCCGCATCTTTGTGATCTTCCTCGACACCTACCACACCCAGATCGAAGGCTCGGCCACGATGCGCCAGCCTCTGATGAACTTCATCGACCGCGTGCTCGGGCCCGACGACATGGTGGCGGTGATGACGCCGGAGATGGCGGCCACCGAGGTCACATTCCAGCGCAAGACGACAGTCATCTCCAGGATGCTCGAGCGCGAGTGGCTGTGGGGAAGGCGTGGTCGTCTACCCGGAGCTGACAACGACGAGAAAGAGAATCAGTACGACGGGTGCTATCCGGACGCGTTCGAGACTGCCGGCATTGCGAAAGAGATGAAGGCGCGGCGACGGGAGAAGCTGACGCTCGATGCGCTCGAAGACCTGATGATTCACCTCAATGGCATCCGGGAGGAGCGCAAAGCAGTGCTGGCAGTGACCGAAGGGTGGGTCATTTATCGTCCTGATCAGCACCTGGCACGGGCGCTCAAGAAGGAGGACACCGGCTTGCGCCCGGGCGACGTTCTGCTGCGCCCGCCGCGCCCGCAGCCGTCAGATGCGGGGCAGGTGCAAGGATCTGCTCGCGTGCAGTGCGAGGCCGAGCGCATGGCGCTGGCCGCGCTCGATCACGAGTTCCGCCTGCAGAATCTCACGCAGACCGCTAATAGAGGCAATGTCACTTTCTATCCTGTGTTCGCGCGCGGTCTCGTGGCATTCGATGCCCCAATCGGCCCCGAGCGGCCGCCGTCGCCGATTCAAGACGCTGCCAATCTCAAGCATCGTCAGGACGCGCTGCGATTTCTTGCCGATGACACCGACGGCACGTCCGTGATTAACACCAACAACATCGACGGTGCGCTCCGTCGGATCGTGGACGACCTGTCCTCGTACTACTTGATGGGTTATTACACGACGAACACCAAGCTCGATGGACGGTTTCGATCCATCACGGTCCGTGTGAAGCGTCCCGGAGTCACGATACGAGCGCGAAAGGGCTATCGAGGCTACACGACCGAAGAGCTCGCGCGCGGTGGAGTGACTCCCGCCGCACTTGAAGCGGGAGGCGGGTCCGCGACCGGTGCGCCGGCACCAGTCGCGCCGCCGGTCGTGAATTTCAATGCGCGTGCGCAATTCCGAATTCGCGCCGCCGCGTGGTCACGCGCCGGTCTCTCGGGTGGGACAGTCTGGATCGTCGGTGAGCTCGATCCGCAGACGAAGCGGCTTCCGGCATGGTCGCGTGGTGCCCAGGCGGAGATCGTCGTCATGGGTGCGGACAACGCGCAGGTGGCGTCGCAGCGCCTCGATCTCAAGCCCGGCGAGGGCTCGTTCATGGTCCAGTTGCCTGATGCGGGCGGCATGCAATCGGGCGACTACACGGTCCGCGTTCGACTACGCTCTCCAGTGGAAGGGGAGCTCGGACTGATCGACACGGCTCGCATCACGGTGAAGTCACCGCCGTCGCTTGGTGATGCGGTGATGTGGCGGCGTGGGCCGACAACGGGCCCACAGCATCTACGCACAGCCGATCCGCGATTCCAGCGAAGCGAGCGCCTGCGCCTCGAGTTGCCAACCTCGTCAGCCGATCCCGCCAGCGCACGCGTCATCGATCGCAACGGCCAGGCGATCTCAGTGCCGGTCGAGCTCAGCACACGGCCTGATGCCGCGGGCTTCACATGGGTGGTCGTCGATCTCGGCCTGGCGCCGTTTGGACCAGCCGATTACGCGATCGACGTCACGCAGGGACAAATGAGACAGATGACCGCGTTCCGCGTGGTCCCTTAACAATTCCCAACTACCAACGCCCAACTGCCATCCACTCCCAACTCCCAACCTCCAACTCCCAATAACTCACAACGCTGTCAAACGGAAGAGCACTTGGGAGTTGGGATTTGGAAATTGGGTGTGGTTGGAAGTTGGCAGTTGGTAGTTGGGAGTTGTTATGGATGCAGTAAACTGCCAAAGCCAGCCAGCCACCGGGGTTCTTGTGCGTCGAGCTCTGCTCACCCTGCTCGTTCTGCTTGCAGCCGTGTCGCTGCGAGCCCAAGACGGTCCAACAACTCGAACCGGCACGAACGCGGTCCGCGTGGACATGTACGCGTCGCGCGACGGCAAGGCCCTCGACGATCTGACAGCGAGCGATGTCGAGCTGCTCGAAGACGGCGTTCCTCAGAAACTCGACACATTCGAGCACGTTCAAGTTGGAACAGCTGGCTCCTCTCGAGCCAGAGTGTTTGTGATCTTTCTCGATACCTACAACAGCGACATCGAGGGATCGTCGAGCTTGCGGCTGCCGCTGATCAAGGTGCTCGATCGCCTCATCGGACCAGACGACATGGTTGCGGTGATGGGCCCGGAGATGTCGCCGAGCGAGATGAAGTTCGGCCGCAAGGCGACCGTCATCTCCAACATCATGCAGAGCGACTGGGCGTGGGCGCGGCGGGGACGCACTGAGCGGCGCGATCAGAAGGAAGCGCTCTACGACAACTGCTATCCGGCAGTCGGTGGGAATGCCAACACGCCGGCCAGTGAGATGAAAGCCAGACGTCGTGAGAAGTTGACGCTCGATGCGCTCGACGGTCTCGTGTCCGACCTGGGCGGCGTTCGTGAAGAGCGGAAAGCGGTCCTGATGGTCTCCGACGGCTGGGTGCTGTTNCGCGAGAACGAGAATCTGGCCGCCTCGTCTTCGAAGCGCGACCAGGGCGGTCTCGTCGATCGACTCTTGCGCAGGCCCGCGAAGGAGAAGTCGGAAGAGACCGGCGGCTCGAAAGAAGTGAACTACGTCGAGTGCGAGGCCGATCGCGTCGCACTGGCTCGTCTTGATGACAGTCAGCGGCTGCGCTCGCTGACCGAAGAGGCGAACCGCAGCAATATCACGTTCTACGCGATCGATCCGCGCGGCATCATGCCCGATTCCGCGGGTGGCGCCAACGGAACCGCTGCAAAGAACACCAGCACGAATTCTGCGTCGCGTCAGGACAGCCTGCGATTCATCGCTGACAACACCGACGGCCTGCTGATGGCGAGTGTCAACAGCCTCGACGCGCAGGTCAACCGCATCGTGGACGATCTGTCGTCGTACTACCTGCTGACGTATACCTCGTCCAACAGCAGGCTGGACGGACGGTTCCGCGCGCTCTCGGTACGCGTCAAACGCGAGGGCGTCAAAGCACGCGTGCGCCGCGGCTACCGTGGACGCACGGCCGATGAACTGGTCAGCAGCACGAGTACCACCGGCCCAACGATCAAAGCCGTCATGACATCGACGCCTGCGAATGCGCGGACGCCATTCCGGATTCGCACATCGACGTGGGTGCGAAATTCGGCTGAGGACGCGCGTCAGGGCGCGTTCTGGGTCGTTGGCGAACTCGACTACCAGACCCGTCGTCAACTCGCATGGACCGCCGGTGCGCAGGCCGAGGTCGTCGTGCTCGATTCGTCCGGCAAGGAGATCATGACGCGCACCGTGGATCTGAAGCCGGAGGACGGGCCGTTCGGCATCCAGGTGCCGGAGACCGGTGCGATCGCTGCAGGCGAGTATGCCGTCAGTGTGCGTCTTCGCTCGCAGGCCGACGAGAAAGCCGAATTGACCGACACCGCGCGCGTCGTCTTGAGAGAAGGGCCGTCGCTCGGCGAGGCGGTCATGTGGCGACGCGGACTGTCAACTGGACCTCGGTACATGCGCACCGCCGATCCACGGTTCATGCGCAGCGACCGTCTGAAGCTGGAACTCGCCACCGCGGCTCCCACGCCCGCGAAGGCGCGCATTCTCGATCGCAATCACAACGAGCTGTCTGTGCCGGCGCAGGTCAGTGAGCGCGCCGACGACTCAGGCGCGTTTCGGTGGATCGTGGTCGATGCGATGCTGGCGCCGTTTGCGGCCGGGGACTACGCGATCGAAGTCACGCAGGGAAGAGACAAGCAGCTCACCGAATTCAAAGTCGTTCCCTGAGGCGCACCGCCTCCGTCATGCGGACACTGGCGCGACGTTCTCGATGACTTGTGCTCGTGTGCGCGAGCTCAGACGAAAAGGTGTCGCCGGCTTGCCATTGGCGAAGAACAAGCAGGCCACATTCGTGCCGTTGATAAGGTGAATCGGAAGATGATGTTCGCGCGCCAGCCTGGGCAGTCCACGTTGAACGCCGTAGCGGAGCGCGTCGTGCCACAGGATCACGCCCTCGCGGTCCATCAGTTTCATGGCAGTTAGGCTGTCGGCCATCACCCCTTCCTCGGAATGATCGGCGTCGATGAATACCAATTGGCATCGCCGCTCGTAGCGTGACAAATCGACCGATCGCGTGTTGCCCCAGACCTGCACGATTCGCGTCGAGTCGGACGTGTTCAGAAATCGCGCTCCAACCGCGGTTTCCTGCACGTGACCTGAGTCCTGCTCGAGTGGAAGATTGATCGTGACAACGTGACAGTCCGGCGGACTGTTGCGGGCCAGATTGAGTGTTGTACGTCCGTCCGCAGTCCCAAACTCGACGATGAGTGTTGGCGCGATCATCCGAGCCATCGCAGCAATCACGAACAGCTCGTACTCTGTGACGTTGAAGGTTTCGCCCGGAAGCTCGACGACGCAAATCTCTGTTTGACTATCGACCAGCTGGCCTAGCGCAACCTCCGGGTAGACGTTCGGTCGCTGCGAGGCGAAACAGGTTTCGAAGAGGCGCCACAGCAGGTGACGATCTCCGCGCACCAGCGGGACCGTCAACGGGAGCGTCAGCGCCTTGAGCGCGACGCGCAAGGCAGCCGATTCGAGGCGCATCGCTTCCGCGATCGTGCGTCTCATGAATGGGGTATCAGCACGCTGATTATCCCCGACGCCGATCGGATTGCAACGAGAAACGAGACCTCGATCATCCGCCGACGGAGAAGGTCACGGTCCAAGGCGTGACGGGGCCGCCGTCGAATGCCTTGATGCCGTCGAGGATCTCGACCTTGACCGTACGAAAGGCCCCGAATGGCTGCATCATCTTCAGCACGAGCGCGCGGTTCGCGCCGTCGTACGTCGTCTGGAACGGCAGGCTCGAATCTGCTGGAGCGCCGACGTAGGAAACGCGCAGTTTCCCGGCCAACGACGGCTCGCTCAATCCGCGTGAAAACTGAATGCGGATGGCACCAGCTGCGGCGACGTCAGTCTCGCCATCGGTTGGCGAACTGAAGACCACCTGCACAGGTTCTAGCGGAACTGCGGGCGCCGCTGACTCTGCGGGCGCCTCGGTCGCTTGCGGAGCCTTGGCCAGTGTCAGCTTCGTCGCGTCGATCGAGACGAGCCCTCGTTCTCGCACGATGGTGCCCGTGACTTCGACCCAGCGATCACTGTCCACCCGGCGGTTGATATCGAGCTCGAAGCCGCTGCCACGCGGCCGCAGATTCGTGACCCAGATTGCGCCCTCGGTGCCTCGAATCACGAAGTCGTAACGACTCGTGCCTGGTGCGCCTGGCAGATCGCCGAACAGATTTCGTCCGCGGAAGTTGCCAAGCACCGTGACTCTCTGTGTCTCGAACTTCCACGGCTCGAGCGCGATTGCGCGAACCGTCGGCATGGTTGCAGACGGAGGGACTTCAGCGACGGCGCTGACACGGACAAACAGTTCCTCGCCGGGACGCGGCCAACGATCCGCGTCGCGCCCTTCTGCGAATCCACCGACACGCGGATCGCCAGGCTCGAGACGGCCGACGTCGATGAGCACGCCGCGCACTTCCACGGGTCCCTTCTTCGTCGCCACACCCTCGTCCAGGATGACGCGGATCACGTGCTCATCCGCCTTCAGTTGAAGCTTGGGCGTCGCGTCATCGATTTCGCCACGCAACAGCACGCTCTGCAGATGGAAAAAGCCGGGGTATTGCTTGAGGGCGTCGATGGTCGTGAGTCGCCGCGTGGGCGCCTGGGGCCAGGCGCTCCCTGCCGCGACGAGGACGATGACGAGGACTCGAAGTACGAGCCGGTTCACGTTGTCATTGTACTTTTCGTAACCCGACGCGGGCCACGACCAACGCCAGTGCGCCAAACAGCGCAGCACTGGCTAGCTGGCCGACCGTATTCGGCTGATTAAAGAAGGGAATCCAGGTGCCCAGCATCTGAGGCGCTTCGATGCCGCCGGTGCCGACCAGCAGCGCGAAGATGATGCCGGTAATCGAGCCTCCCGCGATCAAGCCCGAGCTGAAGAGCGTGCCCGAGCTGACGTCAGACTCCTGCGACTGACCGCTCTTATGTTCGACCCACCAGCGAACCATGCCACCGCAGAAGATCGGCGCAGTCGTGGCGATCGGCAGATATGACCCGACTGCGAACGGCAGCGAGCGGATGCCGCACAACTCGAGCACGACGGCGACGAACACGCCGACGAGCACGAGACCCCACGGCAGGTTCTGATTGAGCAGACCGCGAATGATCGTGGACATCAGCGTTGCCTGGGGCGCGGCGAGATTCGCTGAACCGATGCCGCCAAGGTTCTCGTGGAGATACAGCAGCGTGACGCCGATCACGAAGGCTGACGTAATGACGCCGATCACCAGTCCAATCTGCTGATAGAGCGGCGTCGCGCCGACCATGAATCCCGTCTTCAGATCCTGAGACGTATTGCCCGCATTTGCGGCGGCGATACAAACGATCGCGCCAACGCAGATTGCGATCGGCGAATACATATCTCCAGTCCAGCCCAGGGCGACGAAGAGGAGACACGTCAGGATCAACGTGGCGATGGTCATGCCCGAGATCGGGTTGGACGATGTGCCGATGAGCCCCGTGATGCGCGACGACACGGTCGCGAAGAAGAACCCGAAGATGAGAATCAGGACCGCGGCCAGCACGTTGCCCTGCGTCGGCAGTCCAGGCGCGAACGCGAGGAAGAGGCCGAGCAGCAGCGAGCCGCCAAGCACCACGATCATCGGGATGTCGCGCTCGGTTCGCGTCTGAGTGACAGCCCCGGCGGCACCCGCCGAGAGATCTTTGAAGCTGCCTTTCGCCGACGCTACGATCGTTGGCAGCGTGCGGGCCAACGTGATGAGACCCGACGCGAGCACAGCGCCGGCGCCGATGTAGCGGATATAGGCGCTCCAGATTTGTGCGGGAGCCATTTCCGAGAGCAGGAACGGCCGGCCCGTTGCTGGGTTATTCGCGTAGTTCGGATGAATCGGCTGCAGCGGGACAGTGATGTACTCACCGAGGATCGAGAGCAGTGGCAGCAGCACCAGCCACGAGAGCACACCGCCCGCGAACATGATGCCGGCGATGCGCGGTCCGATCACGTAGCCGACGCCCAGATACTCCGGCGAGATGTCGACGTTGATCGTCGCATTCGGGAACTGGCTGGTCCTCGGTGTCGAGTAGCCGATGACCTGCAGAAACAAATTGAAAATCCAGGACAGGGCTTTCCACAGCGCGCCGACTCCGAGGCCGCCGAAGACGAGCGCGGCCAGTTTGCCGCCACGCTCGCCGGCGACGAGCACTTCGGCGCAGGCCGTGCCTTCCGGGTAGGGCAGCACACCGTGCTCCTTGACGATGAGCGCGCGCCGCAGCGGCACCATCATGAGCACGCCGAGGATGCCGCCTGCAAAAGTCAGCATCGTGATTTGTGTGTAGTTGAAGTATTTCGGACCATCCGGCATCAGGAAGAGCAGCGCCGGGATGGTGAAGACCACACCGCCGGCGATCGATTCACCGGCCGATCCGATGGTCTGGACGATGTTGTTTTCGAGAATCGTCGAACCACCGAGTTTTTTGAGGACGGAGATCGCGAGGACCGCGATGGGAATCGATGCGCTGACGGTCAGCCCCGCGCGCAGACCAAGGTAGACGGTCGATGCACCGAAGATCAGACCGAAGAGCACACCAAGAACGATGGCTTTCGGGGTGAACTCCGGCAGCGTCTGCGACGCCGGGACATAGGGCTTAAAAGCAGCTGTTTCTTGGGTCTCACGCGGGGTCGGCATGGTGGTCTGCGCCATGCCGCAGATGCTAGCATTAGAACCTTGTGAATCGTTCGAACAAGCGTAGGCAGACACCCGAACAGGTCTCTGAACTCACTACGAATCGCCTGTCGGTCTACCTGCGGTGTCTCAACGAACTCGACGCTGCCGGCACTCAGACCATTTCATCCCAGTCCCTTGCCGAGCAGTTCCACCTCAACGCCGCGCAGATCCGCAAAGATCTGGCGTACTTTGGCGAGTTCGGGGTGCGCGGCGTCGGCTACTACGTCAAGGAGCTACGCCGGCACCTGCGGCAGATTCTCGGCCTCGACCGTCACCTGCGCGTCGCGATCATGGGCGCCGGCAATCTCGGTCTCGCGTTGGCTGATTACCCCGGGTTTCGTCAGGAAGGCTTCGAGATCGCCGCGCTCTTCGATGCGGCGAACGAGAAGATCGGCCACGAATCGCGAAGCGGCGTCCCCATCTACGACATCAAAGAGCTGAAGAAGGTGGTGCGCCGCGATCGGCTGGATATTGCCGTGATCGCCGTGCCCGCGCCCCATGCCCAGCCAGTTGTTGATCAGGTCGTGTCAGCTGGCGTGAAAGCCATCCTGAACTTCTCACCCGGTGCCCTGAAAGTCCCAAAAGACGTGAAGCTGAAAAGCGTCGATCTCACCGTGTCGCTCGAGAGCTTGTCGTTCTATCTGGCACAGGGAGATCAACAGAGTGGCTAGCCGCAGGCGCGCAGGACCCGGGCCCAGGCACCAAGCACCAAGGACCAAACTGTCGCACCTCGACGACCGCGGCAAGGCGCGCATGGTGGACGTCGGTGCGAAACCGATTACCAGTCGTGAAGCGCTGGCGCAGGGCGAGATCATGATGAGCACAGCGGCGCTCTCGCTGATACGCACCGGTAAAGTGGCCAAGGGCGATCCGCTGCAGACCGCACGGCTCGCCGGCATTATGGCCGCCAAGCAGACCGCTTCACTCATCCCACTCTGTCATCCACTGCAATTGACTCACGTCAGCGTCGAGCTGACGCCAACGCGTCGCGGCTATCGCATCGAGGCCCGCGTTCGCACCGACGGCAAGACTGGTGTTGAGATGGAAGCGTTGACCGCGGTTTCCGTCGCAGCGTTGACGATCTACGACATGGTCAAGGCCGTGGACAAGGACATGGTCATCGGCGACATCTGCCTCGTGGAAAAGTCCGGCGGTCGATCGGGCCGCTATCGTCGCTCTAGGAGCCTGTCCGAGTAATGGCATGGGTCGCGTTCCGAGCCGCCGGAACCCGGAGGGCGCATGGGGATTGCGGGCCCATGCCATTACTCGGACAGGCTCCTAAGCGCCGGTGACATCAGCCGAGTATCGTCGGCTCGCGTTGATCCTGGGTGCGCTGACCGCCGTCGGTCCGCTGGCGATCGACATGTACTTGCCGGCGCTGCCAACCATCGCGCGCGAATTCGGCGTTGATGTCGCGGCCGT
>Ga0065712_10000602_pt1 | contig 10673 bp, 6 predicted proteins | sample MisRhiReplicate1_FD_59099 | JGI IMG/M metagenome (GOLD analysis project Ga0065712, IMG submission 59099) | Miscanthus rhizosphere microbial communities from Kellogg Biological Station, MSU, sample Rhizosphere Soil Replicate 1: eDNA_1 v3... | ecosystem: Host-associated > Plants > Roots >...
TGCTGCACTTTCGGCGGGTAGAAGCGGAAATCGGGCTGCTTGCGAATCTCGTCCTCGGTCCGCAGCCGTCCGAAAGTGTTTTTCATGAAATGCTGCGTCGGATCCACGTACGGGTTCGACGCGACAGTCTTGCGCGCGACCTCAGCGATCTTGCTTTCGTCAATGTAGTCGAAACTTTTCCAATTCTCCGGATTGTATATATAAAGGTCAGACACGCTCCCCTTCATCGGTGCATCGTCACGAAGCAGCAGCTCCATGTAGCCATCGAGGTGCTCGATCTGCTGTTTTGCTTTCCAGGCGCGCTCCACACCGACGAAGCGGCTGTCTGCGTGACCGACGACGCGGATGTTTTGGTTCGCGGCTTCGTCCACTGCTGCTTCGTAAACCTCGGGCTTGACGAACGTCGTCACTTTGATGAAGTCGTAACCCGCTGCTTTCGATTTACGCACGGCCTCACGCGCCTCTTCCGGAGTGTTAACGAGGAAGTCGTTTCCTTGTTCGCGCCCTGTTAGATGTGGGCTCGCGACGAAGATCGTTGGGGCTTCGATCTCGCCGTTAGCGGAGCGGCTACGAAGAGACAGCAGCTCGGGAGTCCCGATCATAAACCGGACCGTCGTGACGCCGTTCGCCACCATCACGCGAAGCTCATCCGGACCGATCGAGTCGGGAAACTCATCGCTGTCTGACAGCAGGTGCGTGTGCATGTCGACGAGTCCCGGCGCTAAATACTTTCCCGTGCCGTCGATACGCACCGCATCCTTCGGCAGCTTCACTTTCTTCGTGTCGCCGATCTCGGCAATCAAGCCGTTCCTGATCACTACCGTTTGGTTCGCCAGCACTCGCTCACGATCCATGGGGATCACGTTGACGTTAGTGAAGGCAACAGTTTGCGCTGAGGTCGACGTTGCCAGCGCCGCGATTACAAAAATTAAAGTGAAGAAAAATCTCTTCATTAAAGTTCCTTCTATGGCCCTAGCTTCTCACGAAATTGCTTGACCAGCCGGTCACTCAACCGGGTTAGCGTCGGCAATTTTAATGGTCCAACTATATATCGTCCAAAGGCGGCGTTTCGCAGGGCATCCAGATCAAACCGGTCCTTAAAATACCGCTGGTAGGCCTCGATTGGAATGGCCAAGGCCTCCATCGAACTGCCATCGAGGCGAACAAGGAAGATGAAATCAGCGTCGCTNACTTTTTCNGCGACTTTGAAGTAGCGCCANTCCTCGATTCTTTTTCTGACCTTCCGCTCNGCATCAAGGTCGTAATTTATGTTGTCTCGCTGCCCGTNAACCGGCGGCTGGTCGCAAAGTATGGCAAACTGGAAGGTGCGAAACGCAACGATATACATAGATTGTCCAGAATGGAAGGGCGTCGATTGACCGTAACCAGAGCCGGCGGCAAGGATGATAATCAGAAAAGCCAGAGCCGTTAGGACGTACGTGTGCTGTCGGGATCGGAACACGAGCTGATCTCCTTTGAGTTGGTTTCGACTGATTTCGTCTCAACCGAAGATACTCGCTCCCCCGTCTGATTTTCTGTGAGTTTCCTCAAATATAGCTGCATTTACCTGGAGATGATGGCGAGTAGCTTCTCGTGATAGGTGCGACGAGCCGCCTCGCACACTCGTAATCTGGCCAGCAAAACAAACCGCTTATCCCAATAGAGTTGCACTCTGGCAACGAGTTGCTTCAACATTGGCTATTGCTTGCCAGCGGTAATTATTAACCGCGGATGAACGCGGAGAATCCGGATCTAATCCGCGTTATCCGTGGCTAAAATGCCGTTCGAAAAAGGACCACCCCAATGAACACTCTTTTTCATGACCTCCGCTACGCCGCTCGAATGTTGAGGAGTAATTTAGGATTTACGTTAGTCGCCGTGCTGACACTCGCTTTTGGCATTGGCGCTAACACCGCGATCTTTAGTGTGGTTAACGCTGTAGTGCTGCGGCCGCTTCCGTTTCCAAAACCGGAACAGATCGTAATCCTTCGCGACGATTTGACCGGACGGCAAATTGAAGATGTCGGCCTGTCGGTTGATGAGCTGAAGGATTTGCAAGAGCGTTCGGGTGTCTTCGAGCAAGTCTCCGCGGTGTGGCCCGTCGACGCGAATCTCACCGGATCGGAGCGACCGGAACGAATCGAATTACTGGCCGTTAGTCCGAATTACTTCGCGTTGCTCGGCGCGCACGCGCAGCTTGGTCGTGTATTCGGACCGGAAGAACAGCAAGCGAAGGGTTTTGCTGAAGGTGTCGTGATCAGTGATGGACTTTGGAAACGTCTCTATGGCAGTGATCGAAACGTTCTTGGTCGAAAAGTTTATGCCGACACGGATCTTTACACGATCATCGGTGTGATGCCGCCCGGATTTCGTCACCCGGGCAAGACGTTGCGAAATGAAGTCGACATGTGGGCGACGGCGGGATTCTCGGCAAATCCATTTGGTCCACCTGTACGCGCGGCCCGAATACTTCCCGGCGCCATTGGACGCCTCAAAGAAGGAATAGACATTAACCAGGCGCAGGCGAAGTTGGATGGTCTGGTGGCGCAGCTTCAGACGGAGTTTCCGAAAGAGTATCCGGCGCAGGCGGGTTGGTCCATTCGCGTTTTATCAGCGCACCAGCAGTTAGTCGGCAACGTGCAGACTATTCTCTACGTCGTGCTCGCTGCCGTTGGCCTGGTGTTACTAATCGGGTGCGTCAACCTCGCTAACCTGATGCTCGCACGATCGAGTGCGCGGCGAAGAGAAATGGCGATCCGCCTCGCGCTGGGAGCGAGTCGCCGTCGCCTCATCATTCAGCTTCTGACGGAGAGTTTGCTGCTTTCGTTCATTGGTGGCGTACTGGCGCTGGTGGTGATCGCGGTATTACTGAAAGGCTTCGTCCAGTTCATTCCGGCGGACATTCCTCGACTAAATGAGATCGAAATCAATTTCACTATTCTGGGGTTTGTCTTTCTCATCTCGACCGTCACCGGATTGCTCTTCGGACTCGTTCCGGCCCTGCAAACGTCGAGACCTGACGTCGTGTCGAATCTGAAAGATGGTAGTCATGGAGCCGGCTTTGGACTGGCGACTCATCGTTTTCGCAGCGGGTTGGTAGTCATCGAGTTTGCGTTGTCGTTGATTTTGATGATTGCGGCCGGGTTACTGCTGCGCAGCTTTGGGCGGTTGCTTGAGGTGAATGCAGGTTTCAATCCCGACAATGTGTTGCTCACTCGTGTCTGGCTGCCTGTTCCGAACAATCCGGAGCTTGATCCGTATCGAGATCCGTTGAAGCGAGCCGGGTTTACAAAAGAATTGCTGCAAAAGGTGAGTGCGATTCCGGGCGTGCGTAACGCCGCGATCAGCAGCGGCAATGCGGTGCCGCTGGTTGGACCACATAATTCCGGTGGCTTCACGATTGAAGGTGACGCCGTTACAAACAATGCAATTCCGACGGCGCAGGTTGGTTTAGTCTCACCGGATTACTTTCGCACGATGGAGACGCCTTTGAAACGCGGTCGCTTCTTCACCGACGCAGACGACCGGCAAGCGCCGCAGGTGGTCATTGTTGACGAAGCACTGGCGGAACGTTACTTCAGCAATCGAGATCCGGTAGGGCTGCGAATAAAACGTGGTGGTCCAGCATCGCAGGCGCCGTGGATGACGATTGTGGGGCTGGTCGGAAACATCAAGAGTGACGGGTTTGACAAACCCGATCAACCGCATCTTTATTTTCCGATTTTCCAGAATCCCGCGTACGCGATGGCGATTTACATGCGGACTGATGTTGCGCCGTTGACCTTGACGCAGTCCGTGCGGGAACAGGTGCGCGCGCTGGATCGAGATTTACCTGTTTTTGGCGAGCGTACAATGTCGCAGGTCGCAGCGGAATCTATGAGCCGTCGCCGGTTTGCGATGCAACTGGTGGGGCTGTTCGGAATACTCGCACTGCTGCTCGCGGCAGTCGGAATCTACGGTGTCATCGCCTATTCCGTAAGCCAAAGAACACGCGAGATCGGCATTCGCGTCGCGTTGGGCGCAAGCAGAAGCGAGATCCTGCGCTGGGTGCTCAAACAGGGAATGATCTTAACGATGGCTGGTGTTGTAATAGGACTGGTTGGCGCGCTTGCCTTAACAAGGTTACTACGAAGTCTATTATTCGGAGTTGGACCAACGGACATCGTTACCTATGGCGTCCTGGCAGCATTGTTGACGATCGTGGCCCTGCTCGCCTGCTACATCCCCGCCCGCAGAGCCACGAAAGTCGATCCACTCATTGCGCTTCGATACGAATAGGAGTTTCTCTGCGCAACCTCTGCGTCCTCTGCGCCTCTGCGGTAAACAGTTAGTATCACCGCAGAGACGCAGAGGACGCAGAGGTTGCGCAGAGACTGGATTTTCTGCCGTCACTCCTTTCGCAGCGTCAACGTCGGGTCGATGCTGGTGGCGCTCACGGATGGGATTAGGCAGGCGGCGGCGCCGACGAGGGTGAGCAAAATTGCTACGGCGGCAAATGTGAAGGGATCTGCACCGGGAGTTGCGAACAGGATTGAGGTGATCAGTCTGTTGAGCATCAGCGCGCCGGCGATGCCGACTATGAGTCCCAACAGCATCAGCGCCAGGGCCTGCCGCATCATCATGGTTAAGATCCGAGCTCTCGAAGCACCGAGCGCGATCCGAATCCCGATCTCACGCGTTCGCTGCGTCACCGCCAATGCCATCACGCCTGTGAGCCCCGCCGCTGTGATCAAGAGCGCGAGGAGCGCAAACACTGCCAGCAGCCACATCGTCTCGCGCGGAGACGCCACCGAGTCGTCGAGCGCCTGCTGAAGAGTTTTGACCTGATCGATCGCTGTCTCCGCGTCCACTTTATGGACCACGTCACGCATCAGCTTCGCCTCCTGCAACGGCGCGCCTTTCGTTTTAACCACCAGGAATGATCCGAAAGGCGTTTGCGCGATCGGCCCGTATATCTCCTGTGTCGGTTCTTTGTCCAAACCGTACTGCTTCACGTTGCCGACGACGCCGACGACAGTGATCCACGTCTCCCCGTTGTCGAACGAGAATCTCTTGCCGAGCGGATCCTCCGTACCCCAGCGACCGCGCGCAGCCGCATCATTCACGATAGCAACGCGCGGCGCCTTGTCGTCATCACCATCAGTAAACATTCGCCCGCGAAGCAGCGGAATGTCGAGGGCGCGGAAATAGGCGGGACTTACAGCACGCGGATCGACCTGCGCCGCAGTGTTTGCTTCATCTTTCGGACGGCCTTCCAGTTGGATCGTCACGTTGTTCGGACCACGTGTAATGCCCGCAGGGTTCAGCGGGTAAGTCGACGAAACAGCCGCGTCTACCACGCCAGGTTGCTGACTCGCGCTATCGAGTATCCGCCGGAAATAATCCCGGAATTGCGCGGTGCTGGTTGCGTTGTTCGTAAACCTGGACCAGTTCGGCTGGAGCCGCATCACGAACACGTTCTCCGCGTTGAAACCCGGATCGACTCGCTGAAGCTTGATCATGCTTTGCAGCATCAGACCGGCTGCTGTCAGTAACGTGAAAGAGATCGCGACTTGCGCTGCGACGAGCAGTCCGCGAACGCGGTTCTTCGCGCCTGAGCTCGATCGATCACCCGACTCCTTCAATGTCTCGACCAGACTCTTCCGGGAGTCAAAGGCTGATGAGAGCGCCGGGATCACGCCGAAGACCAATCCCGTGCACACAGACACACCGAGAGTGAACAACAGCACGGACGAGTCGATCTGGATTTCTCCCGTGCGTGTCGTGAACCGCCCGGCGAAGGATGTCAGCAGCGGCAGTCCAACTGAAGCGAGAATCAGCCCCAGCACGCCGCCACCTAAAGAGAGGAGCAAGCTCTCGGTCAACATCTGGGTGACGAGCCTGCTGCGGCTCGCTCCGAGCGCGGTTCGCACCGCAACCTCAGACTGCCGTTGCAGAACGCGCGCGAGGTTGAGATTGGCTACATTCGCGCAGACGATTAAGAGGACCAGGCCGGTGGTCCCAAGCAGTATCAAAAACGTAGGCCGAGCTTCCTGCGTCAGCACCGTGTCGAGCCGATCGAGTTGGGCGGCGTAACCGATGTGATTGGGGTAGACGTCCGGGTAAGCTCGCTGCATGTTGGCTGCGACGCCGTTGACATCAGCCTGCGCCTGCGCCACTTCGACGCCGGGTTTGAGCCTGCCAAACACCGCTGACAGAAGCCGCGCCTGCCGGTTTTCGATCAACGCAGTGCTGGATCGAAACGGGCAATTCGCAGTCGGCATGTAAACATCACTCTCTGATGGATACTCGGGAACCGGAGGCAGCACGCCGATGACCGTGTGCGGTCGATTGTTCATTCGGAAGACGCTGCCGACGATGTTCCGATCGCCGCCGTAACTCTGCTTCCAGTATTTGTTGCTAAGCACGAGCACCGCATCTCCGCCTGGCTTTTCGTCGTCGGGTACGAAAGTCCGGCCAAGAATCGGTTTCACGCCGAGCACGTCGAAGAAGTTTGCCGACACGACACTGGTTTGCACGCGCTCCGGCTCGCCGCGGCCGTAGAGTATGAAACTCATCGCGTGGTGCTCGACCATCTCCATCGTTTGGTTCTGATCTCTATAATCCTGAAATTCCTTTACCGAGAAGCCGAGACTGTTCACGTTGTTGAGACGCGCCTGTTGATTCAGCACCACCAGCCGGTGCCCATCCTTGTACGGAAGTGGGCGCAGCAGCACACCGTAAATCACGCTGAAGATGGCGGTGTTGGCGCCGATGCCGAGCGCCAGCGTTATTAGCGCCGTGAGCGTAAAGCCCGGATTGCGCCGCAGTACTCTTAGCCCAAACCTGACGTCCTGCCTGACTGCTTCAATAAAATGTGCGCCTCTACTTTTTTTCACACCACACCTCCGTGATTAGTGATGGGTGTCTTTATATATGCTGCGCCGGTATCTCGACTGCGGTTTGCCGTGAACTGCTCCGAGTTTGCTGTGAGTCGCGGATTAATTGCAGTAGAACGCAGTATTCTGCGTAAAATGGCAACGTTAACATTACGTTGAGAACCGCAGAGATCTTTAAATTCAGACAAAAATGAAAAAGATAGTTCTGTTTACATTTGGTTTACTGCTTCTATTCGGGAGCGGTATGGACGCGAAGGCGCAAGTAAAACGAGTGCAGATGCACATTGCGGGTTATCTGTGCGGCAATTGAGTGTACAACATTCAGAAGGCCGTGAGCCGTCTTGACTATGCACCAAAACTGAAGGAAATCGAGCTTACAGATATCAAGAAAGGCCTCGGTGAATTCACGCCAAAGCCTGACAAGCCCGTTTCGTTCGCAGCGTTGAAAGCGACCTTGAAGAGCGCGGGCTACGTTCTTGATGCTGCCGACATAACGGTTGCCGGAACACTGGACCAGGAAGGTGATGGCTGGGTTGTCACTGTGAAACCGTCAGGGCAGAAGTTTGTGCTTGAGGGTCCTCTGACAGGAGTCGAAGCTGGATCGCCGATCGAAATCACTGGTAACTGGAAAACTACCGGGCAAGGGAACAGTGCTCGCGAGGTCATAACACCCGCGAAAAAGACACAAGCTTCGCACCACCAGACTGGTAGCGACTTCCGTTTCATTCCGGCGACGTTTGCGCCTGTTGAAGAAAATTCAGAGCCGGCAAAGCCGCTGGCTCCGATCCGTGTCACTTCACCGGGGCTCACAGTTTACAAAGGAGGCGCGATTACACCGCGCCTCTATTTCATTCGCCAGCACCTCGGATCGTTGAAAGTGAACCGGCAAATGGTCGACGTGAGCTTGTCTTACACTCCATCGCCAAAGCTTCAACTGGAAGCAGAAGTCCCAATCTCTCGCACCTCATTTCGCGACGGTGTGACTTCCGGATCGAGTGTTGGTCTGGGCAACATTGCTACCTGGGCCAAGTATCGCTTCTTTCGCCAGGTCAAGACTTACGGTGACAGGCAAGCCGCTTTAAGATTTGGTTTAGAGTTGCCGACCGGAAAGAAAGACGCTCCGAGCCAGAGCCAGATCAACGCGCCGGCGTTTGTAAGACAACAACTGACGCCGATCAATGGCGGCCTCTCACCGCATTTCGATCTGGCGTTCTCACAAGCTGGTGGCCGGTTCATCTTTGGCGGAAATGCCGAAGCTGTCTTCCGCACGGAACGAGACGGCTATCGCCTCGGACACGAGCAGCGATTGAACACCGATCTTGAATACGTGCTGCTCCCACGCGACTACAAAAAGCCCGGCGGTGAATTGTTTCTGATTCTCGAGACGACGTTTTTGCATCATGGCATGGGTCGTCTCAATAGCACGCGCGTCGCAGACAGCAAGGCGACTGAATACTACCTTGCGCCGGGACTACAATACGCCGCGCGTCCCCGGTTCGTAGTTGAAGGAAGCGTGCAGTTTCCGGTCGTACGCAATACCGGCCTGTTGTCTCTGCGAACTGACGTAAACGTTCTGCTCGGAGTTAAGTATCTGTTTTGAGTCGAAAGCTAGTAGAGCTATTTTTGCTTTTCCTGAGGCTGGGCACGACGGCGTTTGGTGGTCCTGCTGCGCATATAGCGATGATGGAAGACGAAGTCGTGCGTCGTCGTAAATGGATGACGCGCGATGAGTTTCTGGACCTGCTCGGCGCTGCCAATCTTATCCCTGGTCCAAACTCAACCGAGCTGGCAATTCACATCGGCCATCGCCAGGCTGGCTGGCCCGGACTGGTGGTTGCGGGAACGAGTTTCATCCTGCCCGCGATGTTGATCGTCATGGCCTTTGCCTGGGCCTACGTTCGATACGGATCGCTGCCGCAGGTAGCAGGCATACTTTACGGCGTCAAGCCGGTGATCATAGCGATCGTGCTGCACGCGTTATGGGCACTCGGCCGCACCGCGATCAAATCAAAATTTCTGGCGGTCGTCGGTGTCGTTGCGGTAATACTCACGGTTCTGAGAATACATGAGCTGCTTGTTCTCTTTGGCGCCGGGTTAGCGGCAATCGTGGCGCGAACAGTCGTGCGGCAGATCAAAAGCGGTCTGAAGTCGCTCATGGCTGCGCCTGCGTTGGCCATGCTTTTCCAAACGGCCGGCGGCGGTGCAGCGTCGTTTGGTTTGTTGCCGTTGTTTCTGTTCTTTCTGAAAGTCGGCGCCATACTCTACGGCAGTGGATACGTGTTGCTCGCCTTTATTCGTGCCGATCTCGTAGAGCGATGGCATTGGCTGACGGAAGCACAACTGCTCGACGCGATCGCCGTGGGCCAGGTGACGCCTGGACCAGTCTTCACAACGGCCACGTTCATCGGCTACGTGCTTGGTGGAACTCGCGGGGCATTGGTTGCGACGCTGGGAATATTCCTGCCCGCGTTCTTTTTTGTTGCTGTGAGTGGTCCACTCGTGCCACGTATTCGGCGATCAGCGCTGGCCGGCGCGTTTCTCGACGGAGTCAACGTCGCGGCGCTGGCGCTGATGTTCGTAGTCACATATCAGCTCGGTCGCGCCGCCCTTGTTGACTTTGCTACCGTGGGACTGGCTTTAATCAGCACAGTCATCCTCTTTCGTATTCGCATCAACTCCGCGTGGCTAATTCTCGCCGGGGCGATAGTCGGCTGGTTTTTGCATAGTGCCGCATCTTGAGCATATAGTTCCGGGGATTAGGAGGTGAACGCCATGATGATTACGGCATTGCTTACGAGTTTGATGATGCTGGTTTGCGGAGTGCCCGGTTTCGCTACGCAGAGGGATTTTAAGGAGCGCGACGAGTTTAACCAGACGTACCAACTGCCGGCGGGAGCGCGCGTCGAGGTCTCGAGCATCCGTGGCTCCGTCAAAATCATGAATGCAGATACAGCGACGGCGGAGGTGCAAATCATCCGTACGGCACGCACCCGAGCTGACCTCGAGTATCACAAGATCGAAGTTGAACAGACGGGTAACAGTCTTGTGGTGCGTGGTGTACAGGACTCTCGAGAGCGTGAGTCGCGAAACATACAAGTAAACCACCAGGTCATACTCAAACTGCCGCGACGCATCGATCTTTCAGTCACCAGTGTCAGTGGCTCACTGCAAGTTGGTGACGTAGATGGTCAGATAAAGGTGAGCAGCATCAGCGGCTCTGGCAATATTGGTAACGTAGGTGGAAAGCTACAGGTGAGTAGCGTGAGTGGAAGTCTCGAAGTCGGGAACGTTGGCGCAGACGCACGGGTAAATAGTATTAGTGGCAACGTTGGGCTGGGCCAGGTGAACGGCTCGCTCGACGTGTCGAGCGTGAGTGGAGGTGTGAATGCGAGGCTACTCAGCCTGAGTCCTCAGGGCATACACATTAACAGCGTGAGTGGCTCGATCGAGCTTGGATTCAAGGGCGAAGTCAACGCAGACTTCAGCGCGGAACAGGTCAGTGGCCAGGTTTACCTGGACGTGCCTAACGTCACTCGTGACAGTGAAGCCAGGTCGTCGAACGTCCGCGCGCGCATCGGCGCCGGCGGCACGCCCATAACGATCACGAGCGTGTCGGGCAATATCCGGTTGACGCGAAGTTAACCACGTCTTTGCGTCCTCTGCGCTCTCTGCGTTCTCTGCGTTTGAGTTGCTGTTGAACGCAGAGATCGCAGAGATTCGCAGAGAACGCAGAGAAGATCAGTCAATTTAGACACCAGGTAAACCTGCCTCATTCACAGACTGTGGCTACTGCGG